>Ga0208787_1001565_pt1 | contig 9883 bp, 4 predicted proteins | sample Wag4_2014_7_11_FD_187362 | JGI IMG/M metagenome (GOLD analysis project Ga0208787, IMG submission 187362) | Fresh water microbial communities from Ohio, USA - Utica-2 Time Series HT 2014_7_11 (SPAdes) (version 2) | ecosystem: Environmental > Aquatic > Freshwater > Water tank | place: USA: Ohio... | reverse complement strand
GGTACAGGGCGTAATACCAACCACGTTGATCCATAAGCTGGCGATGATTCCCGACCTCCATCACGGCACCTTGATCCATCAAAACGATCATGTCAGCAGGACGAACAGTGGAAAGGCGGTGGGTGATGAAAAAGACCGTACGGCCACGGAATGCATCAAAGAGGTTAAGACAGACTTGGCGTTCCGTACGGGCATCCAGAGCACTGGTTGCTTCATCCAGAATGAGCATCCGCGGATTCTGGAGTACTGCACGGGCCAGTGCCATCCGCTGGCGTTGCCCCCCAGACAAACCAGCGCCGCGTTCACCTACCGAAGAGTTGTAGCCCTGTGGCATGGCCATGATGAAATCGTGGGCACAGGCGATCTTGGCAGCGCGGATCAGATCATCAGCGGTGGCATCGGGCCTGACCATCAAAAGGTTATCCTTAATGGTTCCATCAAAAAGCAAAGAATCTTGCGGGACTACACCGATTTGACGGCGAAGCGAATATAGCTCCACCTTGTTAATATCGTATCCATCAATGGTTACGGCACCACGTTCAGGCCGATAAAAACGAGGAAGGAGTTTAAGGACCGTGCTCTTCCCGCTACCAGAACCGCCGACCATGCCCACAAAACTGCCTGCAGGCACTTCCAGATTCACGTTGTGAAGCACCCGTGGGGCGTCATCTGAGAAACGAAAGGCGACGTTGCGAAGTTGAACATGACCCTGGATTGGTGGCATCGGAATGTTCGTGGCTTCGCTATCTGTCTGCTCCGTGGTGCGATCCACAACATCACCGACGATTTGAAGGCCTTGGCTGGCCTGCTTGAACTGCTGCCAGGTGTTCACCAGTTTCACAAGAGGGGCTGTAATGTAACCACTGATGATTCTGAAAGCAATAAAGGCGCCCAGACTCAGCTGGTTCTGCATAACCAAGTAGATGCCAAAACCAATCACCAACAAGCCATTGAGATCGTTGATAAAGGTCGCGAGACTAGTAATCGTCTCACCTGCCACGCGCAGCTTGAAGTCTTCGCCGATGAAGCGGGCATACCGGTTCTGGAATTCCCAGCGAGTCTTCAGTTCGGCATTTTGGGATTTAATGGTCTGAATGCCCGTAATAGCCTCATTCAGATAACTGTAGGTACGAATTGCCTGGTTCACTGAGCGCTCAATAAGCCTCTCTACTATCGGATTGCTGAGCAGTCCAAGCGCCACGAAAAGAGGTAACGTGCTGAGGGTGACGAGCGTGAGAAGGGGATTCAGCGCAAGCAATACGGCGATGTACAGCAAAGAAAAGCCAAAGTCCACAACAGTGGTCAAGCTTTGACTGATAAGGAATTCCCTTACACGATCAAGCTGCGAGAAATAAAAGGTAATCTGACCTACTGGACGGTTATCAAAAAAGCTCTGAGGCAACCGGACAAGCTGGTCAAGAATGGTACTCTTGGTTGCTTGATCTACTCGATTGGCGACACTGGTAAAAATAAGACTGCGCAGACCACGGACAACAGCACTGACGAGGCTAGAGAGAAGAAGAACTGCTGAGATGCTGATCAGAGCTCCACTAGAATTAGTCGTTTTAGCCACCTGGTCAATCAACACCTGAAGACCAAGTGGTGTGACCAAAGCGAGCGTATTGACGACCGCACTGGTGGCCAGTACCTCAAGCAGCTCACGTCGATGTGATTTAAGATATGGGCCGTACCAACCCCAATTGAAGCGGCTTGTTTTACTGTCCGGCCGACGCTCAATCAGCAAAAGCTCTACAAGCCCGGTTTCGGAGTTTGCCAAATCCGCCACGGGGATGCGCACGGGCCCGAGCTCGGGCTCCAGCAGGCGAGCAACATCGCCATCAGCATGTCGGTCGATGCCGTCGAGGAGGCCAACGTGCTGGCGAAACATGAGGACAGCCGGAGTCGGAACCCGCTGCATCTGACGCGCAGGAAGCTCGCTGAGGACAACCCGAAGGCTGAGGCTGCTGATCAACTGCCCATAATTGATGAGATTGAGTTGAGGCTGACGTTGCAGCAATGCATCGATCTGGTCACGTATGGCGTCTCGATTGGCAGGAACACCGAAATAACTTGCAAGAGCGAGGCAAATCACCAGAGGCACATCCCGAGGCCCCGCAGCTCTGTCGAGCTCCAGGGAACCCTGCTTCGCACCGACACCGTCGCCAGTGAAAGGCAACAGCAGCGGTGGATCCGCAATGTTGAGCAGAACACCCGCTGGCTGCGGCGAGTCGACAAGGTCGTTGGACGGCATGGCGACCAGGGGAGCGACCTCAGGCTCCAACGACTCAGGCAGACCAATCAGCCTGATCCATCCCTGCGACCGCAGGAGACCCGTCATGGAGAGATCAAGAGTCAGCGGCGTCTGTGGAGGACGGCTCTGAAACCAGCGATAAGCTGGATCCAGTGAAAGGGTGCCGGGGAGTTCGCTGGCACTTGCCCAGAGACGCACCCCTTTGATATCTCCTGGCCAGGAAGAGAGAAGATCGACAGCCTGGGGATCCTGAGCTACGGCAAGCTGACGAAGCAAGGCGTAGAGCTCAGCCGCCGGAAGATGCTGCGCACACCATGTCTGAATGCTCGGTTCGGAATTGATCAGCGTGAGCGCATCTTCCGCCGGGAGGGACAACGCATGAACTTCGGTGCTGGTGCGCAAATGTTCCAGAGGGGTCCGATGGAGCAGGCTGACCCAGCCAAGGATCGAACCAGGACCCAGCTTCTCGAGAGTTCGAGGCGGTGTCGCGGGAGAACCATCGACCGCTGGCCCGAAGCTGCGCACACTGCCTTCGAGAAGAATCCAAACCAAGGCAGGCTCTTCACCCGGCTCAAGCAAGGTGTGACCGAGGGGGAGCCTGTGGCTTTCAACTGTCTGAGCGAGCCAGCGGAGGCGGGCTGCCGGCAGTCCCTCAAAAGGGGCCATACCGCCGAGGAGCTGCTCAGTGCTGGATTGCGTGCCTGTCATGACCTGGATCCTATGACGATTCGTAGTTGTGCTGGCACACCCAACCCAGAACTGGGCAGCGAGAACAGTCGGATGCTGCTCTGATCGGGAGTTGCAAGCATCCATCGGTGCATTGCCCTGTCAGCGTGCTGACAGGCGCGTTGGCCTAGCCAGGTGCACACCACCATGACAAGCCTGAACCGGGGCTCGAGTATGGATGCAGGAACAGAGAAAACGACAGGATGCAGTGATCATCGCGATCGCGTTCATGGGACGGGATCGCCGAAATGCCGCTTGAAAGCCATCCAAGCGGAGCAACGTATGACGGAACCTTTTGAATGATGCAGGGCTTTGGCCTGCTGGAGACAACGTCTTCCTAGAATTGCTTGCCTTTTGATGAGGCATTGGGTGAGGCATGCACTGTTTTGGCGCCGTCGGCCAAGGTTCAGATCAGGAACGATACGGGAACGTCTTCCGTGCAAGGAGGGGCTTGACGCAATGCGCAGGAGGCGCAGGAGGCGCAGGCCAAAGCCAACAACAGCCAGTCAACGGGATAGAGGGACGCCTCCTGCTGTATCGCAAACTACAATCGCAAGTCCGACGTTCATGAGAGAGTTTTTGAGCTGCCCACAAGACACCCAAGATGATCATAGAACTGGAGGAATAGCACTATTCGCATTTCAAGACGCTTCCCCCCTTCAAAGACTACACGATCTAGATCACACCAGGGACATTGCAACAGCAACAGAGACGCAGGAATTGAAGCTAGCTCGATACCGTGATTGCGCGTACATCCGTCTTCATCACCAATACATCCTTAACCTTGGTGCATGCGCATTGGGAAGCCGATGCGAGACCCCAGTCGAGACAAGAACAAACAGAAGTGCAACATCAACAGGCCAGTTCAGATGAGATAAGTAGCATGGGAAGAATATGCCTTGATCGAAAAGACTTGATAGATGACAAGAGTTATGTTTTATTTAGAAGACTCCGACAAAAGAATGCTTCCCAAGCGACGATGACAAAATCCCCTGGCCCACCGTGGGCATGATCTCTTTGTATTGAACCCAGCGAATTGCGCATGCCTTCTTGCTTTTGTTTCGTGACGACAGAGACTGGGCGAGCAAAAAACATTACTTTATGGAGTACACACGCCAGATTAATATCAGGATGCACAAACTTAGATCAACACCCACCTCCTCGCCGGACTCAAGGGTGACGACCTACTCCAACAGATCACCTCACACACCCCAAGCCATGCTGTCAGCTCCAGATTGCGACTAACTCGCTCTAAGCTTCAGTGCATCACGCGGTCTAATTGAACCCACCAGACATTCTGATCAGATGAAGAATCCACCACGGCAGATTAGTTACAGCATCAATTCAACGGCGAATCTTCTTTCGCATGGAGACGGGCTCTACTCAGCGACATCCAACGACCCCTCAATTCTCATTGATTTAACGGTAGAGGGAAAACGATTAGACGGAGAAAGCGGTCACATACGAATGGTCGTCGTCGTTGACTCTGATGATGACAAGATTACAAGTGAACTCTACTTTGATACCGGCAAAGGCTACAGCCAGGAATGCTCCCTTACCCGCTCATTCGCATCCGGGGAGATCCAGGAGTACATCTTGCACAAAAGGTTTGCGAAAGGGTTATTAAGGTATGACCCCCATAATCGACCAGGAAGGCTTCGGATCAAACATCTTTTGTTCTACACGTGGGGCGAGAGGGCATCCTATGTATCACTGGTCAAGGATTTTGCTCGGAGACTTGAAGATCCCACAAAAATGCAGCCTCTGCAGGGAATCAATGAGGCGGCCATGCTGACAACTGCCAAAAGCTTTGAAGATGCTTACTTGCACTACTTAGCAGGAGATAGCGAGCCTGTCAAGAATCCTTATTCTCTTTGGGCAAAGTATATAGAGAAAACATCCATTCTTCGCTACAAGACGTCCCCTACAATCAAATCAACCATCAAGTTCTCAATTCTTGTACCGGTATACAACACAGAACCTGCACACCTAAGGGAGTGTGTCATGTCAGTGATCTGCCAAACGTATTCAAACTGGGAACTTTGCATAGCAGACGACAATAGCAGTCGACAAGAGACCAAAGATGAACTGCAAGCACTGGTTAACCTTGATGACAGAATTAGAGTTGTCATTCGAGAAGAGAATGGCCATATTTGTCGTGCAACTAATGACGCATTAGACTTGGCGACAGGCGATAGGATCTGCTTCCTTGACCACGACGACATTCTATCTCCTTATGCCTTGCAAGCCATGGAGAAGATCATTGCCAATCGTCCCGAGATTCGATTGATTTACTCAGACGAAGACTTCCTGGACCCTAAAGGTAATCGAATCAGCCCTCATTTTAAATCAGACTGGAATCGCTATCTCCTATATTCTCATAATTACATCACTCACTTCGTTTGCATCGAAGCAAATTTAGTCCGACAGGTTGGTGGACTAAGAATTGGGACCGAAGGATCTCAGGATTACGATCTTCTCCTCAGGATTGGCAATCTTCTAGAGGACCGAGAAATCTATCATATCCCTGAGATTCTCTATCATTGGCGAATCTCGGAAACGTCAACTGCCGGGTCCAGTGATGCCAAGCCCTACACAGTGGCTGCCGGTCAAAAGGCTCTGACAGACGCATTGATGGAGAGGGGAGAGGATGTTATTGTTGATACTCATGTACAAGACAATTTTTATAACGTTTCGTGGCGCTTTCCAGGAGGCGTTGAACCTAAGGTTTCCATCATTATACCAACTCGCAACGGCCTAGATCTGCTCAGGAATTGTATTAATTCAGTTCTAGAAAGAACAAGTTATAGCTTGTATGAAGTTATTATTGTTGACAACGGTTCGGATGACCCAGAAATCTTGAGTTATTTTGAACGGCTCAGATCGGGGGGCGCAGGGCCAGTGCCGATTAGCGTTTTTCGGTTCGATGAACCGTTCAACTATTCACGAATCAATAATTTTGCATTTCAACATGCCACGGGTGATCTGGTCTGCTTGCTCAACAATGATACTGAAGTAGTCGAACCCGAGTGGATGCGTATGATGGCAAGCTATGCAGTCCGCAAGGATATTGGCTGCGTCGGAGCCAAACTACTTTATGAAGACGATACAATACAGCACGCTGGCATTATTCTTTCTTTGGGGGGATTTGCTGGGCACTCACACAAAGGATTGGACAACCAGTCATTTGGCTATTTCATGCGCCCTCACTTGACCCAAGAAGTGAGTGCCGTAACAGGAGCATGTCTCATGGTCCGCTCCGAAGTCTTCAGACAAGTAAACGGTCTTGACGAGACATTGTTCGCTGTAGCCTATAACGATGTAGATTTTTGCCTCAAAGCCCGCGAGATTGGCCTCAAGAACATCTACGTTCCCAGTGCAGTTCTTTATCATTATGAGTCTAAGTCGCGAGGTTATGAGGATTCTCCCGAGAAAAAGGCACGCTTTGCAAAAGAACAATCGAATCTTGCAAAAGCATGGAAACACACGTTGAGAGAAGACTTTTCCTACAATCCAAATCTCACAAAAGATCGCGAAGATTTTTCGCTTCGAGTTTGCTAGCGGCAGAGACTTGCCCTAGAGTCTTCAGACTGCGTTGGGCTTGAGGGCATTATGATTGCAACTCATGACTTTTGCGACATCTTGTAGTAATGAGAGATGGCGGCTATCCTGCTGGCATAGATGATAATGAATGGATTGATGAACCTGACTATTAGTGATGTAGCCGCCCAACACTATGTCAGACTAGGCAAGCACGTTTTCTCTACCGCTTGATTTCATGGCAGCTGACTTCTCCAAGGTGGCGGCTGAGCTGCTGGGATTGCATCCACAGTCTCTCTACCATTGGCACCATCTCGCAACGGCAGGATTTCATGATAACGACCCTCTTATTGTTCATCATGGAATTACTGGTAGTCTGATTTTCGGGATGGATCATCCAGTGACAATGGATATCCTGATTCGTGCTCTTAAGACCTGGACAACAGATAGTCCATGGCACTCCTTATTCCTGGAAACAATTGCCTCACTTGGCAGACCATTGCTGCCAGTACTCATAGACGGTGGACATTTGTTAACTCATGCAAATGGCAGGCGGACATCCGATTTACAGGCTCTGCCAGCTACAGTTGAAAGAATTATTAGTCTCGGCAATCTTGAACATGCCACAGCAGTTCTACTGGCCTATGAATCTGCATTAAATAACCCAGGACCAGATTCAACGGTGATGAAGGATATCATCGGCAGACTTATAAAGTCTCCTCAGCTTGAAGATGGGTCAATTCACACAGTACCTCTCCATGTTCATATGGATCTTGCACGGCTTGCAAGGAAATACAGCTTTGCTTTGGAATGCAAGTTGAAGGTTCAAATTCCAAACGTTGACTCGCTCTCCATTTTTAATCAGCATTTGAAGCCAGTTCTTCACTCCATCGACAACACCAGCGAGCGCATTCAGTTACTCACAGATCAAGTCAGAATGTTAGCTATGAATGAGAAATGCAACTATATCGGAGCTCATCTTATTGGAGTTTGCGCTTGCTGCCTAGACTACGATAGTCCTCAAGAGCGCATTGAGGCATTGAGACTTGTATGTGGTGACAATATCAGTATATACGCATCCTCAGATCTGGTTACACGATTCTTTCTGCGAGCAGCTCCCCCGTCACTGGCAACACAGTTTCTAAGACAAACAATTAATGGTCCACGTGCGGTTTTACACCCCGGCGACGACGGCAAAGATATCGCAACTCTACCTGATGCATTGGCAGCCTGTGAAAACAGCTACTATTTTCAAACGCTGTCAGAGCTAGATGGCCCTGTTGCTGAATGCGACCTAACTGAAGTTATTCCAAGCTTCCGCGACATTAATACAATAGACTTAAATAAGAGCCGCACAAACTATATTAATGCAGACAGGTTTGCAGTAGCAATGTTTGGCCAAACACGGCAGAGTGCATTTCCTACAATCAGTGGCAATCTGCGTTTTTGTGTAGAACAAATGGGCCAACGCTTTGACACATGTTCTTTATCCTCTTGGAGTGAGACGGCAGCCTCTCGATATCCCAAGAATGTTGTTGAATTATCTTGTCTGTTTAGGCATTCAGAAGCTGCTGCCCTAGCAAGAAGCGTCGCCAACGATGAGTCTGTGGACTCAATCTACTCTTTACTGGCCTCTTATCATAATCTAAGCCTAACAAACCAAAGACTGCACGAAGCTTTGCCAGCTTTATGTAACAACTTAGAGAATATTGAGATTAGAGCTCTAGATGAAAAGCAGTCAGAGAGAGACTTTGATGCTATTTACAACGTATCCTCGGCTATCGATATTAGCGATGCGCAGAAGAAAGTATTGAGGAATCAATACAAAATGTGGTGCACTATCAATGCAGCGATTCAATTATATCTCGATTCCTCCTGTAATTACCCACTTATACTGCACCGTTCAGATGTGTCATTAGCGCGGATTATTGATTTTATTGATGAAAGCAAGATTTTTGCGCGTCAGAATATTGCCATTGCTGCGGATATTGACATGGAGGCCTTTGTTGTCCCCCCAGTCGGAGGTATGGGAGATCGCTTCTGGATTATGACTCGCCATGTTGCCGAGGTCATTCACACATGCCTCAGTTCAATCAAGTCATCGCCTTTGGTGAATCTTACGGAACGATGCAACACATCGTTTAACCTGCCTCGCTCGGCACGAGTCATTTTGTTTGAGCATCATCGGTACTGCGACATGATGGCGCATCTTTTTTCCCCATCTTTTTATGCTATGCCAGTCAGACATGCCTCAATCCAGGCCACTCCACTTTTTGACATTGAATGCAATGATTTTCGTCGGCTCTTGACTGAGAATGGGTTCAATTGATTATTTCATCAAATGAGAGTGATTGCATCCTAATAACACCAAGTAGATCATCGAAAATCGATCGGTCTTGACTCGACTTAGTCGAGTTGAGATATTTACCATAACAGGTAGTGAACCGTTGGCTAGTCATGGTGATCTAAGCTCAACAACAGATCTGGGGACAAGTAGATTGTTATGCCTTAGGGATAGCAGGAGTCGACTTGCATACAACAATCGATTCCACAGGTTTGAGCACTTTATTGGTTGCCTAGAGTTTAGCGCCTTCGCAGACTTGAGACATTAGAATAGTGATGTCGATCCACTGCTTCTAAAGAACTAATTCCAAGCAATAGATTTTAGCCGTTTATCTTATATGAAAAGATCCAGCGACAAGAATAGGAGGCTTGTCTCTATAGAGTCTAATAGCCTCTAGTAGGCCCATGCCCTCAGTCATCAATGCTTAGAGCTAGTAGAGGGAGTTTCTTGTCTCGGAGAGCAAGCCTGGCTTTATTAAGGAGGGGAGAGGAGATAATAACTGATAGCTTTATCTCTCACACATTAATGAGCAGCTGAATAATCGCCTGATTAATGGCAAGTTTGAAACTACAGATGAATTGACCAAAAAACAAGTCATTATCCTGGGCTTCACATAACATAAAACTGAAAGATTATGACAGTGATTCTTTTGTACGATAAGACTTCCCGGGGGGGGTGTAATCTACCCGAGCCCACAAAAGGCTTTGTTAAAAAGTCTTGATATCGCAAACTTTAAAAACTGGGGAAATCATAGCTTGATTTCCTGAGGCAATGACACCATTGAAAAGCGGACATACATAATAGATGCCATTATATGTATAGAGATTACCCTGCTCGAGCACTACAGCCAAAGAAGACAGAAGAATATTCAAGTTACGAAAGCAATAAACACCAGCAGATGCATAAGTGGAGATAATCTTTTTCTCTTCTGCTCGAATCACTGTACAAGCATCGTCTGCTACCTCGAAGTAGCTGTAGCAAGGGAGTGAGCTTTCAAAAGAATAGCCTATGGCTGCATATCC
>Ga0208787_1001564_pt1 | contig 9888 bp, 8 predicted proteins | sample Wag4_2014_7_11_FD_187362 | JGI IMG/M metagenome (GOLD analysis project Ga0208787, IMG submission 187362) | Fresh water microbial communities from Ohio, USA - Utica-2 Time Series HT 2014_7_11 (SPAdes) (version 2) | ecosystem: Environmental > Aquatic > Freshwater > Water tank | place: USA: Ohio... | reverse complement strand
CCGCCGATCTCAACATCCGCTGGCTGACCGTGTTCGGTTTCTCCACTGAGAACTGGAGCCGCCCGGCCAGCGAAGTGGCCGAACTGATGGCCCTGCCCAAGCGCTATTTCGACTCCGATCTCAAGCGTCTTGAGCGGGAGGGCGTGCGTGTCCGTTCCGTGGGTCGCCGCCAGGGCCTGCCCGAGGACCTGGTGATCCTGCTCGACGAGGCTGAACGGCGGACGGCCCAGAACGACCGATTCTTCCTCCAGATTGCCTTCAACTATGGGGGGCAGGCCGACATCGCAGACGCAGCGCGCCGGCTGGCGGAAGCTGCCGCTGCTGGCCGCCTCGACCCGGCGAGCGTGGATGAGGCGACGTTCGCAGGCGCCCTGTCGACGGCCGGTCTTCCGCCGCCGGACCTGATCATCCGGCCTTCGGGAGAGCAGCGCCTCTCCAACTTCCTCCTCTGGGAGGCGGCCTATGCCGAGCTGGTCTTCCAGGACGTTCTCTGGCCGGACTATGCCGCCGGGGACCTCTCGGCTGCCATAGACATCTTCCGGTCCCGGGACCGCCGCTTCGGGGGAGCCGTCGCCGATGACATCCTTGTCGCCGGCTAGGGCCTTTGATTGGAGCAACCTGGGGGTGCGGGCGGCTTCCGCAGCCGTCCTGCTGCCGACAGCCCTGGGGGCGGTCTGGTTCGAGATGGGTCCCGGACAGCCGGCCTGGCCCTTCCTCCTGATGGTGGTGGCTGCGGTCTCCTTACTTTGCGTGGAATGGGGGGGCATGACGGCGCCCTCCGCCAAGACCCGCGTCTCAACCGCGGTCTGCGCCGCGGTCCTGACGGCGGTCTTCTTCGCCCAGCGTGAGAATATGGCGATCGCCTGGGGCGCGCTGGCGGCGGGCGGGGCCCTGGCCGCGGTCGTGGCCCGGGGCGTCGCTGAGCGGCCGGGAAACGCAGCCCTGGGAGTCTTCTACATCGGTGCCGCGGCCGTCTGCTTCATCTGGATGCGCTCCATGCCCCAGGGGCGGTGGTGGATCCTGATGGCCTTCGCCGTGGCTTGGGCCGCCGACATCGCCGCCTACCTCGTCGGCAATCTCATCGGTGGCCCCAAGCTGTGGCCGAGGTTCTCGCCGAACAAGACCTGGGCCGGCTTCCTCGGGGGTCTTGCCGCCGCCATGATTGCGGCAGTGGCGCTGGCCGCCTTCCCGGTCTTCCAGCTGAATCCCTGGGCTGCGGCGCTTGCCGGCCTCTGCGGGGGACTGGCGGGCATGGCTGGCGATCTTTGGGAGTCCATGCTCAAGCGCCGCTTTGGCGTGAAGGACTCCGGAGGCCTGATCCCCGGTCACGGCGGTTTGCTCGACAGGGTGGACGGGCTGATGTTCGTGGTGGTCGTCCTGTCCCTGTTCCGCCTGGTGAATCACCTGGGTTGGGGGCATTGAGCCTGGTCCGCACAGTCTCCATCCTCGGATCGACGGGATCGGTCGGCGTCTCCACCCTGGACCTCCTGGAGTCCCTCGGAAGGCCCGTGCGTGTCCGGGCGCTGACGGGCGGACGCAATGTCGCCCGGCTCGCAGACCAGGCCCTGGCCTGGCGTCCGGAGGTCGCGGTCATCGAAGATGCGACCCTCGCCGGAGAGCTTGCCACCCGTCTCCAGGGCTCAGGTGTGGCGGTCGAAGCCGGAGCCGCAGCCGTCACCGCAGCGGCGGGACTTCCCGCGGACTGGGTCATGTCCGCCATCGTCGGTTTTGCGGGCCTGGCGCCAACCCTGGCGGCCGTCGACGCCGGTGCCATAGTGGCCCTCGCCAACAAGGAAAGTCTGGTCTGCGCCGGCCCCGCCCTTCTCAGGCGGGCCCGGCTGGCCGGTGGGATGGTTATCCCGGTGGATTCCGAGCATTCGGCCATCTTTCAGGCCCTCGATCCCCGCCATACGGCTCAGGTCTCGCGATTGATCCTGACGGCCTCCGGCGGCCCCTTCAGGACCTGGTCCGCCGAGCGGATGGCCTCGGCGACGCCTGAAGAGGCCGTGGCCCATCCGAACTGGGTCATGGGCCGCAAGATCTCGGTGGATTCCGCGACAATGATGAACAAGGGCCTTGAGATGATCGAGGCCGCCTACCTGTTCGGGGTCGATGCGGATCGCGTCGAGGTGGTCGTCCACCCTGAGTCGATTGTCCACAGCCTGGTTGAGTATGCTGATGGTTCGAGCCTGGCCCAGCTGGGGGCACCTGACATGCGCACACCCATCGCCGTCGCCTTCGCCTGGCCGGACAGGGTGGCCTGGCCGGCACCCCGCCTGGACCTGGGAGCCATCGGGCGTCTCACCTTCGAGGCCCCTGATAGCCAACGTTTTCCGGCCCTCGATCTGGCCCGGCAGGCCCTTCGGGAGGGCGGTTCGGCACCCGGAATTCTCAACGCTGCCAATGAGGTTGCGGTGGAAGCCTTCCTTGACCGTCGGATCGGCTATCTTGATATTGCCGCAATCGTGTCGGAAGCCCTGAACAAGGCAGGTTCGGAACACCTGGGAGACGACATGGCCGACAACATCCTCGAGCAGACGCAACAGGTCGACCGTAGGGGCCGTCGGCTGGCGGGCCTGGCCCTGGACGCCCGGTTGCGGGGCGCCGCCTGACCATGCTCGCTCTCGCAATCGATTTTCTCTGGCATCTCGCCCCCTTTGTCCTGGTCCTGTCCCTGGTGGTGACGGTGCATGAGCTGGGTCACTTTTTTGCGGCCAGGGCCTGCGGGATTGATATCGAGCGGTTCTCCATCGGCTTCGGTCGTCCGATCTGGTCGCACCGGGACCGCTCAGGGGTTGAATGGAGGGTCGGCTGGGTACCGCTGGGCGGCTATGTCATGTTCGCGGGTGACCACAATTCCGCCAGCGTCCCCGACGCCGCCGGACTGAAGGCGATGCGCGCGGAGATCCTGGCCCGGGAAGGGCCGGAGGCCCTGGCGCGCAGCTACCACTTCAAGCCGGTCTGGCAGAGGGCCCTGGTGGCCGCCGCAGGACCCGCCGCCAACTTCCTGCTGGCCATCGCCCTGTTCGCCCTTCTCTTCATGAGCTTCGGCGAGCGGACCCTCTCGCCACGAATCGGGGTTGTCCAACCCGGAAGTGCGGCCGCATCGGCGGGCTTCCAGGCCGGAGATGTCGTGCTCGAGGCGGCGGGGCGGCGGATTTCGTCCTTCCAGGACCTCAGCGAAGTCGTGCAGGTCCGGGGCGGGGCGTCGACAGACTTCCTCGTCGAACGCGGCGGTCGCAACCTAACCCTGACCGCGACACCGGAATGGAAGCGCCCCGATGCCGAACCGGGCTCGCCGCGGGTCGGGCGCCTGGGTATTGGCCCCACCGGCGAGGTTATGAGACGGACCTTCGGACCTGTGGAGGCGCTTTCGAAGGGCGTCGACCGCACCTGGAGTGTCCTCACCACCAGCGTCTACGCCATCGGCAGGATGGTGACCGGCCAGATGTCCGCCGAGCAGCTCAACGGCCCCCTCGGTATCGCCCAGATGTCTGGCACGATCGCCAAGGCCGGCGCGGAAGCCGCCCCGGATCTCCAACACAAGATCCTCTACGTCGGAGCCAACCTGCTCGCCCTGGCCGCCGTCCTCTCGGTAGGGATCGGGTTCATGAACCTGCTGCCGATTCCGGTTCTCGACGGGGGGCATCTCGTCTTCTACGCCTATGAAGCGGTGGCCCGCAGGCCGCTTACCGCCAGCGTCCAGGCGTTTGGCTACAGGGTGGGCCTTGCGCTGGTGCTGGCTTTGATGTTGTTCGCCACCTGGAATGATCTGCAGAGACTGCAGGTCTTCCAGTTCGTCGGCGGATTGTTTTCCTGATCACGCGCTTCCTTTGGTGATGGCCCTGACCATGCAAGTTCGACGCGCCCGCAGCGCTGGCCTCGTTTCGGGACTGGCGATCCTCCTGGGAGCCACGGCCCTGACCGCGCCCGGGACGGCGCGTGCCCAGGCGGTTGCCCAGCAGCAGGGCGTCGTCCAGCGGATCAGTGTCAGCGGAAACGAGCGGATCGAGCAGTCGACCATCCTGTCCTACCTGCCGATCGCCGTGGGCGACACGGTGGACCCGGCGCGGATCGACCTGGCCCTGAAGTCCCTGTTCCGCACCGACCTCTTCTCGGATGTGAAGGTCGGCCTGACCGGGGGCAACCTGACCATTCAGGTGGTCGAAAACCCGATCATCAACAGGGTCGTCTTTGAGGGCAATTCCGGCCTGAAGGAAGACAAGCTGCGCGACGAGATCACGGTTCGGCCGCGCGGCATCTTCACTCGTGCCAAGGTGCAGGCCGACATCCAGCGGATCATCGAACTCTACAGGCGCTCGGGGAGGATTTCCGCGGTCGTCACCCCCAAGATCATCGAGCTGCCCCAGAAGCGTGTCGACCTGATCTTCGAGATCGACGAGGGCAAGAAGAGCGGCGTCCTTGGCGTCAACTTCCTCGGGAATTCCGAGTTCTCCGATAACGACCTGCGCGATGTCATCGTCACCCAGGAGTCCGCCTGGTATCGCTTCTTCTCCAGCAATGCGAACTACGATCCGGACCGGCTGGAGTACGACAAGGAACAGCTCCGCAAGCATTACAGGAACCGCGGCTTCTACGATTTCCGCGTCATCTCCGGTGTGGCTGAGCTTTCACCCTCGCGGAACGGTTTTGCCGTCACCTACTCGCTGGAGGAGGGGCCCCAGTACAGGTTCGGCAAGATTTCGGTTGAGACCGAACTCAAGAAGCTCGACACCGCCCTGCTGACCCAGCTCGTCCCGATCCGGTCCGGAGAGATCTACGAGGACCAGAGTATCGAGTCGGCGACCGACGCCCTGACCTTTGCCGCGGGTGCCGCCGGCTTCGCCTCGGTGGACGTGCGTCCCCGGTACGTGGCGGATCCCAAGACCCGGTTGGTGGATGTGGTTTTCCAGGTCAACGAGGGCCCACGGGTCTACGTCAACCGGATCGACATCGTGGGCAACAACCAGACCCTCGACAGTGTCATCCGTCGGGAGCTGAACCTCGTTGAGGGCGACGCCTACAACCGCGCCCTCGTGGACCGTTCCAAGAACAACCTGAGGGCCCTCGGCTTCTTCAAGGACGTCAATATCGAGGAGACCCCCACCGGGAATCCCGATCGCACGGACCTGCTGGTCAAGGTCGAGGAGCAGGCGACGGGTGAGCTCACCTTCAGCGCCGGCTATTCCTCGGTCGACCAGTTGATGATCGATATTGGCATCACCCAGCGGAACTTCCGCGGTCGCGGTCAGGATGCCCGCGCTCGGGTATCCTGGGGCTCTTATCGCAAGCAGGTGGATCTCTCTTTCACGGAACCCCGGTTCCTTGGCCGTAACCTTCGTGCGGGCGTCGACGTCTACTATTTCGTCTACGACCTGTCGGAGTATTCCTCCTACAAGACCACCACCCTCGGTACGAACTTCCGCGTCGGCTTCCCGCTGACGGCCGACTCCTTCATGACCATGCGTTATGTCCTGCGCGATGATGACGTCCAGGTGCCGGACTACTACTGCGATCCGACCCAACAGCAGGTTTCCCAGACCCTCTGCGACCAGAGGGGACGTTACACGACTTCGCTCATTGGCTATCAGGTCACCCTCGACCGCCGGAACAGTCCGATCCGCCCGAGCCGTGGCTTCTTCATCAGTGCGTCGCAGGACTTTGCCGGCCTGGGCGGCGACGTGAAGTATATCCGGAACGAAATTGAAGGTGGCTGGTACCACGGTTTCAACAAGGACTTCGTCCTCAGCCTCTCCGGCAGCGGCGGCTACATCTCCGGATGGGGCGACGATGCCGTCAGGATCAACGACCGCTTCTACAAGGGAGGTAACTCCTTCCGGGGCTTCAAGGTGGCGGGCATTGGCCCTCGGGACACAAGCAACGGCCGGTCCGACGCCCTCGGCGGCGAGATCTTTGCCATCGGCTCAGCGGAGCTGACTGTGCCGACCTTCATTCCCCAACAGTATGGGATCCGGGCCTCTGTCTTCACCGACGTCGGGACCCTCGGGCAGCTCGATGACTCCGTAAAGCTCGATACCGACGGTAACGTCATTCCAGGTATCTACGACGACCTGTCCCTGCGCGCCTCCGCAGGTTTGTCGATTTTCTGGCGCTCACCCATGGGACCGATCCGTTTCGACTTCAGCCATATCCTCCAGCGTGAGGATTACGACCGGGTTGAAACCTTCCGCTTCTCGCAAACCACGAAATTTTGAGATCATGCACATGAACAAGTCCGCCCTTCTCATCGCCGCCTCCGCGGCGGTCCTGCTTGCCGCTCCTGCCCATGCCCAGACGCAGCCTGCGCCGCCGCCGGTCACCCACGGCGCGCCGCTCACCGGGATCTGCATCCTGTCCCTCGACGGCGCCATCGGCTCCTCGACTGTGGGCAAGTACGTCCAGACCCGCCTCCAGCAGATCTCCCAGCAGGTCCAGACCGAGCTGACCGCGGAGCAGACCGTCTTGCAGAACGAGGCCAAGGCCCTGGATGCCCAGAAGGCCTCCCTGGATCAGGGAAGCTTCGACCAGAAGAACGCTTCCCTCCAGGTCCGCGCCAACGCCCTTCAGCGCAAGGCGCAGATCCGGGAGCGTGAACTCCAGGCGACCCAGCAGAAGGCCTTGGGCCGGGTTGGCCAGGAGCTTGAGCCCGTCATCCGCGCGTCTTACCAGCAGGCGAGGTGCAGCCTGCTCATCCAGCGGGATGCTGTCATCCTCGCCAATCCGGCCATGGACATCACCCCGCAGGTCATCACCGGCCTGAACGCCAAGATCACCCAGTTCTCCTTTGACCGGGAACGCCTGGACCAGGCGCCGCCGGCCGCTGCGGCCCAGCCTGCCCGGAGGCCTTAATGCCTGCTCCCTTCAGACGTAACGTCTGAAGGGGCAAACAGGCTCGACTTCACGGTCTGGAGCGCCTTGCAGCCACAAAAGCGGGGCCACGCCTGTGGATCGCGCTCGAGGGGTCTGGCGTCGGCGTCGCGGGTCAGGAAAGATACACATCATGCCTGATCCGCGTTTCTTTGAGTCGATGGCTCCCCTGACCCTTGAGGCCGTCGGCCGGTTGACCGGCGCCCTCATCCCTGAAGGTGCCGGATCTGTCCGGGTCGATCGCGTCGCTATCGCCTCCAGGGGCGGGCCAGGTGCCCTGGCCTTCGTATCAGCCCCAGCCTTTCTGCAGGCGATGGCCGAGGTGCCGCCCACCGCCTGTTTCGTTCCTGAAGCCCTGGCGACAAGTCTCCCGCCGGGCTGCATGCCGCTTGTCCATCGCAATCCCCACGGCGCCTACGCGCTGGTGGCCGCGGCGCTTCATCCGACGAGGCGGCATGTGGGTGCGGCTGCCATCTCGCCAGACGCGCGTCTGGAGCTGGGGGCCGTCCTGGGGCCAGGTGTGGTGGTGGGGCAGGGGGCCTCCATTGGATCCGGAACGGTGATCGGACCCAACACCGTCATTGGACCCGGCGTCGCCATCGGGCGTGACTGCCAGATCGGGGCGAATGTCTCGATCAGCTTCGCCCTCATCGGCGACCGTGTGAGGATCCTGGCCGGATCCGTGATCGGCGAGCATGGCTTTGGGGCCACGGCGGGATCTACCGGCATCATCGATATCCCCCAGCTGGGCCGGGTGATCCTCCAGGATGGCGTGACGATCGGGGCCTGCACCACCGTCGACCGGGGTGCCTACGAGGACACCGTCATCGGCGAGAATACCAAGATCGATAACCTGGTGCAGATCGGCCACAACGTCCGTATCGGCCGGAACTGCGTCGTCGCGGGCCAGGCCGGTATCTCCGGCAGCGTGACGATCGGGGATGGCTGCCAGTTTGGCGGCCGCGCCGGCATTGCCGATCATGTGAACATCGGTGATGGCGCACGCATCGGCGCTTCGGGGGGCGTCCTTCGCGACGTTCCCGCGGGCGAGACCTGGGGCGGCTTCCCAGCCCAGCCTGTCCAGAAATGGTTGCGCGAGGTGGCCTGGCTTTCCCGGTCCGCCGGCCGGCGCAGGAAGGGAGCGGAGTCATGACTGACGCGACAGTTGGCGACGCCATCGATATCAACGAGATCCTGGCGCGGATCCCGCACCGCTACCCCTTCCTCCTGGTCGACCGGGCGGAGGACTATGTCTCCGGCCAGTCCATTGTCGGGATCAAGGCGGTCAGCATCAACGAGGGCTTCTTCCAGGGGCATTTCCCGGAGTACCCGGTCATGCCCGGCGTCCTCATCGTCGAGGCCCTGGCCCAGACTGGCGCGGTCCTGATGTCCAAGACCCTCGACGTGGACCCGCGCGGCAAGACCATCCTCTTCGCCTCGCTGGACAACTGCCGCTTCCGGCACCCTGTCCGGCCAGGCGACCTCCTGAAACTCAACGTGCGGGTCGTCAGGGCCCGGGGCGGGCTCTTCAAGTTTGAGGGGCGCGCCATGGTTGGCGACAAGGTCGCTGCCGAGGCGGAATTCGCCGCCATGCTGGTGGAGACGCCTCAATGACCGTGGACATTCACCCGACCGCCATTGTCGCGCCCGGTGCCCAGCTGGCCGAAGGCGTCAGCGTCGGGCCGTTCAGCCTGATCGGCGAGCACGTCCGCATCGGTGCCCGGACCCGGATTCTCGCCCACGTGGTCATCGAGAACCACACGACCATCGGTGCCGACTGTCTGGTGCGGAACTTCTCGAACCTGGGCGGCCCGCCCCACCACACGGGTTACCGGGGCGAACCGACCGAACTGGTCATCGGCGACCGGAACCAGATGTGGGAGCACGTGACCATGCACATCGGCACGCCCAATGGCGGTGGGGTCACCCGGGTCGGTAATGACGGCATGTTCATGGCGACCAGCCACGTGGGGCATGATTGCACGGTCGGGGACAATGTTATCCTTGCCCACTCCGCCACCCTGGGAGGGCATGTGGAGATTGGAGACCACGTCATGGTGTCGGGTCTCGCGGCCGTCCACCAGCACTGCCGGGTGGGCCGCTTCGCCTTCATCGGCGGCCTCGCGGCCGTGACCAAGGATGTCATCCCCTATGGCCTGGTCTGGGGTAACCACGCTCACCTCGAGGGCCTCAACCTGGTCGGACTGAAGCGCCGTGACTTCAGCCGCGAGACCATCGGCCACCTGCGGGCCGCCTACCGGCTCCTCTTCGCCCGGGAGGGCAGCTTCCAGGAGCGGATCGAGGATACCCTCGCCCTCTACGGCCACAGCGCGCCCGTGATGGAGGTGATCGACTTCATCCGCGCCGATGAGGCCAATCGTCCCATCTGCCTTCCCGCTCGGGAGGACTAGTCGAGGTGCCCGGACGCCTGGGCCTCATCGCGGGCGGGGGTGACCTGCCCCTGCAGATCGCCCGGCACTGCCAGGACGCAGGCCGGCCCCTCTTTGTTGTGCGCCTCCGAGGCTTCGCCGACGCCGCCATGGAGGCCTTCCCCGGGGCTGAGGTGGGACTGGCAGAGGTTGGGCGGTGCATCCGGGTCCTGAAGCAGGCCGAATGCGACTCTGTCTGCCTGGCCGGGAATGTCGCCCGTCCCGACTTTTCCGCCCTCAAGCCCGATCTGCGGGGGGTGGCCATGCTGCCCCGCCTGATCCTGGAGGCCCGGAAGGGGGATGATGCCCTCCTGAGAGCCGTTCTTGAGGAGTTCCGCAAGGAAGGTTTCGCCATCGAGGGCGCTCACGAGGCCCGGAGCGACCTGCTCCTCGGCCCGGGTCCCCTGGGTCGATTCCGTCCCGACGCCACCCAGCAGGCCGATCTCCTGCGAGCTCTTGAGATCGCCCGGCGGGTCGGGGAACTCGATATCGGGCAGGGGGCGGTGGTCTGCGACGGCCTGGTCCTCGCCGTCGAGGCTCAGGAAGGTACGGACGCCATGCTCCGGCGGGTCGCAGACCACCGCCCCCTGCC
>Ga0208787_1001563_pt1 | contig 9889 bp, 8 predicted proteins | sample Wag4_2014_7_11_FD_187362 | JGI IMG/M metagenome (GOLD analysis project Ga0208787, IMG submission 187362) | Fresh water microbial communities from Ohio, USA - Utica-2 Time Series HT 2014_7_11 (SPAdes) (version 2) | ecosystem: Environmental > Aquatic > Freshwater > Water tank | place: USA: Ohio... | reverse complement strand
AAAATCCGCGTCGGGCGTCTGCGGCCGCGTCGGCCGCGTCGTTTGTGCCCATCCACATTCCTAAGATCAGCGCCATGAGCGTCAAGTGGGCGTAGAGCCAAATTCGCTGCCAGCGCGGACGCTCGCTCCAGGGCTGTTTGGGGTCAAACGGATCAAAAACCAGCGCAATGCCAATTTGGGCGATCGCCGTGGACGGATCGCGTTGGCCAATGAGGTAGTACAGGCCGAGCAGCACGAAGGCGCCGTACAGGGCGCGCGAAATCTTGTGGTTCATGCTGAAGTAGTCGCCCAGCGCACGCCAAAAATTACATGTGAAAGCCTAAGCCTTGGAAATCAGCTCCCTGACTTCGCGCTGAATCGCGTGCTGGCGGTCGGTGGCGTACCACTTGTGGAGCTCTTCATTGTACAAATGGGCGCGTTCCGGGTCGGACTTAATGCGCTGAACCAGCTCCTGGGCTTCGGCCGGCCTCGGACCCCAATCGGCCGTAACGCCAAACGACCCGTCGAGCTGAATCACCTTGGGAATGCTTCGCCCTCCGTTTGTTAGAAACTGGTCCATCAGGTCCAAATTTTCGTCGCGGTACAGCACCCGGGCTTCGATTCGCCCGTTGCTCGCGCGTGCCATTGCGGCCAATACCGGCATGCTCTGGGCGGCGTCGCCACACCAGGTTTCGCTCAAAATCAGCCACTTCGTTCCACTTTTGGCATTCAGCGCCGACGATTCGGTCTCTGCCTCGAGGCGCAATCGCTGGCTCAGCCGCCGCACCCGCTGTTGGTTGATGCTGTAGTACGGAGCATAGGGATGGGCCTCATCCACCACAGCTGAAAGCTGGTCGTCGAGGTAGGTTTGAATCGGTACGGCTCGGTTCCAGGCCTGTGTGAAGTCTTCTGGGGTCATGCTTGCCTTAACGCAATTCCCGTTCCTTCGTTCACCGCGGCCCGACATCGGCCAATTTGGCAGCGAACGGCGCAAAAAGCACGGAGCCCGCGCTATCTTTGCCGCCCTTGTTCGCTTCGGAATTCGTTGGAGCGAATGGCATCCTGGAGAGGTGTCAGAGTGGTCGATCGAGCACGCTTGGAAAGCGTGTGTACTGAAAGGTACCGCGGGTTCGAATCCCGCTCTCTCCGCCAAAAAATCAAGTGCCCGCGCCTCCGCATGGAGGCGCGGGTTTTTTATGGTCCGTGCGATCGAACTTGTTCAAGAGCGCCAACGGGCTATAAAAAACCGGGCGGTGCGCCACGGGCGCCCGCGGGCACTTGAATTAGTGAAGCCACCCCGGCACGGGATCTTTTGAGCGAAGCGAAAAAAATCCAAGCAACATAGTGACAGAGATTAATGCTGCACTAACTGATCTTCCTTAAGGCAGGAAGATTTATCACTACAGGAGCAATTTTTACAACCATTATTTCGATTGGAATGGAGGCGCTTCATGGCTCCATCTTTAAGGGCAGATTTCTCATCGAACCATCCAGATTGCCGCAACATAACTTCTCTAGGTGAATAAATACCAAGCTGAGAATGGGGACGATCCATGTAGGCATTAATGGTCTGCTCAAGTATCGCCTTCAATTCTGTGAAATCTGAAGAGTACAGAATGTACTTGTATTCATTCTTCATGGTATGAAAGACGCGCTCAATCATCGAGTTGGACGAACGAATATTCTTCCACGCCACTAAATGATTCACAGCGAACACGATCTTACTTTGGATTTTTTTATTCTCGGAACCACCGTCGGTCATGTACTTAAGGACGGCTAGTTCCTCTTGCCCATTTTCAACTTTAATAGTGGGTTGTATCGGATTTGAATTTTCAAATGCTTCTTGAAGTACAGCAACAGATATCTCGTCATCTATCTTGTCAGCGAGGCGCCAGGCTAAGACCGCTCTACTATAGTTATCCATAACACAGTAGAAGTAGTGCTTTACTCCATCTAGGGTCTTAAAAACGCTAATGTCTGCATGCCATATTTCATGCAGTCTACTTGCTCGAACCAAATTGGCTTTTCGAGGGGCCTTCCTCAATTGGTGTTCCGTTTTTAGCCCTTTCGAGTATTTATAAAATGTTGTTATTCCAAACTTTAATTTTCCAGACTTTAAATTAATTGCCCAAACAGCATATTTGTTTGGTCCACCTTTTTCAACAATTTTTTGAATATTGTCCCTCTCTTTCTGGGTTAGTTGGCGAGGGCGGCGTTTAACGCAAACATTATCTGCGCTAGATAAACAATGAACGTTCGCCTCTAACTCCCAGCTGCTAAATCTGGTTGTGCTTACATTAGTGATTTTCAAGAAGTGCTTCCTAGTGATCAGCTTGGGAAGTGATTCTACATAGGCGACATATTTCAATCGGTTTTTTGAAAGGAATTTGTCAAAAGACTTTTCCCCCATAGCAGTTTTTATGAAGTTAATGAACGCGACATAGGTATCGAGCAGTTCTTTTTCTCGATCCTTGTTCTTCATTTGACGATTGAATAGCTTTATTAAATCTTGTTGCTCGCCTGTGTCAAGCATTTGATTATAGAAGAAATCAGGTGATTTTTTTCTCCAGTCAGAAAGTGTAGATGTGGGTATTTTATGGAGCTCTTGAGATGAATACATAGCCTTTTCTTCGCCTAGACTTACCGCTAATTTTAATGCAAGTGGATAGCGGGAATTTTTATGGTTCATTATATATTATATACTTAAATATTAATAGTACGAATTTTAAAAATAGGCTTAAACGATTGTAATGAACATTACGTACGCGTACATCGTGAATTATTTCGTGGAATTCGTTTATCACGTGACTGAACTGAGATATGGAGTCCACAATTTTCGAATCAAATTGAGGAGGAATATCAAAGGATAACTGATGATTTACTCGAAAGCTGTCCGGTAAATTCCGGACTAAGCTTGCGCGATTGCCAGAAACCCGAACAGGCCAAATGTGAAAAAGGACTATTAGTGGGTGAACATTGAACTGTCCGGAATGAAAATGTTGAGACTTTAAATTGCAAAGCTGTTGGAAATTCCCTATTTTAGGGCAGTGAGAGGTAATTTCAGTCCAACTAAATTAATATGCTTTGAACAGGTCCGAGGGTTCGAATCCCTCTTCTTCCGCGGGCGGTCGCGACAACACCACCAAGGTGGGGACCACCTCATCGGGTGCCTCATCCTCGGTGCAAAGCCTAGGATACCGATATGACCTTCAAAGGGTCTTAGAGCAGCTAAGCGAGGGGTTAGAAGTTGCTGATGTGACCATGACGTCAACGCCCACGGTACCGATGAATATAAAATTAGGATGATTAATATTTATTGGAACAGCTATCAGGATTCAAAAAATGAAAAATAAATTACTTATTACATTATCAGTATTAATTTCAATGCTTAGTTGTCAGAATAATTCAATGCGTTACGATTCGAAAACAGAAAGTATCGTGAGTAACATTGGATTTCGGAGGCTATATTTTACGAATAATTACAATATGGAAACCTATTTTGTCAAAAAAAAAACAGGAGTTGGTAAGATTACCGAATTAAGGTTAAAAAAATTGGACACTAATTTGATAATATGTAAACGCCTAGGTGGGGCAGGGCAGCATTTAGCCCAAATTCCATTTGATGCAAATTCAAATTGGACAGTATCCAATGTGACAAATGGTGATGCTGCTGAGTTCAGTATTGACTTTTATATAGACGAAAATGAAGTTTTTATTCAGAAAGTAGATCCATATTAATTTCATCCACGGTACTGTGTAAATACTTCAATCCGATGCGATGACTGCGGAATTCAATCCCGCATAACAAGGCCTCAATTTCTAAAGTTACTGTAACTCCTATTTCTATCAGGCACAAATCCAGCAATTTGGAATTTCTGGCGTTTCCAGCACCCATCTACCGTAATACTTTAGATTCCAATTTTGCCCTGCACCACCATAAGCCTGCGCAGAAGCAACGCCCCCGGACTCTCAAAAGCTAGATATCAAGTCTTAAGCCTCTGGCGAGAGCGCGTATTTAAGAGGGCCGGGGTCTTAAGTAGAAGTTTGCGCACGAGGCCTGGCGCGGTCGCTCGATTTGGCTGAAGCCCCCCCGTCCTGGGAAGGTGTCCGGACGCCGTGTGTGCGATTAAGTAATTCCGATTTTGCAGATCTTCAGCGAAAACTCATATTAAGTGAACTTAATGTTCTAGTACTTGATTCAATTTGTACAGGTCCTTGGATATCCCAATATGTCAAATGAAGAGTTTCACTTGGAAAGTCCCGAATGCAAGTTTCGTCGTAAATATCTATGTTGTACGATTCGTTTGTGGAACCCCAAATTATCTCCAGTTATACGGTGGATGGCTGCTAGAATCGTCCATAATTACAACCTTCGGTAATAGGGTTTTTTAAGGTTTTAAATTGTTGATCAATGATAAAGAATGAATTACAGGTCTAAGTGTTCGAGTCCCTCTCTCTCTGTCACTGTCAATAATTAAAAAGCCGAACTCATAAGAGTCCGGCTTTCATTTTGGTTGAATTAGCCTATTTAATCACATAAACATATTTACACTGAGTAAGTTTTTGGAAAACGCCCATTTGTTCCATAGACGTTGAATAAATATATTTTGTCAAGTCAGTTAAATCCTCCTGATATACAGAGTCCGAACTCCAAGCATGACAAATGTAGTTATTCTGGACCTCTGATTCGGTTAATAAAATGTCTGAATTAACTGTATAACGAGCATTGGAAACTCCAATCTGGTTGAATGGTTTAATGGTGTCCATAACTTCTTCACCACGCCACTGATATTTTACAAGAATGGTATTACTTGATTCATTAGCAATAATAAAGTCATAAATGTAGACAGAATCCTTGGAACAAGAATACATTAAAATGCTCGATAGAATAATTAGAAATAAATTTTTCATGGTTAATCAACTAATGTTATGTACATGTATTGCGAAGTTGTAGAACGATTGGATTGAATTTGGTTGCAATTTAAAATCTCTGCACCGCTTGAATTGCGCCAAACCAAACTTTTATCTACATTATTGTTACTATTTGATACCCAAGTGTAGGCATTGTTACACCAAGTTTCCCAGGCCCAGTTTCCGGTATTGTTACGATCTCTGAAGAGCTCATACTTTGTTACTCGGCCAATATAGTTATTGTGAAAGTCCATTTGCCTTGAGCTGCAAGAGTTATTTCCACAGATCTCATTAACTCCAGACGTGGTCCACGCTATTACATTACCGACGTACCTGCGCATAAGCATGTTCCATACAATGTGTCGATAAGCGTCACCTTCTGTGTCAACACCATTTATGTTATTGTAGTAAAGTTTTTCTTGCGACTTAGCACGTTCACCAGATTGATACACCCTGAATGCAGCCCATGGTGTGGCATATGATGATAATACGTATGCATATGCAAATTGACAGCCATTGAGTTGTGTCTTCCCAGAATGGCTGAGCGTTGAGTCTAACGATAAGATCTCCTGAAGTGTCGCTGGTTCCTCAGGGAACTTAGCGGCCAGTGCATCAAAAGCTACCCAGTCCTCCGATTCGGTAGAATCAAGGTTCATGTCATTTTTTTCCGACCAAAAATTTGGAATGGTATCGACATCATATGCGTCAACGGAATCAACGTATGACCCTAAATTCGATATAACACTAGACAAAATGTCATCTGTATATTCCAACATCCCGGTGTACGCTTCTCCAGGATATAACTCTTGGAGTCGGTTTTCCATGTGACTAACATATGCTTCATCCATTAGCTCAGAAGTTAGTTCGAGTTCAGGATTATCTAATACATACTCTCGGTGTAACACGTGAATTACTGACGCCGGAAAAGCTGGGATGGAGAAGTTGTGTAATGTGTCAGAGTTTGTGTTTTGAATCGTTTTATAACTAGTGGTTGGTTTGTATACTTCCTTACTACAGCTGAACAATAGAAGGTTGATAATAAATACAAATGCTATTTTTTTCATAAGATTTAGAAATTTGATTTTGTTTGTGTCAAAAGTCTATAAGTACAAAAAAATAATAGTGATATAATTCTATCATTGTGGAGAGAAAATTGGGCTTTGAGATAATTAAGCGGTAAGTAACGTTTATTTCGACATGTGCTCATCAAATATTAATCGTAAACGTTGTCCATTTGTGCGCTTGAAATACCCAATCAGGCGTTCCAATTTAATGATCACTTCTATGGGCATCTCACCCTCAAAGTGGGCGAGTCAGTCTATTTTTCACCCTGGAGAGGAATACACATGACAGTGTCTCATTTTGTGTTTCTACTTGGGTTGGCCGAATCCAATAACCCCATTCTTCAATACACTGTCCTACACTATCCCATCAAATTGACTTTTCAACGACGTCTTAAGTGGATGTGCGCTCAGTATTTCTTGTTTAATTACTTGGGCCTCATCAGTTCCTACTAGTCTTAAAATATTTTGCAGGTATTCTGCAACCCACCCTGCATTTTGTGAACTATAAGAGTATGATAAGCGGTCAAGGATTTCCTCCTTCCAAAGCTGCGCAAGAGTTTGCCTCTGATTAGGTAGATAGGTTTCAGCTGCCTCTAAGGATCTGGGACTGCGGTAGTCTTTCAAGAACGTAAGCAAGCGCTCTGTATGTCCTTCTGAGCCAAGAAGGACGATAATGGTTTCCTTGCTGATATCCCACTGCTTGTTAGTATCGGGTGTCGTTACCGTTTTGATAATTTGATTTGCTTCAACCTCACTTAAGAGCGGCCGAAGCTTTGTCCAGTGCTCGCGTACCTCTTGCGATCCATTTAAGACTAAGTGCGTTAATGCTATTTTCTGGGATTTCTTATCTCCTTCAAATTCGGAGACCTCAAGAAGTCTAACCATCCAGAAATAGCCGTTCCCGTATTTATTAGGTTCGCGATCAGCAGCCTCGAGACATAAGTCTTTGGCCCGTTGGAAATTGGATTGATCTAAGGCCGATTCAATTTCCCTTAGTCTTATGCTGTCCAGGTGCATCAGAGACGACGTGAGCTCCTCTGCCGCTTGTTTGCCGTAAACGCGTTCTGTTAACACGATCCGGGTGTTCGCAAGTTCCTTTTCATCCCATGCCGATTGCGGTTTATTCACTTCGACCAAGAGTTCCCTGTCAATCTCAAGTCCAGAGTCCATCGAACAAAGCAACAGAATAGGATTTATCCACCAATGCCATCTGCGGAGGTTGTCCTCTTTGATTATTTTCAGGAGGTATGTTGCAAAGGCCAATCGAATTTCGGGGTCATACTCGTCGTCCACCGACGCTTCAACAATGGCCCATGATGTATCAATTAACGGGTTAATTATTCCGCTTCTGTCGTCTGTATGGCAAATCTGGTGGTTCCAAGATTCAAACATCGCCATCCCTGCCCAAAATGCCTTTTCGTTCTGACCCTTGCTGTAGGCATTGTCAATTTGCTTTAATAGCCTCCGCATTTTGGAAACCGCAGCGCGAACGTTTTTTCTTGACAGGGATCCACGGTCCAGCATTGGATTCAGGGCTGCTCTGATCCTATGCTTCATGGCTCGGTAATGGGGCGAAGTGTTCCAAGCCTCGACGTATTGAGAAACCTTACCGGGTTCCGCGTCCTCCAATTCCTGCAATAGGCTAATTAGCTCAGGTTTGGTTAAAGATTTTAGGTCCAAATTCATTCACCGCTCTTTTGCACGGAAGATACTTCGTGAATCTACCTCCGCACTAATAACGGACTCACGCCATTCCCGATGAGACTGATTTGAATTTAGAAAGGGTAGGGGGCTTGAAGTTTAGTCTGTATCAACGACCACTGCGAAAGTGCGCGTCGAATTATTCAGCAATAATTAAAAACGCAGTGCTCATTGGTTGATTGCAGGCCAAAAATGGCAGACTTCGTTCAAAAAAACGACAATTCCACGAATTCAGACCAAATAGCAGGCGAATTCCAAACGAATTTCTCCTAAAACGGATCCAATCGGGCTTGGACGTTATAGCTGTAGTGCCCCGAGTCACCTTCAAGTTGGGAGATGATCTTGTGCTCTTTCATGGTTTTAATGTAATTCTTGGCCTGTCGGTCCTTGACGCCCAGCCTTTCTTTAAGTTCCGTGACAAGATGGGTGTAGGTGACGGCCTGCGTGCCGTAGAAAATGTCGCGTGCGATGTCCGCGAGATCCGAAAGTTTGCGTTCCTGGGTTTTTGTTCGGTAGGTATCGGGCACCACAACATGGTACTTAAGCTCATCATCCCAGCCAATGATGACTTGAGGTATGTCGAGCGGACTGCCGTCACGCACTTTTAATGCTTTGACAATGGAGTTCTGCTTGTCATCATCTTTCTCAATCGAAATAATGCCGGCAGCTTTGCGCTGAATTTCGGAACCTAAGTGCCCTCGCAGCTTATAGCCGCTAGGGCTGAGGTGAAGGACACAAATGATGCAGGTTCGGTAAATGGCAGCCAAGCGAAACAGTTCTTCGATGAGGTACACGGATCGTTCTTCGTCATTTACGCCATCAATCAAGTCCGCAATTCCGTCAATGACAACCAGGTGAATGCCACCGTAGGCGTAGTAGTAGCGGTCCATGGAGTGGAGGATGCTGACGAGACGGTCTTTTCGTCCCATGCCCACCAATCCATAGGTACGAAACCAAGCAGGGGGAGTATTGCACTTTGCCCTGCGCACTATTTGCTTCAAGTTCTTGTAGAGCTGCTCTTCGGATTGCTCGGTGTCGTAGAATAGGACGGCCTTGTGGTGTGTGTTCCGAGCTACTTCGAGCCCTAACAAGTCTGTGTTGGCAAACTCGGGCATCATGGTTCCCGCTAGTAGAGCTCCAAGGTAGTTTGACTTACCGCTGCCCTCTGACCCAGTAATGGCCATTAGGTTGCCCGCGGAGCCTAACGGCACATCATTGATGGTCACCACGGCATCAGGCACTAAAGGCGGATGGTCAAAATGCACCTCAAAGCTTGACAGCAGATTTATGGTGTCCTGGTACAGGGCGTCCAGGACATCGGTAAAGAGCTTCATTAGGTCTTCGGCACTTCGACCCATTTTAAAGAAGTCCGAGATGTCCTTCTGTCTTTTTTCGCCCTTAAGGGGCAGCGTGATTTCCTTGACCTCAAATTCCTTGAGCGCTTCAACTTGCTTCTTTGACTCCCGACGGCCGGTCTCGTCGCAATCGTAGAGGATGACAATGTGCCGAAAGCGGTAGTGTAGTCTGCGAATGATTTTTTTAGGGATGGCCTTGGTTTCGGAATTAAAGCATATCGCGTGGAATCCTCGAGCCGCAAGGCTCATGACATCCTTCTCTCCTGAGGCGATGAACAAAATGTCGCCTTTCTGGGGAAGTTGGTTAAGTCCGAATACGTAGCCTTCGCTAAGATCACCTGCGTAGAAGAATCTCTTGGCAGACATTGGGCGGTAAATTTTTACATACCGGGTGCTCAGGTACCCATAGATGGGTTCATCGAGTTTAGCGTGGATGGAGTACTCCTGTCCCATTTTGTTGATCCCTTTAAACTCGGAGATGCATTTCACCTGGTACTTCTGGAGCAGCTCCGCATCTATTCCGTACATGCCCCAGTAGTTGAGCTCGGATGGGCCAAATTCCTTTTCAATAGGAGGGATGAACTGCTTGGAAACATCATCTCGATCTTCCGAAATCGTCAAGGGGGCAACTTCATTTGCGGTTTTGAGCACCGGAAACCGCCGCTTGAGCTCACGAATCCGGTCGTGGCTTTCAGACAGATTAAGGTTGAGCTCGCGGTCTATGATTTCCATTATTTGGATGAACTCGTATCCCTGAGTTTGCAGGTTGAAAATGCGACCAACAAAGCCAAAGCAGTCGCAGCTGTACTCAGGATTGCCATAGTCCACCATCATGACCTTTCGAGAATCCGGATCCTGATAGAGGTTGCAAGACGGTTT
>Ga0208787_1001557_pt1 | contig 9908 bp, 9 predicted proteins | sample Wag4_2014_7_11_FD_187362 | JGI IMG/M metagenome (GOLD analysis project Ga0208787, IMG submission 187362) | Fresh water microbial communities from Ohio, USA - Utica-2 Time Series HT 2014_7_11 (SPAdes) (version 2) | ecosystem: Environmental > Aquatic > Freshwater > Water tank | place: USA: Ohio... | reverse complement strand
GGTGAAATATATCTTGTGCTTCCGTTATTTAAAATACCCAAATACTCACCACTTAGAAAAAAGAATTTTCCTTTATAAAATTTAAAAAAATCAAAGGGTAAAACACTACCCGGGCCCTCTTTACTTAGAATTCTTCCAAGGTTTATTACACTTGTGTCACCTAAAATAAGGGTATCTATTGAGTGGACTTGTCCATTATAGACTAAAATCGAATCCTCTGAAAAAGGTATCGTAGAAATCAAAAAATCGATTTCAGAAGAAATTTGTGAGCTCTTAAGATATATTTTCTTAATAGGACTAATCTCTAACGTAAAGTCATGCTCTGAAGCTGACTTTTCAGAGCATGATAAAAATACAATCAATAATGGTAAATAAAGAAAAAACCTCTTGTCACTCATTTTTTTAAATTTGACCAACACGAATTCTATAAATGTGATTTCCATCACATAAATCAATAATGGTTAAACTTGACCCGGGGGAGCAATTTCTAATTACATCATTTACCATAGCTTGAACATCGCTTGGGCCACATGCATTCCAGGTACCTGAACATGGGAATGACATGGTTGATACTAGGAAGAATGCAAGAATTAAACTTAACTTTTTCATCTTTTTATTTTAAGAGTTAACGCGTTTATACTTCTCAGAACCAACCTTTGGTCCTGCAAAAAAACAAACTTAGGCACTTATCTGGATCTTTCTTTTACTAAAATATTATAGATCACATAAAAAAAGCAAGTATAATTCGAAAATAATTTCTCTTACACATTAAAGTCCTATTTCTGAGAGTGGTTTGTCGAAATTTTGTGTAGCATCTAAAATGACGTCAACAATTCCTTCAATGTTTCGGGGTGTCTTTATAAAATCAGCATTTTCAATACCTAATTTTCGGGCGATAGACGAGCGAACAAGTTCGGGATTTAAAAATTCACCTTCAATTCTTGAGGTATCTACAACATCTAAGATAAGCGATTCCAAAGTAGCGGACTCCACAAAATCGAAACCTAAGCTTTCCATACGGCCCAATAAACGGCCTTGTAAATGCCTTACCGAAGCCAAGGTGGGGGCTAACTTTTCGTTATCCCATAAAAAGTTTGTCCAATTTTCTCTTTCGTGTATGTACATAATTACCACCGCAAAGTATGCGGTAAAAATACCACCTTTACACCGCAAAAATTTTTTTTGCTTCTAAAACCTTTAATTACAAGTTAGTTTATTTGCCAAAATTTCAAGCCAAGAAAAGCTAAAACTGTAGTTAAGGTTACAAAAAAGAGGTCTATTCACGTAAATCTCCTTCTAGGACAACCCCGCTATTACCAGCTTTTACTTTTCCAATTTCAAGCTTCTACAGGTACAACAACCCTTCAATCACCTCAACAAATTACCTGTTTCGCAGTCATTAGTTTCCTTTCAAATCCCACTCTCTTTTCAAATAGGCAAATTGGAACTCACTTGCCCATTTTCCTTTGAAAAATACGTTTTCAATAAAATGCCCCTCTTGTTTGAATCCTACCCTTTTCAACAAATGGATGGAGGCTAGATTTTCTTCGTCCACAATCGCGATCACTCGATGTATGCTTTTGATGTCAAAAAGGAAAGCCAACAAACCCAAAAGTGCCTCCTTGGCGAAGCCTTTTTTTTGCTCCAAATGAGAAATGGTAATTCCAATTTCTGCGATTCTGGGATCGAACTCTCCAAATTTAAGTGCACAATCTCCAATCAATTGCCCAGTAGAATTTTTTTCAATCCCGTACTGTACCCAGTCCCCCACTTTTTCCTCCCCACCTTTAGGATTGCTTTGGATGAATGCTTCCGCCTCCTCCAGATTCATTACCCCTCAAATCCTTGGTATTTGGTAACCTCAGGATTGGAACGGTAAACGTGAAAATCTGCAAGGTCAGCCAAGCACAGTGGCCGAATTTTAAGTCTGGAAGTCTGGATGGTTAGGGATGCCATACCGCAACTGATTTTTGTTTGTCAAAATTTTTAGTTGAAGGCAACGTATTGGGTGTCGCTGTTTCTCGTTTTCAACCTACAACAAACCCTCGATCACTTCGGCTAAGTACTTGTGATCCAAGTTTACACCTCACCCCGCCTGAAGCAAAACCCGTGCTATAGGTAGTTTTGATTTTCCCATTTTTGATTTTCTCTTAATTCATTAAGTAATTGATAGACCCTATCAAGTCCATATGTTCCTAATAAGCCATAGTCTCGAATTGATTTAACCTTTCCATTATCATAAGTTATTTTCAACTTTGCAGTTTGATCGTCTGTCCAGTTAACCGCGTAATTGTCTTGTAAGGTTTCAAAGTCAATGTAGTTCAGTAGATTCACAATGTCACTATACTTGTCTTCTGTAATTTTTGAATTAAAATTCCCGCTTACTTCTTTGTTTTTTATTTCGTTATACCTTTCTGCATACCATTTAGCGGTTCTGTCAGCATTGATAGTTAACTTGAAAATAGGGCAAGAGCCAAAGCAACCCGATGCTGAATATTCAATTTTTTCAATTTTGTGATTTGCGGAAGATTGATTTTCTTCAATGAAGTCTCCAAACAGATAAATCAATGTGATTTGTTTAGATTGACGCGGCTCATGCCACTTCCCATGCACTTGTTCACTTTCAAAATAGTATTTAATCTTGTTATTTTCAACGACAGGGAAAGTGCAATCTTGAGAAAATCGCCTTGTGATTGGTTTAATTTCATATTTTCCATTTTTGTCTAAAACACAAATAATAGTATGGTATTCCTCCCAATTTCCAATAACCAAAATATCTGTTAGTCCGTTGTTGTCAAAGTCCACTTTTGTCCAAGGTTGAACATTTAAACTATCAGCAATTTTCTTGTAATCTTTACTTGAATATTTATTTTCAAACTTTAAAGATTCGTTTACTTCAAATTCTTTGTACCTGTCGTTAATTTTTGATATCAGTTCAGTTATTTGTTCTGCTGTTTGAATACTGTCAATGTAATTCGTTTTAATCGAAATTTTCTTTTCTGCTTGCCTCTTCTTTTCGGCCTCGTTTTTTTTGTTAGTTGATTGCCCATAACTGTTTAGTGCTAAGCAAACGAAAAATAAATAGGTTAGAATATGTCTCATTTGTGTCATTTTAATAGTAGCTACAACCTGTTGGTGTTTCGAATTTTTGCGGATTTAGGAGCAGAAAAAAGTATAAATACTCCATTCCGATCTTACGGGAATGCGAGGCAGAATGTTCGTTAACCAATTAATCCGTAATTAAGCCAAACCGCTTTTGGGTGCTGTAGTTTTTCCGTTGTTTATTTTAGGGATTTTTATATTTTTTGGACTTACAATAACATAGTTGGTTTTCTTTCCGCTGTCTTCTGTTTTCAACATTACTGTTGCGACATCCTAGAAAAAATTTATCCAATTATCTCTTTCATGTATGTAAATAATTACCACCGCAAGGTATGCAATGAAAATACAATCTTTACACCGTAAAGTATTTTTTTTGCTTCTAAAATCTTTGATTATCAGTTAGTTTGTTTTCCAAAAATCCAAACCAAGAAAAGCTAAAACTGTAGTTAAGGTTACAAAAAAGGAGATCTAGCCCCGTAAATTTCCTTCTAGGACAACTCCGCTATTACCAGCTTTTACTATTCCAATTTCAAGCTTTTATACCTACAACAAGCCCTCTAGCACTTCGGCAAAGTACTGATGCTCTAGGGCAAGGACCTTCGTGGCGATGGTATCTGCGCTGTCTTCGGGAGCGATGGCTGTGGCCGCCTGAAAAATAATCTTTCCCTCGTCGTAATGCTCGTTGACCAAATGGATGGTAATCCCAGAAACAGGGTCGCCCGCTGCTTTCACCGCCTCGTGCACGTGGTGGCCATACATGCCCTTGCCTCCGTAATTCGGGAGTAGGGCAGGATGGATGTTGACCATCCGGTCTGGGAAACCACGGATCAGTTCATCCGTCACCTTGAGTAAAAATCCAGCCAGAATCACCCAATCAATCTGCTCCTCCTGCAACTTGGCTAAAAGCACCCCAGCTTCCATTTCCTTGCGGGTAAAGGTAAAGGTGGGCACGCCAAACTTTTCCGCTCGCGCCAAAACCCCTGCACCTGCCTTGTTGGTCCCCACCAAAGCAATCTTACCCTTGGAGGAATGCGCAAAGTGTTCCATGATTTTTTCGGCATTGCTGCCAGAGCCGGAAGCGAGAATTGCAAGACGCATCATTTTAATGCTAGTTTGGACTTGCAAGATAGGAGGAAGGAAGCATTTTTAAATCGAGGGAGTTGATAATTTATCTTTAGTTTGCTCTAGGATGCAGGGCAAATTAGCCTGTATCCATTTGGAGAATTTCCCAAGACACACCACATTGAATTGCAATTTACACGAAGTCAATAGTCCCTAATCAGGACCTCGGAAGGGATTCCCAGCGTTTCGTGAAGTTTGCGAATCATTTCTATGGAAAGCTTTCTCTTTTTATTGAGCACCTCACTTACCCTACTTTTTTGTCCCAAAGCCTTCGCTAAATCTTTTTGTTTGTAGCCCAATTGATCCATTCGGAACTTGATGGCTTCAATTGGGTCTGGTAAGTCCACAACAAAGTGCTGATTTTCGTAATTTTCAATGAGCAGGGAGAGTAACTCTAGTTCATCCGCAGTATCATCGCCTTTTTTACTATCAAAAATTGCTTCAAGCCGATTCAAGGCTGCCTCGTATTCTTCGGCTGTTTTTAGAATTTTAAGGATCATGGGATTAGCTAGTTGCTGCGTTTATTTTGTCGTAAGCGGCGTGAGTTCCTATAAATCGTATCCAGATTAGAGAAAAATCATAGTTGACCTTCACAATCAACCTGTATTTGTTTCCCTTAATATTGAATACCACTCGATTCTCTGGAAGAAAACTCGCTGATGGGTACTTGTTTTTTATATCTCGAGGAGATGTCCAGTTTGCCTCAGAAGCCTCCTTATACCAAGACTTCAGCGGTTGTTCACAATCATTATGAATTTGCCAAAAATCTCTAAGCGTCTTTTTTGCGATTATTCTCACCTGTAAAAATATAAAAAGTTCCCAATAAGGGAACATTAAAGATTAACTTTTTAGTTCCCCTTAAAAAAGTGATTTAGTTCAAATTCACCATACTTAGCTCCTTCGGGCCAACAAGATCTGTTTTTTAACTCCAATGAAAGTAATCAAATTATGCGACGAATTAGGCTGACTTTATTTTTAATTTTTGCTTAACCGCTCTTTACCTTTTCAATCAATTCCTCAATCGAACCAAAAGTTTTGTCTCCAAGCCTCAACCCAAAAGGAGTAGAAACAACCAGCGTATAATCTAGCTTTTTAATCTCTGAATTAAATAAAGCCTTTTTTACACAAAAGTCCGGTTCAGCCGAATCCTTCAATTGTTAACCAATGGAAAAGTCAGTCAGTTGATTTATCCTTGCTCAGCGCATCTAAATGCCATTTTTTGATTTTTTGGACTCGACGGGCACTCTGAAGATTACCTCAAGTTTAGAAAATTCCATACAAGTTCAACTAACCGTAAAGATTTAGTAATTCTAGGTTTCCTCATGCTACTTTCTGGAAATATAATTTTGATTTATTTATTATTTAATATGGTTTTTCGCTTCTTTATTTTTCTTTTAGCAGCTAGTTTTTTTTCATGCTCAGCTCCAAAGCAAGAGACAATTGGTAATATATCCCCATCTTTTGTAACAGATACCGTCAACTTTGACTCGGATGATCCGGCCATCTGGGTACATCCGACTGACCCAAGCCAAAGTTTGATCCTAGGCACAGACAAGGATTCCATTGGTGCCCTCTACGTGTTCAACCTGCAAGGAAAAGTCATTGATTCCCTTGTACGAAGAGGCATTCAGCGGCCTAATAATGTGGATGTGGGCTATGGACTTGCCTTGGGTGCGACCAAAATGGATTTTGCGGTTACTGGAGAGCGCCTAACCTCCAAGCTCCGCTTTTTTTCTCTACCTGATATGCGGGAGTTGGTGCCAGGTGGCATCGAGATTTTTGAAGGAGAAGTTGGTCCCGAGTTTCGAGATTTGATGGGCATTGCACTTTACAAAAGCCCAAGCACGGGAAAACAGTACGTGATTGCAGGTCGAAAAAATGGCCCAACAGATGGAACATACCTCTGGCAGTACGAGCTGCAGCTAACCGAAACGGGGCCACAACTCAGTTTGGTTCGAAAGTTTGGGAATTTTTCTGGCAAAAATGAAATCGAAGCCATTGCTGTAGATACGGAGCTTGGCTATGTCTATTACTCGGATGAAGGGGTTGGAATTCGAAAATACTACGCTGAACCTAGCCAAGGGAATACAGAATTGGCTCTTTTTGGGACCACCGGATTTACCGAAGACCACGAAGGAATCTCCATCTACACCCTTGATGAAAAGTCTGGATACATTTTAGTCTCTGACCAACAGGCAAATCTATTTCAGGTTTTCCCTCGTGAGGGCACCCCCGAAAACCCGCACGACCATCCCTTACTTACAAAAATTGCGCTCAGTACCAACCAAAGCGATGGCTCTGAAGCAAGTAGCACATCGCTAGGGAGTCTATTCCCGAAAGGGATTTTTGTAGCCATGTCTGACAACAAAACCTTCCAAATCTACCGATGGGAACATCTAGCAGGAAAACAACTTAAATCTAGAAACAATTCAAACTATTAAATACATGAAAAAAACAGTACAATTCTCTATTTCTTTTGTCTTCCTGTTGCTTTTCAGTGCGCAGGTTTTTGCACAAGGGGTGCTTAAAGGCAAAGTGATTGACTCCCAAAATCTCTCCTTGCCAGGTGCAAGTGTAGTGTTAAAGGGAACAGCTAATGGAACGATTACCAACCAAAAAGGAGAATTTTCTTTCCTCAATTTGGCATCTGGATCGTATGAAGTAGAAGTTTCTTACCTAGGGTATGCTTCTGCTAATCAAAGTGTTGAGGTGAATGCAGGACAAACCATTTCAGTTAAATTCACGATGAGTGAAACGGCGATTGAAGGTCAGGAAGTAGTGATCTTTGGCGATCGTTTGAAGGGTCAGGCAAAGGCTTTGAACCAACAAAAAAATAATGCCAACATTACCAATGTGGTCTCTTCAGATCAAATTGGCCGTTTCCCGGATGCCAACATTGGCGATGCATTGAAGCGAATTCCAGGCATCACCATGCAGAATGACCAGGGCGAAGCGAGAAACATCATCATCCGAGGCATTGCACCACAACTGAACTCAGTTACACTCAATGGAGAGCGTCTTCCTTCTGCTGAAGGAGACAATAGAAACGTGCAGATGGACTTGATTCCTTCGGATATGATTCAAACCATTGAGGTGAACAAGGCAGTTCTTCCAAATATGGATGCAGATGCGATCGGTGGATCTGTAAACTTGGTTACTAGACAGGCTCCAAATGCACTTCGTGTGTCTGGAACTGCAGCCTCTGGGGTCAACATGCTCTCCAATAAACCCATATGGACGGGTGGTTTGGTGATTGGAAATAGATTCGCCAACGACAAGTTAGGAGTGATTTTTTCTGGTTCGTATAACAACCACAACTTTGGATCAGACAACGTAGAAGCAGTATGGTACAATTCGGATAATGGTGTTGGGATTGAAGAATTCGATATTCGCGAATACCGAGTTCAGCGTATCAGGCGCTCTGTTAGCTTGGCATTAGATTACCAAATCAACGCCAATCACACCCTATTCCTTTCTGGAATGTACAACCAACGAGATGATTGGGAGAATCGATTTAGAATGCGTATTGGAAAACTAGACGGACCATTTGATTCAGGGAAATTTACCCAATCCTCCCCAGGGATTTATGCAATGAAGGGGAGAGTTGAATTTCAAACTAAAGGTGGTATCGACAATGATCGCGTGAAAGCTACACGATTGGAAGATCAGCGTGTGTACAATACGACCTTGGGAGGAAGCCACCTTTTCAATAAGTTGAAAATGGATTGGAGCTTGACTTATGCCAAGGCTTCTGAGGAAAGACCTCATGAGCGATACATCTCCTACAGATCATCTAATCGTGATGTCATCGTAAACCTAACTAACCCAGAAAAGCCTTTGGCCCTTCTTAAAAATCTTGGCGATGCGCAAGCCATTGGATTGAATGAAGTTACCGAACAATTTGGATATACATTTGACCAAGATTTGAATGCTAAAATGGATTTCAAATTACCCTATTCTGATAAGGGAGTGCTTCAATTTGGACTTCGCTACCGTGGAAAAGATAAAGAGAGAGCGAATAGTTTCTTCGAATATAGTCCTGTAAATGAGGATACATTTGGTGCTACTCTTGGTGAGGTTCCTACCAAAAACTATACAGACCCAAATTATTTAGCAGGCTCTCAGTACACTGTTGGCAGTTTTGCAACTCCTGCATTTTTAGGTGGACTTGATTTAAAGAATGCTTCAAAGTTTGAGGAGTCAGATATCCTAGAAGAATATATTCCAGGCAATTTTATCGCAAATGAATCTATCGTAGGCGCCTACCTGATGGCAGATCATCAATTGACTGAAAAGCTGTCAGCGATCGCAGGATTGAGATTGGAGTCAACTTCTATCGACTACACCGGGAACTTGTATGATGTAGATAATGAAGAATTTTCGGCTGCTATAGGCGATCAAAGCTATTCCAACTTTATGCCTGGCTTGCACTTGAAGTACGATGCAAATGAAAATTCAGTGATTCGATTTGCTTGGACCAATACGATCGCTAGACCCAATTATTACGACTTAGTTCCTTATGCATTTTTTAGCCCTGAAGATGAGGTGTTAGAGCGAGGCAATCCTAACTTGAAAGCTACCACTGCCATGAACTTTGACTTGATGGCAGAGCGTTACTATGAGAATGTAGGTCTACTTTCCTTTGGAGGTTTCTACAAGGATCTTGACAATTTTGTCTATACCATCACTACCCAAGGGTATTCTGATCCTCAATTTGGATCCAATTTGGAGTATTCTAGACCTGACAACGGAGGTACTGCTTCTGTGTATGGATTTGAAACTTCCATTCAAAGACAGTTAGGTAAATACTTCGGTATCTACTTGAACCATACCTTCACCAAGTCTTCTACTACAGGTATTGAAGGAAGAGAAGGAGATGACCTGCAACTACCTGGTACTGCTGAGAACATGTTTAATGCCTCCCTTTCTTTTGAAAATAAGAAGTTGGTCGTTCGCGTATCACTTAACTATGCTTCGGATTACTTAGACGAAATCGGCGGAGAGAATTTTGAGGATCGCTACTACGACACCCAAACTTTCTTGGACATCAATGCTTCGTACGCCTTTACACCGAAGTGGAGATTGTTTTTGGAAGCAAATAACTTAACCAATCAGCCTCTTCGTTACTACCAAGGCATTCAGGCAAGGACGATGCAAGTGGAATACTACAATGCGCGTTACAACTTCGGTTTGAAGTTTGACTTATTCGACTAAAAAATTAGTGAGTTTAGCTGTTGAAAGCTGCCTCCGATTGGAGGCAGTTTTTTTTTATGCCCATCAATCAAGATGAGTTCTTGGCTGTCCAAAAAGCCATTTTGGTAAGAACCTTTAGCCCAAATTGAGATTTTGGCTAGGAAGGAGTTTAGTTTTTTTCAGCCTGGATCGCCTGCAAAAGCGCATCGATCGAAGTAAACTTTTTTTCTCGATAGGCCAACCTAAAATCAGGTTCAATGACGATTAACTCAGGCAACTCCCGTACTCCTGCTTTCTGGAGCGCCTTTTTCACCCAATACACGCCCGCAGCAGGGCCCTCGATGGAGAGGTGGTTCGGTGCTTGCACTAGTTCTACCTTGCCTCGTTCCAACTCAAAACGGTATTTTTCTCCAGGGAAAAGGTCCTGAATTTTTCCTGAAAGAAGGATATCTTCTGGCCTGCCCATGTGCAAGGGGCTGCCACAATTCATC
>Ga0208787_1001554_pt1 | contig 9919 bp, 8 predicted proteins | sample Wag4_2014_7_11_FD_187362 | JGI IMG/M metagenome (GOLD analysis project Ga0208787, IMG submission 187362) | Fresh water microbial communities from Ohio, USA - Utica-2 Time Series HT 2014_7_11 (SPAdes) (version 2) | ecosystem: Environmental > Aquatic > Freshwater > Water tank | place: USA: Ohio... | reverse complement strand
GTCCCAGGCCAGTTCGACTGTCCTCGCTCGCCCAAACGCATCCCAAAATTCAGCACCCATCTATCCTGACGTAGCTAGAAAAAAGGGCTGGGCTGGCACCATCCTTCTTCAGGCCAAAATATCTGCACAAGGAAGTGTGGAATCCCTCAAGATACTCCAGAGCACTGGATATGATGTCCTCGACCAATCTGCTATCACAGCTGTGCGCCAATGGCACTTTCATCCACAAAAAGTGAATGGGACCCCTACGCCTGTTACCGTCGAATTGCCCGTGAAGTTTTCCTTGAATCAGTAGTGTCTAAAAGTAAAAGCCTTTATCGATATCAGAGCAATCTAAGTTTTAATGCTAATCTCTATCGTTAAAGCTGTTTTTTTAATTGAGTTCCTGAAATAGCGAATAATAGTTCTAGATATAACAACTAAAGACACAGCCACCGAAACTACAATTAACATCGGGATTCTCGAACAGCTTACTGCTGTTAATGGAGTAAAATTTGACCTAGAGCGGTCTCGACTAGCGATCCAAAATTCGGTTCAAGCATCCAAAGATCCCATCAAACAACTTGTTGCCGCATGTGCAGAAGTTTCAATGCATGCATCACCTATTCGAATGCCCCTTGCCGACGCGATTTGGCAGGCTCACCACAACACCCCAGTGGTGATCTGGCACCCTAGTGAATCCCGCTGGCTGGTGATCACTCATGCGGGTCTCTTCACCCTTCGATTACTGGATGGAGCTGATCCTACCTCTTATAAAACAGTCACGCGCAAAAGCTTTACCGTCATGCTCGGATTAAACGATGCCCGTGAAGAGGTTGACGCTGCTGTCGTGCAATTGGAGTGCCCTGCGCATGGAATGAGTTCCCATGCTCACGGCGATTTGGGCAAGAATCCAGGGAAACGGTTCTTTGCCTTACTCAAAGCAGAGAAAAAAGACATCCATACCTTGCTGATTTTCTCAGTTTTTTCTGGAATTTTATATCTCGCCGCTCCTCTTGCTGTCGATGCGGTAGTGAGCAACCTGGCCTTTGGCGGACAGTCTCAACCCTACCTACAGGCACTAGTCATTCTCTCGATCGCACTTTTTGCCTGCCTTGCTCTCCAAGCCGTAATCACGGCTTTTCAGTACTACATTTCCGACATCATCCAACGACGTGTCTTTGTTCGAACTGCCTCCGATTTAGCTTATCGACTACCCCGAGTGAAAGCAGAGTCACTCGATGGGGTATATGCCCCTGAGCTAGTAAATCGGTTTCTCGATATTGTAATCGTCCAGAAGAGCACCGCCCTGCTGCTTTTGGATGGGGTAAATTTGGTCTTTAGCACGGTCATTGGAATGGTTCTTTTATCACTTTATCACCCCCTCCTTCTCATGTTTGTCGCGGGACTTCTTGTTCTCATAGTCCTCGCGATCTGGTTATTAGGTCGTGGAGCAATCGAAAGCAGCATTCGAGAGTCGATGATGAAGTACAACCTTGTGAACTGGTTTGAGGAAATTGCCCATTTCCCTTTTCTTTTCAAAGGACCCGGAGGGTATGCCCTCGCTTATGAACGCGCTAATGAACTTGCGACTGGCTACGTCCACGCACGCGAGAAGCATTTTCGTATCTTGATGCGCCAGATTTCAGGATTGTTAGCTCTACAGGTATTTGCCGCTGCAATCCTCCTGGCCGTTGGGGGATATCTCGTGATCAGCCAGCAGATCACCTTAGGTCAGTTAGTGGCGAGTGAGTTAATTATGGCTTCGATTGTCGGTGCGTTGGCCAAGATGGGGAAGAAACTTGAAGCCTGGTACGACGCCTTGGCTGCCATGAACAAGCTTGGTCATATCTTTGACCTCGATATCGAGAGAGAAGATGGAGAAAGACGAATTGATAATCAATCTGGTGCACATATCCAAGCGGAGGGCCTCGCCTTCAGCTATGGTCGTGCGCCGCTTTTTTCAGGCCTCAACTTTAACATCATGCCAGGGTCTCGCGCAGCCATCGTCGGTCCCCATGGGTCAGGAGGCAGCACTTTGCTGAATATTTTATTCGGTCTTCGCCAGCCTACCGCAGGTTTTGTCAGGATCGACGGGCTCGACCTCCGCAACTGTTATCTGGAATCTTTGCGCGAGAGCGTGATGCTACTAAGACGTGATGAAATCGTCGGTGGCACGATTATCGAAAACCTTCGCCTCGGTAGTAGTGATATTGGAATGGAAGAAATCCAAACTGCCCTTTCCAAGGTAGGCTTACTCGATGAGTTGCTCCATCAACCAGAAGGGCTGAATCTCCAGCTTAGAGTTGAAGGCGCTCCTCTGAGCGGAAATCAGCGTACTCGCCTTCTCCTTGCTCGTGCGTTGGTTCAGCGACCCAAACTCTTGCTTGTCGACGAGCTTTTCGATGGCCTCGACACCGACTCTCTAAATCAACTCTCCACTGCTATTTTAGGAAAATCGCAAGACTGGACAGTGGTTCTAACCACTCGGGATCATGATGTAACACTAAAGTGCGACCAAATCATCAAGCTCGCACCCTGCCATCTAAGCAGTGGCACTTCCCCCTCCAGAAAATGACTTCTCCCACAACAAATCCTGCGCTTCCTGCTCTTGCTCTTGCTGCATCAGCTCGTTTTACCCTGATTGTAACTCGGATGTTGCTTATCGGGTTTGGGTTATTGGTCTTTGCGCTCTGCTTTTTGCCTTGGCGACAATTTATTTCCGGAAACGGCAGGGTTATCGCCTTCGATCCTCTGGAGCGCCGAATCAATATTGAGGCCCAGCTGTCCGGTCGGGTAAAGCACCTGCACGTCACCGAGGGGCAACGCGTCAAGATGGGCGACCTGATCATTGAGATTCAGGATAATGATCCAAATCTTGTCTCAAACTTAAAGGCCCAACGCGAAGCCATCGAGAGTCGCCGTGACTTCGCTTTAGGTCGGGTGGAATCACTCATTGCCCAGATCACTCAACAGGAAATGGCCAAACGGCAAGCCATCGATGGTGCAGAGCAGCGCGTTGCTATGGCGAAAATTGCTTTCGAAACGGCCCTGCTGAATTTTACCCGTACACAGGAACTTTATACCAAACAGTTGGAATCTCAGCGTAACCTGGAGCTCGCCACGCTCTCGCGCGATTCGACCAGTGCCGAGTGGAAATCCGCTGCCGCAGCACTGAAACGAACCGAGAATGATATGGACGCATCTATTTCCGCTACTCATGCAGCCAAAGGCACTGCTTTGAGTGAGATGGCTACGGCCGAGCGGGATCTCTCAGTGCTCGATATTCAGATTAGTCAGAACGAACGGCAGATCGTTCTGTCACCTCGAGACGGGATCGTCCTGAATGTCGCCACCACGGATGGTACCTACCTGCGCCCCGGCACACTCATCTGTGTTATCATACCCGAGACCGACAGTCGCTTCGCGGAGATCTTGATCGATGGAAATGATATGCCTCTCATTCACTCCCGTAAAGACGGCCAACCTGGAAGCCCAGTCCGTTTGGCTTTTGAAGGATGGCCCGCCGTGCAGATGATCGGTTGGCCACAACTCGCCATTGGAACCTTTGGAGGCGAAGTCGTTTTTGTGGATGCCACAGACAACGGCGCAGGTAAATTTCGTGTCGTGGTTGGACCAGCGGATGACAAAGTGAATCGACTCGATGGAAAAGGCTCTGTCACTGTCGGCTGGCCCGAAAAAGATCGGTGGCTTCGTCAGGGCACCCGGGTCAATGCGTGGATATTGCTCAAACAGGTCCCACTTTGGTTCGAAATTTGGCGACAACTCAACGGCTTTCCTCCTGTGGTGAGCAATCAGGATGGAAAACTTGATCCTACCAAAAAGAATGACAAATATGGCACTCCATAACCGCTATATGATGCTGGTAATACGGACAGCGTGGGTAGCCGCTTGGCTATGTATTCCCATCACCTCATGGGGATCCGAAAAACCCCTACTTCTCCCGGAAGTCCTTGCGAGCGTCAAAAAGATGTATCCACCCTTTCTTGCTGCGCTGATCGACCAAGACATCGCCAAGGGACGAATTCGCCAAGCCTTGGGATCCTTCGACTTGAATCTGAATTCCGGAGGAGCCCAAAGTCTGGCTGGGCCCAACGATGGTGCCGCCGGCTACGCTCTTCTAGACCAACCTTTACCCTTTTGGGGGGGAAGTGTGTACGGGGGTTACACGAGCTATGCGGATTATTATCTGTTGAGCAGTGGCTACCTACCCAACTACAGAAAAAATAATTCCCTCGGCAATAGTGAGGGAGTGGGGTTGGTTGGAATGCGCATTCCTCTTCTTCGCGACGGTGTCATCGACGAACGGCGCGCCAAGCTTTGGCAGGCCAAGATCGACCAGGAATTGGCAGACCCAGTTATTTTACGCCAATATCTTGATTTCATCCGTGCCGCAACGATTAGCTACTACACTTGGTTGGCCAGCGGTCAGCGACTCGCCTTGACTGAGGAATTGCTACGTATCGCTCAGGATCGTGATAGCGCCATCGCGGAGCAGGTAAAATTCGGGGCGGCCGCCCCTATTGTTCAGGTAAATAACCAACAGATGGTTGTGAGCCGTGAAATTGCCTTGGTCTTGGCAAAACGCAAATTTCAAGCCAGTGCAATCGAGCTTTCGCTTTTTTACCGCACGCTTGAAAGTTCTCAGCCCATCATTGCCCAGCGAAAGCGCCTACCAAAAGCGTTTCCTCCTCAACCCATGATGGAGGAAAGCCGAATGACAGCCGATCTGGCCAAGGCTGTTTTCCAACGACCGGAAATGCGCCGGATTGAACTTCTCCTCAAAAAAGCCGATATCGATCAAAAGCTCGCAAAAAACACCCTTCTACCCAATCTTGACATTGGCCTACTCGCAGCCCAACCCGCCTTTTATGGAGATACGGAACTAGAAGGTTTGGTACAGCTGAAAATGCCATTGCAGCAACGGGAGGCTGAAGGTCGGGTCGTGGTGGCCGATTCGGCGATTTCCCGCTTGAATCTAGAAAAACAGTTTACCCGAGACCGGATTGTTGCGGATGTCCGAGATGCCTTTATTTCCGTGGACGCCGCCCATAAGGCCCTGATGAAAACTCGTCGTAATATCGATCTGGCCCATCAACTAGAATCTGCCGAGCAAGAGCGGATGAAACTGGGCGCGACCGACATGCTGAATCTGCAGATTCGGGAGCAATTCGCTTTTGATGCGGAAGTAATGGGCGTTGAGGCTCAAGCCGACTACTTCCGAGCTCAAGCCAACTATGATGCTGCCGTTGTGGCCGATGCTCCCACCACATTTGCCAAATAATAAGCATATCTCTTAAAAGTTTTGTAACTCAGGTCACTTCACGACCCCTCCAAAGCCCAAACACTGCCCAATCTGACCTTGGCTCGCCGAGGTTCCTTGCGTAGGTTTCAAGACTGCATATGAAAGTTTCACTAGAAAACATGGGCGGTTGCCGCCGCCGCCTCAAAGGTGAAATCCCTGCCGATCAGGTCCGTCTAACGGAGGAAAAGGTCACTCTCTCCTTTCAAAAATCAGCCAAACTTCCAGGATTTCGCCCAGGCCACGCCCCGCTCGACATGGTGCGTCGTCGCTACGCCCCCGATATTCAAAATGAGCTCAAAGATAGCCTCCTGCGAGAAGGTCTTCGTCACGCGGTCGAAAAAGAAAAGCTTCATCTCGTAGACGATCCCGCCGTTGAGGAGGCAAATTTCGAAAAGGACAAGAAGTTCAAATTTATCCTGCGCGTGGATCTCGCTCCTGAATTCAAAGTCCCCGCCGCAAAAGGGCTCAAGATTCCAAAGAAAAATCCTGAACCTGTGACGGATGCAGATATTCAATTCGCCCTCACTCGACTGGCCGAACCTATGGCTCACTTTCATACCCTCGAACCCCGTCCAGCCAAAGAGGGTGACTACGCCGTCCTCGACTTCGAGGGAACCTGTGGGGGCAAAAAGATTATCGAAATAGACCCCAAAGCAGGCCAAGTGGGCGAAGCAAAAAAGCTTTGGGTTCTACTTAAGCCCGACGCCTTCCTGCCAGGATTTGTGCCAGCCCTCTTTGGAATGAAGCCAGGTGAAACTCGGAAAGTAGAAGTCAAATTCCCTGCTGATTTCCCCCACGCCTCACTCCAGAAACAGACAGGCACCTATCAGGTGACTCTTGTGGAGTTGAAAGAGCGACATGTACCGGATGTGGATGAGGCCTTCTGCCAAGAAAACTATAAAATGCCCAAAGCAGAACTCGAATCCCGAATTCGTGAAGATCTAACCTCATCACGGAATTCCGCCCATCGCTCAGAGGAAAGCCACGCGGTGACCCAAGCCCTCCTCTCCTCGACCAAAATGGACGTTCCCGAACCCCTCCTCGAAGACGAACGCCGCCGTCTGGTGGCTCGCCTCGTGGAGGAAAACCAGCGCCGGGGCGTCTCCAACGAGGAGTTGATCAAGCACAAAGACGATATCCTAAAAACAGCAGGTCAAAATGCGGAGGAGAACGTTAAACTTAGCTTTCTACTACGCAAAATTGCAGAGTCCGAAGGCCTAAAAGTTGAGGAACAGGAAGTCGTCCAAGAAATTGCGATTCTTGCCGCACAATCGGGTCAAGACGCCCGCCTCTTTGCCAAGCGACTTCAAAAGTCGAACGTCTTACCCTCACTTGCTGACACTCTTTTGCGCAGAAAAACCGTTGATTTTCTTTTGCAACACGCCGTTCGCGGGTAAATTCCATAGATGAGCATGGATCCTAAAGCCGACTACTTTGTCCCTAGCGTCATTGAACAGACGGGGCGTGGAGAGCGCGCCTACGATATCTACTCCCGCCTCCTCAAAGATCGGATTATCTTCATTGGCACGGCGATTGATGACAGCATGGCTAACTCGATCATCGCCCAACTCCTCTTCCTACAAATGGAGGACCCCAAAAAAGACGTCAGCATCTATGTTCATTCCCCAGGCGGTTACGTCACCGCGGGCTTGGCCATTTACGACACGATGCAGTACATCAGCTGTGAGGTGAACACCTACTGCATCGGACAAGCCGCCAGCATGGGAGCCGTCCTGCTCGCTGCCGGAACAAAAGGAAAACGCTACTGCTTACCCAACGCCCGGATCATGATTCACCAGCCTTTGGGCGGAGCCCAAGGCCAAGCCACCGACATTAGCATTCAGGCTCAAGAAATCCTTCGCGCAAAGAAGCGTCTAAATGAAATCCTTGCTCACCATACGGGGCAGACCTTTGAAACGGTGGAAAAAGACACCGACCGTGATCGCTTTATGTCCGCTGAAGACGCGAAGACATACGGCCTGGTCGACCATGTCGTCTCCTTCCGCAAAGAGGAATCAACGAAGAAGTAAAGTCGGTGCCCGATGGCCCGCCCCACTCACCTCACCCTCTGCTCCTTCTGCGGCAAAAGTCATGCAGAGGTTAAAAAGCTTATCGCGGGGCCTGGAGTTTATATTTGCGATAACTGCATCACTCTTTGCACAAATATTCTAAACCGCGAAGCAGGAGACAGTCCCGTCGGAAAAGGGATTTTAAAGACTCTCCCGAAACCCCGTGAAATCCGCGAGGAACTGGATCGACATGTGATCGGTCAGGATCGGGCCAAACGCACTCTCGCTGTAGCCGTTCACAACCACTACAAACGCGTCCGTGCTCCCCAAACCGACACCCTTCCGACAGACCATGCGGACGTCGAGCTCGAGAAAAGCAACATCCTCCTCATTGGACCGACAGGCTCGGGGAAAACCCTTCTCGCGCGTACTCTTGCACGGATTTTAGATGTTCCCTTCGCCATTGCCGATGCCACCTCTTTAACCGAGGCGGGATACGTGGGCGAAGACGTGGAAACGATCATTTTGCGACTTCTTCAAAATGCCGATTACGATGTAAAACGAGCCGAGCTAGGAATTGTCTACATCGATGAGATCGACAAGATCGGCCGAAAATCCGACAGCGCATCCATCACGCGGGATGTCTCGGGCGAAGGGGTTCAGCAAGGTCTACTCAAGATTCTTGAGGGAACGATTTGTCACGTCCCCCCGCAAGGCGGACGCAAGCATCCCCAAGCCGAACATATTCAGGTCAACACCCAGAATATTCTCTTTATTTGCGGTGGCGGCTTTGTGGGTCTTGAGGAGATCGTTCATAAAAGGATGGGAGGCCGTTCGCTGGGATTTGGATCAAGCCTGACAGCCAGCGCACAAGTTTCAGAGGAGGGGCTTGGACTACTCCGTTACACCGAGCCGGATGACCTTCTGCGCTTCGGAATGATTCCTGAGTTCATTGGTCGTTTACCTGTTTTGAGTCACTTAAACCCACTAACCGTGGATGAGCTCATCCTAGTTCTCACCGACCCAAAGAATTCTCTCACCCGCCAGTATGCCAAGCTTCTTGGGATGGAGGGGGTTAAGCTCAATTTCACACGCGATGCCCTCCGTTGCCTCGCTGAGTCGGCCATCAAAAAAGGCACAGGAGCTCGAGCTCTCCGCAGTCTTCTCGAGGGCATGATGCTCGACCTTATGTATGAAATTCCGTCACGCAACGACGTGGAGGAGGTGATCATCAATCAGTCTGTGGCCGAGGGCCATCGCGCCCCGATCATCAAACGCAAAGAATCCCGCAAAGCCGCCTAAAGGCTTTATCCGATTTTCTTTAAACCGTCCGTAAGTCGGCCCCACAACTCTTCCATCCCCTTCTCCGTCTCATCCCCCATGTGGGAAACGCGGAAATTGAGACCTTTCATCTTTCCATATCCTCCGTCGAAAATTGCGCCATGGGTGTCCTTGAGCCACGCAATCCACTTCGCCACATCCACACCCCGCGTATTTTTCCCACAGGTCAGGCTGAGCGACTCATAACCCTTTTCTGGAAATACCTCGAACCCATTCGCCGCCAGCCACGCCCGCCCCCGCTCCGCATTCTTGCGATGACGTTCATGCCTTTGGGCGATCCCCTCTTTGGCAATCTCCGCCAACTTCACCTCCAACGCGTAGAGATGGGAAATGGAGGGAGTGCAAGGGGTCATATTGCTCTCCGCCTGTTTGCGGAACTCGTGAAAGTCATAGTAGTACCCGCGGTCTTTGACCTTTTCGGATCTGGCGTAAGCCCTCTCACTCACCGAGAACAAGGATGCCCCAGGAGGTAGGGCTAAAGCCTTCTGCGTCCCACAAAGCATCACATCCAATCCCAACTCGTCGAAAGGAATCGGCATCACGCTGAACGAAGAAACCGTATCCGTAATGAGCATTACATCGGGAAATTTGGTTCGGACCAGCTTCGCAATCTCAGCGAGCGGGCTCAAAACCCCCGTGGAAGTCTCGTGATGAATTAAAGTCAGCGCATCATACCCACCCTTCGAAAGCTCTTTCTCAATCATCTCAGGCTTGATCGCCATGCCCCATTCAACCTGAACCCTGCCCGCATCTTTTCCGCACTTCTGGGCCACATCGAACCACTTATCGGAAAAAGCCCCGTTCATGCAAACCAACACCTTCTTTTGGACCAGATTCCTCAGCGCCGCTTCCATCACGGACCACGCCGACCCCGTCCCTAAGAAGACAGGCTGTTGAGTCTGAAATAGTTGCCGAAGGCCAGGCTGCACCCTCGCATAGAGCTCCTGAAATCCCTTCCCGCGGTGCCCAATCATTGGCTTGGCGAATGCCTGTAGAACAGAAGGGGAGATTTCAACCGGACCAGGGATATATAATTTGATGTGAGACATAAATAGGGTAGATAGGGGAACTATGCATTTGCGCAAACACAACCTTCTCCTCCTTGGGTACAGCCTCTTGGCAAGTCCCCTCCTTGCCCAAGTTAACTCCCGCGACCCAAAGCTTAGCCCTGACTTCCAAACCACTTTAGACGAAGAGGTGAATAACGAGCGCGTCGCAAAAGCGGTCCCTGCGAACGAACCAACCCCTGCCCCCTCTACCCCCG
>Ga0208787_1001550_pt1 | contig 9926 bp, 8 predicted proteins | sample Wag4_2014_7_11_FD_187362 | JGI IMG/M metagenome (GOLD analysis project Ga0208787, IMG submission 187362) | Fresh water microbial communities from Ohio, USA - Utica-2 Time Series HT 2014_7_11 (SPAdes) (version 2) | ecosystem: Environmental > Aquatic > Freshwater > Water tank | place: USA: Ohio... | reverse complement strand
GCATTGAGCTCATCTTGGCAGCGGCAACCACGGAGGGCATTCGACAGGGGCAAAATCCTGCGATCTGGCGCGGTCATCTGGAAACAGTCTTGCCCTCGCCAAAAAGGATAAAACGGGTTGAGCACCACGCAGCCCTACCCTACCAGGCGCTCCCCGCACTCATGGCAGAGCTACGCGAGATCGATGCGATCGGGGCCATGGCGCTGGAGTTCCTAATTCTCAACGCATCCCGCACCGGCGAGGTAACGGGGGCACTCAGAGCGGAGGTCGCCGGGGACGTCTGGACAATACCCGGATCCCGAATGAAAGCCAGGAGGGAGCATCGGGTCCCGCTGGGCGATCGAGCCCTTGAGTTAATTGAAGCTGCACGCGGCAAGGATCCCGATAGCGCCTATCTCTTCTCGAGAGCTGGGAAGCCGCTCTCCAACATGGCGATGGCCGAAACACTTCGCAGGCTTGGTCATAGCGTTACCGTGCACGGCTTTAGATCAACCTTCCGCGACTGGGTGTCCGAGGAAACAGAGCACTCACCAGAGGTTGCAGAGATGGCACTAGCTCACACGATTGGGAATAAGGTGGAGGCTGCATACAGACGCAAAGACCTACTACCAAAACGCCGAATGCTGATGCGTGACTGGGAGGCCTTTTGCAGGAACGCTGAATACAGTAACGTATTGAATCTCAGGGCTGCCTAGGAGAATACCTATGGACTACTCAATTAAAGGAGTTGAAAACAAGCTCTTGCGGAAAGCGGGACAAGCGATCGAATCCGATATTGCATCGCTCCAATCGAGCGGCAGACCAGCGAAGGAGATTACATCCCAAACAGATGAGCTCAACGAGTTACATTTAAAAATCAAGCAGGGCGAGGTTTATGGTCTCATCTTGGCTGCTCGCTACCTTGCGAAGGGCCTCCCAGAGCTTGGTAAGCCAAAGAATGGACAAAGGTTACAGCATAAAAAACAGAAGTGGGCCAACGAAGATCTAAAAGAGTTCGCGACTCTGTACGGCGATGAGCAAAGCCCTTATATGGTGTTTCATAATCAGGCGCGACTAACTGCTATCGGGGAGCATCTCGCAAAAGAGGCCAGTCAATTGGATCGAGAAAAACTTATACGCAACTGCGTTAACCATATGATATTAACAGAATACTACGGACGAAAAAGCGAGCTTCTTGAGCGGCGAGTAAAACAGCTGGAAAAACAGATAAGTAATGCTAGAGAAAAAGAATATATGCACGGCGAGAAAAAAGCCAAAGGACGTCAAAAACAGTATGATCCTCGCGAGGATCTCTACCATCGAGCAATCAATGACTTGAAGATTGAGCTAGGTCATGAACTAAGCTCTTACGACTATCTTTCTTGGGCGAGACGCGTGCTAAAAGAGGACCCCATAATCGCGGACACTACACTGCGAACCGCCTTCAAGCGGCTAACCGGATGTAACCCAACATCAAAAAAGCATGTGACTTAAGTCACGTAATTATTCCGGGGTAAACAAACAAGATATTCATGTAATGATTTAGTTGTGTTCATAACGAAAGGAGAAATCATGAACGCAAGTAATCAGTTGATACGTATCAAAGATGTTTCAAAGCTCACCACATTAGCCCGAAGCACAATCTGGGCGAAGGTGGCAAATAAGGAGTTTCCGGCGCCAATAAAACTCTCCCCTGCCATTTGCGTATGGCGAGAGATAGAGATTGAGCAATGGATTAGCAATTGCGCACATACGAGCGGTAAGTAAGGCGCAAGTAGTACTGGTCAGAGTCGCCAGATAACGGAAAACAGTCAAACAGCTAGGGCAGGAGCCCGTGGGCTGCCGTGAGGCAGTTGCGCAAATAGGCAAGTAGCCACACCGAGAGCATGTGCCTCACCCGAGGACCGCCGACGGAGACTCAACTTTAGTTTGCGAATCAGCGCTGACCCAGCCTTGGATCAGTACGGCTACTTATATCCTGAAAGGAAGACGCATGTTTGAAAGAAAGCTTACAGCACGAAGAATCCGTCGCCTCATGGGCGACCTCATTTATATAAAAAGCGCAAGTAAGACGAGAAAGATCAGACGGGTTGGCCCGCTTGATCAGACTAGCCTCTTTTGCGGTATCCCCAAGCCAATGGAGGTCGAGAAGAACTTTCTTCTTTATGCCCTATTTGAGACAGAGGTGCCTGGTGGCAAGAAACACAAAATCCCAGTTGATCCCAAATCAGGACTGCCGCTTAAGGATTGGAGCAATCGCAAGAACCTGATGCCCTACGAGTTAGCCTACTCCCTCCTCATGCAACATCCGGACAGGTTCGCGGGCTTGGGCTACGCCATGACCGGCAATGGCTTAATCTGCGTCGATATTGATAAGGCGCGCAACGAGACGGGAGGCCTCACGCCACTCGCTCAGAGCCTCGTCAAAACGATCCCCGGTTGGGTTGAGATCAGCACGAGTGGCAATCTGCACATCTGGACACGCGGTCAGTGGCCAGAGAGCAAGTCCGCAAACCATGAGCTGGGGTTGGAGGTCTTTAATAGCTCCGGCTTTATCGCGCTCACCGGCAACGCTCTCGATGCGAAGAGAGCTATTCCCGATAGTGAGGTGGACCTTAAGACGATTCTTGCGCCCTACTTCGACATCAGGGCAAAGGAGATCGCACAGACCGGGGCTTTGGATCCGTTTGAACTCTACTCAAAGCGCGATCCGAATCTGACCATCGCTGAGGCGAGGCGAGTTGTTTTAGAGGAACTTAAACCAACCCCGAAGCGCGAGGATTGGCTACGCGTCGGGATGGCACTGCACTTTCAATTTGAGGGTGACCCCGAGGCGCTTGCCATTTGGGATGAGTTTTCGGCGCGGGAAGAATGCGGCAATTATCTAGGCTTTGAGGATGTCCGAGATCAGTGGGAGAGCTTTGATTTAAATCACCATAACCCGGTTACCTTTGCGAGCCTCAGAGAGGCGCTTAAGAAGCGGACCACAAGGGAGTCGGCGCTAAGTGAGAACCCCTTTGTTGTGCTCAGTCTGGAGGGACATAAGGCGATTGATTACCTACTCAAGGGAATCATTGACCAAGGCATCGCTCTGTTTCATGGGGCTTCCAACGCTGGCAAGACGACCCTAATGGTAGATCTCGTGTGCATCGTGGCGCACTTATGCCCCGAGGATCACTTCTTACGGGTCAAGGGCCGCAGAAAGGTGATTTACCTCACCGAAGATATCGGGCAAATCGAGCGCATATTCCGCGGCAAGCGATCCTTTGGTGGGCTGAGCGCAAGTCCCGAGGAGATCAACGCCTGGGTCAAGATAATTGCCGGGAAGAAATTTGATGGCTACGAATTAATCCATCTAGTTCAGGCCCTCGCTGATCAAGAGGCGGTGACTTCTATTACCAAGAGAGGAAATCGTCAGCTGCCGCCACTATTCGTAATTGATACCGCCTCGGCTAACTTCAAGATTGAAGACGAGAATAAAAACAGTGAGGTCTCAAGCTACATCGCAGCCCTTAAGGCAGCTATCAGTGCCAGCGGGGCCTCCGTCTGGGTAATTGCCCACACCCCCAAGGCTTCGCGCAGCCAAGATGTCACCGAGACTACAGCTCGGGGCGCTGGTGCTTGGGGCGATAACGTTCAGACCGTTGTTGGCATCCAGCGTGAGGTGAGTGGGAACCTGACCACCTTAGCCGTGCTCAAGAACCGAATAGCGACAAGCTTTAATGAGCTTGAGTTTGTAACCCAAATGCACAGCGTCGCGGTGGAGGATAACTATGGGGACGAGCAGACTCTCAGTTACGTAATCGGAAATCTCATGCCATCAACCACCGCCGTAAGGCTCGAAAGAAGGGAGAGAGCAAAGCAGGAGAGAGCCGACTCGCAAAAGCGGGCTCAGAAGAGCGAGCTCGCCGATAAGATCATGGCTCAAGTCCGCGACTATCCCTATCAGAACAACGAGACGATTCGTGACGCCTTCGGAGGCAGCAACACGCTCCGAGAGAGCGCTATTAGAGAGCTGATCGACGAAGGGTATCTCATACGGGTGGCTACAACTCCCGAGGAGAAAGGAGCCTGCGGCAAGAGGATCCTGCTCAAAAGGACCGACAAGCCCTACCCTATGTTTGGGCTCGAGGTTTGATCCCTCTGTTTCCCCATCTTTCCCCGGGCATCCGAGTGGTGCCCGAGTGGAGATGAAAATAGAGAGATCTCTACAGTGGGGCTAGGGTAGAGAGCTTCGCTTCTACCCGCCCCGTAGAGTCTATTCAGCGTTGAGTTTCCCTCCTCGTCATATTTACTAGGGGCCGGGGAAGGAGGGAAACATCTGGACACCCCCCTCGAACAAATAGCCAGGTCCGTCCGCAAAGAGGTATAGAGACAGGTTACGCGCGCGCGAGGGCGGCACTCACCTAAAACCCCACTCGAGCACTCCTCGCCACGGATCCGCCAACACCCCACAGTGCCCGTCGCCGAACCCTACGCGCGCGCGAGGGAGGGAATTGGGTAAACAGATTCTCCGCCACCATATCGCCGAGACCGCTTGCCGAATCGCAGCAGCTAGGAGCCTCCGACAACGATAAGTGAACCTCACGAGTTGACGAATTTTCTCACCTGCCAAGACGAAGCTTGAAGAAGGGAAGTAGTATTATGCAATCGAACAATGGTATTAATAATTGCGAAACCATTAAATGAGTGATTTTGTAAATAGCACGCCTACCGAGGGCGGCGTGAGCGGGCGGGCTCAACTGTCCGAGCCTGCCCAATACCTGCGGAAATCGGACTATCTGTGGATCGGTAGCTTCTTTATTGTGGCACTCATCAATATTTGGTTCGGTATCCACAATTACAACGAAGCACATAAGATTGTCGATACCAAAGCAAATGCGCAAAGACTAATCCAGTGGCTCGCTGACAAAGGAACACTTCGTGAACAGGGCCAAGAAGTGCTTGCGGGGTGTAACGATCCAACAAACCTCTGGCAGGACTGTCTTGCGGCAATGACCGCAGCTGGCGGTCCGTTCGGATCCTTTCGAAACACACTCGAGCCAAAGGGGCGGGTAGTTTCGGAGTCTTGCGATCGAAGTGACTTAAGAACTCTGGGATCAATCGTAATTGAGCGTGGAACCCCAAAGCCCTCCGATTCAAGTGCGCTGGTCTATACCAAGATGCCAACAAGTCAGACATTAAGCGGAAAGCTACCACTAAAAGTTTATATCTGTGGGCGCTCTTTTCATCCAATGAATGTCGGTGAGGCGATCTTTTAAGGCGAGACATGACAACCGTAACCCGTCGTCTACAGGGGCTTAGAGCCCTGATCTATAACCTTGGCTTTAATCCAAGCAACAGGGATGGTTACGGAAAAAAAATAGATACTTTTATTGCCGGTTTAATCATTACCAATCTGATTGCCCTGATGCTGGAGACGATCCCGGTAATCTACGACGCAAATGCCGCTTTCTTTCACGCTTTTGACAAAGTTTCGGTCATTATCTTCACGATCGAATACCTCACAAGGCTTTATGTTGCGCCCGAAGACCCAGAATTTGCAACGTCTCGATTCCCTCGACTTGCTTATCTAAAAAGTCCTTTCGCACTGATTGATCTGTTAGCGATATTGCCTTTTTACCTGGGGGCATTATTCGAAGCCGACTTACGAGTGCTGCGCGCATTACGACTGCTCAGGCTATTTAAGCTATTACGAGTCCTTGCGCCAGCGATTCGTGAATTTAAAGAGTTAAACAGAGGAAGAACTTTTCGTCAGCAGGTTTATGCGCTCACTAATCCAACGGACACGTCAGGTAAGCTTCACGAGTACTTTGATACGTTGATTGTATGGTGGGTTCTAATTTCAGTTTCGGCTGTCATTTTGGAATCTGTTCAGAGCTTAGAGGGAATTTTTCATGTTGAGTTTGTAGTACTAGATGCGGTCTCTGTAATGATTTTCTCTATTGAGTACATATTGAGACTGTACTCCTGTATCGAAGATCCACGATTTCAAGGTGCGGTTGGGGGTCGATTTCGATATGCAAAATCTCCTATTGCGATAATTGATTTCTTAGCGATTGTTCCCTTTTATCTCGAAGTATTGCTGCATTCAGTCGTTGATTTGCGATTCCTGCGGATCTTCCGGCTCATGCGGCTTTTGAAACTGACGCGCTATACACAGGCAACGGGGACACTTTTTAAAGCATTGAAACGTGAGTGGCCAATTATTGCAGCCTCGACATTTATCATGCTCTTACTGGTGGTGTTGACTGCCAGCCTTGGTTACCTATTCGAGCACGAAGCACAGCCGGATAAGTTTGAAAACATTCCTCAGTCTATCTATTGGGCCGTGGTGACGCTGGCCTCGGTGGGCTACGGAGACATTTCCCCGGTGACCCCTGTTGGTAGGTTGATGACCATGATTATGGCTCTCGTGGGTATCGGGATTTTTGCCGTTCCGGCCGCGATTCTCTCTACAGCATTTAACGATCAGCTTCATAAGGATCGTGAGCAGATGCACAATGAGTTATATCGATTCATGGAAGACGGTGTTCTGGACGAGTCTGAGCGGGCAATTATTTGCGAGGAGGCAAAGCGACTTCACATTTCAGAAGAAGAGGTGGATTTGCTAATTGAGCGAGTTCGACAAGAGCGAGAGGCGACCACAAGTGGGCACCTACCTTTCGACCTAATTAAAAAGGAGCCTGAGGTTGCGTTTGAGCAGTTTCGGCAGGTGATTGGTCAACTGCGGCAGATCGCATCGGTGTCACAAACCGATGCGGTCAGTCGACTGTTTTCGAACCAGGATCGGGCTACAGCCCAGGAGCGGGACATCTGGGAGAGGTTGTCGAAGGGGGCACAGAAATGAAACCTGTGTTAGTTCAGAACCTAATCCAGGCAGCTAAGAAGAAGCGCCGTAAGTCACCGTATCCTGATGTCGTACCAGTATCGGACACATCTGATCTTCGTTCGAAGCGGAAAGATCGATCCTCGTCAATTGTTATCGCCGCTCTTGTGCTGTTTTTTGCTATTGTTTTCGTCACAACTTCTATTGTTTAGCGTCTCCGGCAGTCCTCCCACCGCGTCTAACTCTGGGTAGGACAGCGCTCGAATTAGAGCACGGTACGCACGTCCAAATAAATTGGTACTTAATTGCGCTTGTAGGAGCTTCATAACCAGTCTCTTGCAACCAAAACTGCGGCATAAAAAATACACTATGGTCGCAGGATTTAAGCGGTATTGAAAAGCGCCCATTGCGCCCTGTCTTCGTGTCGGAAATTTTCAACTCTAGAACGAGACACGAGTACCAAGCTCGATTACCTGGTTGATTGGGATCTGAAAATAAGAGACCACACTACCGGCGTTTCGGGACATGGACGCAAAGATCTCTTCTCGCCACTTGGGCATCTTTCCATTGGTTTTGGGAACGACTGACTCCCGGCTTAGAAAATACGATGAGGCAAATAAGTCAATATCCAGTCCGTGCCATTCTCTCGCGTAAGCCAACGTCGTTGGTATATTGGGTACGTCCTTGAATCCATACCGAATAATGACACGCGTAAAGTGATTACCGAGATCTTCAATCGTAATCTGCTCGTGGAACGGGACCCAAGGTCGGTTCTCGAATGCAACGGTAACAATGAGATTACTCTTGTGGAGAACCATATTGTGCTTAAGATTATGCATAAGCGCTTGCGGCGCAGTACGCGGATCTGATACCAAGTACACCGCGGTGCGTCCAACAACGGGGAGCCCCGCATCCGAAATCTGTTTTATAAAGCTTGTCAACTCAGGATCATCCTCATGAATCGTCTGCATCAAGAGCGACCGGCCTTTTCTCCAGGTTGTCATCAAGAGCAGTATGCAAAGACCCAAGAGGAGTGGAAACCACCCTCCGTGGAAAATCTTAGAGAGACACCCTGCGAGTAGAACGCTGTCCAACACAAGGAAAAAAGATGTCGACGCTATAGCTAGACTTAGGGGGTACTTCCAACTTTTCCAAACAACAAAGAACGTAAGAATAGTTGAGCAAAGCATCGTGGTTGTTACGGAAACGCCATAGGCGTGTGCAAGCGCACTTGACGAGCCAAAAGAAACAGTAACTAGCAAAACCGAGATGAGCAAAAGTCCGTTAATGAATGGAATATAAATCTGGCCCGCCTCCTTGGAAGAGGTGTGAATAGTGCGTATACGAGGTAGGAATCCAAGCTGGATCGCTTGTTGAGTGGCGGAAAATGCACCGGAGATTGTAGCTTGTGAGGCAATGACTGTAGCGAGTGTTGCAAGTATCACCGCCGGTATCAACAAGGGCTCTGGAAACGAGAGAAAAAATGGATTCTCAACCGCCTCTGGAGCTCTAAGCATCAGCGCCCCCTGGCCGAGATAATTTAAAATCAGTGCGGGGTACGCAATCGTCAGCCAGGTAATTCTGATTGCTTTTCTGCCAAAGTGCCCCATGTCCGCATAGAGTGTTTCAACCCCAGTAACTGCTAAGACTAGCGCGCCCACCACAAGCAGTAGGCGTGGCCCACTCTCAAGGAGAAAAGAAAGCCCGTGGTACGGATTTAGAGCAACCAGCACGTTCGAATTAAGCGAAATCTGCCACAGACCAATAGATCCAATAACGACAAACCAAACCAGAATCACCGGTCCAAAAAACTTACCAACGGTTGCAGTGCCGTGTTTCTGTATTAGAAACAAGAAAATTAGAATAGCTAAAGCGATTGGTAATACTAGCGGCTTTAGGGTAGGTTCAATAACCTGTAACCCCTCGACCGCGCTTAGTACAGATATTGCAGGCGTAAGAATGCTTTCGCCGAAAAAAAGGCACGCACCGAAGCAGCCGATCAATAGAACGGCCCCTTTTACCTTTGGTGAACCGCTTACCGCGTTACTTGCCAAGGCGAGGAGTGCCATGATTCCGCCCTCCCCACGATTATCTGCACGGAGAATCAAAATTACGTACTTGAGTGATACTACGAGGGTGAGTAGCCAAACGACTGCAGAAATTGCCCCAATGACTTGATCGGGGGTAGCCTGAACGCCGGTTGCGGGTGAGAACGTTTCTTTTATCGCGTAAAGCGGGCTGGTTCCAATATCGCCGTACACAACCCCCAGAGAACCTAGCACTAACGCCCAAATCGAGTTATGTGCTTTCGTATCTCGCTGCATTAGTCTGCCCTCTTTTGAATCGAAACGGGGCGGCTATCCGTGCCCGGAATCATGGGATTTTAATTAATAAGATTCTACGCTCATGGATTGAGTGCACTGCCCGAGTATCCTCCAAGGCCAAATGAGGCCAGTAGTTCAACTCCGAGGTTATAAAGCAACAGTTACCCCGCCACCATATCGCGAAGACCGCTTGCCGAATCACAGCAGCTAGAAGCCTCCGAGTCGGAGAACTCACGTTGTCTAGTTTGCAGTCTGAAGTGTGTAGAAATGACCAGAGCACTGAGCGGGCAAGTAGGCCGAAACTCTGCCGATTTTTCGCAGTGTGAAATCACCGCAATTAACCAAGGCAGTTGGAGGCCCTGGCTAAGAGATCGGTTTGTCACAGTGTGAAACGTACACTTTTAACCAGGGCAACTGAAGGCCCCAGTTCCGGGGCCAAATCACCCCAGGAGGCGCTACATGCCAATAAAGCTGCTCGGTTTCATCATCATCATGCTAACGATGGGTGGCATACCCCACTGGGGCTTAACCTTAAAAGCCCTCGAGTATCTGGCCATAGGCGTCGGGCTCTATTGGCTAGGTCATAGGCTGGGTTAGGCGCCGAGCGACCGAGAAGTCATGGAATACCAAGTTGACTTCAGGTACCCGGCTTAGCCAACGTTTGGGTTACTCGAGATCCCGAAAGCACAATAAAAATGGCCGCACTCGATATTGAGGCGGCCACTGATCGATAAAGACCTGTCATTCGGGATTATTTGAGCAAGGGATCCGCACGACGGTTCTCGGCCCAAGCG
>Ga0208787_1001545_pt1 | contig 9929 bp, 4 predicted proteins | sample Wag4_2014_7_11_FD_187362 | JGI IMG/M metagenome (GOLD analysis project Ga0208787, IMG submission 187362) | Fresh water microbial communities from Ohio, USA - Utica-2 Time Series HT 2014_7_11 (SPAdes) (version 2) | ecosystem: Environmental > Aquatic > Freshwater > Water tank | place: USA: Ohio... | reverse complement strand
CAATTCCCTATTTTGTACAATGCTTCTAAATTACAGTTTAAGACGATCAAGAATTTGACGCCTGATTTGCCTAATTTTAATTATCAACAGGCTACCGGTACCCCTCCACTTTGTCCTGGAGGGACTCCACCTCCTTGTAATACGAATATTGATAATCCAGTTCCTGGAAAAATTTCATTGGTTTGGTTTGATCCATCTGGTGCGGGAGCGTATTTGAATGATAATACTGTTCTATTTCAGATTGAGTTTACGGTTTTGGCGACGGGGAATACACCCATATATGTGGGAGTTGCGGCTCCGCCAGCGATTAATGTATTTGGTGAGGGTAATGTGCCTGCTACTTTTACGTATCCTGTAGGTCCGCCAGTTATTAATGGATTTGCTCTAATTGTGCCAAATGATTCTGTTCGTGTTGGAGAGACGGTTTGTTTCCCGGTGCAGGTTAATGATTTTACCAATATCATCACCATGCAGTTTATGGTAAACTGGAATTCCAATGTGTTTTCCTTTAGCCATGTTCAGAATTATGGTTTAGCGGGCATGTCTTGCGGGTCCTTTAATTCAAATACGGCTGGGCGCCTATCTGTTCAGTGGGAAGATCAATCTGCTGCGGGAGTTACTTTGCCCAATTTTACCTCTATTTTTGAGGTTTGTTTAACAGCTAACGGCCCGGGTGCTACGAATAATAGCTCAAGCACGATTGCTTGTAATGGGGTTGGTATGCCGGCTTCTTCGCCTATTGAGATTGGAAATACGGCTAATCAAAACGTTTGGTCAAACTCTACTTCGAGTATTCCTGGCACATTTGTAGTGAGCAATACGGCACAAATTGAAGATGAGATTGTACGGTTTATTGCTGATACGATGACAGTTGCCTCGGTTGGTACTCCTGCTGTAGTTAATATTAAGACGACCAAGTTCAAAAATTTGAACCAGTTCCAGTTTGTGCTTTCCTACGATACCGATGTTTTGGGTACTGGTCTGCCTACATGGGTGGCGTCTTCATCTCTTCCAAATGGTACAGCATCTCCAGTATGTGGTGGTGGTACTCAATTTCAGGTGGAGTTAATTCCTGGCCAGGCAGGCAAGTTAAAGGTTTCTTGGCGCCAGTGTTCAGCCTCTAGTGGTGTTACATTACCAGATGGGTCGAATGTTGTTACACTCACGTTCCCGACCTCATCGGCAGCGCCAGGTGCATTTACTGCTTTGACCATTGGTTCCTTGGAGTCTGTAACTCCTCCTGCGTTGCTTCAGGCTCAAGAAAAACCCAACACGTTTGTTGCGAACAGCAGAACGCCCAACTGCCCTTATCGTCCTAAGACCAAGGAGGGTTTTGTTAAAATAAGTAATGCGACTACTGTTCCAACGGTCACGCTTGTTTCAAAGACGGATGTAAATTGTTTTGGAGTTAACACAGGAAGTATAAATATCAATGTAAGCGGAGGTACTACCACACAGTATACATATAATTGGAGTGGTCCTGGAATTACACCTTCCAATCAAACGGTACAGGATCCTACCAATTTGTCACCAGGAACCTATCAGGTGACGGTAACCGCTGGTACGGCTACATCTAGTCTTGCAGTACCTGTTGTAATTGCTGGTCCGAGTGCTGCGATTTCTGCAACGAGCGCTATCACTGGTGTTAAGTGCTTTGGTGGCCAAGATGGAATCATCAACCTCACGGTATCTGGTGGAACATCTCCTTATACGTACTTGTGGACAGGTGGTGCTACTACAGAAGACCGTAATGGTCTTGCAGGTGGCAGTTACTCTGTGACGATTACTGATAGCAAAGGTTGTACGCAAGTTCCTGCTGCATTTACGGTAACCACTCCCAGTGCGGCTATGGCAATCACCGCTTCCAACATAAAAAATGTTCGCTGCTTTGGTGAATCAAATGGTGGTTGTAATACCACTACTATTAATGGAACAGGTTCTTTAACCTACGTTTGGAAGAATGCTTCTGGTGCTCAGGTGTCGGTGGCACAGAATCCTAACAATTTGCCTGCGGGTACTTATACTGTTACTGTAACGGATGCAAATGGTTGTACTGATTTGTTGCCACAACCTGTTACAATTGCCAATCCGTCTTCCCCTTTGGTGGTGGAATCTCCTATTATTACCCAACCGGCTTGTGCTGGTCAGGCAAGTGGTGAGATCATTATTATTGCTTCGGGAGGCTGGAATGGGTACAGTATTGAATGGTCAATGGCTCCGGGTACAGGAGGGTTCAATCCAATGAACGTTCTTGCTGGCACCTATACAGCTACTGTTACAGATGCTAACGGATGTTCGGCTACCCGTACGGCGTCGCTTTCTGCACCACCTGCTATTTCTGTATCCAATTCTACCTCAACGAATGTGACTTGTAATAACCAGGCGAATGGTTCAATTTCAATTTCATTGAGTGGAGCGTACACAAGTATTAACTGGATGGGGCCATCTGGCGCTGCTGGTACTGGTCCAATGATTAGTGGCTTGGCTGGAGGTGCGTACACAGCAACTGTAAATTACGGTAGCGGATGTACTATTCAACACGGACCAGTCAATATTATCAATCCACCTGCTATCTCTGTTAGTGTGGTCAATACGACTCAACAGAATGGTGCAACTGGTGGCTCCATTGATATTTCTGCAACGGGTGGTACTGGCAATTTGAATTACAGCTGGTCTGGACCGAATAATTTTACTGCAGCCACACAGGATATTTCTGGGTTGAATGCGGGCGCTTATGTAGTAACTGTGACAGACGCAAATTTGTGTACAACTACTCAAACCGTTACCGTTACGAGCGCGTGCATTGTATGTGGGGCAACTGCGCAAGTGACTACGGAGGCTTGTGAGGAGGATGGATGTTTGGTAGTCACGGCACCAGCTGCTGCAACCGGACCTTTCACCTTGTCTTGGATGGGTGCTGCAACTGGCACGAAAACGTTTGCTACTGGCGTATTTTCCTTAGAGCTTTGTCAACTAAAGGCTGGCGCTTATTCAATTACGATTACAGATGGAACGGGTCAGACGCATACACTTCCACAGCTTGTGGTTAATCAGCGTCCACCAGTTCAGCTTTCTTCTCAAGTTCAGCAGCCGCTTCAAGCAAATGCGAACGGTTCAATTACCCTTCAGCCTGGTCCTGGATTGTTGTTGAATTACGAGTGGATTTCTGGTAATGTTCCTAATGGTTTGATTAACTCTCCTGTTTTGTTTGGTCTTGACTCAGGTACTTATTGTGTGCGGGTGAGTAATCAACTGCCCAATGGTTGTACAAAAGAATATTGTTTTACCCTTGTTCGCCAATTTGCTCCACTTGCAGCTTGTGCAGGAACAGTAACTACGAATCCTACCTGTTTGAGTACTGCCAACGGTTCAATTGTCTTAAATCCGCAGGGAGGTAATAGTGTGTTTAGCTATGCTTGGTCCAATCAGGCAACGACACAATCTCTTACGGCTGTTTTGGCTGGCTCCTATACGGTTACTGTAACTTCTGGTGATGGCCAGTCGCAGGTTTGTGGTCCATATAATCTTGCTGCGCAGTCAAATTTGGCGGTAAGTAATGTGAATGAGACCTCTAATTATAATGGATACCAGGTAGCGGGTGTAGGTGTTTGCAACGGTATAGCGAGTGCGGTAGTGACCGGTGCTACTGGTGCTGTAAGTTACCTATGGAGCAGTGGAGAGACAACTGCGGTTGCCACGGCATTGTGTGGAGGAAGTTACAGTGTAGTTGTCACTGATGCCTCTGGTTGTACTTCAGAGTGGAGTCAGGAATTAACTTCACCTGAAGCAATTGCTCCAAGCTTTGTTACGGTAGGTAACTACAATGGTTTTGATGTAAGCTGCGCGGATGCATGTGATGCGATAGGACGTATCAGTGTAGGTGGAGGTATTCCGCCTTATATTATCAGCTGGCCAACAGGTAAAACAGAGATATTAAATAGTACTTCGGCGGTTGCTACAGAAGATGATTTGTGTGCAGGAGATATCCTAGTTGTTGTAACGGATGCCAATGGTGTGGCTATGAATTTTACATATACCTTGACAGCTCCGGATCCAATCAGCGTCTTATTTACGGGTACTGCTCCTACTAATTTAGCAACATGTGACGCGGTAATTGTACCTGAAGTAACTGGAGGTGTTGGTGACTATGGGTATGAATGGCGTAGCCAATATAGTCAAGGCATGACCGCTACTGCAGAGGAGCTTTGTGCTGGTGAGGTGGTGACCTTTATTATCACGGATGAAAATGGATGTCGGGAAATGGCAGAGTTTACAGCACCATATCCTGCTGACGGTTGTTTCATGCCTTCCCCAGTTTTGACGCCTAATGGTGACGGTGACAATGATTTGTTTGTCATCACTTGTGTGGAGTCGGTAGAGAATACACTTGAGATTTACAATCGCTGGAACCAGGCGGTGACAACTCGGATCACCAATTATACGAATAACTGGGATGGAAAGCGTGCGGGCGTTGCCTTGCCTGAAGGCGTTTATTATTATGTTTTGACATTTAAAGATGATATGGGTGTTTCTCGGATCTTAAAAGGTTACTTCAATATCATTCATTAATTTTATTTAATATCATTCACCGATTTTTTTAATATTCCAACAACTGATTTAACCATGACTAAAGCACTTTTAACGCTTGTTATTGGCCTTGCCGCTTCGGTTCAACTTTTTTCTCAGGAGGCAGCATCTTTTTCGCAATACCAACTTTATCCTATATTTTACAATCCTGGAGTGACAGGATTTAGTGGTGATCATGAGTTTCTTGTGAACGCTCGAAAAGGGCAAGCGAATTTTCCAGGCACTCCTGTTACCTATAGTGCGCTATATCATGGAACAGTTGGGGATAAGTTAGGTTTGGGAGGTTCTGTATTTTCGGAAAAGATTGGTGATATGACGACAACGAAGATCCAAGGTAATTATGCTTTTCGATTTCGTTTACAAAAGGCCCAAATTGGTATCGGCTTATCTACGGAATTTATCAATTCAAGGGTGGATGCCTCTGTATTGTCAAATGCTTTAGTGAATCCTGGTGATGAATTACTAGAAGATCGGGTAGACGGCCATCAGATTTTTGATGCTACTGCGGGTTTCCATATGTTATACGATGAGAAGTTATTTGTAGCCTTGGCTATTCCCAATACGATTCGTACACGTCTGGACCAAAGCCCGGTGGATGCTGCACCAGTTGCTACGGCTGCTAAGGAGGGTGCTAATTATGTGTTCCACTTTGGGTACATCATGGATCGTCCTGCCAATGGGTTCTCATTAATTCCATCTATTGCGATTCGTAATTATGCAAACGTACCCTTTCAGGTTGATTTGAATGTTCAAGGTCGGTTTATCGAAGATAAATTGATTGCCGCATTGACGATGCGTCCTGGAACTAATGGAATTGCTGGCTTTATGATTGGTTCACAGTTTACAAAGAATACACGAGTAATTTACTCTTACGATATCGCTTTTGGTCCTTTTCAGCAGTATCATGCTGGCTCACACGAAATTACTGTTTCGTACGCACTTAAGTCGAAGAAGCCAGCTGCAGATGCTGCAAATTAATCAACCGAATGACCTGTCTAGTAATTTAAGGTAGCAGGTATTTTTTGGATCAAAAGCAAAGAAAAACAATTGGTTTTTGGGATGGCCTCTCCGCGAAAAGTCGCTGGGGGGGCCCTTTTTTTTGGGATTAAGGGGCCATTCGGCCCCCCATCGTGTATTAAAGTCCGTCCAAGAGGTAAATAAGGGTAGTAATACTTGCCGCGCCAAGTTCTAATTCCCGTTTATTTACATTTTCAAAGATATCAGCAGCTGTGTGGTGGAAGTCGAAATACCGTTGGGAATCGGGGTAATAGCCACATAGAAGGCCGCCTTGTGGTTTAAGCGGACTGATATCTGCTCCGGAGCCACCTGGGTTAAGGGAGAGGTGGTAGGGTTCAAAATAGGGGCGTAAGGTTTTCACTTTTTCAAATAAAGGCTCAAAAACCTCATTGGCGGCATCGAAAGTAAATCCACGTGGGGTAAAACCTCCAGCGTCAGTTTCGATAGCACAGAAATGGGTTTCACCTTTACGAGCGGCTTCCGATGCATATATTTTACCTCCTCGTAAGCCATTTTCTTCGTTCATAAAGAGTACGCAGCGGATTGTTTTTTGGGGTTGGTAATTTAATTTTTTCAAGATCCGAAGAACCTCCATACTTTGGACACATCCTGCTCCGTCATCGTGGGCTCCTTCGCCAACATCCCAGCTATCAAGGTGTCCACCAGTGAGAATAATCTCATTAGGAGTTATACTTCCTTTTATTTCTCCAATAACATTAAAAGAAGGGGCATCAGGTAAGCGTTTACAGTTGAGTTGTAGGGCGACCGTCAGTTTTTCATCTTTTTTTATTAGTTTGGAGAGTCGTTCAGCATCCTCCGTACTTATTGCGACCGCTGGGATTTGTGCGTAGGCGGAGTCATATTGAAGCGAACCAGTATGGGGCCAAGGGTCAATATTTTGCGTCATTGATCGTACTAACACGGCGATGGCCCCGTATTTTGCAGCTTTTGAGGCTCCGCTTACACGTTGGTCGACAGCTCCACCATATGCTTCAAAGGAGCGGATGCGAGTTGGGTCCATTGGTCTGTTAAACAGGACTATTTTTCCTTTAATTCCTTGTTCCCCCAGTCGTTCCAAGTCGCTCCAGCTTTTTGCTTCTACGACATTGCCTTGAATTTTTTGGCCATTAGTGCCGACAGATCCACCCAATGCCAAAACATTTAACTCATATTTATTTTTTCGGGAGGATCCGTACACAAAGGCGCGTTCTTTAGAGCCACGTTCCCAGTGCGGTACCAATACGGGTTGAAGCCAAACGGAATCTAATCCGAGTGTGTCTAAAATACTTTTGGTCCATTGTACCGCTTTATCGGCACCAGAACTTCCGCTGAGGCGGTGTCCTATGTCTTTACAAAGTGTCCTGAGCCAGTCATGACACTGGCCATCTCCTAGGGCAGTGCTATATATATCCTTAATAAATTGTTCTTTTATTGCCTCTTTGGGTTGTGCATGTAAAGCGTTAATAGATGCTATTATTGTAAATAAAACACTAAGTAGTGTATTTGTGTGTAGCATAGTTTTTTTGAGAAGCGGTTGATTTTTTATTTTTGCCATTTAAATAGAATTTAATGTTATAAGATATATCTATTGCAAAATTAATAATTGAATTGATTTTTAATTAAAAGTAAATTTGTGAATGGGCTTGTGTGTTTTTGGGATTAAAATCAGATTTATTTGGTCAATATTTTTGACGAATTGTTAATGAATTCGTGTTTAGATAAAAAAGTTGTGCTTCTTCTTGTTACTACTACACAAAGTGTCGTACCTTTATGGTCGTTATTAGTCACGTCGTAGTAAATACGCGAGAATAATTTGGTTTTATTTGGTTAGGGCTGAGGTAGTGCTGTGGTGGCGCTACCTCAATTTTTTTGTGCCTAGTGGTGTGCTTAATTAGTTAGGTGATGGTATGTCAATACGTTTTTGGAGTAGGAGGAGTTGCGTTTTCATTTTCTGAAGCGCTACTGGATCCATATCCGCGATTTCTGCTTTCCAAGTATCAAGTAGTCGGCTTGGGAGTACATAGAATTTAGGTTTTTGGTGTAGTGGTTTATGGATATACCTCCAAGTCGGAATTACTTTATAGTTCAGCAGGAATGCTTTGTTGGCTTGTTTTGGTTTGACGAGGTCGACTTGCAACATTACACCTACATCAGTATTTGGTTGTTGCTGATTACTAATAAAGTTTCCTAAAGAGTAGGCGACCAAGGCTTTTTTGCCGTTTATCGATTCTGTTTTTATTGGTTGCACCACGTGCGGGTGCATTCCAACTATCATATCTACATCGTTATTTATGAGGAAAGTTGCCAGAGCTCGTTGTTCTTTATTTTCAGTGAGTTGGTATTCCAGTCCCCAGTGCATGATGGCAATAATAAAATGGGGTTTTCTGGCTTTTGCTTCTTGGATATCTTTTGCAATCAATAAGGTATCTATTAAGTTGACAATTGTCGGGGTGTCAGTAGGTACACCGTTTGTTCCGTAGGTATAGTTAAGAAATGCTAGTTTAAAGTCATTTTTATAGGCAATTAGTGGGTAAAACAGGTCTCTATCTAGTTGGTTTAGAAAGGTTCCGGTTTGGGCGAAACCTAATTTGCGGAGTGTTTGAATTGTTTTCATGACACCATTTTTTCTGCCATCGTTGGAGTGGTTATTTGCGGTAACGAGCAGATCAAATCCCGTGTTCCAGAGTGCTGTAGCTAGGGCGTCTGGACTTTTAAACATGGGGTAACCGGTATATGGAGGTTTCCCGGGTAGGGTGAGTTCGAGGTTGCCGATAGCGAGATCTGCCTCCATAATTTCTTTTTTTACGAATTGGAAGCAATGATGGTAGTCGTATTGGCCTGGGGATATTTCTGCGCTGGTGATTTGTGGTGCATGTCCCATAATGTCACCAGTAAATATTAATCGGAGCGTATCTGATTGACTACTGCTATAAGTGGGCATAAGCAGTGCGAGAAAAAGAATGCATAAAGTGCCTCTACCAGTTGGCTGTGAAAGGTAATGCTGCGCTGTTGTAAGAGTAGGTAGCGCCTTCAGAATATAAGTTGTTTGCATTTTTGAAAACATTAACGATGTTTAACCAATAAATTTTGTCAAAAATAGGTTTAGTATCTCAATCTGGTACACAAAGAGACGAAATAAGGAAGATGGTTTCTTCGATACGCTTCTTTTGTGCTTAATTATTCCAATAAAAACCTGTTTTATGCTTATTCTCGCTCTTTTTTTGATTATTAGCCTAGCTTTCGGTGGGAAAATTCTGAAAGATAGTTAGTAGAAAATCGGTAGTATCTTTGTTGGACAAAGTAAAGCAATGGATACAGCAGATCGATTAATTGGTATTTTGGAGGGAGATAATCCAGGCCCGCTGATCATTGCAGTTGGTGCAATTCACGGTAACGAGCCGGCTGGGGTAACCGCTATTAAGGGCTTTTTGGATGAAGTAAAAAAACTGCAGAGCGTTTTCGATATACAAATAAATGGCACGTTTATCGGTTTGGTAGGGAATATAGCGGCTTTTAATGCAAATATTCGCTACTCTAATTATGATTTAAATCGCTGTTGGTCTGTTGAGCGAATAAGGTCTATGACTAGTCATTTTGACGAAGAGGTAGGTAGATTGGAAGGGGAGGAGTTGGAGATGTACAGTATCATTAAGCTATTGTTAGAGGTAGTAGAGCGGTATACTCCTACCGAAGTTGTTGTTTTAGATCTTCATACCACCTCTGCGGCAGGTGGCGTGTTTTCAATTCCGTTGGAATTGGATAAGCGGAATTTAGCTTTAGCGGCATCCTTACCAGCACCAATCGTGTTGGGATTAGCAAGCGGTTTTGTTGGTACTTTTTTACAAGGGATTTCTGTCCTTTTATCCAATAGTAATTTTGTGGAAGGGACAATAAGGGGTTTAGCCTTTGAGGCCGGGCAGCACCAAGAAGAGGCTTCTATTCAACGAGCACTATGGGTATTACACTCAGTAGTTCGAGAAGTGGGTCTGCTGGACTGGAGGCAGCAGCCAGATGTGGAGGCAAGAGCGGTATTATTTAATTTGGAGTTGCCACGAGTGACCCGTATTTTTTACAAACATGAAATTAGACCGGGTACCTTCTTCCGAATGAACCCTGGTTATGTGAATTTTCAGTACATTCAAAAGGGAGAGCCACTTGCTATGGAGCTTTCGGAGTCGGTAGTTGCTCCTGCTTCTGGGTATTTACTGATGCCTTTGTACCAACCAAAAGGATCGGATGGTTTTTTTCTTGCTGCGGAGGCGGAGGCGAATTGGTAGTGTCCGAATTAGTAGTGTCCGAATTGGTGATTGCGTTAGGGCTGTATG
>Ga0208787_1001544_pt1 | contig 9934 bp, 8 predicted proteins | sample Wag4_2014_7_11_FD_187362 | JGI IMG/M metagenome (GOLD analysis project Ga0208787, IMG submission 187362) | Fresh water microbial communities from Ohio, USA - Utica-2 Time Series HT 2014_7_11 (SPAdes) (version 2) | ecosystem: Environmental > Aquatic > Freshwater > Water tank | place: USA: Ohio... | reverse complement strand
ATATTTATTGGTGTGAGTGTCGCCAATTTGCTAACAGCAGCCGATATTTCTACTATGGCGGAGCGGTCAATCGTATTGGCAATGGCCAATCCTGATCCTGAGATAACACCTGATGAGGCAAAACGCGGTGGGGCTATGGTGGTTGGAACGGGAAGAAGCGATTACGCGAATCAAGTGAACAACGTACTTGGCTTCCCAGGAGTATTTAGAGGCGCGCTTGATGCCAGGGCTACCTCCATTACGCCTGAAATGAAACTCGCTGCCGCGCTCGCGATTGCAGCATGCGTGGAGCACCCAACGGCAGAGTACATCATCCCGGCATCATTGGATAAGCAAGTGGCTACCAATGTGGCCAATGCTGTGAAAGCAGCAGCCCTTAACAAAGCATTATAACGTTAATTTTATTTAAACGCTTGAGTAGGCCTATTGAATTTGCTTAGCTTTGCATCCTAATGGTCTCTAAACAAATAACAAGGTTTTTTTCGATCCTGTGGCTTGTAACTATTCTACTTACAACTACAGGATGGAGTGTTCAGGCAGTTTACTGTTACTGTTTAGAGACTACCTATTTTACCCTTGAGAAACAAGTATCTCATACTCGCTGTTGCGCACCGGTTGTAGAGAAAAAGGCCTGCTGTGGCTCTAAGGTGCTTTCAGGCACCTCTTGCTCGCCAACGCTTTACCCCGTTGTAATTCCATCTAAAACCGAATCGCAGAACCAATCCTCTTGTTTCCGTGGAGAGGGTTGCCTAGAAACTACCGAGATCGAATTCGATTTGAAATCGGATTTCTCTACCGTGGAGGAATCGCTCCCACATGTTCAGAGTCTGTCTCCTTATACGCTTCCTGTCCTCATTTCGTCCTTTTCCGTGCTACAGGGGCAGCAAGAAGTGGTTTCACCTACCAATAAAGCGCCTCCCGCTCCTCCGCCCCCGATATCTGGGAGGCTGCGCTGTATTTTAGCACAAATTTATCGTTGTTAGTAATTAAGGCACGCTCAGTTGATAAGCTGAGTTACCTTTCTCCTTTGTTTCATACAAGGTATTTCTACGCATTTGCGGGATGCTGGTTTCAGCACTCCTGCGGGTAAATAACAGCGATTATGAACTTACTAAAGATTTATATTACCCTTCTTTTAGTGCTTCAAGGCACTTTCTTGCTTTGGAGCCAAAAGACAATTTTCGGAATTGTGACCAATGAAACAGAAGAGCTTTTAGCTGGAGCTTCTGTTTATTGGAAAGATAAAAGTGCCGGTGTTAGCACCGATGAAAATGGCACTTTTCGTATTTTAGCAAAAAATCAGCCAGACTCCTTGTTGGTATTATACGCTGGCTATAATCCTGTAGCCATTGCTGTACAACCCGGTGAAGACAGTCTTTGGATTGTTATCGAGGGAATCAAAGAGCTCGCCATGGTAGAGGTGACCGAGCATCAATTTGGGAACTCTGTCAGTACGCTTAATCCTAGAAATGTAGAGCGAATTGGAAGTAAGGAATTGAAAAAAGCTCCTTGCTGCAATTTATCTGAGAGTTTTGAGACCAACGGTACCGTCGATGTAGCGTTTCCGAATGCATTAACAGGGGTTAAGGAAATTCAAATGCTTGGTTTGCGGGGTATTTACACTCAGTTTTTGATTGAAAATAGACCCACCATGACTGGGATTGCTACGCCATTCGCATTTGAGATGATTCCTGGTACTTGGTTAAGTGGAATTGCCTTGGCAAAAGGGGCCAGCTCTGTAAAAAATGGATCCAATGGAATTGCGGGTCAGATTAGTACCGATCTGCAATCGCCACTGAGCGATGAGCCCTTGTTTGTGAACTTGTTTACCTCTACCGAAGGACGCGGGGAGGCCAATATTCATCTCAATAAGCGCAAAAAGAACCATGCAAATGGTGTTTACCTGCATGGATCTTTTGTGGAAAATAAATGGGATCGCAATCGCGATCAGTTTTACGATATGCCCAATCGAAGCCAATTGAATGGGATGTTTCGGCACATGTATCAGGATGATACGAAATGTTACCAGATTAATTTCCAAGGCTTGACTGACCGTAGGACCAGTGGACAAATTAGCCCTTTTGTTGGACAAAGCGAACTGTTTGCGGTACAGCAGCAGAATGATCGTATGGAGGTATGGGGGAAGTACGGGTTGGAAAATATTGATGGTAAATCGTATCGCCAACTAGGCAATATTTTTTCTTCCTCATGGCACCGCACCAATGCACAGTATGGCGCCAATCGTTGGGAGGCAACCCAGCAGTCCATGTATTGGCAAAGCCTTTACCAAGACATTCTTGGAAACACCAATCACACCTACGTGTTGGCTCCATCCGTACAGATAGATAACGTAGCGGAACGAGTAAATGAACAGGTACTTGACCGGGAAGAAACTCAAGCAGGATTGATGGGCGAGTACACCTATTCCCGCCCTAATTTGGATCTTGGTATCCCAGATTTAGTCATTGTTGCGGGAGCTCGGATAGATTACAACACCCGCTTCCAGCAATGGCAATTCACGCCGAGGATAAGTGCCAAATATAACGCTTCGGTAAATTCCGTATTCCGTTTGTCTGCTGGAAAAGGGTATCGTTCTCCGCATTTGGTAGCGGAAAATGTGAGTCTGCTAGCAAGTAATAAAACCCTTCAATTTGCGCCGAATATGGGGATGGAATCTGCTTGGAATTATGGTGTCAACTATACCCAACAGCTAAAATGGCATGGCCGTCCAGGCTCGATTTCGTTTGATTTATATCGAACAGATTTTATTAATCAAGTATTGGTAGATGTAGATCAATCCCCACTAGTTGTAGCGTTTTATGAGGTAAAATCCAATTCATTCTCCCAGATTGCCTTAATTACCGCTCAATACGAAATTGCGCGGGGATTGGAGTTGAAGGTTTCTGGGAAGTACCAAGACGCCAGAGCTATCTATTCCGATGGCATCCAACGTCAAGCGGTTTTGCTGCCTAAATACCGTGGATTAGTAACGCTGGATTATACTACTCCCAATAAAAAATGGATGTTTAACCTGCGTACGCAGGTAATTGGCGAGCAGCGTTTGCCTGACAACTCCCAAATTCCTCATGAGTACCTCCACGGATTTCCGGAGCAAAGTCCTACCTATTCACTGTGGAGTGGGCAGGTTACCTATAAGCTTTCCAAACAGACGGAACTTTACCTGGGAGGAGAAAATCTGACAAATTTCCAGCAGCATGAGGCTATTATCGCGGTGCGAGAACCATCTAGCCCCTATTTTAATGGTGCGCAATTGTGGGCGCCCATGGGTGGGAATATTGTTTATTTAGGGCTTCGATACTCGCCCGATAAAGCAGAGTAGAGCTGTAGCCTTTCTAGTTGTTTTTTCCATTCCTCCTTGCTGGAGGGCCAATAGGGGAGAAGTAGAAAAATACCAAAAAGCATCGTGAGCTTCAGCGCGGTACTTGCCCAACTAAAATGCACTTTTACTTTTGCTCTGAACACGAGTAGAACACTGAGTAGGGTTGGTAGTAGTAGAAAAGAAAAGCCGATCGCCACACTGTAGGGAGAGGTGTGGCGATCGTGCCAATAAAATAGTAGCGCAAGCACCAGGATGAGCAAGCCAAGTCCGCTCATACCGGCCATTTTTTGGGCAAAACGAAGTCCTTTTCGAACCGGAAGGGTATGACATGAACAGGCGGCATCTCCTTGAATATCCTCTAGGTCTTTAATTTGTTCTCGGAAAAAATTGGTAGCAAAGGAAAATAAGCCATAGAGCCAAACTAAGCTGATGGCTTGTTGGATCTGTTTGGGCGCGTGAAAGCTCGCTAACCAAATGGGTCTGCTTTCTGGGAGCAACAAAATAACTGGTGTAATGCCACATAAAATTGCAACCAGAAGATTACCATAAATTGCAGTACATTTTAGCTGCCAAGCATAAAAAAAGAGCATCAAAGAAACGAAAGGAAATATCCAGAGTGCCCAAAATCCATGCTGCTCAGGCATGGATAAATATAACTGAAGGGCCAAAACGCTGATAAGTACTTGAATCAATAGATAACCACCCAACGCGGTGCCTGCTGTGCAATACTTCCCAATGACAACCTTTTCTGGCCGATTAATCGTGTCAATCTCCCTGTCAAAATAATCATTAATTAGATAACCGCCCAAGGTAGTCAACACAGTTGCTAAGCTCAACCATCCATATTGGTGAACGTTCAGGGCAGGAATACCACCTGCTCTCATTATTTCTGGACGTAGCAACAGCCAGTAAGGTACTGCTTGGGTCACTGCAACAATTAGAAGATTGGGCAGACGCAGCATTCCCAAAATAGGTACAATGGGTACTTTCATACTGCGAAGGAACGTTGAAAACTCAAAATAATCAAGTAGTTTCTGAATATCCCTTTCATTATTTAGGTAGAATCTGTTCCTTTGCGCAACTTTCCATACATAAGTTCGTTTTTGAATTATGGTTCGTTTTTTTTTAATGGTTGCCCTTACTCTAGGATGCACCGTGTCAGGCACTGCTCAAAGCAGTCCTACAAAGGTTAGCTGGAAGACCCTCCAGAATATTAAATTCGTAAAGAAATTTTACAAGGAAATAGATGGAGAGATGCAAGCTCCTGTTTTTACGGAGGAGCTCAAGAAGCTTGATGGCAAGTTGGTCCAAGTGGAAGGGTATGTAGTCCCAGTAGACGACAAGGGGAAGTATGTGGCGCTCTCAGCCTACCCCTATGCAGCTTGTTTTTTTTGCGGCAAAGCAGGCCCGGCATCTGTAATGACTGTAAAATTTAAGAAAAAAAACAAATCGTATCGAACAGACGATTACGTACAATTCAGAGGATACCTTCGTTTGAATTACGATGATATCAATGAATTTTACTATATCCTAAACGAAAGCGAGGAGATAAAGTGATTAAGGAACGCTTTTTCCCTGCAAAATTATTGCTTTTTGGGGAGCATATCTTGCTGAAAGGAGCCACCGCCTTAGCAGTACCTGCCTCTTCATTCCGGGGGTATTGGACCAAGGAGGCAAGTCCTTCAGCCGAACTCGGTGGTCAGTTGTTTCGTGCTTCCGTAGAACGCTTATCCGAGCAATTACCTCTGGCTCTTGATAGGATTTTGGCCGACATGAATAGTGGTTGGTATTTTGAATCCAATATTCCCCATGGCTACGGTCTTGGTAGTTCTGGTGCCTTTTGTGCGGGGTTATTGCATCGATATGGGACAAGGGTATATTTGGATTATTCCGAGTTAAAAACGGATCTCGCCCAATTGGAATCTAGTTTTCATGGCAAAAGTTCTGGTATAGATCCATTGACGAGTTACCTGAATGGACCAATTCTCATTCAGCCCACCTCTGTAGAGCTGTTGGATGCGGTATACCAGTCCCCTAGTACTGTTTCTGTTTTTTTGTTAGATACGCAACAGCCCAGAAAGACGGATCATTTAGTGAATTGGTTTTTAACAGCGATGGAATCCCCTGTTTTTTTGAGGGAAGTAGAGCTTACTTTAATGCCCATCCATGAACAGATGGTAGCTGCTTGGCTGGCTGGGGATTCGCTGTCGTTTATGGCTCAACTACAGATGGTATCTGAATGGCAATGGGCACATTTCAAACCAATGCTACCAACCGGAGCAGGGATTCAGCGCCTCTGGCAAGGAGGGTTAAATACCCGCCATACCTATTTAAAAATATGCGGTGCTGGTGGGGGAGGATTTGTGCTTGGTTTTACGACGGACAAGACCTGGGTGGAGGGACAAGCGAATGAACTACAGATACCCTTGTTCTTTCCATTTGATATCCCTTCTAATGGCTAAGCTAACCGTCTATTTTCTACTATTATTGGTTGTTATTGGTGTTTTTTCACCTATTATTGCCAATGATGATCCCATCTGGTGTTCGGTAGAGGGTAACTCCTATTTCCCGGCATGGAGCGAGTGGGCAGGAAGCGCCCGCCCAGCGTCTTTACGGAAAATTGACTGGTCGACCAGCCCTGTTTCGGATCGAGTAATGCCCCCCATTCCATTCTCTGGTACCCAGCATTCGCAGGATAGAGCGCTTCCACCATTTAGCAAGACGGAACATGGTTGGCATTGGTTAGGGACTGATAAGGAGGGGAAAGATGTGTTGGCAGGCTTGGTTGAAGGTACCACAGGGGCATTAAAAGTAGGTGCACTGGCGGTTATCGTTGCCTTTATACTGGGTGGGATTTTAGGTGGATGTGCGGGCTATTTTGGTGATGAGCGCTTACGGCTGCCGTACCTCTTACTACCCTTGGTGGTAGTGATTGTCTTTTACTGGTATTTTCTCCTGTTTGCTTCTAACATAGGCAGTCATTTTTCCAATATTCAAAAAGCAGCGTTAACCCTGGCAGTACTGTTAGCTCTTGGTATGCTGGTCAGGCTGTTTCGATTGGGGCCAACCTTTGGTTTTCCGCTTGATTTGGTAATTATGCGACTGGCAGAGGTTTTTGATACCGTTCCAAAACTTGTATTATTGTTAGCATTTTGTCAGGTAATGGAACGTCCTACGCAGACAACTATCGCGATAATGATTGGATTTTTATCATGGCCCGGGACTGCTCGGCTACTGCGTGGGGAGTTGTTGAAGCTTCGAAACGCGCCATTTATTGAGGCTGTCAGGCAGCTTGGATTGCCCAGGATGGTGATTTTTTGGCGGCATGCATTACCATCTGCCATTCGACCGATTGCCTTGGTGGTAGCACTAGGTGCTGGGCAGGCTGTTTTATTAGATGCAAGTTTAACCTTTTTGAATTTGGGAGGAAGTACGATGGGTCGTGCCAACTGGGGTGACCAATTGCAGAGTGCTCGGTATTCGATTGGCTTGGTGTGGGTTTGGATGAGTCCTAGTATTTTATTAGTCCTACTTTCTGGGTCATTGTACTATTGGAGTAACCGACTTACTCTAAACAAATAATGCTTTCCTTGAACAAAACACCGGTAGTTTCGTTCTTTGATTCTAAGCGTGCAATTAATGTCCTTTTTTAGTAAAATTTTATATTTTAGGTAATAAATGCGGAGAGATGTACTGATCATAGCAGGGTTAGCAGTTGTTTTTTTCTTTCCATTTCTTGGAGGGGTGCACCTGTTCGATTGGGATGAAATCAATTTTGCGGAGAGTGCCAGAGAAATGGTGTTAACGGGAGATTACTTCCGACCACAGATCGATTTTGAACCTTTTTGGGAAAAGCCTCCATTGTTTATCTGGATGCAGGCAGTTTCTATGCATTTATTTGGGGTGAGTGAGTACGCAGCTCGATTTCCCAATGCCGTGGCTGGCCTGGTCACTTTACTATTAGTGTATTCTATAGGTAGGAAATTACACGATCGCCAATTCGGTTGGATATGGGTGCTAGCTTATTTAGGCAGTATATTACCCCATTTATACTTTCGTTCAGGAATCATAGATCCATGGTTCAACCTGTTTATTTTCATAGGTATTTACGGATTTATTAATTTCCGATGGCAATTTTTTGAGCCACCTAGTCAGCAGAGTTGGTGGTATCGGTATCGTTTCTTGGTCTTGGGAGGTTTGGCCTTAGGCTTGGCCATCATGACAAAAGGTCCTACCGCTTATTTGATTGCGTTTTTGACCTTGTTTTCCTATTGGGCCATACGGAAGTTTAGAAGCAAGTGCTATTTGAATCACTTTATACTATTTTCAGTGGCGGCTGCCGTCGTTTCACTAGTTTGGTTTGGAGTGGAGATCGCATTACATGGACCCTGGTTTATTCAAGAATTTATCACCTATCAACTGCGATTATTAACCACGGCGGATGCGGGGCACGGTGGATTTCCAGGATACCATGTTGTAGTTTTGTTGTTGGGTTGCTTCCCAGCCTCGGTATTTGCGCTTCCAAATTTGTGGGGTGATCGACAATCGGAAGATGAAGTAATGGAATCGGAGCCACTCGACACCTGCAAGCGGAGTGATTTTGCCACCTGGATGCAACTTTTATTCTGGGTTGTTTTGGTATTGTTTTCATTGGTAAAAACGAAGATTGTCCATTACTCCTCCATGGCTTATTTCCCGCTGACCTATTTATCGGCTTTAACCCTCTGGAGGGCTGTGAAGTGGTCTATAAAGCCACGGGTGACAGCCTATCTCCTGCCGGGATTGGGTGTCTTGATAGGTTTGTCAGCTGCTTCTGTGCCGTACTTCGGTCAGCATTTGGATTTGTTAAGACCTTTGTTTGCACATGATACGTTTGCCTTAGAAAATTTGAAAGCGAACGTTCAATGGGAGCTTTGGGAGGGCTGGCCTGGTATAATATTAGCGATTGGATCGGTGGCTGGTTGGTGGTATTGGAGAAAAGGAGCTATTTGGGAAACGGTTCAAGTAGTGTTTTTCAGTGGCGCTGTATTTGTCACCTTCACCTTAATTTTTTACATTCGAAATATAGAGGGAATATCCCAATCGGCAGCTATTGAATTTTACACGAGCAAGGCTGGAGAGGATTGCTACGTTCGAACGGTGGGCTTTAAGAGTTTTGCTCATTTATTTTACACCAACAAACGACCGGTGCTGGGGGATATTCACCAAGATGATTTGGATCAGTTAATTAATCAGCCACAGACGAAGCCTGTCTATTTGGTTGCCAAACTGAAAGACACCATAAATCCTCCAACTGTTCCCGGGTTTAAAGAGCTCTATCGAAAAAACGGGTTTGTGTTCCTAGAGAAGCAGCCGTAGGCTTATCTTTGTGCATAAACACAAAATGATGCGGAAAGACTCAAAAATTTACGTAGCTGGCCATCGAGGTATGGTCGGTTCAGCAATTGTCCGAAAATTACACGCGGCAGGGTACACGAATTTAGTGCTCAAACCCTCCTCTGAGTTGGATTTGAGGGATCAATCCGCGGTCCGAGCTTTTTTCCAGGTAGAAAAACCAACGCATGTTTTTCTGGCTGCAGCAAAGGTGGGGGGTATTGTTGCCAATGATACCTACCGGGCCGAATTTTTGTACGACAATTTGATGATTGAAGCCAATACGATTGATGCAGCCCATAGGGCGGGAGTGGAGAAGTTGTTGTTTTTGGGTTCTTCTTGTATCTATCCGAAGTTGGCTCCGCAGCCGCTCAAAGAGGAATCCTTGCTCACCGGATTATTGGAGCCCACGAATGAACCTTATGCAATTGCAAAAATTGCAGGAATCAAGTTGTGTGATGCTTATCGCTCTCAATACGGGTGTAATTTCATTTCGGTAATGCCTACTAATCTTTATGGTCCGAACGACAATTACCATCCTGAAAACAGCCATGTATTGCCAGCGCTCATTCGAAAGATCCACGAAGCGAAAGAGAATGGGGCTTCTTCCATTACTATTTGGGGGACGGGCACACCAAGAAGAGAATTTCTGCATTCGGATGACTTAGCAGATGCTTGTGTGTTCCTAATGCAGCGATATAACGAAGCCGGTTTTGTAAATGTTGGGGTAGGTACCGATATTTCAATCCTTGAATTGGCGAATCTAGTGAGTGAAATCATTGGTTTTTCGGGGGAGATTCAGCACGATTTATCAAAGCCTGACGGTACTCCTCAAAAATTAATGGATGTCAGCAAATTAAGTGCTCTTGGCTGGAAGGCTAGTATTTCCTTAAAGGACGGCATTCGGGAAGTATATGAAAATGCTTTTTTACCCTACCTCCGACAACAAAAATTGAGCTAGTTTTTGGGTAGCGATGGCGCGGTGGCTAATTTTGTTTTTGACTTCCTCTCCAAGTTCAGCAAAACTTTGCTCGTAGCCTTCTGGTATAAAGACAGGGTCGTATCCAAACCCCCCAGTACCTCGTTTTTCGGTGGCGATCACACCTTTACAAATTCCTTCCAGTAGTATTTCTTTATCACCCAGCAGCAGGGCAATTACCGTTCGGAACTGCGCAGAGCGATCGTCGCTATTTTCCAGTCGTTGAAGGAGCAGGTCCATAT
>Ga0208787_1001543_pt1 | contig 9941 bp, 13 predicted proteins | sample Wag4_2014_7_11_FD_187362 | JGI IMG/M metagenome (GOLD analysis project Ga0208787, IMG submission 187362) | Fresh water microbial communities from Ohio, USA - Utica-2 Time Series HT 2014_7_11 (SPAdes) (version 2) | ecosystem: Environmental > Aquatic > Freshwater > Water tank | place: USA: Ohio... | reverse complement strand
GCGTTAACCTTTGCGGCTGCGGCGGCTTGACGGTTGGAAAATTTGTTTAAGTAGGCATCACGATCGCGTCGAAAATCAGCAGCGGTTTTAGCGGCAGCCGATGCATCAGCGTCCTGATTGGCACCAACGCCACGGCTTAAGTATGCGGCACGTTCTCTATTTAATTCACCGGCAGTTTTAGCGGCGGCTATTGCATCAGCGGCCTGAGACGCTGAGGAACGACCGGCTGTACCACGACCAAAGTTATTGGTGGCAGCCCTAATCTTGGCATCATCAGCGGCTTCTTGAGCGGCTGTACGAAAATCTGACATACGATCCCTAGCCAGACCAGCAGAGGCATCACCAGTTGTACCCATGTCTGGACGAGAAGTTACATCCATGTCCGCGTCTTTATCTTGCTCGTCTTTGCGCTTTTTGCTGTCTTTATTGCCACCCATCATTTTTGATGCTAACAAGGCGGCGCCACCAAGAAGGGCTGCGTTACGTAATCCTTTTCGCATGATTAAATTATCCTTCCTTTTGTTTTGCCCTTTTGGGCACATCCGTCGGCACGCTTGGAGGCAGAACCAACTGAGCCACCTGCACGTTTTTTTACAATCTCTTCTTTGGATTTGTCCGAGTACTCTTTTTCCTGAGTAAAACCCATTTTGTCGGCTAACTTGCTTGCACCGAGGGTTACAGCACGGACGGCTTTTTTAACCATAGGCATATCATCGTCAACCTTGGTTTCACGAATCATCTTTGTGCGTGTGGATTCTTCAGCCATCACTTACCCCTTTTGCATAAGGAGATCAATTTTTGCTTCAAGTTTGTTAAAGCGCTGGTCAATGTGCTCAACAAACTTGTCCATTTCTGCTTGAGTGACGTTATCACGGGCCACCTCTTCTCTGGTTCGGTTAATCAAAATGCTAAGTCGCTGTAGTTCAGATATCTTCTCATGCCCTATATAGGCTATAACACCCATCAACGCCGTTAGCAACGTGTTCCAAAGCATCATTTCCATTTCAGCACTTCCACGCCCGTAGGCTTTTATTGATACGGCTGTTGGGATCTTTAGCGGTTTTAGCGCTAGTTAGTTTCTTTTTCATGCCTGTCATACGGGCACAGAATGACTTCTTACGGGAACCGCCTTCGGGTTGCGGAGCCTTCAAGCCGGGCTTGCCGGGATTGGCAGCGTTGTACGATGCCCTCCCCTTAGCGTTTAGCCCACCTTTTGGGTTCTTACCTTCTTTGCGTTGCCACGCAGGAGTCTTAGCCATTTGCAATCTTCTCGTCTTTAACGAGCCGCGGGTAGAAGGCTTCGTTTCCGAAGTCACCCTCGTACTCGATCGTTCCCATGTGGCCCAACTTAATGGTGGGATCTACCCAGACCTGATAGCCAGCCGCACGGGCACGGTCACAGAATAGATAGTCTTCGCCAACGTAGGAGTTGTCCTTAACTGCAAAGTCAAATATCGCTGATAGAGTGCGCTCGGTCTTGTCATCCCAATAACTCCACTGGGGGTTGTCTTTGACCAGATTCTCGATAACTTCCCGCTTAACCATCATAAAAGCAGTGGCTACACGCTTGGCTCTAACCAGACCCATAGCGTTCATAGTGACGCCGTTTCCATCTTCATCTAGCGTAACTATGTAGGTCTTCTCAACCTTACGGGCACACGGAATACCAGCAGCAATATCAACATTTGGTTCTGACAGCCAAGCCAGTAGACGGATAATGTCTTCCGGTTGGAAGTTGATGTCGGCATCAATAAACATCAGATCCGTCGCATCAGACTCTAGGAAGTCTTGAACCAAAAGATTACGTGCTCGTGATACCACCGAGCACCCACAAATGCTTCCAATCGTAATGTCAATCCCGTGCTGTGGCGCCTGCTGGGCAAACCGCATCAACGAAATTGCTTGCTTAAGGGAGACTTTGTGATCGTAAGCAGGTATGCCAAAGAAAATTTTGCGGCCTGCCAACGTGTAACCTTTTTGATTTTGCATTTTTTTGGTTATCCGTAGAAAAGTACCATTGAGGTTGTGTTAGTAACTGTGCCGTGTAACGTACCGGTTTTGACCAGAATACCTTCACCCGGTAACGGGATAATGGTGTATCCAGCCGTGCTGCTTGAAGCAGTGTCTACAGTAAGTACGATATTACCGCCGGAGCCACCTTCACGAATAACAACAGAACCAGCGCTTGCACCGTTAACCGCATAAACGGTCTTGATACGAGTTCGGTTAATGTCGTTACCGTTTTGGTCTTGGAAATCCCCAGTAGCCGTTAACGGTTGCGTTGCAAATACATCATATTGCATGGAAGCCATGTCAGCCTCCTATTACAATAAGTTGTTGTCTTGAACGTAGAGAATCGTAACCGTTGCAGCACCGTTCGTACCATCACCGTCAGTAGCCGTGAAGTAAGCCACAACAGCAGCACCGTTTGCGCCTACGTCCGTACCAACTGCCTCAATTGCTGTGGACTGAGTAAGTGCAACAGCCTTAGCGTTAGTTGAGGTCAAGAAAGCATTGGTATTACCAGTAACGCCAACCGTTACCGAAGCGGCATTGGTGTCGTCGTTAGCGGCAGTGATGTTCAGAATACAGTTTACAACCTGAGAATTAGGTGGCAGAACTGCAACTGTGGTATTTGCGGAGGTTCCGATGATGTCAATCACAGCGGACTGAGCCATCAAAGTGTAACCAATATTTGCTACGTCTGTACCTACAGTAGTACCGGTAGTGTCTTTGATTGTTCCAGCCTTTACTGGGCCGGAAAAGGTGGTCGTTGCCATTTAAAACTCCTTTGTGTTGTAGCACATCCCGGCGCAGTCTCTACAAAGTCTGCTAGGTCAGTCTGTGCCGGTAAAAAATCCTAGTCCCTAAAGAATACAGCAAAAGGGGGGCTTTGCAACCCCCCTTTCTCACAACATTACGCGCCGGGTGAACCGAAGACACCAAGCGGGTCACTAGCACCAAACGAATAACGCTCACGGGCCTTGTAACGGACGTTGCCGGTGTCGAAGTCGCCGTCCATCGATGTTGCCATCGGGGTACGAACAAACATCTTCAGACCGTTAGGAACGTCAGTTGTCAAGAACCAAGCATCAGGATCGGTCAGATAGTGGTTAACTGTGTAACCCTCTGGGATCGAACCATTGCTCTTCAGAGCGTTGATGTCGTTATCCGCCGTACCAACACGCAGTTCCGTCTCAAGGATACGGGTTGCGATAAACATCTGTGACGGGGGAACGACCAACTTACGTGGCTTTGCAGCAATCAGCAGGCCACGCTCGTCCGTCCAAGCAGCGATCTGAATAACAGCGGCCTCAAGGGAGGTCTCAGACAGGTCGGCAGGAGTTGCGGGTTCGTTGCTGTTGACGCCACCAGAAACTAGCGGGTGCGCGGTACTAAACAAAGGCTGACCGTCACCAAAGGTGTAGTCCGAGTCAAAGCCGTTATTCAGGATTGCAGCAGCCTTAGTCTGCTTGGTGTAAGCCATAGCACGGGCCAAAGCCTTGGTGTACCGGCTGGACAGGGAGTCATAGAGGTTGTCCTCAATTGCCTCTTCCGTCAGCGAGAAGCCAAGAGCAATGGTTTCGTGGTTGTAGCGAGCAGTCCATGCCTCTTGACCGTTGTCATAAGCGATGGCAGAGCCTTCGTTTTTGACAGGAGCGGCTGAGAAGCCAGACAGTTTTGTTTCTTCTTCGAAGGAACGCTCAGAGGTTTCGGTTTCGAAAATCTCTTTATGCTCTTCGCCGTAACGAGCATACTCAAGACCAAACAAAGCGTTCAGTCCCGGGAGGAGTTCCTTCAGTAGTTGTGCGCGGGAAATAGCCATTTAATATGCTCCTTATACGCCAGTGGCGTTGTAATACCGGTGCACACCAAAGTTCCATTTCACGATAACTTCCGTGTAAGAACCGGGGAAACCAGCAATTGCTGTCTCAGGAACAAAGTCGATAATACGAACTGGCAAAGTGGTCGTGGTGTTGGTCGCATCATTGATGGCTACACCAGAGTTGCCTGTAGTCGTAGAACCAGAGTTCTGAACCAAAGCAGCGTTACGATTAACATCAGTACGGTTTAAGTAACTGATGGTTGTGGTACCAGTGTCACACACTGCGGCTTTGAACAAAGCATCCGGATCATCTTGCACATAGGCAGACATCGTGGAGTTTGTTAAACCGCCGGGGTAATACTGACGGAAGGTCAGACCAAATGTCGGATCGACATAGGTGCAACCAAGGAAAACACCAACTGTGGAGCCAGAGTCCGTGGTGCCTAGTTTCGTGATATTCCCGTCGGAGTTAAGGTTAACAACGTCGCCAAAGAAAATAGCGGTTGCCTCACCTGTACCGATGGGGATCTGACGAGTAGCACCAGCAAACACCTGACCGCCGATCAAATTGATCGGAATAAGCCCGTAAGGGCCTGATACGGTGGGATATGCCATTTTTAAACCTCGTTAAAAAGTTATTTACCTTTACCAAACGAAGTCGTAGACCTTTTCTCTTTAAAGAGGGGCATACGAGCATCGTTCTCTCTCATAAACGTGTTATCTACAGCATCCATATTGTCTCTAGTGGCCTTGGCGTAGTGTTGCTTACGCTGATCCATAAATTCAGTAGGGATCTTGCAGAGTAACAATCCGGCAACCTCAATATTGTCCTTAAAGCGACTATTGGGGTCAGTTAACATCTGGAACTTAGGCTGCTCTTCAATCCGAACAGGCTCCCAACCTTCACGCATCTTAGAAGATACGTTCTTAGCGTCGGCCTGCCCCTGTGAGGCAACTCGAATCCAGCGATATGAATACCCCGGCTGTTTATCCGGCTCCGGTAATGCGGAGGCGGGTGCCCAAGCCTTTGGGCGTTCTACGTCGGATCGTTTTTCAAGTTCGCGTGCAAGTCTGTTTTCTGCCATTTTAGTTCTCCTGTGTCTTCGCAAATTCCCGAGCATATTGCTCAGGGGTTAAACCTAACTTCTTCGCAATCGACAATTGCGACTGTTTAAGCACTATCTTTTTCGATGATGTGCTGCGCGATGCCGGAGCAACTACTGTGGCGGGTCTATCTGTGCGCGTAACGGGCTTGCCGCCCCCGTTAGTCGTTTTAACATCATCCTCGAAATATTCGGGGAATTTGTTGCGTATTGTTGCATCAATACGTTGATAATACTCATCAGTCGTCGCATACGCCTGACCATTTTTATCCACAAGATCTTCATGCAAACCCAAGGCTAAACTCGTCATCAGTCTGTCCTTTCCAAACCAAGGGTTCCTTTCTTGCCACGAACTGGCTTTGGGATCCGGCTTGGGGGCCTGCACTTGCTCTTGGGGACTATTTACAGGAATTTCTTGGGATTGTAAAGGGGGCCTGTAGTTTTTTATCTGTTGGAGTTTATAGTTGACCGTAGACAATTGCTGCTGTGCGTCTACTAATTTGTCAGAATCCCCAGAGTCATATGCCTCTTTATAGGCCCGTTTAGCAATTTCCATCTCAAGTTCGGCCGCGCTTTTGGCTGTGTCTATGAAGGATTTCTCCCCCTCAGACAGCCTAGATTTGAGACGTTTATTCTCTTCAAGAGCGTTTCTAGCAAAGGCCAAAGCCTCTTGCTGCTCACGAAAAGCCTCTTCTTTGGCCCTACGCTCGTCATGCCAGACCTTCTTTAATTGGCCTAGACGGGCTTTTACCTTATCAGAGTACTCTTCTAATTCATCAGCATCTAAATCTTCAACAACGCTCTTTGGTAAATCCTTTCTCCTTCGATCAGCCTCTGGAGTGTCATCTACTATTTCTATATCAAATTCAGAATTATCCTTAGACTCTAAGGGTTTACCCTGATCTTCTTTATCTAACTCAAATTCAAAGTCGTCCTTTTTTTGAGTTTCCGCCATGTCTTACTCCTATTTGCGAGAAATTCCACGGGGGTCCTCAACTACACCCTCCACAGAATCGTCGTTGATAATACGAAATTCCCGGCCATGAATCTTTAACCGAGTACCTGCGTGGGGGCGCACGAGAATAAAATCCCCTTCCTTACACCAAGGTCCTGATGGGAACCTTGCAGCGTCCTTATAGCAATCCGGCCCCATCTTTACGACAAAAAGTACCGTCGTGAGAAGTTCTTCGTGTTGAAGAGTTAGGTCAGATTTAATAATTCCGCTTTCGTACTGCTCTTCGATATTTGGTATTCCACACAAAATGCGATACCCAGAAGGGTCTGGCAACTGTTTTGCTTTTCTGTCGTCCGTATCTGGCAAAACACTTACTTCACCGTCTTCCGTTGCGATGGCAATTTCAGTCATCGTTTTGTTCCACCCTTTCCGCTGTTTCTATAAGAATGTTATTTGCGATCAAAAGTCCACGATAGATACCACAAGCGTATTTGTAGTCTCCAAAGTCTTTTGCGTGACCTAAAACCGTATCGTTTTCAATCACTTTCATTTCCTCTCGTATCTTATCCGCAAGATACTTAAGTAAATCACTGCTCATTTACTCTCCTTTTTGGGGGGATTGCGGCTTCATTATCTGGGCTATCTGAACGCCAAGTTTGGCTTCTTCTAACTCATTTCGGTTAGCCTGTAACCGTTCTTCCTTGGCAATTTCGATGCCAATCTTTGTTCCCTCAAGTTCACTCTTGGCCGCAATTTGTGCTTGCGCCTGACGTTCCTGAGAGTTAATTCTTTGCTTTTCAATCTCCAACTGTGCCGCCTTGAGTTGAGCGTCTGTCTGATCTTTAACGGCTTTACGCTGTAGGTCTTGACCTTTAAGTTGGAGTTCTTGCATCTGCATCTGAATGATGGGGTCCTGCGCTTGTTGCTGCGCCTGCTGTTGTGCAGCCTCGGCTTGGTTTTTCTGAAGCAACTGCTGGGAGGCTTGGGCTACCAGACGGGACAATGCAAACTCAATATCTTGTGGGATCTGTTTGTCATCATCAAACGTCGGTATCGGTGCTCCAACCTGCTGCTCAATTTGATTGCGATACATATATCCAAAGTGCTCGGCAATATGAGACTGTAGTGCGGCCATCATTTGATTCGCCATTGGGTTTTGTCCAATCATCTGGGCAGTCATTGGATCCTGCATAAATGATTGATGAGTCTTAATGTGTGCTTCGTGATCTTGATAAGCAAACGCTTTGAGCGGCTTGTTTTTGATCACATCCATGTTTTCTGATACTGGATCTCTTGGCTTTTGATCATCCTGCATGGGCACCAACTTAGCGGCGTTCTTGATTCCAAGAACCTCAAGCATCTGCCGATGTAGATAAGGTAAGTCATAGAGTTGTGGGGCCTGTTGGGCTAACTGCATGACCGCCTGATACTGGACAACCTTTTGCGACATCGTGGCCGCATTGGGATCACTTACCGGGATTACCTCAACATCATCGTAGTCCGATTGTTTTGCTCTACGGCTGCCCTCTTCCGGCTCGTATGAGTAATCTTCAGGGGTGTAATCACGGATGATGTCGCGTAGAAGTTTGAACTCCTGCTTCATCGAGTAGTGAATACGCGCCTGAACGGCTGACATTACTTTAAGCGTGCGCTCAAGAATAGCCAGCGTAGTCCCCACTGGGGACTGGGCGCTCATGTCGGCAACCTTTAGATCGGCTGCACTAGCAAACCGGCGGCCCTCTTCAACAATTGTTCCGAGTAACGTATACAACACCTGCGACGGCTCCTTATATGGGAGCGTCATAATGTTGTCTTTGATTGTGCCGGAGGCTACGTCTACATCTCTAAATTCCGCCGGAGCGATCGGCGTGTCATCGCCCTTAACCCGAAGACCTTTAGTTTTAAATCCTCCGGGGAGATTCGAGAGAGTGCCAGCGTCAACAAGTTGGCGAATAATAGAAGTGCCAGACTTAGCAAAAGCGCCAATGAGATGAATGAGACCAAAAGCATAGAACCCAAATCCCGGGATGTATGAATAATGGACAAAATGATTGCGTTTTTGTTTAAGATCATCATCTGGATTCCAATTCCTACGGATGGCTAAGACGTTTTGGGTACCTTTTTCGATAGTAACAACGTAAGGCAGAGCAATACCCGTTGGCTCGCCGTCCTCGTCTTTGTCCTCGTACCCCGGGAGGTCCATGTCCACGTGCATCTCAAGGATCTTGTACCTGTCGTCAGATGAGGCACGGAAGCCCATCTTCTCAGCAATCTTCTTTTCAACCTCATCGAATGAATCAACTGGATCACCAAGATCTATGTCACGATAAAAGCCTGCAACCTGTAACTTACGCAGTTCGTTTTCCGTCTTACGCATTACGTGCGTTACACGCTCTGCGGTCTGAATGTTTGATGCCCCATATGGAACGACAACATCTTCAGCCGGAACAAACAGAGATACCTGACGATCAAGGCTGGGGTCAAAGTACACCTTTTTGAACGCATTACCTGCCAGCCCCAAGCCCCATAACATACGCTCATGCTCTGGTCGGTACTCAACCATAACCTCTGTTAACTGATAGTTCATGTCATCCTTGACACGAATAGAGGCTTCCTTTTTCTCTGGGGTTTCTTTGCCTATGATCTGGGTCTTGACCGGTCCAGATGATGGAAAGGTCTCCATGATCGTCTCGGCTTGGAATTTAACCAGCGCCTCTGATAGCAGGGGATGGTAAACACCACATGCTCCGGGCCAAGGCTCAGTCCGGTCTTCAATCTTCATACCTAGTAACTCTAGGCCGTCAACATAAGTCTGCATCCAGTCTTTGCGGCTAGATGTATCGTCCTCAAAATCACCTAACAAGTCACCACATAACTCCGCCAACTCCCCCTCGTCCATTTCTTCAGCGAGGTTGGCGTTGAAATCGTCTTCAACTTCTTCTGCTTCAATCTCCAGTATGGGCTGTCCATCAATCCCAATACGCACGGCCTCTGGATCCTCAATCTCTATCTCAATAGCGGGTTCATCAGACATCTCTTCGAGATTTAAACCCATCGGGGCTTGTCCTAGTGCTTTATCAATTGGCATATTTTGTCCTTAGTAATAGCCTTCAAACTTTCGTCTAAAGTATTCCGGCTCTTCCGGCTCGTCTAAATTAGTACGAATAAACCCACCCTTGCGGAATCTCATCAACGCAAGGGATACGGTATCAACATAGTCATCATGCTCCCCGGCAGGGAAAGATGCAACCTCGTCAATCACTTCTTCTGCCCAATGGGTGTTCGGTGCCCACACTCTACCACTAGCGAACAGATCTGACACGGCGTTTAAGCGGGTAATTTTATCGTTTCCTCTAACCGGGGTGAATTCCTGCACCGGCATGCCCATCGCCCTGAGTTCATATATTAAAGGAGCGCCAGATGCCTTCTTCTCAATGATCACGCTGTCGGGCTCCCATTCTTTATATTGATCGATCGCCTCTCTTTTTAGTTTTGGAAACTCCATTCGGTCTCTAAAGGCATTGAGCAAAATAATATTGGTCTGATAAACCCCCGTATCGTCGGGATGTTCGAAGACTCCCCATAGAGTCATGGCTGAATAGTCAGCCCGGTTGGTTGCTTCGAAGGCCGTATCCCATGCCATAAGGGTAAAGTCACAGTGCGGCGGGTCTTCACTCTCCCAAACCTTCCACCATTCCCGTTTTATGATCGCTGAAGACTCGGATGTAGGGTTTTGTTGGTACTGAGACTGCCATTTTGAGTTAGGAAGTTCAGTTTTTAGGGCTTCAAGTTCGTTTTTAGGCCAGAATTCGGGCCATAAAGGGTTTCCAGATGGCAAAATCGCTGGGAATTCAATAACCTCCCACGCCTCTCCGCCCCTTTGACCCTCAGCCTTCAAGACTTGGCCCGTTAAATCCCGCTTTCCCCACCGAGTCATAACGACAATGATCGTTCCACCCGGCTGAAGACGCTGCCGTGGACCAGAGGAGTACCACTCGTAGACCTTATCGTAGATTTCAGGGTTTGATGCGGCCAATGCGGCCTCTTGTTCTGAGTG
>Ga0208787_1001538_pt1 | contig 9969 bp, 9 predicted proteins | sample Wag4_2014_7_11_FD_187362 | JGI IMG/M metagenome (GOLD analysis project Ga0208787, IMG submission 187362) | Fresh water microbial communities from Ohio, USA - Utica-2 Time Series HT 2014_7_11 (SPAdes) (version 2) | ecosystem: Environmental > Aquatic > Freshwater > Water tank | place: USA: Ohio... | reverse complement strand
TGGAAATCTATTCTTCTTCGGTCGACCTGGAATCGCAGCTTTTTCCGGATTGATTCTAGGTCTCTTACTCGCGCCATACTTTTTCAACCGTTGGGTCGGAAGACCATAACCTTTTTATGATCCTCTTCTTTCTGATTCCTTTAATCATGCTGGTGATTGCCGCAACCAACTTTGTTCAGATTCGCACACCTAAAAAAACTTCTGCCTTGGCTCAATCAGTTGGCGTAATTGTGCCTATGCGCAATGAGGCAGAAAATGTTGAAGGAATTGTTGCGACCTTGGCGGCCCAAGATGGTGATTTTCACTTTTATCTTCTAGATGACAACTCAGAAGATCAGACTCTGGATTTATTGAAGCGCTTCACCGCGGGTAGTACTCGGTTTTCAATCATTAGTGGAGCAGCTCTTGCAGATGGCTGGATTGGGAAAACATGGGCGCTTCAACAGTTATTTCAAGCATCCAAAGAGGAAATTTTGGTCTCAATCGATGCCGATGTTCGCCTGACAAATGATGCTATTAATAAGGCGGTCACAACGCTACAAAGTACAAAATTAGATTTTGTTTCTCCCTACCCTCGGCAAATTGCACCGACTATTGGTGAGCGTTTAGTCCAACCTTTACTTCAGTGGTCATGGCTAACAACGGTTCCGCTTCGCTACGCCGAAAGATCTGGACAGCAATCCATGGCCGTTGCCAACGGACAATTCTTTGTTGTCCGCCGATCTGCTTTAGCGGCAATTAATGGATATGAGTCTGTTAAGAACGCAGTCATTGATGATGTTTTCTTAGCACGCTCACTTATGAAAAGTGGATCGGCTGGAACTGTAATTAATGGTTCAGATATTGCTGAAACAAGAATGTACGGATCCTGGAAAGAAATTAAGTCCGGCTATGGAAAATCGTTAAACAAAGCTTTTGGTTCGATCTTCGGAGCTATTTTTGCTGTCGTATTTCTTATTGCAACGAGTATCGCGCCCTTGATTATTGGTTTGCTTGGAAATCCATATGGTTGGCTTGGATTTGCAGCTATATGCGCAACTCGTGTTCTCAGTGCAATAAAGTCTCGCGGCAATGTTATGGATAGTGTGTTGCATCCGATATCTGTTGTTGCACTTGTTTATCTGATTTGTTATTCATACTTAAGGCGCGGAAAGATTCAATGGAAGGGTCGCACAGTATGAAGATCGTCGTGATTGGCGCGGGTATGGGTGGCATGACCACTGCTGCGCGATTGTCACGAGGTGGCCACGAAGTTGTTGTTTATGAAGCATCAGATCAAGTAGGCGGAAAATGCCGAACCGAATGGATTGGCAAAGTTGCATTTGATACCGGGCCTTCATTATTAACTTTGCCTGCTGTCTATCGTGATTTCTTTCAGCGCACTGGAAAACCCATGGGTCTTGTTTGTCCTATTGAGCCAGTAAATCCATCTTTTGATTACCGTTTTGCAGATGGCAGCAATGTTAAATTCGCCAACCTGTCCCGAAAAGAGACCTTGGATTCAATTACAAAAAGCTTTGGTCCAGATAGTGCGATGCAATGGGATCGGATCATGAAGCGCGCCGAACAAATGTGGGATGTAAGCCGTGGCCCATTTATTGAGTCCGAGCTAAAGTCCCCCATGTCATTACTCAAGCGGGTCACTTTCATAAGGGATATGAAGATCATCGCGCCATGGAAATCTCTTCGCCAGCACAGCGATGAGATCCTGAAGGATCTGCGCCTGCGTTACATCATGGATCGATACGCCACATATAGCGGCTCTGATCCACGCAAGGCACCCGCGGTGTTATCGACTATCGCATTTGTTGAAGAAGGTTTTGGAGCTTGGCATGTAAAGGGCGGCCTTGGAAATCTAAGCACCACCGTGCATCAACGCGCTGTAGATGTGGGAGTCAAGTTTCACCTGAACTCCCCCGTTGCAAGTATTAGAACTAGTGGCAATAAAGCAACCGGTGTGGTTTTAGCAGATGGAACTGTGGTTGATGCCGATGCTGTTGTTGCAAATGCCGATGCCTCTTTGGTTTACAACAAGTTAATCACCGGCAACAAGCGTGCATTAAAAAAGGTGCGCAGTAACATTAAGAAGGCCGATGTTTCTGTTGCGGGATTCTCATTGCTCATAGGTATGCGTAAGAGTTCAGAACAGGTCTTGAATCACCACACGGTCTTGTTTCCAGAAAATTATGACGCCGAGTTTGATGCCATTTTCACAGAAGGTAAACCGGTAGAAAAACCAACAATTTATATTTGCGTTCCGCATGATGACACCATGAGCAAAGATGAAAATCTGGAGGGTTGGTTTGTACTCGTCAACGCTCCAACTCATGGACAATTTGATTGGAACAATAAAGAGTTTGCAACAACATATGCCAACAGCATCATCGATCAAATAGAAGCTCGTGGTATTTCTGTGCGCGAGCATATGGAGTCCTTAACATTAAGAACGCCTGCAGATTTAGAAGCAGCTGCCATGGCACCGGGTGGCGCTATATATGGCACATCCAGCAATGGCGCACGCGCTGCATTTATGCGGGCAAAGAATCGCTCACCTATAAAAGGTTTGTATATGGTTGGTGGATCGGCCCATCCTGGCGGCGGCTTACCGCTAGTTGGAATTAGTGGAGATTTAGTTACTGAAGCAATTGGCTACGAGAAAAACGCACGACACTAACAAAGCTATAAACCTGAACTGCTAAGAATCCAATTGAAACCCAATCAGCACCAGGCAAGTTAAGTTGATTAAGAATCAGCACGATAAACAAGAAACTTGCCCTTACTGGTCGCTCGGCGGGTGTAACAACTCCGATTTCGCTGATACCAAGTGAGATTAACTTGGCTCGTGCGTACTCCTGGAATGAAGCAACACACCACAAGGTGATCGGAATCCAGGCAGGAACACCAATTGCATACAGGGCATAGAACCACAGCGCCTCACTGATGCGATCTGCAACTGCGTCCAGGATCGCTCCCCAATTGCTTTCTCGCTGTTGAAAAATAGCAACGCTGCCATCTATGCCGTCGCAAAATAAGGAAAAGACTAAAAAGAGTATTGCCCACGGTGACTGGGCGGTAAGTGCAGTTGCAATAGCGCCAAGAAGTCCAAACAAAGTTAGAGCGTTAGGTGAAATGCGAAGTAATGTGCAAATCAGTCCGAAACGATAGGAAATATTGAGCCAAGCACCAACAATGCCTTCAGTTTTTGCATCGCTGTGCAAAGCACTCCACTTTGCATTGAACTCTTCTTTATTTAGCATTGAGATTCCTATAAATTTCTTGAGTCGCTGTTGAACTATTCATCGTATAAAAGTGTAGACCCCTAGCCCCTGCTGCCAATAACTGCTGACACAGCGCTGTGGCAATTTCGACACCAAGTTTACGAACTGCTGATGGGTCATGCTCAACTTTTGCAAAAGCATCGGCGATGTGCGCCGGAATTGGTGTTCCACCTAGTTCAGCCATGCGATGGAGCAATTTAACATTTGTAACAGGCAAGATGCCAGGAATGATGACTAACTTTGAGCCGCGCTCTGCAAGACGGTCAACTAATTGTGTGTAGCGATCTGCTTCGAAGAAAAATTGTGTCGTAGCAAATGTTGCGCCTAGCTCTTCTTTGCGAATTAGTACATCGATGTCTTTTTCAAAATCACCTTTAGAGGCAGGATGTCCATCTGGAAAAGCGGCAACACCAATTGTGAATCCACCAAACTCATCAGCTAATTGAACTAACTCATCTGCATGATTGAGGCCACCAGGTGTAGGCGTCCATGGCGCACTTGGTCCCCCGGTTGGATCGCCGCGAAGTGCCAAAATACTTGTGATGCCCGCTTCTTTGTAACTGTGCAAAATTGCAATCAATTCATCTCGAGTTGATCCGACACATGTCAGGTGAGCAACAGTAGAAATACTGGTGCGCTTGGTAATTTCTTGAGCAATTCGGATAGATCGATCTCGGGTGGATCCACCTGCCCCATAGGTCACAGAAACAAAGTCAGGGGTTATGGATTTGAGGCCATCAATGGCAGCCCACAACCGTTCTTCGCCCTCAACATCCTTTGGAGGGAAGAATTCAAATGAGTAGGAAATGCGCGATACCACTGAGTGAGGGTACCGTTACCCGGTGAGTTCAGAGCCAAAGGCAACATTAACCAAGGTTCGCTCTGCCGTTGAAGAAGAGCTGGCTGTCTTCCTCAAATTTGAGGGCGCTTATCTGAATTCGATCTCATCGGACCTATCCCCGGTCTCTGAAACATTAACCACTTTTTTGTTAGACAGCGGAAAGCGCCTTCGTCCGCTCTTTGCTTACGCCGGCTTTGCTGCTTCAGGTGGATCCCTTGAAAAACCTATCGTCCGTGCAATAGCTGCACTTGAACTGTTGCAAGCCTGTGCCTTGATTCATGATGACTTGATGGATGGCTCTGATACCCGCCGCGGCAAGCCTTCTATACATCGCCACTTTGAATCTATTCATAACGAAAACAATTTAGATGGCTCTGCAAGTCAGTATGGAATTTCTGCCGCCGTACTTTTGGGCGACCTGGCACTTGTGTGGTCAGATCAAATGTTAAACAGTGCGGGCTTGTCTACCGAACAATATTCACGTGTGGTGCCCTACTACAACGAGATGCGCGTTGAATTAATGGCTGGACAGTTTTTGGATATACATGAGCAAACTCAAATGAACACAAGCGTGGATCGTTCAATGAAGATTGCTCGATACAAGTCAGGTAAATACACCATTGAACGCCCATTGCACTTAGGTGCTGCTGTAACAGAGAGTTCCACACCAGAAAAATTTGCAGCGCTATCTTCTTATGGGCTTCCGCTGGGCGAGGCTTTTCAATTGCGTGATGATTTACTAGGTGTATTTGGTGATCCATCAGTTACCGGAAAGCCAGCTGGTGATGATCTTCGCGAAGGAAAGCGCACTGTGTTAATTGCTATGACCAACGAACGGTTATCTGAGTCCCAGCGCGCCATCACTAATCAGTACTTTGGCAAAGCTGATCTTGATGCCCATGGCGTTGGGCTTTTGCAAGAAATCATCGATTCAACAGGGGCTCGGGCCGAACTTGAGTTAACTATTGATCGTTTAACAGATGATGCATTAACCGCCGCACAATCTGATGTCTTTACCCCTGAAGGAAATGCTCTGCTCGTTGAGCTAGCAAAAATCGCAACTAAGAGGAGTTCATAATGCCTGCACGCGTAAAAGGTCCTACCGACCACGTTGTCATTGTTGGCGCAGGTTATGCAGGTTTAAGTGCTGCATTGCGCTTAGCGGGTGCTGGTCGCAAAGTAACTGTCATTGAACGCGAATCTGTGCCAGGTGGGCGAAGTGGTTTGTTAAAGCAAGATGGATACTCATTTGATACCGGTCCAACGGTTTTAACAATGCCGTCCTTGATTCAAGATGCATTTAGTTGTGTCGGCGAGGATATGAAGGACTGGGTTGAATTGATGCCAGTTTCACCTTTGTATCGTGCTTATTATGCAGATGGATCCCAGTTGGATGTTCATGCAAATACACAGCAGATGGAAGCTGAAATTGCAGAGAAGATCAGCCCAGAAGAGGCTGCTGGTTACGCACGATATGTAGATTTTGTAACCAAGTTGTACAAGTATGAAATGAATGACTTTATTGACCGCAACATTGATTCACCATTCAATCTTTTGACACCCAACCTTGCTCGACTCATTGCACTTGGTGGATTCCGCAGACTTTCGCCGAAAGTGAATCAATTCATGAAGGATCCACGCCTTCAGAAGGTGTACTCATTCCAGGCGATGTATGCAGGCGTGAGTCCGCAACAAGCTCTGGCAATCTATGCAGTTATTGCATACATGGATTCAGTTAACGGTGTTTTCTTCCCTAAGGGAGGAATGCATGCGGTTCCACGTGCAATGGCAGCGGCTGCACAAAAGCATGGTGTGGAATTTAAGTACAGCACAACCGTTTCTTCAGTTGATGTGCAAAATGGTCGTGCAAAAGCTGTCATTACAGAAGATGGCCAACGCATCGAATGTGATGCAATTATTTTGAACCCAGATCTGCCTGTTGCATGGCGCGATTTGCTGGGCAAGACGCCGCTGTCAGTTAAGCGCCTTAATTACTCGCCATCATGCGTAACTATGTTGGTGGGATCTTCCAAAAAGTACGACTTTGCCGCACATCACAATATTCACTTCGGTGAGTCATGGGATGGCGTTTTTGATGAGTTAATCAAGAAGAAGCAGCTCATGAGTGATCCGAGCGTGTTGGTAACTATTCCTTCAATGGATGATCCAACACTTGCACCTGCTGGAAAGCACTCGTATTACGTACTGTTTCCGACACCAAATCTGACTGCAGATATTGATTGGACTAAGCAGGCCAAGCCATATCGCGATCACATGATCGAGATTTTGGAACAACGTGGATACACAGGCTTTGGCGATGCGATTGAGACAGAAGTTCTAACAACCCCACTTGATTGGCAGGCACAAGGCATGGAAGCTGGCGCACCATTTGCTAGTGCACACACCTTCTTCCAGACAGGTCCATTTAGACCACGCAATATGGCTGCCGGAATAGAAAATGTTGTCTTTGCCGGATCTGGAACTCAACCTGGTGTTGGAGTTCCCATGGTTCTGATTTCAGGGCGACTTGCAGCAGAACGAATCGTGGGTCCGGTTAAGTAAGTGAATGAGTTAACCGCTGCAGGTATTACAGACCCAGATCTTCGTGCGTCCTATGAAGAGTGCAAACGGTTAAATGCCCTGCATGGAAAAACATATTTTTTAGCGACCCTGCTGCTACCTAAAGCAAAGCGCCCTTTTGTTCATGCTCTGTACGGTTTTGCGCGATATGCCGATGAAATTGTTGATGACCTGGCATCCGAGCTAAGCGTTGAGGAAAAAGCAGAAGCGTTAAGCACCTGGGGTAATGCTTTGCTCGAAGATCTTAAAAACGGAAGAAGCGATGATCATGTTGGCCGTGCCCTCATTGACACAGTCAATCGCTTTGATATCGCACACGAACATTTTGAAGCATTCTTGCATTCCATGACGATGGATTTAACTGTTCAAGAGTATGAAAGCTATGAAGATTTGTTGGAATACGTTTACGGATCGGCAGCTGTAATCGGACTTGAGATGGTTCCGATCCTTGGGCCACTGCACAATGATGCTTTCGAGGCAGCCAAGAAGCTAGGAATTGCTTTTCAGTTAGCCAACTTCATTCGAGATGTTGATGAAGATTTAGATCGTGGGCGCGTGTATCTACCCATTAAGGAGCTTGCTCAGTTTGGCGTGACCCGTGAAATGCTTGAAGAGCGGGTGCTTACACCTGAAATTATTGAGGCACTCAAATTTCAAATTGCCCGTGTCCGTCAATTGCAAGCAGAGGCCGCCCCTGGAATCTTGCTGCTAGAACCAACAAGTCGACCATGTATTGAGGCGGCCAGCACTTTGTACTGCGGAATTGTTGATGAGGTCGAAAAGATTGGCTACGACATTTTTAACAAACGCGCCAAGACCTCAACAGCTAGAAGAATGCGTGTGGCTGGCGCTGCATTTATCAAGCGTCAACTGATTTCGCGCTAAAGTATCAACTACGGGAGCCGTAAAGGCTGAGAGGGTCTGAGATTCAGACCGACCGATTGACCCATCCGGTAATGCGGATGTGGAAAGGATTTAACTATGTCATCCATTGTTTTTACAGCTTGGGGCTACGAAGTTTCAGTTCTTGAACTTAGCGCAGCACTTACTTCATTGTTTGCCGTCATATTAGGAACAACTGGAAAAAGAATTACCTGGCCTTGGTGGGCATTTAGTAGTGCGCTCTATGGCGTTTTCTTCTACCAAGTAGATCTTTTTGCTAGTGCGGCTTTGCAAATAATCTTTATAGCCGCCGCTATTTATGGTTGGTTTGGCTGGGCACCAACTGGCGCCGTACCTGGATACACATCTGGTCGCAATCGACGAAACATTTTTATCGGAACAATTGTTAGCGTTGCCATTTTGTCTCCAGTTCTCTCGCATATTGGCGCGGTTGCAACATGGACCGATGCATTTGTCTTGATCGGCAGTCTGGTGGCACAGATGATGCTGATTTATGAAAAATATGAAACCTGGATAGTCTGGATTGTCGTTGATGTAGTGGCAACAACGCAATATCTCCTATTGGGATACTGGTTTACCGCCCTGGTGTATGCAATCTTTACCGGAGTAGCCGTATATGGCTGGAAACGTTGGCATGACTCTCTTAGCTATTGATGGGCCTGCAGGTGCAGGCAAGACAACACTTGCCGCAAAACTTGAAGTGGAGTTATCGGTAAATTCCACGGTGAAGGTCATTCACATGGATGATTTATACAACGGGTGGGTAGATGCCCTAGGCCCGGAATTAACGCGAGTTTTACAGGACATCACTAATGCTCATTTAGCTGGCATCGAATGTGAGATCCAGCTATTTAACTGGCACTTGATGCAGTTTGATCGGCGAGAGAAAATCACGCCTACGGATTACTTAATTTTAGAAGGTGTAGGTGCGGCTCAAGAAGTAGTACGCGATGCTGGCGCAACAACCTATTGGCTAGATATCGAACCCGAAATCGGGTTACAGCGTGTACTTGCTCGAGACGGTTCACATATCGAACAACAGATGCGACAGTGGCAAATTGATCAAGATAAACACTTTGCTGAAGATCAAACCCGTGAAAATTGCGAGTTTAAACTCACTTCATAGCTTCTTTGGGCGCGCCCTGTGCGCTACCTGTCATTGGGCTCCATAAAATTCGCACATGTCTGATCTGACCGGCGAGCTCATTGATGGGCGATATCAATTGCTGCGCCAGGTCGCAACCGGTGGAATGGCATCGGTCTATGAAGCGTTAGATACAAGATTAGATCGCAAAGTCGCCGTCAAAATAATGCATTCACACTTGGCCCAAGATGAAGCTTTTGTCTCTCGCTTTATTCGTGAGGCTAAGGCGGCCGCTGCGCTATCTCATCCAAATATTGTTGCCGTGCAAGATCAAGGCTGGAATCAAAGCGGAGTTCCGGCGGTATTTTTAGTAATGGAGCTCATTGAAGGACACACTCTTCGTGAGTACCTCAATGAACGCGGTCGATTTGAAATAAAAGATGCGATCAATTATTTGACTCCTATTTTATCCGCACTCTCTGCCGCCCATGACTTAGGGATTGTGCATCGAGACATAAAACCTGAAAATATTTTGATCTCTAAAGATGGACGCATCAAGATCGCAGATTTTGGTTTGGCGCGCGGTGAAATAATTGGCACAACAATGACGGCAGAATCTAGCGTCATTCTTGGAAGTGTTTCCTACCTATCCCCCGAACAAGTACAGCGCGGAATAGCTGATTCGCGCAGTGATGTGTATGCCGCAGGGATCGTGGCCTATGAAATGTTTACCGGTGAAAAACCATTTAATGGAGATACACCGATTCAAATTGCATACATGCATGTCAACGAAGAGATTCCTCGTCTGCGCAGCAAACGAAAAGAAATACCTCAGGGCCTTGATGAGCTGATAGCAAGTGCCACCGCTAAAAACCCGGATGATCGCCCACGCACCGCAACGCAATTTTTGGAACGTTTACAACAGATTCATATTGAAATAGATCCCAAGAAGAATCAGTTAGATCTTGGCTTGGATCTTCCGGTGGAACCTATTCGCGAGAAAGCTCGTAAGAAGGTAGCTCCTGAACCAATTAAAGAAGAGACAACAGCGGTTAAGGAAAGTACTCGTGAGATCAAACGAAAAGAAGAAAAAAGAAAGCGTGCAAGCAAGCGTGTTCGCAGAAACCGAAAAGTAGCTTTGATCCTTGCTGTCGCTCTAGGTGTAGGTGGCTGGTGGACCTTAGTTGGTCCAGGATCACGAGTTGTGGTTCCATCAACAGTCGGTGGCACCTATGACGAAGCGGTTTCATCATTTTCTCGGTTGGGCTTAACGGCGGTAGTTC
>Ga0208787_1001531_pt1 | contig 10012 bp, 9 predicted proteins | sample Wag4_2014_7_11_FD_187362 | JGI IMG/M metagenome (GOLD analysis project Ga0208787, IMG submission 187362) | Fresh water microbial communities from Ohio, USA - Utica-2 Time Series HT 2014_7_11 (SPAdes) (version 2) | ecosystem: Environmental > Aquatic > Freshwater > Water tank | place: USA: Ohio... | reverse complement strand
TTCATTTGTTCCAGAATTTGCAGAAGGATTAGCACATATTTCTCAGAAATTTCAGGTATTTCATGATTACCCAGAAAAATTATATCCGTTAATGATTCCTCCTTAAAAATCTCCCTGAAATGGCGAAGAAGCTTAGTAAATCTATGCTCTGTTTCATTTCCTCTCAAAAAATTAGTCGCACCTGAAGGGTCATAAAATCGGGAGAAAAAAGAATCTGACTGCCCATGACTATTCCTCTGAAAATAATTCACCTTCCTACAAATGGCCGCATTGATAATGGCATCCAGGGCAAGATGTGACATGGGGGAATCCAGAGGATATTTCATAAAAAATAACAAATGCAAATATTCGTGTAGTATAATCACTTTAAAATCAGATTCATTATGAATATACTTGTTTAAAAATGCTGGATTCAATATAAGTTCAGCCCGATCTTGTAATGAAATGGCCAAGGTCTGAACCTCTTCGGAAAACGACAGGGTAATGTCAGACAACAGGCTACGACAGGCAAACAGATTCTCATCTGTTAGATCGGCTATGATATATTTGATTCTTTGTTCAGTCCACATCATAAAATTCATTTAATTGGATTCGTTTCAATTCTATTTGCCTGTTCATGCGTTTATCCGAGAAAATAAGCGGATTGTCAGGATGGTAAATATTTTCCCCACAGGCAGCCAGCACCAGCATATTTCTTATCACTAATTTGTCATCGATACCTGAGAAAACAAAACCCACTTTTTCCTTACAATCCACTACAATATGTCTTTTATCTGGCAGATTTAATCGTACTTTAGCTTCCTCGAAATCTTTCCAACCCTGTTTTACAATCAGGGAAAGCAGGTATTCTTCATAAGAAGAAAATGCAACCGACGCTTTAAAATAATATTTGACCCTATTTGGCAGAGATACTTCATTTGGAAAATAGACATTAGCAAGATGTAAGCTCTTAGGGTATCCATCTCTATAATAAAATGGATATGGCATATAATTGGTAATCATTTTAACTAAGTTTTTCTTGTTTTTTAAATTTTAAGATCATCTGGCATTTTTCAAAACAATCATTTAATTCCATTTCAACATATCCTGGGTCAATGATTAGTTTGTCATGCGTCAACAAATAAATAAAAAACTGATACCCTCGTTTGTACCTCTTGGTTGTTTGACCACCTGGGAGTGAAAGCAAATAGGCTTGACAATTAGACCAGACCAAATTTCCTTTTTCCTTATGAACGTCAAATTCAAGCCATTTTAATTCCCCATCGACATGAAGTATTTCCTTAAAACAGTGGGTCATCATATTAAAAGCCTCATCATTCAGCACGTCAAACCGCTCGAGGATAGGTTGGGCAGAAAAGACCAACATGGCTCTTTCCGTGATGGAAGAATGATTGAAAAAGTGTATGAAAGTCAAACTTTTAAGGTCTTTATCCACTTTTTCATCGAAAAGCATTTCAATTTTTTTGGTTAGACCAGCCTTCATAAAATAGCCAATCCAATCGTTATCCTGTTTTTCATTAAAAATAATTTGCATGGTATTTTGGTGTATGGCTTTTAACAAGCGCGTGGGTAATTTTTCTTGAAATGCTTTTTGGGAGAGGCTACATGTTAAACCTAACAGCAGTATATCGCCTATATTTTCCTTATGACCCTTTGCCGGCCAATGTTCATTTACCAAGTCCAATGCAATAAAATTTCGAAGCAGATGCATAGATCTTTGCACTGAAATATAAACACCGCCTTTATTCATCATGGAAGTGACCTGGCTGGCATAACCTGCCAGTTGAATTTTTGGAAATAGCAATTGCTCCTTATAGAGCGGTTTGAGTTTATTAATAAAAGCGATCAATTCCGCATTTATCTCCCTAACAGGCTGTGTAAACCCCGTTAAAAACCCTTCATTTTTCTCTTCGACGCTAAATGACTCCCAGATAGGAGCATCAATAATAAAACCAAAATTTTCCACCAATTCCTCTTCCAGATAAATATTCTGGCGTTTAAAAGCCGTCATATCCCTGTTAAAAAGGTTTGTATCCTCCATGGTTGCCCATCTGTACTGGAGTTTATCGAGCGAATAGCCATATATTTGTTTTTCGAAAAGAATGGAACTGATAAGACCAAAACATTTAGGTTTCGTCTCATTAATGAGATCAAAAACCAGCGCTTCATCCTTCCAGACACTACTCCGCGATCTAATAAACGTAATTTTATCCTCATTATCTTTGACAACAGGCATTCCAGTGAGTGCTAGCTTACATGTCAACGCGGCATTCACCTTTTTAAAGGAAAGGCCCAAAGCCTGGGAGATATAAGCCAGCAGATTTGCCTTATCGGTACCGGGTTTACCAATAATAAGCATAGGTTCTTCCGTCAGGAGCGCTGCGAGAATCACTTTTTCCAACGGATCGAAACCAAGAACGCCAATATTTTTTAGAAACATAGGGAAGCATTTAAGAACAAAAGACAAATTTATGGGCAATTCCTGATGGAAATTATTTTGACAAGGTTGTTAACTAAAAATTGAATATTTTCACTCGAATAAAATATGGGCTCCCGAAAAGAAATTCAGAAGCCCATAGTTATACCTGTTTAAAGTAAAAAAGTTTAATATTATTTCCCAGTATAATATTAAACCATACCTTAGGAAGAAAAATTTTAATACTTTTTGCTTCAAATGATATTATCTTAAATTTCCTTTAATTTTAAAATAATTTCATTTTTTGTTGTCAAAATCGGTTGAAAACTCTCAATTTTATCTTTTACCGTTGTAATGTCTTTTTCTAAATAATAGTATTGGGTTCCAATTTTCGAAGTTATTACAATCTTAAAGCTTTCACCAATAGGAATATTATAGCCAATTTTTCCCGTGGAAAATAAATTTTCTTTAACATCACCAAAGAGGGAAAAAACGAGTTTATCTTTTTTACTAACTACATATACGGAAGTATTCTTGTTTCCAAATAAATCAGGAAGTTTAACTTTAAGGTTCATCAAAGAACTACTGTTATATTTTAAGTAATAATCACAATTAATATATCTATACTTACTAGGAACGCTAAACATGGTATCTATTCTCCCTAATGAGGAATCAAGGGGTAATTCTGGCCGAGGTGTTAGTCCAGCTCCAGGATCTCGAATCTCAACCCAATTCGTATTTTGTTCAGCAGAAAATAACGAATAATCTTTTTTGTTGGAAATCGGAACATCTGCATAGTAATTGGTATTATTTGTGGCAGGCTTACCTTTGTATGTAAAATTAATATAATAAGATCCACCGGTCGAGAGTAATTGATTATCTGTTTGAGTTGGCTTATTCCAAAGTATATTTTTACCTAAAGTATTATTATAATACACTTCAATATCAATATTTCCCTTAATAGCATTTCCCTTTTCGTCCAGCCAGCCATCAGTTGGAAAGATAAAGCGTAACTGATCCGAAAAGATAATTTGTGCCCAACCTAAATTGTTTGGTTTGCAGATTCCTCCACTACAAGGTTGTCTCAATTCCGTTTGTAAAGTTCTTATTTCACTTCCATCAAGAATTTCTTCATCCCAAACATCCTTACTGGGATTAGATAAGGTAATAATAACTTCATCCTCTTTACATGCAGCCAAAAATAATAAACTCAAGGTGCAGGCATAAAAAAAGAAATTGGTTCTATTAATTTTCATTTTTTAATTTTTTTGAATTCTGTTTTTGAGATCAGAAACTATAACATTCAGATGTTTTTGATTTAATTTTCCTAAATCCAGAAATTTTAAATCTGAATACTGCGGAAGCAAATACCTGATTGATTAGTTTATCATATAATAAAAAGTTGTCATTTGGGTTAAACCTCAAACCAGCCAAAAATCGTATTTGACCTATATTATTTACATTAAAATCATTTCCTAAACCCATTTGAAAAAATGCCCTGTTTTTTGGCCAAATTGAATTTGGTACTACGCCGTCAATAAAATACTCCTTACCATATCTCCTGGTGCTCAGTTGAATACCACCAAATGTAAATAAATTTTTATTTTTAGGAAAATACTCGATTTGACCTTGGGAATTTAAGAGCCAGAGCTCAGCTTTTTCAAATATGTTCCCTCCGGAAGAGTAATTTAATTTGTAGCTAGCTCTGGTTAAAAATAATTCAGCACTCCATCCTATTAGTTTATTCCTTTTTGAAAAATGAGTACCAATTCCAATACCTGGTTGAAGTTCTAATCCAGAAATTTGCTTATCTGGCATATTTGGTATTTTAAAAATATTTAAATCTTCTCTTAAAATTAAACCAGAATACCATGTCTGTCCTTTAGCTGAAATAACTACTGTCAACAAAATAATCAAATTAAAAATCAATCTTTTCATAATCTTCTTAATTCTTTAAAAAGATAGTCACTAAAAGGTTATATTTTCCTTTTAAAGACTATATTTCTTTCAAGTATGAATTAATAACAGTCTTTTAATTTAAACCGATACTTTAAGAAAATTTTTAAGTTTTTAAGGTATCTGAAACTCGAAGCTGACCATTAAATGTACTTCTAGTAAATACAATATTATTTGCAATCTATTCAAATTAATTACTCCTTACAATTAAAACTTATTAACCGTACCTCTTTATTTATTAACCGTATAGCAATTTATTTTTCAGCCCATTATGGCCGTTTTTGGTTCTATTTATTGTATTTTTAACAAAACATTACTACCATGAAAAATCAATTTCTTGTAGCCTTACTGTTAGTTGGAAGTCAAACTTTACACAGCCAAATAAAAATTTCTGAATTTAAGCCACAAAAAGCTGAGGTGGTTGTAGCTCCCGTCAAAAAAGAAGCTAACGGCTGTGGAATGAACGTAAATTATCAAAATTTCACCTATACCACCGTGAATATCGGTAGTCAGTGCTGGATGAGGGAAAATTTAAGAAATACCTCCTTTAGCGATGGCTCACCTATCAAGCAAGGGAAGGAAATAGAAGAATGGATTAGTGGTACCGAAGGGAAATGGTGCGATTATGAGGACGAAAAAGAAAATAAAACCACGGTGGAGGAATATGGAAAACTGTATAACTGGTACGTGGTCAGTGATCCAAGAAATATCTGTCCAAAAGGCTGGCATGTTCCCTCCGATGAGGAATGGAATGAACTTGTTAATTATCTGGGTGGCGATCTCCTGGCTGGTGATATACTGAAAACCCATGCGCCAGATTGGAACGGTAGAAATCTTGCCGGCTTCAATGCCCTTCCGGGAGGTTTCCGAAGTAATCTCGGTGGATTCAAATATAAGACGCTATACGGTTTTTGGTGGACAAAAACGGAGGCATCCAATGTTTATGCCTGGTGCAGAAATTTACCCGGTTTCGAAAATACGGTCATCAGAAATAACTATTTTAAGAAAACAGGTTTCTCTATTCGTTGCCTTAAAGACGGTAATAGCTTGTAATTATCATTTAATAATGATAAAATTCTTGATGATTTGCTTGTTCATTTTGTAATCTGAATAAGGATATTTTACAAAGGCATTCATTGATTCTAAATGTATGGCGTCCTTACACTTATGTACGTTTTTCATGTAGCTGGCAAACTCGTAAAATGAAACTTCCGTTTTACTTGCCACAAAAACAACGTACTTTTCACCATCTGTTTCAACGATCCCGATGCCACAACGCAGATGCTTATTTTTACTTATAACCGTTAAATTTTTATTAATGACTCCACCAGATATTAATAAGGGTCCACTTTGAATAGCAAAATCATACGTACCATTCATATCAAAATTATCTATGGGTTCTATGGCCACATTTTTACTATTTATAGAAAAAACGCCGTTTGGTTTAGGGCTGTAGAAATTCCCTTCCCCTGAAGTTAGATTTTTGTACTGAACTACCACTCCTTTTTCTATGAGTAAACCCGGCGGCATGTTGGTGGTTTTGTCAAACATGGAAGCGGTTATGGCAAAAAATTCATTGCTTCCGTAAAAAACAGCATTTACATCTTTATTCAAAGTTTGACCAAAGTTTTCTAAAAATTGTTGGGGCGACAGATTATTATGATTTCGCGCAAAAATGAAGTTTTGTGCAAGCTTACTACTAAATTTTAGTTTAAACGAAGAATATTCATTCTCTTTTGCAGACGGATCTAATTCTGAATTGGCGTGATATTCAGAGTTTGTTGCCTTGTATGCAAATTGGGACGATTCGGGAATTTTTTCTATGGTGATACTTACATTGGACGGAATGGACATGTTATTATCTGATAAGGCATTAACCCTGATGGAATCCTTTGTGGCAAGTACAGGCTTAAGTTGCTCAGGTGCCTTGGGCGTTAATTTACTAAATGCCTGTTTGTCCATTTCATATAACATGGCCGTTATTTCACCCACTTCACCAAAACCAATGATGATTTTGTCCTCAAATAGGCGAAATCCAAATTTACCTTTCATCTCCATTCCGTCGCCTGAAATATCTGCGTATTCATTATTAGGAATAATTTCACATTCAATAAAATGATTATATGAGTCCACGGTATTCACTCCGTCCCCAAGTTTTCTTACCGTTATTCCCGTGGTATTAAACTTTTCAATTTTACCAAAAGAGAAAATGATATCTTCATATCTGAAATATTTTCCTGCCGTATATTCCAGCACATTATCCTTATTTTTAAATAAACCCTGAGAAAAAGCGAAATTTATCTGTAGTAAAAAAAGGATAGGTATTAATAAAGTTAACTTTCCAAAAAGAACTTTACCGAGACACTTATTTATCATAACATACTGTTTAAGTTCATCAATTGTTTTTATAAGACACACTTAGCGTTGGGCCTAAACTTCCCCCTAAACTTCCGTCAGCATGACCATTTTTTGAGAAATAAGCTTTAGAAATTGCCCCATCTAAATAGAGTGCATTATCACATTTAAATAAAAATTGAAAGAGCAATGCAAATTCATATAAGTTCACTTTACCTTCAGAAATAACCAACACTGCTTTCTCATTTTGACCATCTTTTATCACGCCAATGCCGTTCCTAATATTCGTGTTTTTAGAAAGGAAAGTAAATTTAGGATGAATTTTCCCATTGATAACCAACATGGGCCCTGATTGCGTACCATACTGAATATCAGATCTGAAATCAGGATCAAGCTTTCTAAATTCTGGTGTCTGGCTCACAAAAAATTTATGGTTATGGGTATAAAATACCCCATTAGGATACATGTGAAAATTGTCAGGGATAACTGCTTGATTGATATCTAATGGATTTATTTGGCGGTTTTCCTGAATTAATAAACCCACGGGAGACCCATCCTCATTATACATGCCGGCATTCATCAAAAAAACAGGTTGTATGTCTTGCGCTATTAACTGGTTCAAGGTAAATCTTATCGGTTGTAATAATCCTGAAGAATTATGATGGATTTTAATCCGATGATTATTAGCATTTGCCAGAAAAACCTTATAAGTATTTCCATAAAAAACAATATCAAAATACTCTCTATTTTCCTGAAAAAGTAATTTATTCAGTTTACTTTCATGTGCAGACAATGTATTTTGCTCATTTGCATAAGCGCCTTTTAATTTTTCTATTTCCTGTGAAAGCTCATTGATTTGACTGTTTAACGCATCAGGAACGATACTTTTCCTACTAAATTCCTCCGTTAATTTCAAAATATCATTTGAAAAAGAAGATATTTTTTTATTGAATAATTGTTTATCTAAATTTTTAAATGATTTATAATCAGCAAGAATTTTATTTAAAATATAGGCATCTATTTTATCAATGAGCATTGACTTTTCTGCATATACATTATTTGGTGTAGTACTTTTATATTGGCGCAGGGAGTCCAATAAATATTGTTTCTTATTAATGGATACATTTAAAGATTCCCGCTTGAAAAGTATAGGCTCCAGATCGCTGATAGCCTGTTGAATTAGGGTATCTTGCTGAATATTTTGTTTAGATTTAACAGGTAACTCGTTCTCTATGAGTAAAGAAATGGTTCCTAAAACCCCAATAAAAATAAATTTAAATAGAAGCATAGCTAGTTATTCAAAATAAAATACCAATAAATTTTTTGATACATTTAAAGGCTTGTTTCCTTTAAAACCTGGTTCGCTCATCACTTGACCTTTGGCTTCACGGACCTCAAAATAATCCTGGGCACCGGTATCTAAATTTATGATATATATAATATTATCTGTATAGTTTTTCAAATGGCCTTCCACTTTCACTGTGGCATTATAGAGCGTGTTATTTCCTTTTAAATTAATCAGATAATATCTGATCTTATTTTCATCATCCCGAGCAACGGCGAGAAATCTTCTTTCCCTTAGCTCTTTATCGCCGTTCGCGCCCACTCTAAGTTTATTTTTATAATAAAGAAGGTGCGTTTGAAAAACGGTGGCGTAATTTTCTTTACTCCAAAGAAAAAACTTTGTTCTATCCAATGGATTTTTTAGATTGATGGATAAATTATCAGGGCCATTTTGAACGGTTAAATTTCCCTCTTTCAGGTCTGTCACTACGATTCCCCCAGTTCTATAAACCAAAACCAGCGCATCCATAGCCGCCTCAGCTTTATTAACCGTCTGACCCTCGTCGATACAAATACCCACCGGTTTATTGTCCATTCCGTAATAGGTGCCACTGCAAGAAGCGATAATTGATTTGTTTTTACTCCAGGTAAGATAGCGTTGATAAACCGATCTTCCAGCCAAATCCTTATCTGCAAAATATTTCACCTTTACCCTTTCGTCCTTTCTGGTCATTTCGATAACCGAATAAATCTCGTTATCGATGGTTTCGCTACTTACGGAAACATAATTTTCGTTATACTGAGCTATTAAATTAAATGAGCATAGCATTGAAAAAGCAAAGATTAAACCAATAAATTTCATTTCAATTTTGTTTTGTTAACAAAGGAGATTATTGTAAATAAATAAGTAAACATAGTGAATAAAAAAACAAATAGAAATACACCTTTTTGCCATGTTTTAGCGTCAGACCAGGAAGCTTGTACTAAATGAACCCAGTGATTTGCAAGCAAATTTTTTTTGAATTTTTCATATTTGGTTTCCTCCACATTGACAAAATAGAGTGCTTGATTGCATTGTTGCACCAAGTATCTGAATTTGAAATAATACCGGATATCCGGGTTTATTTTTTGATACTCTGTTAATTTGCCCGAAAGGTAATTAAACCAATAATCGGTCACAGATAAATAAATAATTTCATTATCAGGATCTAATTTTGCGGCATTATTTAGGGTACTCAACCAATCTAAAATTTCCTTGATATCGTCGGGATGATACACTTCCAGCTTCCCTTTTACCTTTTGCAAGGTTTGTTCCGTCAACAGGGTAATCAATCCAAGTTGAATCAAATCTTTTTTATCGGGAAAATGATTCGCTAAATCATTGGAGAGTTGCTTTATCTGAACCTCCGTCAAAAGTACAGAGCAATTATTGGCCGTTGGAATCACCTTGTTTATCGATAACCCGTTGTCCAAGTCATCGGAAGTAATTGCCTCATGATTCACATTACAGGTAATCGCAGCATCGGTTTCTTTTACATCGGAAAAGTAGTCATCAGGCGCGACATTCAGCGTCCAAATTAGTAAAGGGAGCGAGAGCAACCCCATACATAGCATTCCCAGAATAAACGGTGTAAAAGGCCGTGAAAAAAATCCAACTGCTTTACTCATTATCAAAATTTTCAAACGTCAGATATTTATTCAAGAAATCGCAACCGCCTTGAAATCTCAGATTGACTTTTTTAAGCAGATTATAATCAAAATTATACTTAGGACCTTTGAACAGAACCCTTTCCTCGGGTTCCAAAGTGAACCATTCCCAATGAAAACCCTCTTTCAATGAACCCCCGTTTATGGTTAAGGTGACTCTTTGTTGTTTTTTATTTACTTCGACCGACACCTCCGATTTTTCAGGTAATCGACTGGTTTTCAATACAGGAATACGTAATACAGCAGCCTCGGTAAAGGAACAATACCCTCTTGCATAAACAAAGACAAAAGAAG
>Ga0208787_1001529_pt1 | contig 10016 bp, 8 predicted proteins | sample Wag4_2014_7_11_FD_187362 | JGI IMG/M metagenome (GOLD analysis project Ga0208787, IMG submission 187362) | Fresh water microbial communities from Ohio, USA - Utica-2 Time Series HT 2014_7_11 (SPAdes) (version 2) | ecosystem: Environmental > Aquatic > Freshwater > Water tank | place: USA: Ohio... | reverse complement strand
CACCTCGTCATGGGGGCAGTGGCCCGCCTCCAGCACCACCTCGCTGGTGGCCGCCGGGGCATGGCGCTGGAAAGCGGCACGGCGGCCGGCGGCGTTGATCCAGGGATCGCGGATGCCCCACAGCAGTAGCAGCGGACAGACCAGCTGGGCGAACAGCTCGTCGAGCGGCTGACCGCGGGGAATGTCGAACACGGTGCGGAACACCCCGAATGCCCCCGGATCAAGGGACGGCCGGCGGATCGCCTCGACCAGCGCCTCATCGACGTTGGTGCGGTCGATGTACACCTGGTTGAGGGTGCGGCGGATCGTGGCCGGCCGCCGCAGGTTCTCGAACAGCAGCCGCTGCAGCACCGGGCTCCTCAGCAGGGCGCCGCCGATCGTCTGGCGAGCGATCGCACCCCAGCCCCTGGGCGGAGCCTGCTCGTCGCTGAACGGTCCGGCGGCATTGAGCAGCACCACCCCGGCTGCCCCGTCCCCCAGGGCGGCGCCGGCCGCCAGGCAGGCAAAGCCACCGAGGGAGTTGCCCACGAGCACCGTGGGCCGGCCGATCCGTTCGCTCACATAGGTCGTCAGCTGATCGCGCCAGAGGTCGCCGCCGTAGGGGAGACCGGCAGGCTTGGCGCTGCGGCCGAAACCGAGCAGATCAAGGGCGTGCACCTCGTGCCGGGCGGCCAGCACCGGAATGTTGTGGCGCCAGTGGTCGGTGCTGGCCCCGAAGCCATGCACCAGCAGCACCGCCGGGCCCTGCGGCCGCTCCGGTCCGGCCTGCAGCGCATGCACCGGGTGCCCCTGAAACCGCCAGGGCCGCCCGGAGGCGACCGGATCGCAGCCTGGATCGGGGCACAGATCAGACGACACGGGCAGCGCAGCGGCGGGCGGGGGTCGATGCTAGGGAGATTCGCGCCAGCCCCTTGCCCGCTGTCGGCCCCGACTGGATCGCCCTGCTGCCCGGCATCGCCCTCTGGGCGCTGGCCCTCTACCTGCCGCTGAGCCTGCCGCTGTCGCGGCTGGAGCAGAGCCTGGCGGCCGGCTCGCTCGACGGGGATCTGCAGCAGCTGCTGCTGGTGCTGGCAAGCCTGGCGCTCGCCCTGGCGATCGGCACCCTCACCGACCTGGCCCTGGGCTGGGCCCTGGGCCCGGGCTGGGCCACCAGCCTTGGCCTGATGGCCGCCGGCTGGGGGCTGTTCACAGCGCTCGCCAGTCGAGCCAGGGACAGCGGGGAATGATCGCCGCCGTGCGGGCCTGATAGGCCGCGTAGTCGGAGTGAGCGCGCAACAGGGCCCGTTCCTCCCGCCGGGCCTTCCCCCCCAGCACGGCGCAGAGGCCGAGCAGCAGGGCCAGGTGCAGCAGGCTGCCCAGGGCCAGGCTCACCCCGAGCGAGCAGACCAGCACCGCCTGATACAGGGGGTGACGGCAGCGGGCGTAGGCCCCCGTGGTGACCAGGGCCGCGCCGGCCATCGGTTCGGGCAGCGGCGTCAGGCTCGGCCCCAGGCGCAGCAGGGCCTGCAGGGCCAGGAGCAGGCCCAGCAGAAACAGCGCCGCTCCAGCTGCCGCTGGCGGCAGGGGCCAGGCGTACCCCCAGCTGCCGGGGGCCGGCCAGGGCGGCAACAGGTGGGCGGCAATCAGGCTGAGCTGGGCCAGCAGCCACCATTCACCGCGGCGGTTGTCCAGCCAGCCGCCCCAGGTCACGCCCCAGCGCCGCAGCAGGGCGCCTGGCCTGGGGGAGGAGCGGTCCATCTCAGGTGGGGACTTCGGCGAGAGGGTCAAGGTCGGGGCCTCCACTGGTACCGCGCAACACCAGCCGCAGCAGGATCGGCGCCAGGAAGGTGGTGCCGATCACCATCAACAGGATGGCGGCTTCCAGGGGCTTGGTGAGCAGGCCGGCCTGGGTGCCCAGACCGAGAAAGATCAGGCCCACCTCGCCGCGCGGCATCATCCCCAGGCCCACCACCAGCCGGTTGGTCTTCTGCTTGCTCACGTAGCTCCAGCCGGCGGCCACCTTGCCCAGAATCGCCACGGTGAGCAGGAAGGCGGCCACGATCAACCCCTCCCGGTTGGCCGGATCGAAGGGATTGAGCACTGAAAGATCCATGCCGGTGCCGATCAGCACGAAGAAGATCGTGGCGAACAGGGCCACCAGCGGCTTGACCGCGGCATCGATCGCGTGGGCGTGGCGGCTGGCGCTGAGGATCAGGCCGGCGGCAAAGGCGCCCAGGGCTGCCTCCAGGCCGATCGCCTGGGCAGCGAAGCAGCAGAGGGTGAGCACGAGGAAGGAGGCCACCGCGGCCTCTCCGGGGGCCTTGAGCTGGTCGAGCACCCAGTCGAAGGCGGGTGCTGCCGTGCGACTGAGGAACAGGGCCGCCGCCACGAACACCCCGGCGGCCGCCACCAGCCGGACAATCGGACCCAGCGAGAAACCTTCGCCTCCGGCCAGGCTCACCACCACCGCCAGGATCACGATGCCGAGGATGTCATCGAGCACGGCGGCACCGATCACGGTCTGGCCCTCGCGGGTCTTGAGGAACTTCAGCTCGCCGAACACACTGGCGGTGATGCCGATCGACGTGGCCGTCATCGCCGCCCCGGCAAAGATCGCCGGGATCAGGGGCACATCGAAGAGGTAGTACAGGCCGGCCGTACCGAGGGCGAAGGGCAGCACCACGCCGGTCACCGCCACGGTGGTGGCCTGCGCACCGACCGCCACCAGCTCATCCAGCTCACTCTCCAGGCCGGTGAGGAACAGCAAGGCGAACAGGCCGATCTGCGAAACAGCCTGCAGGCTGGGGAACGAGTCTCGGTAGAGATCGGAGAGAACCTCCGGACTGACGTCCGCCAGGGAGCTCAGCAGCCCCGTGGCCATCCCGCTCAGCTGGGCCTGGGTGTCAGGAGGCACGATCAGATGCAGGCCCGATACACCCACCAGCACGCCCGCCAGCAGCTCGCCGAGGATGGTGGGCAGCTGGATCCGCACCATCAGTTCGGCGAGGGCGCGGGCGGCGATGAAGATCACCACGAATTCGCCCACCGAGATCAGCGTTTCAGCCACCTCGAGCTGATGGCCGCCCGTTTCGAGCAGCAGAACCGGCAGGGGCAACGGGGCAGGCAGATTCATGAGCGATGGCACGTGGGCGGGGAGGCGTGGGATTGACGCTAAGGCGCCTGGCCCGGTCAGCGGATCCTGTTCCCTAGCCGGCCGCGGGGGGCAGCCGTGGCTGCCACGGCTACCGTCCAAAGGCGCAAGCCATGGCACCCCCATCGTCATGACCCACCAGCACCCCAGTAACACCGAGCTCCAGACGGCCAGCCCCCTGCCCGTCGCAGCGACGCCGGCGGAACTGGAGCGGATCGACGCCTGGTGGCGTGCCGCCAACTACCTGGCGGTGGGCATGATCTACCTGCAGGACAACCCCCTGCTGGCCGAACCGCTGCAGCCGGAGCACATCAAGAACCGCCTGCTCGGTCACTGGGGCTCCAGTCCGGGCCAGGCCTTCATCTGGGCCCATGCCAACCGGCTGATCCGCCAGTGTGATCTCGACATGATCTACCTGTCGGGTCCGGGCCACGGTGCCCCCGGCGTGCTGGCCCCCACCTACCTCGACGGGTCCTACAGCGAGATCTACCCGGACAAATCCCAGGACGCCGAGGGCATGCGGCGGTTCATGAAGCAGTTCTCCTTTCCGGGGCACATCGGCAGCCACTGCACCCCTGAAACGCCGGGATCGATCCACGAAGGCGGGGAACTCGGCTACGTGCTCTCCCACGCCTGCGGCGCGGTGTTCGACAACCCCGAGCTGATCGCCATCGCCTGCGTCGGCGACGGGGAGGCCGAGACCGGACCGCTGGCCACCAGCTGGCACATCAACAAATTCCTCAACCCCTGCAGCGACGGCGCCGTGCTGCCGGTGCTGCACCTCAACGGCTACAAGATCGCCAACCCCACCCTGCTGGCCCGCATCCCGCGGCAGGAACTGACCAGCCTGCTGCGCGGCTACGGCTGGGAACCACTCTTCGTGGAGGGCAGTGAGCCGATGGCGATGCACGCCGCCATGGCCGCCGCCATGGATGAGGCCACCGCTCGCATCCTGACGATCAGGGCCGAGGCCCGCCGCAGCGGTGATCCCACCAGCGTCAGCCGGCCGATCTGGCCGATGATCGTGTTGCGCTCCCCCAAGGGCTGGACCGGGCCGGCCGCCCTGGGCGACAAGAAGCTGGAGAACTTCTGGCGGGCCCACCAGGTGCCCCTGCCCAATCCCCGCCAGGACACCGCCCAGCTGCAGCAGCTCGAGGCCTGGCTGAAGAGCTATCGCCCCTGGGAGCTGTTTGACGACCAGGGCAGCCTGCGGCCCGAGCTGCAGGCCCTCTCACCCAGCGGCAACCGGCGGATGGGTTCCAACCCCCATGCCAACGGTGGCCTGCTACGCCGCAAGCTGAACCTGCCGCCGGTGGAGGCCTACGCCGTTCCCGTGGCCCTGCCGGGCCAGAGCGAAGCCGAGAACACCCACCCCCTCGGCGAGCTGCTGCGCGATGCGATCGCGGCCAACCCCGATTCGCTGCGGGTGTTCGGGCCGGATGAGACCGCCTCCAACCGCCTGCAGGCCATCTATGCGGTGAGCAAGAAAGTCTGGATGGAGGAGTTCCTGCCGGAGGACATGAACGGCAGCGAGCTCTCCCGCAGCGGCCGCGTGGTGGAGATGCTCTCGGAGCACACGCTGGTGGGAATGATGGAGGGCTACCTGCTCACCGGCCGCTACGGCTTCTTCCACACCTACGAGGCCTTCGCCCACGTGATCGCCTCGATGTTCAACCAGCACGCCAAGTGGCTGGAGAGCTGCATCCATCACGCCCCCTGGCGCGCGCCGATCGGCCCCTGGACCTGCCTGATCTCCTCCACCGTCTGGCGGCAGGACCACAACGGCTTCACGCACCAGGATCCGGGTTTCATCGACCTGGCCGGCAACAAGAGCGGCGAGGTGGTGCGCGTGTATCTGCCCGCCGACGCCAACAGCCTGCTGGCGGTGGCCGAGCAGGCCCTGCTCGAAACCAACGTCTGCAACATCATCGTCTCCGACAAGCAGAAGCACCTCCAGTACCTCAGCCTCGAGCAGGCCCGCGCCCATGTCGCCAAGGGCATCGGTCTGTGGAGCTGGGCCAGCAACGACGATCAGGGCACGGCCGCCGATGATCCCGATGTGGTGATGGCCTGCGCCGGCGATATCCCCACCAAGGAAACCCTCGCCGCCGTCGAGATCCTGCGCCGTGAGATCCCCCACCTGCGCGTGCGGGTGCTGAACGTGGTCAAGCTGTTCGCCCTCACCGATCCCAGGGAGCATCCCCATGGCCTCAGCGACAGTGACTTCAACAGCCTGTTCACCACCGACAGGCCGGTGATCTTCAATTTCCACGGCTATCCCTGGCTGATCCACCGCCTCACCTACCGCCGCACCAACCACCTCAACTTCCACGTACGCGGCTACAAGGAGAAGGGCAACATCAACACGCCGCTCGAGCTGGCGATGAACAACCAGATCGACCGGTTCAATCTGGTGATCGATGTGATCGATCGGGTGCCCTCCCTCGGCTCCCGCGCCGCCCACATCAAGGAGCGCATGAAGGAGGCCATCCTCCACCACCGGGCCTATGCACACCGCCACGGCATGGACTCGCCCGACATCAACGACTGGCGCTGGAACCCGACGGAGCAACGATGAGCAGCACCCAACCAAGCACCCTGCGCCTGCCGACCCCCGGCTGCTACGCCGACCCCGACCGCAGCGGCCTCACCGCCGCCGACGTGTTCGACGGGATGACCGAGCACCTGTTCTTCACGCTCGGCAAGCTGGCCCCCACCGCCAGTCGCCACGATCTCTACATGGCGCTGAGCTACGCCGTGCGCGACCGGCTGATGACCCGCTACCTGGCGGGCATCGAAGCGCTGCGCAAGACCCCCACCCGGGTGGTGGCCTACCTCTCGGCCGAGTTCCTGATCGGTCCCCAGCTGGGCAACAACCTGCTGATGCTGGGCATCCAGGCGGAGGCCGCTGAGGCGCTGAAACGGTTCGGCATCGACGACATCAACGACATCCTCGATGTGGAGGAGGAACCGGGCCTGGGCAATGGCGGCCTGGGACGGCTGGCGGCCTGTTTCCTCGAATCCCTGGCCTCGCTCGAGATTCCGGCCACCGGCTATGGCATCCGCTATGAGTTCGGCATCTTCGATCAGCTGATCCGCGACGGCTGGCAGGTGGAGATCACCGACAAGTGGCTCAAGAGCGGCTGGCCCTGGGAGCTGCCCCAGCCCGACCAGGCCTGCTTCGTCGGCTTCGGTGGCCGCACCGAGGGCTATCGCGACGACCACGGCAACTACCGGGTGCGCTGGATTCCGGAGGAGCACGCGATCGGCATCCCCCACGACGTGCCGGTGCTCGGCTACCGGGTCAACACCTGCGACCGGCTGCGGCTGTGGCGGGCGGACGCCACCGAATCGTTCGACTTCTATGCCTTCAACATCGGCGATTACTACGGCGCGGTCGAGGAGAAGGTGGGCAGCGAAACCCTCTCCAAAGTGCTGTACCCGAACGACGGCACCGATGAAGGGCGGCGTCTGCGCCTGAAGCAGCAGCACTTCTTCGTGAGCTGTTCGCTCCAGGACATGATCCGCAGTCTCGATGCCCGCGGCATTCCAATCGAGGAGTTCCCGGAGCACTGGGCTCTGCAACTGAACGACACCCACCCGGCGATCGCGGTGGCCGAGCTGATGCGGCTGCTGATCGACGACAAACACCTCAACTGGGACACCGCCTGGGAGATCACCACCCGCTCGGTCGCCTACACCAACCACACCCTGCTGCCGGAGGCTCTGGAGAAGTGGGGGCTCGATCTGTTCAGCTCCCTGCTGCCGCGCCACCTGGAGCTGATCTACGAGATCAACCGCCGCTTCCTCCAGCAGGTGCGCATCAAGTATCCCGGCAACGAAGCGGTGCTGCGCCGGGTCTCGATCATTGATGAAGACGGCAGCAAGGCTGTGCGCATGGCCCATCTGGCCACCATCGCCTCCCATCATGTGAACGGCGTGGCGGCCCTGCACAGCGAGCTCGTGCAGAGCGAGCTGTTTCCCGACTTCGCCGCCCTCTGGCCCCACAAGTTCACCAATGTCACCAATGGCGTGACGCCGCGGCGCTGGGTGGCCCTGGCCAACCCCCAGCTCTCGGCCCTGCTCAGTGAAACGGTGGGCGATGGCTGGGTGAAGGACCCGGAGCAGCTGCGGCTGCTGGAGCGCCACGCCGATGATCCCGGCTTCCTGGAGCGCTGGGAGGAGACCCGACTGGGCGTCAAGACCCAGCTCAGCCAGTACATCCATCGCCATACCGGCGTGCTGGTGGATCCGGCCTCCCTGTTCGACGTGCAGGTGAAGCGGATCCATGAATACAAGCGCCAGCACCTCAATGCCCTGCAGGTGGTGGCCCGTTACCTGCGCATCAAGAACGGCCTCGACCAGGGCATGGCGCCACGCACGGTGATCTTCGGTGGCAAGGCCGCACCCGGCTATTACATGGCCAAGCTGATCATCCGCTTCATCAACGGCATCGCCGAAACGATCAACGCCGACCCCGACATGGACGGCAAACTGCGGGTGATCTTCCTGGCCGACTACAACGTGAAGCTGGGGGAGCGGGTCTATCCGGCCTCCGACCTCTCCGAGCAGATCTCCACCGCCGGCAAGGAAGCCTCCGGCACCGGCAACATGAAATTCGCCATGAATGGTGCCCTCACGATCGGCACCCTCGACGGCGCCAATGTGGAAATCCGCGAGCAGGTAGGAGCCGACAACTTCTTCCTGTTCGGCCACACCGCCGATGGCATCACCGCATTGCACAACAAGGGCTATCGCCCCTGGGAATGGATCAGCACGATGCCGGAACTGGCGGAGGTGCTGCGGCTGATCGAGCAGGGGCACTTCAGCAACGGGGACAGCGATCTGTTCCGACCGCTGCTGGAGAACCTCACCGGTCGGGATCCCTTCTTCGTGCTGGCCGACTTCGACGACTACCTGCGGGCCCAGGCGGAGGTGGATCGCCTCTGGGTGGACCGCCACCGCTGGAACCGGATGTCCCTGCTGAATTCAGCCCGCAGCGGCTTCTTCTCCTCCGACCGCTCGATCCGGGAGTATGCCGATCGGATCTGGCAGGCGGAGCCTTACCCGGTCGCGATCACCTGCGAAATGGATTGAGCCCGGGACGGCCGGGCCAGGGCGATCAGCCCTTGTCCGGCAGATCCGGCGTCTGATGCAGCAGACGGTTCAGCCGCAGCCTGTCGGCATTGAGCGGATCCGGTGCCAGTTCACCGGCCACTTCGCGGAACTTCTGCTCCACCTCCTCGGGAACCCGCACATCGAACACCCGTTCCATCAAGGCCTCGATCGAGAACAGATGGGCATTGATGTTCTCCAGATCGGCCAGGGCCTGCTGAAACGCCTCACCGGCACTGGCGGGGGGGACGACGGCATCGGCTGAACGGGGAGCGCCGCCGGCAAGTTCCAGACCGGGTGCCGTGGCGCCACCGACCGGACCCTGCGCCTCAGCGGCATCCTGCTGCTTCTGCAACTCCTCCATCACCCGGCCCGCCAGGGTGCGGAACGACTGGAGCGCAGCCCAGCTGAGCTCCTGCTGTTGCCGCAGGGTGGGGTTCTCGCGAATCAATCGGTCGTGTTCCCGATAAAAACGCTGGCAATCAGGGCACTGGCAGGGCTCTTCGGGCACCACACTCCCTTGGGAGGTCAATTCCCATCATGGCACTGGGCGGGATTTCAGGCGCTGAGACGGTCCGGTCCGCCAGCTTCACCACCATCCAGCCCCTGATCGCCAGCGAAGCCTCCATCCGGCTCCTCCTCACCGCAGGCGGGGATCGGCAACTCGATCGTGCTCACCACGTTGATCACATCCCGCAACCGCATCGCGTCCGCAAACCAGCCCATCGCCTGCTCCGTGTCCCGACGTCGCTCCGCATCGGCTGCCTGGTCCTCATGGGCCTCGGCCAGCAGGGCCAACCAGCAGAGGCAGCGTGCCTGCACCACCGACAGATCAAGATCCTCGATCTGGGCATCGACAATGCGCTGACTCTCCTGCTGCACCAGCAGACGCAGACGCAGGTCATGCAGCTGGGTCATGGCAAGGATGTTGCTTAGCCAACGCTAGCTGGGGTACCCAACTTTGGAAGGGCACTACAGGTAGTGGTCGCTACCAGACACCAATCCGATGCGGGCCTGTCGTCCAGCCAACCGACCTGGGGAAAATCCAGTGATTTCGGGGGAAAACCGCCACACAGCGGGGAAAACCGGCGTCTTCTGCTGAATCCTTCGGTGATTGACCAGGCTCTGACCAGGCCGGGGCAAGGCGGTGCCCTGGGCATCCCTGAAAATACCTACTGAACCTCCCGCTCTGAGGGCTCCAGTCCTGCGCAGGCTGCTGACCACCGTTGTGATCCCGGTGATCCTGCTGTTTCTGGTGGTGTCGCTGCTGGAGCTGTCTGCGGAGCGACTGCCCCAGAAGCTGCAGGCCATGATCCGCCAACCGAGCCAGGTGCTGAACACCGGCCTGGGGGTGATCCTGGTGGTGGCAGTCCTGAGCTGGCTGCTGGGCAGCTGAAGCTCCGGCCTCGGGGAGACGGGGCTGGCGGGACTCGAACCCACGACCTACGGTTTAGGAAACCGTCGCTCTATCCGGCTGAGCTACAGCCCCCCGGCCCCAGCGGAGCCAGGACCCATTATCCGATACACCGAATCCGACTCAGCGAATCCGACTCAGCGAATCAATTCAGCAAATCCGATTCAGCGAGTTGAGCCGTCAGGCAAGCGGCTGCAGAGGCTCGAGTCCAGCGCGTGGGTGAACTGGGATGATGGAGGAGAAAGCAGGCGAGGTGATCGCGATCGGTGGTGCGCAGGCCGCGCTTCGGCGTGGGCAGCGTGCCGGCCGGTTGAGGAAAGTCCGGGCTCCCCAATGGCCAGGCCTGCTGGGTAACGC
>Ga0208787_1001525_pt1 | contig 10027 bp, 7 predicted proteins | sample Wag4_2014_7_11_FD_187362 | JGI IMG/M metagenome (GOLD analysis project Ga0208787, IMG submission 187362) | Fresh water microbial communities from Ohio, USA - Utica-2 Time Series HT 2014_7_11 (SPAdes) (version 2) | ecosystem: Environmental > Aquatic > Freshwater > Water tank | place: USA: Ohio... | reverse complement strand
AGAAAAGAGATTGCAGCTTCACTTAGAAAATTTAAATAGTGATGATCATAAAAAATGGCTATTTTGTGCCAGTAACGACCCCATACTGGAGGACTCTATACAAGGCATTCATGCGTTTGAGCTTCGAACCATGGGTTCTGGGCAAGCTTTGGAGCGATTGTTATCGGGTGATGCTGATTTGGCTGGATTTCATGTGCCGGATGATGACAGTATCACGGCGGTTCGTCGGCGCTTATCAGCCGAGGGGATTCAGGCTTACCCAGTCATGAGGCGCAGCCAAGGATTAATTGTTTCAAAAGGCAATCCTATGGGCATTAAACAATTGAAGGATTTAGCTCGACCCGAGATTCGTTTTATCAATCGTCAACGTGGTGCTGGTACGCGATTGTTGCTTGATAAGCTTTTGGATGCCCAAGGCCTGCCATCTCAGAAAATTAAAGGCTACCAACGTGAAGAATTCACTCACTCGGCAATTGCCACAGCGATTTTGGCTGGCACTGCTGATGTGGGGGTGGGTCTCAAAAGTGTTGCCATTGAGTATGGTCTGCACTTCATCCCTTTGAGTGATGAAACCTACTTTTTAGCCATGTCACCAAGCTTGGTGAAGCGCAGTGCTGTGAGTGAACTGATTCGCAAAATACGTACTGCAGCCGAAAAGAAGGCTGGATATCAAGCAGTGAAGCTAAGGAAAAAAACAGTGACTAAATAAACAATATTTAGTTGATCAAATATTTTTATCAAGTTCTAACGATGTGAACACTGCACGATGCTTCTTCAACAATTTTTGTCATTGAAGACCGCCAAGGAGTTACCTTGTTAGGAATCTTGTGTGAGGCACCAATCATGATCATTGAGGCATGGTTGTCGTTAGCAAACTCAATGATGCGAGTTGCGGGATCAATCGCTTCGAGTACGTGAAAAGAAACTCTTTCGGTTGGCATTTTTAATGGTTTCGCCCATTCCATTAACTGCGCTAGATGATTGCGAACAATGCCAGAAGCAGTTTGTGTCTCATCATTACCCTCGAATGTGGGGGTACTAAAAATAGTGCTCAGGCAAATAATGCGACTTTCTGGATAGGCTTGTAATAAATGTTGCGCAGCATTTTGCATTTTCGAACGCAACACTTCATCATGTTGTCGAGTATCAATAGCTACTACTAAGACAGGCGCATTGTCATGCGCATTACTTGGTCGAGGGCATTCTGAAGGTTGATAGCCAGCAGCTTTCACCCAACGTTTTATATTCACCCATGGACTATTGGGATAAATCTTTTCCGATCTCTCAGTTAATTGAATGCTCTGAGGATTTTTAAGAATATGACCCAAGCGCTTTGCATTTTGATAGCGCTCATCCGCCAAAGGCTCAAGACATCTTAAAACAACCTCTTGAAGCCAAGTGGGGATCTCTTTTCTTAATGCTCTGGGTGGTAAAGGTTCGCTCCACATTCTTTTTCTTAGACCACTCACTGAGCTTGGCGAGCCAAATGGATGTTCTCCAGTAAGCATTTCATAGAGTAATGCACCTATAGAAAAAATATCACTGCGCCAATCATTTCTGATGCCCATGATTTGCTCAGGAGAAATATAGGGTGCTGAACCTATGCCTTTGATCATCTCTTCCTGTAAAAGATCAGGGTAACGGGAGTGATGAGCTAATCCAAAATCAATCAGAGCGATGCCATTATTTGGTTGAATCAAAATATTTTCAGGTTTGATGTCCAGATGGATCACATCTTGAGCATGCAAGGTTCCAACGGCTGTCGCAATGTTGGAAACAATTTCGATGATTTTTTCAATATCATCGATGCGCCCACCTTCTTCCTCAATAATCTTATCCAGAGAAACACCTTCTAAATGCTCCATAGCAATGTAAGGCGTTGATGAAATATCTCCCGTGCCAGCAATTCTTGGAACATAGGGGCTATTGAGTGAACGCATGATAATTAACTCAGTTTCAAAGCCAATCAAGCTTTCAACTGGTTGATCTCGACCAATACGTGGAACTTTCATGAGGACGGGGTACTCAATTCCTTCCTTTGTGGCTTGGTATAGAACAGCCATTCCACCTCGATGAATTCGTTGACCTATCCGAAAGCCATCAATAACATTGCCTTCCTGAAAGATGTCTTGTATTGAATCTAGATTTTTATAAAGTGCCATTGATATAAATAAAGTTACTTTGCATGAAGAAGGCGTAATGCAAGAGAAATCGGCAAGCCAGCTTTTTCTACCTTATGCGCTGTTTTATGATGGTCGTAGTCTATGCGATAAAAAGTGATCTGTTCTTGATCTGGTTCAAACAAGGCGTAGTTAGTTGCTGGATTTCCGTCCCTGGGTTGCCCTAAAGATCCCGTGATGGTGACCCATTTTCTGTGTCGCGCAAGAGGAATTGTTTCCTCTGGGGTAGGCTGAAATTTTAATAATTTGCCGGCTGAACTTTCGTAGTAAATGGTTGGTTCATGAACATGTCCCACAAAGGTATAGGTTGTTTTAGAAGCTTCACTACAGCGCCATGCTCCTAAACTATCTTGAATGTAGCTCCAACCTTGAGGGTTGGCAGCGGTTGCATGAACATATGAAATATCCTCTGTTTGATGCATCAAGGGCAAGTTTTTTAAAAAATCGACATGGTCCTCTTTGAGTTGATCTCGAGTCCATTGGATGGCATTCCAGGCATCAGTATTCATGAACTTTGAATGATCCATAAAAACTGCCTGATCGTGATTACCTAGTACTGCTTTTGCTTTTCCTTGATCAATCAATTCGGCAATCTTTTCAATGATTGCTACCGGGTCGGCGTTATATCCAACCAAATCACCTAAAAAAATAAACTCATCTGCCCCAGATTCTTTAGCATGATTCATACATGCTTCAAAAGCTTCTAGGTTGCTATGTATATCAGCAAAAAGGGCAATCTTGTGATTGGTAGACATTTTGATCATTGATAGTTAAACATTTGTATTTTCTGCCATAAATTAGACTTTTAGTTGCAATTTATCAAAAAGAAGTGAAATCATATAAAATCATTAACTATGGGAATTTCATTTAAACGTCACTTGACACATTGGATCGCTGTCATTGCGGTACTGATGAGCTCTGTCGCGCCTACAGTTTCCCAAGCAGTTTCATTGACTCAAAATGGGCAGGGCATATCTATCGAAGTATGTACCACCACGGGTCTCAAAATGACCCAAGTCATTGATGCCGGCGATGCTGATGAATCAGCTCAGGCAGGTGGCCACTGTCCTTTGTGTGTTGTTCACGGTAATTACGCACTGCCTCTAAATCAAGAGCTTTCATTTGCAAAGCCAGTGAATAGCAATATCTACCCTCAGCTTTTCTATCAGTCGCCTAAGCCATTATTTGCTTGGGTTGCACTTCCCTCTAGGGCTCCTCCCTCACTCGTTTGATTCTTAAGGTCGGCAACTATTTTTAGTTGTTCGGTATTGGAATGCGCACGCGCATTCAAGACAGATTCAATGCGAGTACATCATGGAAAAAACCATTAGTTTTAAAGCGGGAGATTTAATTTATTCATCTGGTCAATTAGGGCCTGCGTACCAAGTGATAGCAGGTACGGTTCGATTGGACCATTCTCATACCAGTCATAAATCAGTCTTGGCTAATTTGGCCATCACAGATGACTTGGTAGGCGCAGAAGTATTACTTCGTAAACCCTATGCCTTTCAGGCATACGCCTTGACTGATTGCGAGCTACAGGTGTGGCAACAGCCCACAGATTTGTTGGCTGAGGCCTTGGCTGAGCAATTGATCAAATCTAGTTTGCGTCAATCAGATGTAGTTTCTTTGCGTTGTGGCTTGGCCATGGAAAGAATTATGAAATTCATCCAGTTACTTAGTTGCACGAGTCGACCTGGTTCGCAAGGAAGTTTAGCGCTACCGCCTCTAAAAGAAACTGCAGATATCACCGATCTAACTGTTGAGACGGTGTGTCGCTGTATTGCCAGCCTCAGAAAGCAGGGCGTTCTGGTGCCTGTTCAAGGCATTCGCGGCAATGTCAGAAATCAGTTCACATTCTCAAATCAATCTTTAGCTGCATTGGCCGCTTAATGATGGAGAGCCGCCATGCCAGAAATATCCAGCAACATGATTTTGTGGGCCATCTACTTGGTTGTTGTGATCTTAGGTCTCGTGATCATCATTAAAGACAAAGTCAAGAAATAATTTTTACATAAGGAAAGCTATGAAGTTCGTTAAATTAACCCCAATTGCGATGGTCACGACATTGATGGTGTCGGGTGCTTTTGCTCAAACCAGTGTTGAATTAAATCCTGTGACAGTTTTAGGTCAACAAGAAGCCACTCCGGGTGCTCAAGTGATTAAGGGCGTTGAGTTAAATGCTCGCAAGGCGGTTACAAGTGACACCGCTGCTTTGATCTTAAATATTCCTGGTGTGAGTATGTATTCAGCAGGCGGTGTTTCTGGTTTACCTTCTGTTCATGGTCTTGCAGATGATCGCTTAAGAATCAAAGTGGATGGCATGGATTTGATTTCATCTTGCCCAAATCACATGAATTCACCGTTGTCATATATTGATCCAAGCATTGTTGATTCAATCACAGTCATGACGGGCGTATCCCCAGTGAGTGCTGGTGGAGACAGTATTGGTGCGGTTATTTCAGTTAAGTCAGCAGCGCCAGAGTTTGCAGAAGCTGGTAAAGTCATCACGAAAGGTGAGGTGGGTTCTAGCTACAGAAGTAATGGTGATGCTATTAGTGCTAATGGCTCTGTGACCGTGGCAAATGATCGCTTCAGTGCTCGCTATAACGGATCAACTGCCAAGTCGGACAATTACGAAGCAGCTGAAAACTTTAAAACTAGCGCATCGACTGGTCGAGTTGGTCATGCCTTACCTCTAGACGAAGTTGGTTCAACTGCCTACAAAGCGAATAATCATGAGCTAACGCTTGCCAATAAGGTAGATGGACATTTGATTCAGATGAAAGTAGGTATCCAAGATATCCCTTATGAGGCATATCCAAATCAACGCATGGACATGCTAGATAACAAGAGTACTCAAGTTAATCTGAGCCATGAGGGAAGATACAGTTTTGGCAAGATAGAGAGCCGTGTGTATCACCAACATGTGAAGCATTACATGGACTTTGGCGATGATAAGAAGTATTGGTACAAGATGCATGTTGCTGAAACTGACTCTAATACCTCTGGCGCAACTCCTGGCATGCCAATGTATACAGAATCAGATCTTTTTGGCATATCCAGTACTCTCACCAGAGAGTTATCAGATAAACAGATTCTTAAAACTGGTGTAGACCTTCAGCAATATAAACTTGATGATTGGTGGCCGCCCGTTTCGGGATCGACAATGATGGGCCCTGGAACTTTTTTAAATATGAATAATGGTCAGCGTGATCGTTATGGCGTCTTCGCAGAATTACAAAGCCAACATACCCCAACTTTGAAATCAATTCTTGGCGCAAGATATGAGTTAGTAAAAACAAATGCCGGTGATGTTAGGGGATACAATCCATCTGCTTCATCTACCTTAGCTAATGCCACAACATTCAATACTAGCGATCGTAATCAAACAGACAATAATCTTGATTTGAGCGGTTTACTTAAATTCGAACCAAATCAAGTTGAATCATATGACTTGGGCTTATCTAGAAAAAATCGTTCACCAAATTTGTATGAGCGTTATAGCTGGTCTACTTGGGAAATGGCATCCATCATGAACAATTATGCTGGTGATGGTAATGGTTATGTTGGCAATCCAAATTTAAAACCTGAGACGGCTTACACGTTAAGTACTGCAGCTAATTGGAACGATGCTTCTAAAGAGATTTGGGGTGTTCGTTTAAATCCTTACTACACATACGTTGATAATTATGTGGATGTAAATTGCATTACCAATTGTTCTAGCAACACGGAATTTAAAATACTCCAGTACACCAATCAGCGTGCTGAACTTTATGGCATTGATTTATCCGGATACCGTAGTTTAGGCAAAGTTGTTGGATACGGTGATTTCAAACTAACTGGTAACGTTTCTTATGTTCAGGGCGAAAATAAAGCCACTGGCGATAATCTTTACAACATCATGCCTTTGAATGCACGTGTGGCATTGATTCAGAAAATTGGTTCATGGACCAATGCTCTTGAAGGTCAATTTGTGACTGCCAAAGAAGATGTCAGTGCTGTTCGCAATGAGATGAAGACTGGTGGATATTCACTCTTTAATCTCCGGGCCACTTATGAAGATAAGAAATATCGTTTTACGGCGGGCGTAGACAACATTTTGGACAAGTTTTACTACCTGCCACAAGGAGGCGCTTATCTTGGTCAAGGCTCGACGATGACCTTTAATAGTACTGGGCCGGCATGGGGAACGGGTGTGCCAGGTATGGGTAGAAGTTTCAACGTGGGCGTGAATGTTAAGTTCTAACAGCACGTATTTATAAAATGATGAATAATAGTTTCAAGATTTAAATTAAGAATGGAGATATCAATGAAAAAAGTAATTAGTTCTGTATTGCTTACATCAGCTTTTGTTGCAACAACCGTATTTGCTAACGGTCATGAAGTGAAGGTGGGTAACTTGAAGATTGAAAATCCTCAAGCAAGAGCCACTGTGCCTGCTCAAAAAATGAGTGGCGGTTTTGTGAAAATTGAAAACAAGGGTGGTGCTGATAAGTTATTGTCTGCATCTTCTCCTGCTTCTAAAACCATGGAACTTCACACCATGACAATGGAAGGCAACGTCATGAAAATGCGTGAAGTCAAAGCCATTGATATTCCTGCAAATGGCACAGTTGAACTAAAACCAGGTGGTTTGCACTTGATGTTCATCGATCTAAAGAGCCAGTTGAAGCCTGGTCTGTCTGTGCCTGTCAAACTTAAGTTTGAAAAAGCAGGCGAGGTAGAAGTTAAGTTTAAAGTGGGTGGTTTCCCGGCTCACGGCGAACCAGGTCATGACCACTCAAAACATCATTAATTGATTAATTGAATGTTTTCCCAGCAAAAAGGCCGCACAGTGTGCGGCCTTTTTCTTACCCCTGTTCTTATCACTGTTCTTGCCCCAATTCTTGAGGCAATGACTGATGTGTGATTAATCTAAGTTGCGATCAGTCACAGCACCTTTACTTGCTGAGCTTGCCAAACGAGCATACTTTGCCAAAACGCCACGAGTGTAACGAGGCTTAGGCTGCTTCCAAGCTGCGCGACGCTTAGCAATCTCTTCATCGCTCACATTCAATTGAATCAATTGTGTGTGTGCATCAATCGTGATTGAGTCACCTTCTTCAATAAGGGCAATCGTGCCACCCACATAAGCTTCGGGAGCCACGTGACCAACCACCATGCCCCAAGTGCCGCCTGAGAAGCGACCATCGGTGATAAGGCCGACTGATTCACCCAAACCTTGACCAACCAAGGCTGAGGTAGGGGCTAGCATTTCACGCATACCAGGACCGCCTTTAGGGCCTTCGTAACGAATCACCATCACATCACCAGCTTTGATCTTATTGGCCATGATGGCTGTCATAGCGTCATCTTCAGAATCAAACACTCTTGCAGGACCTGTGATGCTTGGGTTCTTAAGGCCAGTGATCTTCGCCACACAACCTTCTGGAGAGATATTGCCTTTGAGAATGGCTAGGTGACCTTGAGCATAAATAGGATTGGCCAAAGTCTTGATCACATCTTGATCAGCGCGTGGCACTGAAGGAACGTCTTTCAATGTCTCTGCAATTGTTTTACCAGTGATGGTCATGCAGTCACCATGCAACAAACCGCCATCTAACAAAATCTTCATGATTTGTGGGATACCGCCAGCTTGGTGCAAATCAGTGGCCAAATACTTGCCAGATGGTTTCATATCAGCAATGACTGGAACGCGACGACGCACACGCTCAAAGTCATCAATGGTCCAATCTACTTCAGCTGCACTGGCAATCGCTAAGAAGTGCAACACAGCGTTTGTTGAGCCACCAACAGCCATGATCACGCTTACAGCGTTTTCAATCGACTTTTTGGTGATGATGTCACGTGGCTTTAAATCATTTCTGATAGCTTCTATCAACACGCGTGCAGATTCAGCAGCACTGTCAACCTTCTCTTGATCCACGTTTGACATGGTTGATGAATACGGTAAGCTCATACCCAAAGCTTCAAAAGAAGAGCTCATGGTGTTGGCTGTGTACATACCGCCACATGAGCCGCTCCCTGGACAAGCGTTTTGCTCAACGCCTTTGAAGTCTTCTTCATTCAAACGACCTGCTGTGAATTCACCAACAGCCTCGAATGCTGAAACGATGTTCAGTTCTTTGCCTTTGTAATGACCGGCTTTGATCGTGCCGCCATAAACATAAATACTTGGTACGTTGGTACGGGCCATCGCCATCATGCCGCCTGGCATATTCTTATCGCATCCGCCAACCACTACAACGCCGTCTTGCCAAAGACCGTTCACACAAGTTTCAATCGAATCTGCAATCACTTCACGAGAAACCAATGAGTACTTCATGCCTTCGGTACCCATGCCCATACCATCAGAAATAGTAGGTGTGCCGAAAATTTGAGAGTTACCGCCACCAGCTTCAATGGCTGCTACGGCAGCGTCAGCGATGCGCTGTAAACCACTGTTACATGGTGTGATGGTTGAGTGACCATTGGCCACGCCAATCATGGGCTTATTATCAAAATCAGAATCTTTGTAGCCCATTGCGTAATACATCGAACGGTTAGGCGCACGTGCTACACCTTCAGTGATCATTCTTGAGCGCTCATTCATGCGCTTAGGCTTTTTTTGCTCTGACATACAGTATCTCCAAGGGCTAATTTTTAGCAATTTTGTGTGTAAACCGCTATTTTGCCTTTTTTCCAGTCCGAACTCACGTTAAAGAGTTAAAGCCTTCAAAATACAGGGTAAAGTTGAGCGTATTAATCAAGATTAGCCAAAAAAAACAGAAAGAAATGAATGTCAGTCGAGCAAGCGAATAATTGGGATGCCATAGTCATTGGCGGTGGTGCGGCTGGTTTATTTTGTGCGGGCGTGGCTGGTCAATTGGGTCAAAAAGTTCTGGTTTTGGATCATGCAGAAGTTTTGGGTGAAAAAATCAGGATCAGCGGTGGTGGCCGATGTAATTTCACGAACATGAACAGTGGCCCAGCCAACTTTCTTTCTTTAAATCCTAATTTCGTTAAAAGTGCTTTGTCTCGATACAGGGCCAGTGATTTCATAGAGTTGGTCAAGAGCTACAACATTCCTTTTCATGAAAAGCACAAAGGCCAATTGTTTTGCGACGTGTCTGCCAAACAAATCATTGATCTTTTATTTGAGGAATGTAAAAAGGGTGGCGTGATCATCAAGCACCCGGTCACTGTCACTAGCATTAAGAAAATAGAACATCTTGCAGGTGAAAATTTGGATGATTATTCATGGACAGTTGAAACAGACGCTGGCATTGAAAAGGCCAAAGCTGTTGTCATGGCCACAGGAGGCCTGCCTGTGCCAGCCATTGGTGCTACTGACTTCGCTCTTGATGTGGCAAAACAATTCAACATCCCGGTCGTGAACGTCAGGCCCGCGCTGGTACCTTTGTCATTCACTTCAGATGAGTTTTCTAACTTAAGTGAATTATCTGGTTTAAGTGTTCCTGTGAAAGTGAAGTCTGGAACAAAGTCTCAGCGCTATGGAACATGCCAGTTTGATGAGGATTTATTGCTCACCCACAAAGGTTTATCAGGCCCAGCCATCTTGCAAGGCAGCAGTTATTGGCATGAAGGAGAGGCCATCCATATCAACTGGTTCAATGATGTTGATATTGATGAACTATTTGACGATGATGCCAACCGCTTAAAACTCACTGAAAATATTTTGGGTGCTGTTTTACCGCAACGCTTGGCCAAAGCATTTGCTGAGCAAAAGAATTTGATGGGGCGCAAGTGGGCTGAAGTTGGTAAAAAAGATCGTCAAGCTTTGAAGGACCTCTTGACTAACTGGGCTGTCAAACCTGCAGGCACTTTGGGGTGGAAGAAAGCTG
>Ga0208787_1001523_pt1 | contig 10034 bp, 12 predicted proteins | sample Wag4_2014_7_11_FD_187362 | JGI IMG/M metagenome (GOLD analysis project Ga0208787, IMG submission 187362) | Fresh water microbial communities from Ohio, USA - Utica-2 Time Series HT 2014_7_11 (SPAdes) (version 2) | ecosystem: Environmental > Aquatic > Freshwater > Water tank | place: USA: Ohio... | reverse complement strand
AGTTTATGCAAAAAAGGCCAATAGTAAAAATTACATTTCCAGTCGGATTGATATTCATATTAATGTTTTTAAAAAAACTCATTTTTACATTTTACGGAAAATATATTTAATATCTTTATCTGAGTATATCTTTTGCGAAAAGTATTAGAGATATTTCAGAATAATTATATATTTGCAATGGATGAAAACACACAAGACTCAGAAAAAATAGCAATGATCAAGAGGCAAACAAATTATGGGGACGAAGACGACGAGCATATTGCAGAAAGACTGAAGTTTTACGAGGGAGATGCAATCAAAGTTATAAAGGAGCATTTGGGGATTTCCATTAACAAAAAGCAAGAGCCGATTGTTTCATTGAATCAAGAAATATATAAACAATTTCGTGAAAAACTTCAAATCACTGGAAAGCAGTTTTAAATATTTATATGCAATAAATAACCATAAAAATATTTAATTAATTCATTCATTTCGATTTCTTAATGTTCGACGGAGTCATTCACAATCCTCTCCAATTCATCGACGTCAATTTCAGGCAAAATTGGATGCGCTTCGAAAAAATATTTGCAGAATGCCCAAATAAAATCCACTTCGTCTTCTTCTCCATTTGCTCCGATGTACCATTCTGGATGAAGTCTTAACAACGAATCTTTAACAGGTGTTGGAACTAAATCTAAATTTTCTGTTGGCAAAACATAACACAATTGAGTTAGTTCATTTATAGAACACCTTGTGGTCGCTTCTCTATCTTCGAAATAAGAAAAACTGGTTGATGGAATGGTGTGAAACAAGTCTTGCAAAAGAGGCGGATAATGATATTTGTAACGCCATCTCCAGTCGGGACAATCCCCGGTGTAATATTTAAGAGTCCATTCCAATCCCTCCAAATAATTGGAGCAGACTTCATAAATAAAACTTTCGCTTGGAGGTTTTTTCAGACCGAATAAAGAGATATAATACCGATCCTGCCATCCTTTGCGATTTGGTTGAATCGATTTTTCCAACTCTCGTTCATAAGAAGGCAAGTCGTTTATTTTCTTTTGCAGTTCTTCTCGAGTGCTTGAAGGATAGTAGTTTTTTTGTTTTCGGTCTCTGTTTTTTATTTCGGTTTCGATGTATGCCTGTTCTTTTTTCGCGAGGTTCGAGACAAAAGACCTTAATGTTCTCCAGTTTATTTGAATCCCTTTAGAAGTATATATTACAAAAGGAGAGATTGGATTGTCTGGCGTCTGCAGTTCTATGAGTTCTTTGAAGTTGTCCATCAGTTTTGTTACACCTCCTGTCCGAATATTTATAGCCGGAAAATGTGGGAGAAAATCATTCCCTAGAAAAAAACAGGAAAAAATGTAATCCGAAGGAGACATTCCAACCTGTGAATGAATTGCTGTAGACAACCTACTAATATCTAATACATAATTTTCATTGGGTTCCAATGTTTCGTCAATGGATTTAATAAAGTGTGGAGTTTCTCTGAAAAGATATAAGTTGTTTGAATAATTTATGTGGTTTAGACAAAGCATAATGAGGTCTGCATCTAACCCATAAATAACATTGGTGTCATTGCCGATGAGTCCGAAATTATTTCTGATGTACTGAAATATTTTGTGTTCACCCTCACCACACTCATTAGAGCCGGTATATATGATTGCAGAATTATCCAAAAAATGTTTTGAGAGTTCTTCATTTAGATATTTCATAAAAGGAGTTCCAGGTGTTATTTCAATGGTGTTGAATCTTTGTGTGGTGTCATCTTCTGGCAATTCAAATCTTCTTTTATAGCGTCGGCCTCTTTGTTGTTCTAATTTAGAAACAGGTGCGACACCATCGAATGCAATAAATGTTTTTTTTGTTGGGGAAAAAGTGGAAATGAGTTCCATTATTTGATTTATAACAGAATCCACAATATGTCTATGTTCTGTTTGTTTTTCTCTATTTATGGAATTGTAAATGAGCGGATTTGCGTCAATGAAAAAATTATCAACAGTCATTGAAGCTCTGTTGTATTTGTTGAGAATGTCTCTATGGTTTTTAATTAAGTAACTGAAATAAAATGGAATACCCATAATTGCGTGTTATATCATTCAGTGATTTTCTTTAATCTATTTTAAATATATATGAAGAATACGAGTAATCAATCACCGAATAATTGGAGTTCTGACCCTTTTTTGCTGTTTAAGATAATCCTGTTTTTTTCGCCAATAATTCTTATGTCATTTATGATTGGTTCTGCAATAATGTCCGGTACGCCTTTTGTTTTTCTTTTTTATTTTTTGTTGCTATTTACTGCTTTGATTTTTCGCCATCTGTTTTGGATGTTGTTTAATCCAAGTCCGGTAACAAAGTGTAATAATTCTGCATACCTTCCTTTTGTATTTGGAGACTACAAAGAATTTATGACGACCTTTATATTTGCATTTACGATTATCTATGTATTTGGACCATATTTCAATTGGAAAACTGCAAATGAAAATGCTGTTTTTATGTTTGTTTTCTTTATTGCTTATGGAATTTATGATTTAATTTTTCGTCTGTTTTTTTCACAATGTGTTCAAGATGTTTATAGCACAATTATTCCGGTTTTAGGAAATATTTTAGTAGGTGGTTTTTTTGGGTTGGTTGCAGAGTGGTTAATGGATTATTTTGGTTTGACGAAGTATATGTATTATAGCAATAATGCAAACAGACCTACAAAGAAGATCTTTAGATGTGGAAAAGTGAATAAATAATTTAATTATTCTCGCTTTCAACATCTGATTCATTGTCTGGTATACTATCGCTATCGTTGAATGATACTTCGTATGTTATATTGTTGTGGTCTTTGTCTACATTTTCATTTTCAGTATTGACTACAACTATTTTGTTAATTTCTTCGATGGGTGGTTGCAGTTGAGGTTGTGGTTGAGGTTTAATGAAGAATACAATATTTGAAGTCATAAACTGATTCAATTGAGATACGAGCATTTTTCTGTGCAAATTGTCGTTCATATATCTTTGAGATGGAATTGTAAAGGCTTTTACAAAATTGTTGAATGCGGATATAATTGGTACATTTTCATAGAATGCTAAGTTTGAATGGTTAAAAAGAGGAGTTTTTTTTCTAGAATTTACAGAATTGTGGAAGGTGCATAGCATATTAGCCATATCATATTTTGTTTTGAGTAGTCCGGGTTTTACAGAACTGATAAATTTGGTGGCGTGTTCTGAACATTCAGGGCAAGGCAATAGTCTACAGATTCTTGTGATGAAAGAATAAAATTGCATACCGATTATTGAATATCCATATTCTGAAATGTTCACAGAGAAAGTATGCAAAAAAATCCAAACAGGTGGTCCCCACACTTTAGGTGTCATTATAATATATGTAAACAATAATAAAGATTTCGATATAACTTTATTTATTTAATAAATGTCTGAATTCAGTGAATCTGGAGAACACGGAGAAAAAAGTGAAAATAAATACAAAATAGAGGAAAATATCGACTTTTATGCACTCCTCCAAGAAGAAAATGAAGTAGACTACAATGATAATAACAAATGCCTCATTACACACGAAGAATTAAATGAAACGGCGGTGACTTTGGAATGCAATCATTCATTCAACTATTTTCCTTTGTACAAATACGTGTTAAATAGCAAAACATTATTCAACAATATGGAAAAAAATAGGCTTAAAGTGTCTCAAGTAAAATGTCCGTTTTGTAGACATATACAAGGAAATCTATTGCCGTTGCCTCCAGATTGTTTAGATGTAAAAAAGATTCACGGCGTAAATTGCATCGAATATTCATCTATTATGGTTGGAAAATGTGAATATCCAAATGTTTGTTGTAAAAGCAGTTCAGTTTATTTGGCATATCACGACAACAAAAAATATTGTTTCAATCACAGAACACTTATGAAAAAACAATGGGAAAAAGAAGAAAAACAGAAGCATCGGTGTCAATATATTTATGTTCGCGGTTCACTAAAGGGAATTGCGTGTGGTGGAGTAATTACAAAAAATATTAGTTGTGGTCTTTGTTCTAAACATTCAAAAATACAAAACAAAAAGAATTAAAAATAAATATCCATATATTATTTATCACAATGCCTTACAGAAACGAAATTATCACTGAAATAGAAACCCGTTCTAAGTTTTTAGAATTGTTGACAATCAACCCTGGTCTCATTTTGCTTAAACTTGGGGCTACTTGGTGCGGACCTTGCAAAAAAGTGGATCCTTATGTCGAAGAATTTTTCAGAACATCTCCAGAGAATGTTATGTGTGCTGTGATAGATGTAGATGAGTGTTTTGATTTGTATGCACATTTCAAGGCGGCCAGAATTACTAACGGCATTCCAGTTGTGATGTGTTTTTATCAAGGAAACCTCACGGGAAGACCGGATGACAGTGTGACCGGAGCTGACCTTGGTTCTCTGCAAGAATTCTTTATGAGATGTGGATTAAAGTCTCAACAATTGCAATTGCAATCGAAAAAAAATTAATATGAATATTGAGATAAAAGAATTTAAAAACCATCCGATATCCATAATAAATGTCTGTTGTCTGTGAAGATTTTAAAAATCTTTTGAGTTCTTATTCAAATACTATTACAAATAATAACTTATTATTTCGCATCTCTAAAGAATGTGGATATTCTCAACTTGTTACAGTTCCTTGCAATAAATCTTATTCTCATATTGCACAACCAACTATTTATTCTTTGTTGGAAAGCATACACACCCAAATGGGAGAATGGACAAAAAACAAAATATATTATTATCCTAAGAATCAAGAACACTTGATGTCTATCGCATATGATAATCCAGAATCTGTAGACAACCCCTACCGAGAATACTTGCACAAACAAGATATATTTTCACCATTGGTTACATTTTCTGTAAATAATTTTCAAACAGCTTATTCAGTAGATCAGTGTCAATATGCAGTATATCAATTATATGTAGACACGGATTGCAATCACGCTTGTGTAGAAAAAAATGAGGTTTCTCAAACAAAAGAATATCCAGCAGAAACTTATTGCAATCATTTAGATTACGTTGTTTAGTGTGATTACGTTTACGTTTATTATAACATTTAATTATTGATAAATATTATAATATGAGCCGACATATAAACAATCAACCGGAAGAACAATTTGATTTTGATTTGAATAATTACAAGATGGAAGATTTGTATCGTCTTTTTAAATTGCAACCAGAGGAACCATTGAATGAACAAGCTCTCAAAAAAGCCAGGAGAATTTTGCTTTTTGTTCATCCAGACAAATCTGGATTACATCAAAAATATTTTCAGTTTTATTCAAAAGCCTATAAGATCTTGGAGGAAATGGAAGGAATCGTTAACAACATAAAAAAAAAGAAAACCGATTTATATGTCGATGATGTCAATACTTACAGCAATGAAATACATAATTCCATAAAAGAAATGAGTGTAAATGTAAACAGTAGCAACAAAAGAACGTCCATCACAAAAGAATTCAATGCCAGGTTTGAAGAACTCAATAAAGATATGTTGCCTCAGAATGATAATAGAGGATACGCAAACTGGCTCAAAGACGAAAACCCAGAAGAAAATGTAAAGAATCACAAAGAATTATACACAAAGCGTAAAAAAGAGTTGAGAGACCAATATGCCTTGTCTACAAATAAAATACAACCCCCATCATTTTATAGCAGTTCTGGAAGCAGTCTCTTGGATCAGAATGATGATTTTACTTCTGGACTTTTTGACCCTATGCAATACACCGACCTTAAAAAATCCTACACAGAAACAGTTATTCCTGTTAGCGAAGAAGATTATGAGAATACTCCAACTTATCGAACTATAGATGACTACAAGAGAGCAAGAGAGGTCAACACTGCAGATAAATCATTATATCGAGACCATACGAACATTCTCAATAGACAACAAGAAGAAGATCGACGGATGTCTGATTACAGAGCTTATGAGTTGGCAAGGCAATTGGAAGCCTCCGAACATAAAAACAGAATGTTTGCAAGTCAGTTTTATAAAATATTGAACTGAACTGAACTGAACTGAACTGAAGTGAATGGAACTAGGTTTTTTAAAAAACAATTGGAGAGAAATAGAGAATAGAAGTTATATTATTGTGTTTAGAAATGACAATAATATATATTTTTAACGCACACATAAATAGAAGATGAATGAATGTAGACAAGATCTGCAAAAAGAATAAACCCCAATGATTCACTGATTACATTTTCAATTCTGCAAAATTTTAAACTAACATATTTATATAATTAATGTGGCAAGTTGTTGCAATACTCATCATAATCATATCTTTAGCATATTTGTATAAAAGGTATGAAAATAAATATCTCTACCAAAACTACGACGAAAACACAGATATCCGAAAATATTTTCTCGGAGAATTGACAAGAGATGACATTGGAAGAATAAAGAAGCCTCTCCTTTGGATTTATGTTCCTCACGAATATAATTCTCGCAATTGGTCTTCTTTTGGTTCTCGTTCATCCTATGAGCTGAACCAACCATACTTATATTTAACTATAAAAAGCATAATGAATCACTGCAATGATACTTTTCACATAATCATTATAGATGATAACAGTTTCCCTAAACTTCTAGAGGATTGGCCATATTCGAATGTCCCTCTCGACAAAATGAAGAGGCTTTTTGGATTGGTTAAAATAATCTATAATTATGGAGGAATGTTGACACCGATTTCTTTTGCTTGTTTCAAAAATCTCATTGACTTTTATTACAACGGAACAAGAAATAACAAACCATTTTTTGTAGAAAATGTCAATTGTGAATCTGTGGGTATGGAAAAATTTCTTCCTAGTCCTTGCTTTATGGGTTCTTTGCGCAATGACAATGTTCTAAATAATTTTATAAGTTACATAAAGGACATTATAGACAATGATTACACAAATGGAAGCAAGATAACAGGAAAAATTCCTCAATGGATAATGGAACAGTACAATTTTGGAAGGGTGAATATTATAAAGGGATATGAGGTTGGAGTGATGACAAAAGATGAAAAACCGGTTTTGGTGGATGATTTAATGGGCAACTCATATTTGAATATAGATTTGCGAAACACTTATGGAATATGGATTCCTTCTACTTGCATTTTGAAAAGGACTAATTATCAATGGTTTGCAAGAATGTCAGAAGAACAAGTATTGTTGTCTAATGTGATACTTGGAAAGTATATTCTTAAAGCTGTTACTCCTTCAAGGGAAGGACTGCAACCAAAAGAATTAAGTGAGAGTAATTTGCTTTCTCCCGAATCTTCTCCAAAGGATTGGGTATCTTTTTGGAATACACCTTTGTATAAAGGATTATATGGTTTACAACCTTTGTATTTAGGACAAGATGTTCCGAAAAACAAAGAACAAGATAAAAAGTATAAATATGTAGGGGTAATAGCTTGAATGCGATAGAGATTTGTTGATGGTCACAATAATATACAAAAAAGATAAAACACAAAAAGAACATATTACCTACCAACTAAACCTGCTATTTCGCTATTTGTCTACAACTACATTTACAGAATCGGTATTACTTTGAGTTACAGAAGGAATGTGTATATTATATACAACCTGATATATGGAATGACAATATTGTATGTAGTGGTTGTATTGTATAGAGTTTATTTTACAAATATGTCTAACAACTGTTAAGAAAGACTTATAAGTTAGTTCTTTAGTGACATATGTTTTTTTGGACTCTTTGTAATATTTTTTGCATTCTTCCATAAAATTTTGTATGGATCCTTTGTGTATGCCATTATGATATGTAGACATATCTATTACATAACAATTATCATTAACAACACAGAGTTCAGACAAAAGCGAAAGAAGTAAGGTTGGAGGAACATGTTCTTTGAAATAGTTGGTTTTCATTCCCACTTTTATATATACAATGTATATATAATATCATTCGTAATTAAAGCTAATTCAATTTCATCCTCGTGAATATTGTAAAAAAAGGTTATATATTTGCATATTATTTTTATGATTTCATAAACTGTTTTTTGTTCTATTCTCAGAAAGAATACCGAATTTTCGGTGTCTTTTCCCATAGACCCTATAGTGTCTGTTGAAATCATTTTTGCATACTCAAACATATTATCTAAAATATCAATAACAGAAAATCCCTTATCGTGTAAATCATATAGCACTCCAATGGCACTCTGTATGTTTTTTTCTAAAATAAATAAAAAATATTGTTTGTATATTGAATATTGAATATTTGCACATAATTGATAAATGACTTCTGAATTGATTACAGGTCTGCTATCAATTGTAGAATTTCCATAAACCAATTTAATTTTATCGATGCAGTTTATTAATCTATTTATCTTGTATTTGGATAGTGTTATTAGGCTTTCTAAAGAGTCTTCTTCAATGACCATACCTTCTTCTGAGAGTATTCTGTTTGCAATTGTAGACAACTGACTGTGTGTAAGTGAAGGTAATTTTACAATCATAAGTCTAGTTTGAATTCCGTAGAGAATCTTGTGCAATAATTTGCAGGAACCAATGAAGTTTACATATTTAGAATATTTATCAATAATGTTTACAAATACAGTTTGGTTTGATTCAGACATAAAATCTAAATCATCCAAAACAATAGTCTTTTTTTTGCCTGCGATACTGCAATAAGTTTGACAAAAGTATTTCACTTCATTCTTGTAATAAGAAGTTCCTTGTTCTTTTAAATAATGTATATACAAGACATTTGAAATGCAAGCATTATGCGGAACCCCATAATATTCGCTAATAATTGCATTTAGCATTGTGGTTTTTCCCGATTCTTCTTCGCCGACAATCATTGTCAATATTTTGTTTTTTTCAATCTGTGTTTTTAAGAATGACAGTATTGGTTCGGATTCTTTGTCTACAAAATCACAGAATCTAGTTGGTTTATATTTGTTGATTAGAAGAGTATTTTGTTTCATTTGCAGTTATTTAAAGAGATTTATTTAATATATTAGATTATGAATTATTACGAAATTTTAGGAGTTGACAATAAAGCAACATCTGAAGAAATCAGAAAGGCTTATAGACAATTATCTCTAAAATACCATCCAGATAGAAATAGTGACCCTTCTGCAACAGAAAAGTATAAACAAATAAATGAGGCATATGAAACCTTGAGTGATTCTGCAGAAAGAAACAAGTATGATATGATGCAGAAGATGGATCCGAATGACCCCATTTCCAATATTTTCCAAAATATGGGAGGAATGGGAGGTGGGGGGTCACCATTTTTTCATCACAGTGGCGGAGGATTGGGTGGAGGTGGCATAAGAATCTTTACTTCCAATGGAAATGGAATGGGAGGAATGGGTGGAATGGGTGGAATGGAAGGCCTCCCTCCAGAATTAAGTCATATATTTTCTATGTTTGGAGGACCTCCTCCTGGATTTCCTGGAATGGGAAGACCCACCTTTATGAAGCCTCCTCCAATACACACAAACATACAGGTGTCTATGGAAACCGTTTTGAATGGAGGAACCATTCCAATTTCTGTTGAAAGGTGGCTAATTGAGAATGGAATGAAAGTCATTGAGAATGCATCGTTGTCTGTGGATATTCCAAAGGGAGTAGAAGATAAAGAAACAATATTGTTGTCTGGTTCTGGAAACAGCGCAGGACCGAATGTAAATGGAGATGTTCTTGTTACAGTTCACGTAAATAATACAACACCATTCAAGCGCAATGGATTGGATCTTATCTATAATGTAAAAATATCTCTCAAAGAATCTTTGTGTGGATTCAAAATAGACATACCCCATATTAATGGAAAGAGATATAGTATGAACAATACTGCAGGAAAAATTATTACACCTGGACACATAAAGACTCTTCCTCTTTTGGGTCTCAGCAATACAAATGGGACAACTGGAAATCTTTTGGTTGTGTTTGAAGTTGAGTTTCCTTCTTCTCTCACTTCTGAGCAAACAGAATCATTGAAGTCTATATTGTAATTTCTATTTTTTACAATCGTCTAATAATTAATTGTAAAAAGATTTTAT
>Ga0208787_1001522_pt1 | contig 10035 bp, 8 predicted proteins | sample Wag4_2014_7_11_FD_187362 | JGI IMG/M metagenome (GOLD analysis project Ga0208787, IMG submission 187362) | Fresh water microbial communities from Ohio, USA - Utica-2 Time Series HT 2014_7_11 (SPAdes) (version 2) | ecosystem: Environmental > Aquatic > Freshwater > Water tank | place: USA: Ohio... | reverse complement strand
CGAGCAGAGGCTTGAGCTTCCTGGCGGAAACGAATTTCGAAACTTGAGTCAGCAGCAAGATCAGATTTCAGAAGCTTGATAGCTACAGTTCTGCCAAGTCTGGTGTCAATTCCGGAGTGAACTTCTGCCATGCCGCCGCGACCAATTAGTTCGCCCAGCTCATATCGGCCAGCGATGATGCGCTTACTCTCGCTCATTCATCGCTCCAATCTGTATTTGACAACTCTTCAAGTTTATCTTCGCTTTGGGGAAGCAAACTTAGACTTCCCTGCTAGTTAATGACCGTGTTCGGGTCTACTTCTTGTTGGTAGTAGTACACCAAGATAGTGCTTCCCACCTCGAGAGACCCTAGAGGAGAAATCTCATAGACCTGAGAGATACGAGTATCTTCAGCTGGAACGGTGTCTCCAGCTATTGGTTCAACCATCAGACCTAGATCACTTAGCTTTGGAACAACTAGAGAGACATCCAAACCTTCATATTCACTCAGTAGAACCACAACCTTCTCTTCAGTTTTCGTAGGAGTAGGTGTTGGGGTCGGAGTCTCCGTCTTTGTAGGTGTTGGGGTTGGAGTGGGTTCCACAGGTTTAGGAGCAACAAGACCAGCCCAGACAATAACTGCAATAGTGCTAAGTAGAACCAAGATGAGGACTACCCATGGCCAAATAGCAGGAACAGTAACGGTTGGCTTAGTGTCTGTGTTAATAACAGTTGTTTCATCACTAACTGGTTCAACACCGGTTGGAATAACAGTGTTGATTGCCACGTGTGCAGGGGTATCAGCAAGAAGTGCTTCAGCTCTAGCTGCTAGTTCAAGAGCAGATCTTGGTCTCTGATCTGGCTTCTTAGCCAAGCAGTCCATAACTAATCTCACGAGCTTTGGATCAGTACCTTCTGGAAGTGCTGGAGGAATGTCATTGATCTGAGCCATGGCGATAGCCATCTGGGTGTCACCTTTGAATGGTCTGCGACCAGCCAATGCTTCATAAGCCACAATTCCAAGCGAGTAAATATCTCCTGCTGCTGTTGCAGCTTTACCGGTTGCTTGTTCAGGAGCAAGGTATTGAACAGTTCCCATCACCTGACCTGTTTGAGTAAGTGAAACCTGATTAGCAACTCTGGCAATACCAAAGTCTGTAATCTTCACATGACCATCAGGAGTAATGAGTAAGTTTCCAGGTTTCACATCTCTGTGAACTAAACCTTCACGGTGGGCAGCATCAAGAGCGAGAGCTGTTTGAGCAATTATGGAAATAACTTGTTTAGCAGGAAGAGTTTTTTCTCTTTCAAGAATTGAAGACAGTGATTCACCTGGAACTAGTTCCATTACTAGAAATGCACTACCTTCGTCTTCCCCATAGTCATAGACATTTGCAATGCCATCATGGTTGATCATCGCTGCATGTTTAGCCTCAGTTCTAAAGCGATCAACAAAGTCAGGGTCTCCCATGTATTGCTGCTTCAAAATCTTGATTGCTACTTGACGAAGAATCGTTTCATCTTGTGCTTGCCAAACTTCTCCCATACCACCGGTGGCAATACGTTTGATCAGTCGGTATCGGTTGCCGTATAACTTTCCTTCTTCTGGCTTCACTTTGCTAACACCGCCTCCATTACTTTCTTAGCAATAGGTGCAGCTAAAGTATTTCCTCGACCCGACTGCCCCATACCGCCCCCATCTTCAACAACAACTGCTACAGCAACCTGCGGATTATCAGCAGGAGCAAAACCTGTGAACCAAAGAGTGTATGGATCACCAACACCATTCTCTGCTGTTCCAGTTTTACCAGCAACTTTAATTCCAGGAATTCGTGCATTAGAACTAACTCCTGATGAAACAGCAGCAATCATCATCGTCTTTATTCGTTCAGCTGTGCTGGTGGTTATTGAACGACCAAACTCAGCAGGCTTACCTTCTTCTAAGACAGTGAGGTTTGAAGTAAAGATCTGTTCCACGAGATATGGCTTCATTTCAATACCGGAATTAGCAATTGCAGCAGAAACCATTGCCATCTGAAGTGGACTAACTCGAACATCAAATTGTCCGAACGCAGTTAGACCGGTCTGAGCATCATCCATGTTTTCTGGATAGGTACTTGGAGTTGACTTCAATGGAATAGCGAATGCTTCTCCAAAACCAAAAGCCTCAGCTTGTCTAGCGATTGCATCTTGCCCTAGAGCAATTCCAAGCTGAGCAAACGGAACGTTGCAGGAAAGCTTTAGTGCTGTTGCAATAGAGACGGTCTTAGCTCCACCACATCTACCTTCACCAGAATTTGTGATGGCTGTAGTGGTACCAGGTAGCACGTAACTCTTTGGGTTAGGCAGTGTGCTTGTTGGATCATATTTACCGGACTCAAAAGCTGCTGCAGCAACAATCAACTTGAAGACAGATCCAGGAGCATAAAGATCTCCACCGATAGCTCTATTGATTAGAGGAGCGTTCTTATTAGTTAGAAGTGCTGTGTAGTTAGCTGATGCATCGCTTGTGTTGTGGGTAGAGAGTAGGTTGGCATCAAAACCTGACTTAGAGACAAGAGCAAGGATTCGCCCTGTTGCTGGTTCTATGGCAACAACAGCACCTTTCATCTTGCCTAATGCTTTCCAAGCAGCTAGTTGAACATCTTCATCAATAGTTAGTTCAACTGAAGCCCCCGATACGGGGTTACCAGAGAGAAGAGCATTTAGCTGCTCAAAGAATGCAGCAGAGTTATCGCCACGGAGAGAACTATCTAAGACGTTCTCAAGGCCTGTTCTACCTTGGAATAAGGAGTAGTAGCCAGTGATGGCGCTGTATTGCTCACCTGTGTATTGACGAAGGTACTTATAGGCGTTTGAGGTCTTGATGGATTCAGCAATCGGCTTATTGTTTACAAGAATTGCACCACGTTGAGTCTTGTATCCGTCATAGACCGCTCGTTGATTACGAGAGTCGTTGTTTAGTCCATCAGCATTCACTACCTGCATTGCACTAGCTGCCACAAATAACGACAAGAACATTATGAGGATGAAGTTGGCTACGCGTCTAATCTCCGGCGTCATTCGCTCACCGTCCCCGGTTTAGGCAAAGTATCAGAGAGTCTCAAGAGTAAAGCAATGATGATCCAGTTCGCTACCAATGATGATCCACCTGCAGCTAATAGCGGTGTTGTTAGACCAGTTAGTGGAACAACTCTTAGAACTCCACCAATAACAATGAAGCACTGAAGAGCAATTACGAAACCTAGCCCAACTGCAAGTAACTTACTGAAGTCATCTGCGTGAGTATTTGCAATTCGTAAAGCTCTTGCAACTAGAACCATGTAGAGAGAAAGAAGAGCAAACAATCCAGCAAGTCCTAGTTCTTCACCAATTGCAGAAATAATGAAGTCACTCTCTGCAAGAGGAACGATAGTAGGCAATCCTCCACCAAGACCGGTTCCAAATATTCCACCGTGAGCTAACCCAAACATAGATTGAACTAATTGGTAAGAACCACCAATAGCTTCATAGTTTGCTTCACTAAGTGGATCAAGCCATGCAGCAATACGATTGCCAACATAAGACATCAAACGTGACGCAATCAATGCACCGGCTACGAACATAACTAAACCAACTAGAACGTAGAACGTTCTGCCGGTTGCAACATAAAGAAGAACAAGGAACAAACCGAAATACAAAAGAGAAGTTCCAAGATCCCTTTGTAGAACTAGAACACCTAAGCTTGCTAACCAAATAAAGACAATAGGTCCAAGCTCTCTTGCTGGTGGAATTCGAATACCAAGAACTTTTCTACCTACAACAGCTAGTGCCTCTCGTCTTGAAGTTAGGTAACCAGCAAAGAAAACAATGAATGCAATCTTTGCTAACTCTCCAGGTTGAAAACTTATTGGTCCTAGACGCACAGATAGAAATGCTCCGCTGGTACTAACACCGATACCAGGCAGTAGAGGAAGAACTAGAAGAACAACACCTAAAGCCATTGCTGAGTAAATGTATTTCCTGAAAGACAAATGAGACTTCACTAACCAAAGAACTGTTGCTGCAATCAGCATTGCGATAACAGTCCAAACAACCTGTCTTTCACCCACAGTCACATCAGCTGCATTAGCTGACTTAGATAAATCCAGGCGATAGATCATTGCAATACCCAATGAGTTAAGAATGAATCCAATCGGCAGTAGTACCGGATCTGCGTCACTTGCTCTGAATCTCAGGATTATGTGGAAGACGATTGCAGCAACAACGGGTAATGACCAGATGAACCAGCCATCTGGTCTAAGGATCTGAATAGTTGCTAGCTGTACTTGAGATATTTCAAAAGCAAAAAGCCCAAAACCAAAAAGCAACATCAGTAATTCGAGGTTGCGCTTTTTGGGCATTATCTTGAGTAAGGAAATCCCTCTAGCCATCTTTAGAACTCTCAAGGATTTGGTTTAGCTTAGATTCTGCATCCGCAAGGCTCTCAGCAGAGATGCTCTTCAAGATAAGTTCTTGTTGGAATTCAGGAAGGTCTACTACCTTCAAATCTGATTCCTTATACAAAGAGGAGAAACCAATTCCTCCAAAGCTCTCTTTGATGCCTTGGAAGATAGCCACATTGCCGTCTTGAACCCCTAGGTAGTAGCGAGTCTGGATGTATGAATAGATACCCCATAGCGAACCACCTGTGACTATAGCCAGGGCCAACATTAGGGCTAGACCACGCTTCTTCCAAGATCTAACCTTGCCACTGAACTCACCAATAGCCTTTTCAAGAGCTGGATCATTGACTGAATAGAAGGTCTCTTTGCGGCCAACATCTCTAAAGGCATCAAACCAGGCTTTAGGGCTAAACATCTCAAGGATGCGGCCAGCACTGTTCTGCTTGATTACAACCTCATTAGCAGCAGACCCCAACCAGGTGGTTGGTTGCTGATATTCACCAAGCTCTGATTCATCATGAACTTCTAGAAGTAACACTGTGACGTTATCTGGAGCACCATACTCTTTGGTTTCATCAATCAGAAGTTCAACAGCTTCATCAAGATTAGAAATCTTCATGTTCTCTTCAATTAGATAAGAAGGAACAAATCCACATAACCCATCAGAACAGAGCAACAACCTGTCGCCAGGTCTTACTTCTAGTTGATGAATATCAAATTCAGGTTCTTCAGATGTGTCACCAAGAACTCTAAGAATTACATTTCTTCTTGGATGAACAAGAGCTTCTTCTTCAGTAAGTCTTCCTGAATCAATTAGTTGTTGAACAAAAGTATGATCTTTTGTAATTTGTGTCATCTCACCATCGCGCAAGAGATAAACACGTGAGTCACCAATGTGTGCAATGTTTGCAATGTTGTCGGTGAAGATAACAGCATCCATGGTGGTACCCATGCCAGCTAGGTAACCAAACTTGCTCACTGTTTCAGAAAGATTCTTGTTTGCTTCACGCATTGAATCAAGCAGAGCACTGATGGCCTGATCGCCATCTTCGTAAACATCATCGACTTTAGCTACGTGCTGGGTGGCAAGTGCTGACGCAATATCTCCACCAGCATGACCACCCATACCATCAGCAACAACGTAAAGATTTACACCGGCATAACCACTGTCTTGGTTGCTAGCGCGAACCTTACCTTTGTCACTTCTAGATGAGCTAACAATCCTGATGGCCATAACTAACCTCTAAGCTCAAAGATTGTTTTACCAATACGAATTTGCATCTCCTGCTTAATTGAAACAGGTGCACCAATTCTTGCCCCATCAACATAAGTGCCGTTAGTTGAATTTAGATCTTGAAGTAACCAACCCTCATCTGTTTTCTGAAGACGAGCGTGCTGAGAAGATGCATAGTCATCTTCAATTACAAATTCATTGTTAGGTGCTCTACCTATTCGAATTTCTCTGCGATCAAGAACCATCTCAAGACCTTGTAGAGGTCCATCGATAACTACAAGAGTTTGAGGTGTTTCACTAATTGCAGAAACGATAGTTGCAGATCCAGGTGCTGTTGAGAAATTACCTACGCTAGTAAGTCCGGTTGTTGGTGAAGAAACAGAAGTAGGCAAATTCTTTTCAACTACTTTGGATAAAACTCTTTCACTGAAAAGATCAGCTCTAATGATTGAAATAATGCTCAGCACAAACAACCAAAGAATTACAAGAAAACCTGCACGAACAATAAAGAGAGCTAATTCACTCATGCTGACTCTCCTTGGTTCTTAGCGATAACTCGAAATACAAATTCAGTTCTTCCAGCTTTAATAACAGTGTCAGCACCGATGTCTTGTAGTTTCACATCTCTACCTGCAACGCTGGTGCCATTAGTAGAACCTAGATCTTCAACAGTTGCACTAGACCCATCCCAGTTAATTGCAAAGTGCTTTCTTGATAGACCTGAGTCATTCACCTGAATGTCAGCAACAGCGTCTCTACCAATAGTTGTCTGAGCTTTGGCTAGAAGGTATCTCTTACCAGCAATGTCTATTGCTGGGACCCAGGTTACGTTCGCTACCTGAGCTGCTTTGCTGCCACTGGCAGTCACCTGGATCTGACCAACTGCTAGAGAAGATGAGGCAGATAAAGAAATGTTCAAGCCATCAGTTAGCTGGTAGCGCTGTCTCTTGACGTGGGAGTTCACCTGTCTTGTAATTTCAGGGATCAGGTGATCCCCCATGGAATTCAAGCGAAATAGGTCCTGTTGGGATAGGGAAACCTTGAAATCATTAGGAGCGAGGATGCGGTCCTTGCCGATTACGGCAGCGCTGACATCCATCTTGGCCTTGATAGCAGCACTGATTTCAACTGGCTGCAACTGTGATTTGAAAGCTTTAGAAAAAGCTCCATTTACCAATGATTCAAGGCGACGTTCAAAGTTCTCTATAAAGCCCAAAACTTTTCCTTACTCGCTGTATGACAAGTTTAAGGTCACAGCCCTAATAAAGGGCTAAAGGCTTGAATATCCGGCTTTCTGATAGAAACCTGCCAATTGGGTGCAGTGAACCTGAAATTCACTATGTGGGTGTTATTTCTTCCCTAAGTTGTAAATGTCAGACCCAACGAAAGAAGATGACATGACAATTAGAAACAAAGCAGCACTAATTGGTGCTTCAGTAATCACCGCATCAGCACTGCTAATCGCATCTCCAGCTCTTGCTCACAAGAACCCATCTAAAGGATCATCTAAAGCAACCGCTTCTTCAGCAGTAGCTTCTCCAACAGCTTCTCCTATCGGATCCCCAACTGCTATGCCAAAGGCACCAAAGCTTGGTGACAAGCATGGACATGGCAAGGGTCACGAAGGAAAGGGACCAAAGCACGGTCCTAAGAAGGCTCCTGCTCCTATAACTCAGACCGTAACTGTTGATGTTCCTGCAACTGGTACCTACCAGCTGCTAGTTACTCCAGTGAAGCCAGTCAAGGCAAGCCCTGCGCCAACAGCTTCTCCTGCACCTACTGCTAGCCCAGCTCCATCAGTTCTTCCAGTACGTCCAGACCACAGCTTCACAGTGCCAGTAACAGGCACTGGTTCACAGACAATCACTTTGAACTTGCCTCACCCAGGTGAGTACACAGTTTCACTTGTGAGCGTTGTTTCATCACAAAGCATCACAGCAGCAAAATAAGTTTCATTTCTCCTTTCTGATAAGAAATAAACCCCAGGTGTAATTACCTGGGGTTTATTTTGTTAATTCTTGTAATTCCTATTTAGCCAACTTGTTGGCGACGCTTACCTCTTGTGTGCTTTTCTGTGTGCACGAGGTTAGCTGGATCTGCATTGCAGTCATTGCATAGCAGGATTAGGTCTCTACAACCTAGGAAAAGACAGTTACGGAAGGTCGAGGTTGGTCCCTCACACTTCTCACACTTACCAATAGTTTTGGCATCAGGGGTGAAGTCGATGTTTAGACGGTCATCAAATACATAAAGTGAGCCTTCCCAAAGAGACTTATCTCCCTGGCTCTCGCCGTAGCGAACAATTCCACCATCAATCTGGTAGACCTCTTTGAATCCGTTATCAATCATGATTGCACTCAAGATCTCGCAGCGAACTCCACCTGTGCAATAAGTAACTACGGGACGATCTTTAATATCGTCATACTTGCCACTCTTGATTTCAGCCACAAAGTCGTGGGTCGTCTGAACATCAGGCACGATAGCGTTCTTGAACTTACCGATTTCAGCCTCAAAAGCATTTCTGCCATCAAAGAAGACGACTTCGTCGCCTCTTTCAGCCACTAGCTGGTCAACAGCAGCTGGCTTTAGGTGCTTTCCACCGTTAATTACACCTTTTTCAGTCACTTGGATAGCGTCTGGGGCATCAAATGCCACCAATTCATTACGAACACGCACCTTTAGGCGAGGGAAGTCATTTCCATTTCCCATAGACCACTTGAAATCAATCTTTCTGAAGCCTGTGTACTGCTTAGTGGTCTTTACATACTTCTTTAGTGCAGACATGTCTCCGCCGAGGGTTCCATTGATCCCGTGCTTAGAAATAAGGATTCTGCCCTTCAAGCCAAGGCTTTCGCAGAGGTTCTGCTGCCATAGCTTGACGGCCTCCGGATCAGAGATCGGAGTGAAGCCGTAGTAAAGGATAATTTTTTGTAATTCCACGCTTCTAAGTTTAGAGATATACATGGGCTCTCAACAGCCCTAGAATTACCACATGACTGACATTAAAGGAATTAACACCAAGGGTTTCGACCACAACGTACGTCCACAGGACGACCTTTTCCGCCACACCAACGGTGATTGGCTAAAGAATGAGGAGATCCCAGCCGATCAGGCAGTTCATGGTTCTTTCTATAAGCTCCGTGATGACTCAGAAGATGCTGTTAAAGCAATTCTTGAAGAGGCTCAAGCAAACTCAAAGCCAGGTGTTAGCCAGCAGATTGGTGACATGTATGCATCGTTCCTGGATGAGGCAAGAGCAAACGAATTAGGTGCAGCTCCTATCGCTGAAGATCTAGCTCGTATTGCTAAGTCAGACTTCGCTGGAATCACACATCTTCTAGGTGAACTAGAGCGTGGAGTAGTAAGCGGAATCTTTGGCATGTATGTAAACAACGATCCAGGTAACCCAGAGCGTTACCTAGTGAACATGTATCAGGGTGGACTAGGTCTGCCTGATGAGTCTTACTACCACGATGAGAAGTACGCAGCATATAGAGATGCTTACGTGCCTTATATCTCAAACATGCTGCAGCACGCAGGTTGGTCAGCAGCAGATGCAGATAAAGATGCACAGACCATCATGAACTTTGAAACTAACCTTTCAAAGCTTCACTGGAATGTTGTTGAAACTCGTGATGCAGAAAAGACTTACAACCTAATTCCTTTTGAACACCTAAAGAAGATGACTCCTACATTCGATTGGGATGCCTACCTTAAGGGGATGCAACTAGATTCAAAGATTCTCTTTGAGAGCGTTGTAATGACACCTTCATTCTTTGAAGGATTGGATTCTGTATACAACGAGGCAAACCTTGATGCAGTTAAGTTGTGGTTGCAGTGGCAGGTTATTAACTCAACCGCTCCTTACCTAAGTGAAGACTTTGTTAACACACGTTTTGATTTCTATGGAAAGACACTTACCGGTCAGCCAGAGATGCGTGCACGTTGGAAGCGTGGAGTTCAGCTTGTCGAAGGTGCACTTGGTGAAGCAGTTGGAGAAATCTATGTTGCTAAGCATTTCCCACCTGCAGCTAAAGAGAAGATGGATGAATTAGTTCACTGGTTGATCGAGGCTTACCGCGAGAGCATCACAAACCTAACTTGGATGACTGAAGAGACTAAGAAGAAGGCTTTGATTAAGCTTTCTAAGTTCAACCCAAAGATTGGTTACCCAAGCAAGTGGAAAGACTACTCAGCTCTAGCTATCGACAGAAATGATTTGGTTGGAAACATTAACCGTTCATCTGCTTGGCAGCTTGCTAAGGAAGCAGCAAAGATTGGTGCTCCACTAGATCGTGAAGAGTGGCACATGACTCCTCAGACAGTCAACGCTTACTACAACCCAGGTTTCAACGAAATTGTTTTCCCTGCTGCAATTTTGCAGGCGCCATTCTTTAG
>Ga0208787_1001520_pt1 | contig 10056 bp, 8 predicted proteins | sample Wag4_2014_7_11_FD_187362 | JGI IMG/M metagenome (GOLD analysis project Ga0208787, IMG submission 187362) | Fresh water microbial communities from Ohio, USA - Utica-2 Time Series HT 2014_7_11 (SPAdes) (version 2) | ecosystem: Environmental > Aquatic > Freshwater > Water tank | place: USA: Ohio... | reverse complement strand
AGCAAAACAAAGAACTAAAAGGATTACGAAAAGTAAGTGGTCGTGGGGGAGATTTTCAAGAATAGGTAATATTTTTAAGTTCTACTTGATATAAATCAAATTTTAAGTCACAATTACTAAATGGCCACATTATTAGTTAAAGATATTCCTGATGAGTTATACCTTGCATTTTCAAAACTTGCTGCTAATAAAGGTCTCTCGGTTCTAGAAGTCACAGTCAAAGCTATTGAAAATTATTTGCAGACTTCAGAAATTGAAGAACGTTCAAATCAAATTAGCGAACGTCTGAATGTCTCTATTGATCCAGCAGAGATCTCCAAGATCATAAAAGAAGAGCGAAGCAAGAGACCTTAAGTAAAGAGATTAACCCTCTTGACAAAGTTTGCTCGTGCTTGCATAATGATAGCATGACTTCGATACTAATTAGAGATGTTCCACCAAAAGTTCATAACGCTCTACAAGCGGCAGCTGAAAGAAAGGGGCATTCTCTGCAGCAATATCTCGTGCTCGAAATGGCCAAGATTGCTGAAAAGTCCCAGATTGAAGAAGCGCTCAAGAAACTAAATCGGGCCGCATTACCAAAAATTAAAGCCAGCACGATTGTTGATGCTATTCATTCTGAAAGAAGAAGAGATCGCTAAGTGGCAATAGTTTTAGATGCCTCGAGCTTAGTTGCAAAATTGACAAGTGGTGAAGACTTTGCACAACAGATATCGGATTTGACTGAAAACGATATTGTGCTTGCTCCTGATCTTATAATTTTAGAGAGCATTTCAGGTTTATATAAAATGTATTTAAGAAATCAAATTACCAAAGAATTATTTAATTCTACATACCCTAAAGTTTCCAAGGAGAACATTACTTTTGTTCCTAGCCAAGATTTAATTGTGGATATGGGTGATCTTTTAGGAAATATCACTGCCTATGATGCAAGTTATGTTAACTTAGCGAGGAAATTAAACATTCCACTTTGTACGAGTGATAAGAAATTATCTAAAGCTGCCACAAAATTCTGTGATGTTGTATATTTAGATTAATTATTTTTCATGAAATTTATAAACATCACTTCGACTGGCAATTTTGATCACAATAATTATTAGATTTTTATCATGAATTTCATAAATGATCCGATAATCACCAACACGTACGCGCCAATAATTTTTATTCGTTAACTTTTTTGATTTAGGTGGCCTGGGGTTTTGACTCAGTAGCTCAATTACACCTTGGATGCGATAAAGAGTTTTCTTGTCTAGTTTCTTAAGGAACTTAGCTGCATCTTTACTGATTTCAACTTGGTATATGTTCAAAGCTGTTCACTCAAAGTCCCAAGTCTTTTTTGACCTTATCCCAAGGAATATTTTTAGCGGACTTCTTTTCATATTCTTTGATGCTCTTTATATCTTGCGCATCTTCATATGTTTCCATCATTTTTTCATATTGGTCATATCCAAGTACCACAACTACAGGTTTACCGTAACGTTGCAAAATAATTGCTTCTTCTAGCGCATCCTCGATTATGGAAGAAAAGGATTCACGGGCTTCGCTAACTGAGATTGTTGTCATAATCAAATTGTACAACATTTATTATGTTTTGTACAAGAGTGCTGGGGGGCTAACTAACCTTCGATTAATCTTTCAGGGGTTCCATGAACTCCAGCAATATCACCAGGTGTTCCATCAGGTCTAATCTTTTTACTCCAATTAGGTGGAATTATTCCTAGTTTTCCTTTTTGGAAATCTTCAAATGCTTGCAAGACTTCTGTTTTGGTGTTCATCACAAAAGGTCCCATCCAAGCAACAGGTTCATTAATGGGAAGACCTCCAAGAATTAACACATCCATTTCGGGAGATCTTGATTCTTGAGTTTTATCAGCTCTTACAACTAAAACTTCACCATCTTTTAATACTGCTAATTGACCCATTTGCACAGGTTGTCTTTCATCTCCCACGGATCCAAAACCATTAAGAGTGTAGATAAGAGAGTTGTATTCCTTTTTCCAAGGAAGTCTTAATTCACTTCCTGGTTGCAATGTGGCATGAACAATTGTGATTGGAGTTTGAGTAGAACCAGGTCCTTTATGACCATCAATTTCTCCAGCAATAATTCTGATTAAAACTCCACCATCACTAGTGGTTGCAAGAGCAACATCTTTTGCTCTTAAGTCTTGATATTTTGGTGGACTCCATTTTTTTGCTTTTGGAAGATTTACCCACAATTGAAAACCATGAAATAGTCCACCTGAAACTACTAAATGCTCTGGAGGAGTTTCAATATGTAATATTCCTGAACCTGCAGTCATCCATTGAGTGTCACCATTACTAATGGTTCCACCACCACCGTGGTTGTCGTAATGATCAAAAATTCCATCAATGATGTAGGTAACTGTTTCAAAACCACGATGTGGATGCCAAGGAGTTCCCTTTGGTTCTCCTGGAGAATATTCAACTTCACCCATTTGATCTAAATGAATAAATGGATCAAGATCTGTCATAACAACACCTTGGAAAGCTCTTCTTACTGGAAAGCCTTCACCTTCATAACCTTGTGGAGCTGTTGTTACTTTCACAACTTTTCTTGACGTTGCACTTGGGCGAGGGAAAATACGGGGAAGAACAGTAATGTCACTAACACTTATTGCTGGCATTTTAAACCCCCCCCCCGATATTTCAAATCAATATAGAGATTCTAGTTTCAAAGGCAGCACTTTGCATCTTAAATGCCATTTTGTGGGTGAATACGGATTAGCTTAAGTCTGTTTTTACTAATTCTTCTTGCGATAGAGGAAGAAAAAGAATTTCTGTCTATTAGTTAAAATTGCCAATAGCACTAATACCAATAACACAAAAAATAACCAATAAACAGCGTCTAGAGCTTCATCAACTGGATCAGCATCTATCAAGATTGTTTTAGGCATCGCGTTTGATTTAGCTACTGCAACTGATTCCACAATTGACACTGGCAATGACACAGAAGAAACTTGACCATTTGTTAATTCACCCTTGATTTGAAGTGTGTGATCACCAATAGGTAATTCCCCTGTCACAGGAAATGAAGCAAAGAATTTACCTTGCGCATCAGTTTTGCCAATTCCGAGCAAAGTTGGTTCAGAGAACAAATAAACAGCAAACTCAGAATTAGGGGCAAGTCCTGAACCTTGGGTTTCAACAGCATTGTTTCTAATCATTTGTACTCGACCAAGATTATTAACGGGAACCAAATCAACCCCATCTTTTGCTTGCACAGCTAAAACTCCACCAGAGGCAGTTACCACTTGGGCAGAAGTGTTATCAACAATTACCAATCGTGATGATTGAGTTTGTCCACCACTTGTTACCAATGAGGCTAAATCCACAGCCTTTTTATCTTCAGTGTTAGTAATCAATTGCAAAGCTTTTGGGGCATCAAAGTTCAGATCAGCAATAGTTTTACCAAGATCAATAACTTTTGGTTTTAAGATTTCTGAAAGTTGCTCAATATTAGTTTTTGTTAACTGCTCAGGATTTGATCTGCTTCCAGGAATAAGGTTTCTATTTATTTCAACTCCAGGCACTGGAATATTTAAAGGATTTGTATTAATTCTTTCCACTCTTGGTCTCACAGTTGTTGAAGCAGAAGGTGTTGGAGTAGGAGTTGGGGTGGACGAAGAACTTGAAGATGATCCGCCAGTATCTGTTGGGGCAACTGTCACGGTAGGTGTTGCTGATATTGAATTGGAAGCTGAAGAATCATTAATTGCGTTAACAGCTTTTATGGTTACTGGATAACTTGTTGAGTTAGTTAAACCAGTTATAACTAAAGGAGAAGTTGTAACTGCTGGAGAAAAGGCTGTATAGGTAGATCCATTAATCGAGTATTTGTAATTAGTTATTGCTGAACCACCATTAGAAGCAGCTGTGAAATTAACACTTAATCGGGCATCTCCTGCAGTAATTGAATTAATAACAGGGGCACTTGGTGCAACAGCAGAGATTGCTGAAGTTGCATTAGACAAAACCGGGGAAGAGGATCCAGAAGAATTTGTTGCGATGACCGCAACTTTTAAAAATTTACCAAGATCATCAGAAGTTAAAATATAAGTTCGTGAAATCGCTCCAGAAATATCTGAATAGGTTCCAGATGACGTATTGGCACGGCTCCATTGATATGCATAACTATCTGGAGATGGCGACCAAGTTCCAGTAGAAGAAGTTAAAGTTTGACCAACAGAAGTAGTTCCACTTATGGCAGGACTTGAACAATTTGAAATTGAGCCACTGCTAGCCGTAGTTGTTGTAGTTATTTTTAAACTTTTTATGTAACCGCGTGAAAACCACTCAGTACCAAGTGGATGTGTCATGACAGTGAAATCACCATTTAGATAACCACTACAAGCAGTCCCATCTGTAAATTTTCTGGCGAGTCTATTTTCTACTGCAGGTAACTCTGCAGGCTTTGTAAGACTTTGTAAATTTCCATTTAAATATATTTCTTGAGCAGTTAAAGCATTATCACTTCCTCTAACCATGACAAATTTGTAAGAATTAAAACCTCTATCAGGCTGAGCTATCCCATATAAATCGCTCGCAAAAGTATTAAACCCGATGTAATCTGAGTGGTGGTAGATGTTATAGGGCACATAAGAACTAGGACTTGTACCAAAGCCAAAAATCATAGATCCAGCTGGCTGTGCTGAACCACTACCTTCATCAACAACTTTAAGTACCATTTCGATAACTACTTTTTTCATATTTAATGTGTTACCTAAATTTCCAGTTAAATAGGCAGGAGGGGAACTATTTGTGATATTGAATGCAAAACCATCATCATTATGAATAGTTAAGTTTGTTGGATTAACAATTGTTAAATCTGCCAATTTTGATGTCGCATTGTTAGTTAACGTTGTTCCGTTAACAACTGAGCTAGTCAAATCAACATCGACAACAACGGTGTCTGTGTCAGTAGCTAATGCCGAGGTAGGAATAAGAGACAAGAAAATTGCTGAAATTACAGGAAGAATTAATTTATCAAAAGAGATTCTTTTCTCATGAAAAGTCATAATTGAATATAAGTCGGCTAAAACTAGTGCTTAGCTAGAACTACGCATTTCCGTAGTTAAATAGTTAAGGTTCGGTTAAACGAACACTTAAATACTGGAATTTAGAATTCTATTTAGCCTTTTTTCTTCTTTTAATCAAAATCAATAGTCGATCTCTTTTAGTCAGAACCCCAACAATAATCACCAATATTAGAACTATAAAAATCCAGGAGAAAGAGAATTTTGAAGAAGTATCTTTGTCAACTATTTCTTCTGTCATGGCTTCATCTTGAGTTGCTTCTAATGCAGCAACCACAGAAACTGGAATAGAGACAGAACTGGTTTGACCACTTTTTAGAAGTCCCTTTACTTGCAAGGTGTGTTCTCCGACAGCAATTTCATTTTCAACCGGGAAGGAAGCAAAGAAATTTCCTTGTGCATCAGTTTTTCCAACACCTAGAAGTTGGGGATCAGAAAATAAGTAAACAGCAAATTCAGTATTAGGAGCCAACCCGGATCCTTGGGATTCAACATTATTATTTTTCACCATCTGAACTCGTCCACTGTTATCAACAGGAATAGGAGTATCTCCATCTTTTGCTTCAACTGCCAAAACGCCACCTTGCGCTGTTATCACTTGAGCTGAAGAGTTATCCACAATAACAATTCTGGAAGATTGAGGTGTGTTACCAATTGTCACCAAAGATGGTAAATCTGTTGCTTTCTTATCAAGAGTATTTGGCAATAAGTTCAAAGCCGTATTTTGATCAAGAAGATTACCTTGGTTTGAGGCCAAAAGATTAACAACCGTTGGCTTTAACGAATCAGATATTTCTGTGATTAATACTTTAAAAAGTGATTCAGGATTTGATCTACTTCCAGAAATAAGATTTCTGGTTTCATTAACTGGTTTTGTAACCGATGGACTTGGTTTAGCTTTAGGTTTTGCAGTAGCTGTAGCACTAGGTGTGGGGGTAACAGAAACCGTTGGGCTAGATCCACCACTATTTATTACAGGTGGATTTGGATCAACATAACCAGCACAAGTTGAATCAATAGTTGAAGATGTGTATTGCCATTGCAAAAACGGATAACCATCATTAACAGCACTGCAAATTCCCCAGATATTTGTAGATGTGTTGAACTCTGCCCAGCCATCTGTTATCGCCCAGCTAAGACCAGTAAATGTTGAAAGAGTTTTCATTTGGGCAGTAGTTTTACCATTTGCCGTAGATACTGAAGCGTGTGTTTCTTTAGTTTGACCAGAAGTTGTGATGTCCCAAACAGATCCAGTTGTGTTTGCTGAAGTTGAATTAGACGCATATGAACTTGAAAGACCAGAGTTATAAGATGCAATTGGAACTGAACCAGTTGAATATGATTTTGTCGCAGACTTGAATCGTCCACCTAGACCAGCTGACGAATCTACTGCTCTTGAGATATTTACTCGACTATATGAATGAGAAATAGCGGCGTAGTCGGAACCTTCACCAATAAGCCCACCAAAGTAATCTTTAGAAGTACCTATTGCTTCTAAATTCCCAGTGGCAAACAAATACCTGTAGTCAGTTGGCCCTGTGCCTATGTCCATGCCGACAAAAGCACCGACAATTCTATTAGCTTTTAGATTAACACTTATCAAACCGAGATTCTTTATAGTTTCTGCAGACAAAGAATTACTCGCTGTTACTCCGAATAAACCTATTTTATCAGATGACGCTGAATTGAAGTAAAGATTCGAAATTGTTTTAAAATTGCCATCATAAGATCCCTTGAAATTTTTTAAACTGGATCCAATTGGTGTCCATTCGCAGCCAGCTAAATCAATATTAACTGTTTGCTTAAAGTATTTATTGGTATCCCAGTAACTATTGGTGCTACTTAGATAAACCAAATCATCTTTACTCTGAATTAAATAGGGGTCAACAGAACTTCCAGAGCCTGCCAAGGTAGTTGACGCTGTGCTACAAGCTGCAGCATGTGAAGGAAGTGTGATAACAAAAGATTGAAAGATAAACAAAGTTATGAGCAGAAGAATTCTTCTTGGATTCACAAAGGCTCTTTCTACTAAAAGATTACTTTTAATTGATTATTAATTTAAACGACTAGAAAAGAACAAAGTAAATAACTACGTTAATACGTAGTGCTATTTACGAATACGCTTTTGCGAAGTTAGCTAGACAATGCGACAGTGGCGGTAAGGCAAACACCCTCGTCAGTATTTGCGATATTCCACTTGCGGGTCAATTCGTCAAAAACAACTAACCCAAAACCTGGGGTTTTGGGTTTAGTGAAAGTTAAGCCATTATTGAGGACTTCAATGCGCAAATTGGCATCAATATCAATTGCAAGATCAATCCTTATTTTGGTTGAATTGCCGTGTTTCACAGCATTAGATATTGCTTCTCTAACAATCTCAATCACAGCAAATGTTGCTACAGCGTCAAATTTGAGTCGGCTTATTGTTTCAACTGAGTAGTTAAGTGCGATTTGCACATTTGAGCGCCATACCTGGACTATGGAATCCAAAATCAACACAGGATCTGTCAGAGTTTTCTCAACTGTTAAAGCTTGCACACAACTTGTTTGTAGATTTTCAAGAATTGAATCAAAATCTGATTCCTTTAAATCAGACTTATCTTGCAAGTTAAGGGCCACTGAAACAATTTGACTTTGAATATCACCGTGCAGTAAGAGAGAAATCCTCTTCTTCTCCACAGATAAAGATTGATTCAAACGATCAATATTCCATTGGATGGCAGCATTAGTAGTGGTTAGATCTTTTTCTAAGATTTTAAGACTTTGTCTTTGTGCGATTAAAACAGCGGACAATAAACTTGACAGAAACATAATCCCAGTAAAAGTCAAAGCCATACGAGGCATTATTTGTTCTACCCCTGGGATGTTGCTACAAATAAAACCAGCTGTTGCCGCAGCAGAAACCCAGATAGTTAACACAAACAAAACTCTCCACGGAAGAGCAACTTTTGTTAAAGAAGAACGCAAAAATCTATTCGCAAGTTCATAACCAACATAAGAGGTTGATAAAACGGATAAAACAAATATTAGAGTTTCAAAAGCGGTGGAATTAAGAGCAAATGTTGGTAAACCAGTCAAAAGGACAATCCAAGGAGTTATCTGGGTGCCAAAAGGTTCAACCAAAGTTAAATTATTTAACGTAAATTTAAAATTATAAAATCTACTTGACCATGTCGGTTTAATAGCAATATTAGAACTTCTCTGTTCAAATCTTGGTTCACTCAACACTATTTCTTGACTTAAAGGTCTGACCACATCATCTACTAGGTTATAAAGGGATTTGGATATTTGAGCTGACTCAAGATTATGAGTAAGTTTAAGTGATCTTGTGATGGAATCAAAACTTTCCGTTATTACCTTATTTGTTTTTGAAAATACTTCCGCAGTGTAGGTTTTCAAAGTTTCTAAAGATTTTTCACGAGAAGAAATTAAATGTAAGTTTTTTTGTTCCAAATCCTCAATAATTTGTAGTTGGCGTTTACCTGAATCAACTAAAACCGTCACCAAACTTGCCCACACTAAAACTAAAATCCCACCACTAGCAACCCTATTTATGTATGCAGGATCAGTTTCTAAACCTAAAAATACTGTGGTAAAACCCATCGTTAAAGATCTAGCAACTCCACTTACCGTGTAAGTAGTCAAAGTAAGTAAAAGCCTAGGTTTTCTTTCATTTGGTCTTAAGAAAGTAAATCTTGCCAAGAACCAAACAAAACCAGTTGCACTATGAGATAAGACTGCTAGTAATAAAGAATCAGCAAAAGCATATGTCTTACCTGAAGGTGAAAATCCGGTAGAGATCCAAAAACTCCAAGGTAGCAAAATCAACCAGGCTTGGAAAGTGATGGCATATTTGCCACCAATTCTTTGCCTTAAAGTTATTTTCAAACTTTTACCTCGGGCATCCCCGAATTTGAAATAAAGATACGAACCGCTAAAACTCTTCGATTCATCTTTTCGTCAGTTGAAATCTTTAAATTTTCAAATATGCGATGAACAATTTGCTCAACGGCTCTTAAAGAAATATCTCTTAAGGTGGCAATTTCAGAATTACTATAGCCTTGGGCCATCATTTTTATGACTTCTAGCTGACTTCCCGTTAGTGAACTTAAAGGATTTGAATCTCCAATTGGGACATCTAAATCTTTTTCTGCCAACACGGATTCCAAAGCGTCCAGAAGAATTTTTTTGTCATGAACATCTCTTTTGCGCAAAAAGGCAATCTTTTTTAATGCAGAGTCATTTTGTTGGTTTGGAGCTGAATAGTTGGATAAAATAACCCCAGCCAAATGAGGATGAGATTTAATTAAATTTGTAATTAACTCAATTCCGTTTGCTCCCGGACCTAAATCAATATCTGAAATAATCGCATCAGGATCAAATTTGTCTACGAGTTTTATAGCCTCAACTGCACTTGAACAGTCGGATACTTCAAAGCCCTCTTTTGTTAAGAATTCAACCAAGAATGATCTAATTAAGACTTCATCTTCAACAAGTAGAATTCTTCGGGGGATTAAAGTTTTCATCTAATCCAAGGTTATTGACTAGGAGTTGTTACTTACAGGACCGGCTTCGGTTAATTGCACAAATCAAGTAAACATAAATAAACATATAAATGTTCGATTTTCTACACATTTCACAAGTTAATAGATAAAGCAGTGAGTAAACCTGTTAGATTCAAAGCATGCAAAAACCAACCCTTACAGACTGGCGCTCTCTATATTTATATCTAGTTTGCTTGATCTGCATCATCACCATAATTTTCACAACCTTTTCCCTGGTGGACAACATCATGAGATTGGTTTACCCAGCTCCTGCCTACATAGATCCATATATGAGTCAACCGGTGAAAGTAAACATCGATTTACTCAACGAGCAACAAGCTCAAACAGAATTTAGAAACGGTATTACTGGTCTGGTGGGAAATGTGAGTGCTTATCTATTAGTCATTCCATTGTTTATTTTCCATTGGAGACTTGCTAACAAGAAAACAACTTCAAGA
>Ga0208787_1001516_pt1 | contig 10065 bp, 8 predicted proteins | sample Wag4_2014_7_11_FD_187362 | JGI IMG/M metagenome (GOLD analysis project Ga0208787, IMG submission 187362) | Fresh water microbial communities from Ohio, USA - Utica-2 Time Series HT 2014_7_11 (SPAdes) (version 2) | ecosystem: Environmental > Aquatic > Freshwater > Water tank | place: USA: Ohio... | reverse complement strand
AAGATCTCATGCAACGGTCAATCAGATGCCGCTAAATTAAGAGACATTCTAAAGCCTTACTGCGGAGGCTCTCAAAATAATCTCAAACGTTGCCGCGTTAAAATTGATTACCATAATGAAAAGGGTCATGTAGAACTTCTTCTAGGGCAAGATTGGCAGGTGGATTTGCATGATGAATTGATAGACGGTTTAACCCAGTGGTTGAGCGAAGAAAACGTAAAAATCCTTTATAATTGATCTCCCGATTTTAAAAGTTTCGTATCAATGAAAATTAGCTATTTAGATTTTGAAAAGCCAATCTCAGAACTTGAAGCTCAGACCCAGAAGCTCACAGAGACGCATGACAAGAATAAGAATCTTGATATTTCAAAAGAACTTAGTCAGTTAGAAGGTAAGACTGAAAAACTACTTCACGAGATCTACGACAACTTAAACGCTTGGCAAATTTCCCAAGTCTCACGTCACCCACAAAGACCCTATACCCTTGATTATATTGAGAAACTTTTCACAGATTTTGAAGAGTTACATGGCGATCGCGCGTTTGCGGATGATCCTGCGATTGTAGGCGGCTTAGCTTTATTTGAAGGTATGCCTGTGATGGTCATAGGTCACCAAAAGGGACGCGATGTTAAAGAAAGACAATTCCGTAACTTTGGCATGCCAAAACCTGAAGGCTATCGTAAGGCCCTACGCCTCTATCGATTAGCCGAAAAATTCAATGTACCGATTGTGACTCTGATCGACACTCCAGGCGCCTATCCAGGTATTAACGCAGAAGAGCGCGGTCAATCAGAAGCTATTGCGCGTAACTTATATGTCATGGCAGAACTCAAAGTGCCTATGATTGGTATCGTGATTGGTGAAGGCGGTTCAGGTGGCGCATTAGCCCTTGGTGTTGTGGATCATCTTATCATGCTGCAATTTGCAACATACTCCGTGATTTCTCCTGAAGGTTGTGCCTCTATTTTATGGAAGAGTGCGGATAAGGCATCCACGGCAGCCGAAACTTTAGGTATTACAGCTACCCGTTTAAAAGAATTAGGCCTTGTCGATACAATTCTTCCAGAGCCTTTAGGAGGCGCACATCGCAATCCTAATCAACTCATGGAAACTGTGCGTAAATCTTTAAAAGAACACTTAACTAAACTTCAAAAGAAATCCCTCAAACAACTCCTCGACTTAAGATACGAACGTTTACTTAGCTATGGCAAGTTCAAAGAAACCGCCAAGTAACAAAATTCCAGTTTCTACCTCCAAAAAAACCAAACCACTATCCTTAATCGATTTAGTCGATAAGGCTTTTGTATCTTTACTGAAGTCTCACAAAAAGATCAAATCAATGACAGTGGCCTTAAGTGGAGGTGTAGATTCGGTGGTACTTTTACATCTCCTGCATCAACTTCAAAAGACTCATCATTTCACTTTAAAAGCCTCTCATGTACATCATGGTTTAAGTAAAAATGCAGACAAGTGGGTGAAGTTTTGTGAGAAATTATGTGCAAAATTATCTATTTCTTTGGATGTAAACTATATCCAATTACCGCAAAAAAAGTCACTCGGCATGGAGGGGGAAGCAAGACGACTTCGCTATGAAAAACTCCTTCAATCCAAAACAGATTTAGTCGTTTTAGCCCATCACGAAGATGACCAAGCTGAGACATTTTTACTTCAATTAATCCGTGGAGCAGGGGTCAAAGGTTTGTCATCCATGGCGCATTTTGATGATCGCCGACGACTATGGAGACCACTCCTAAACGCCTCAAGAACTGACATAGAAAGTTACGCCAAAAAGCATCAATTAAAGTGGATTGAGGATGAAAGTAACCTCAATACAGATTTTGATCGAAATTTCATAAGGTCTAAAATTTTACCTATATTAAAGAATAGGTTCACTCATATTATTAAAGTGATTTCTAGGTCAGCATCACACTTAGCAGAGGCGCAACATTTACTCGATGATTTAGCCGAATTAGATTTAAAAAGTTATTTAAAATCAAGTAATTATAAACGTAAACTTCAAGTAAAAACTTTAGAAAAACTATCTTTATCTCGCGCTAAAAATGTCTTACGTTATTGGCTTGAAATCAACGATCAATTGATGCCATCTAAAGACCTTTTAGATGAGTGTTTAAGACAAGTTTTAATAGCCAAAAAAGATGCGACAATAAAAATTCAGCTCTCAAAAGATTTTGAAATTCGTCGTTACAAAGACGAGATTTATATCGTTAAAAAAAATAAAAATAAAGAAAAAAATTATGCAATTATTTGGCAAGGTGAGTCCGAAATTTTATTGCCGAATGGCGCCCAATTAAATTTTAAAAAAGTCAAAGGTAGCGGCATCAATTTTAAATTTTTAGACCATCAAAAATTAAAAATTAGAAATCGACAAGGGGGGGAATTTTTTAAACCCGACTCCAAAAGACCCACTAAAAAAATTAAACAACTTTTACAAGAATCCGATGTACCTCCCTGGGAAAGAGAATTTTTTCCTATGATTTTTGTAGGCGACGAGTTGGCATGTGTCCCCAATTTTGGAATTGATCAAAAATATCAAGCAGGCCCCCAGATGACTGGCTTAGAGGTCAATTTAATTCAAAGTAAGTAATTTGTTGTTTTTTGGGCAACAAAGTCATGATCAAATGGCTATTTTTGCAACATGTTAACTTATTGATTTATATCATATTTTTTATGTTTATTTGGGGGGGCTTTCTTCGGGAATTTTTCCTAGGCATTTAGAAGGCCTAAAGGGTTGAAATATATCTTAAGTTTCTTTAATGTCACCCCATCTTTAATATGTATGGACTAACCTCATGAAATTAAAACTATCCGCAATCGTTGCTTTAGCTCTTGCTTCCTCAGCATCAATTGGTGCTGCTGAAAAAATGACGACAGGCACCATCAATGTGATAAGCACGACACCACTTCCTTCGATTGGTTTGCCACTTAATATTATTCCAGCAAATATCCAGATATTTGATAGTAAAGATCTGCGCAATCAACCTGGTGTGACTTTTGCTGATCAGTTGATGAATAATGCGCAAGGTATAACATTTAACGAAATTCAAGGTAATCCATGGCAGCCTGATGTTAGTTTCAGAGGTTTTTCAGCATCTCCTTTAGCGGGCACGCCCCAAGGTATGTCGGTATTTGTTGACGGCGTTCGTGTGAATGAGCCTTTCGGGGACACTATGCATTGGGATCTTGTTCCTAATTTTGCGATTCAAGGTATGCAAGTCGTTCCTGGCTCAAATCCAGTCTATGGTCTTAACACGCTAGGTGGCGCTTTAGCGCTTCAAACTAAGGATGGTAGAAGTAATCAAGGCGCTGCACTAGAAGCTGAAGCTGGTTCTTGGGGCAGAAAAAGAACATTGGCTCAATTTGGAGGCGTATCTAAAGATGGCTCAGTGGATTATTTCCTAGGCGCACAACATACGACTGAAGACGGTTGGAGAAAATATTCACCTAGTCATATTAATCAAACCTTCGGTAAGATTGGTTGGCAAAACGAAAAAACAAAACTTAACTTAAGTTATATCGGTGCTTATAACAATATGATTGGTAACGGCTTAACTCCTATTGATATGTTAGGTGGTGATCGAGACGGCATTCATACAACACCTGATCAGACTAAAAATTATCTAAACCATTTTGCACTTAATGGTGCGCATTGGCTAAATAACGATGTAATGTTAAGCGGTAACGCTTACCACAGAACCTCGAATCGAAATACCCTTAATGGTGACGCGAATGATGACTTTAGAACATATGATCCTGCTGAACCAATTACTAGTGGTGGTAATGCTATTCATGGTGGCGATGGTTCTGGTGGAGTTAACGAAGTTTCTGGGTTATGCGCTCCAAGAGGAACAGATGCTCTCACAGAGAGTTATGTTGGAAGTACAGAGGCTTGTGCTCCAGGCATTATGAATCGATCACGTCTCAAATCGCGTAGCTTAGGATTTAACATTCAAGCCGCATTTAATCAAGAAGTCTTTGGCAAGAAAAATCAATTAATCACAGGTTTGGGTTATGACGTGCAACGAACAAGATTTACGCAAACTGAGCAGCTAAGTGATGTAAGCGACACTGCTCCTGTTACTAATCTCATCACTTCTGCTGACACTTGGTTTGCGCCGGGCACCAGAAAACCTATTAACCTCGATGACGATATTGAAACTGAAGTTAATCTTGGTGGCAAATCGAAGACCGCAAGTTTATTTGCTACGGATACCATGTCTTTAAATCAGTTTTGGCATGTGACTGCAAGTGCAAGGTATAACCACACTACTGTTAAGAATCGAGATGCTCTAACCCCCTCTGGTGCTGGCAGTCTCTCGGGTGATCATGGATTTAATCGTGTCAACCCATCACTTGGCTTAACCTTTACCCCAACTGAAACGTTGAGTGTTTTTGGGTCTTACAGCGAATCAAATCGTGCACCAACATCTATTGAGTTAGGTTGTGCAGATCCAGCTCAGCCTTGCAAGCTTCCTAATGCTATGGCGGCAGATCCCCCACTTAATCAAGTGGTTGCGAAAACTTATGATTTTGGTGTGAGAGGCAAGTTTGCAGAGAATTTGAAATGGAATGCATCAGTTTACCGCACGATGAATCATGATGATATCCACTTCATTAATTCAAGTACTTTTTCCGGTGCTTTAGGATATTTTGATAATGTAGGAAGGACTAAACGTCAGGGACTAGACTTAGGTTTATCTGGATCAGTTGATAAACTATTCTTCAGAGCAGGTTATAGCTTTATATCTGCAAAATATGATTCGGATCTCACGCTTGTTAATGAGGTAAATTCTGTGGCAGACGCCACTGGTGCAGATACTATAAGCGTTACAAAAGGTAACTATCTTGCGGGTATCCCCAAGCATCAGTTTAAATTAAGACTTCAATACAGCATCACACCTCAATGGTCAGTAGGATCGAATGCCGTAGCCTACTCTGACCAGTTTGTTCAAGGTAACGAGAATAATGCGCACGTGGATTATAGTGGTATAAAAGGTAAACTGAGTGGCTATACAGTTGTGAATCTTGATACCCAATATAACCTTGGTCAAGGTTGGAATGTATTTGCGAAAGCAACTAATATCTTCGATAAAGATTACTACACAGGCGGTCGTCTAGCTGAAACTATGTTCTCTTCGGCTGGTGCCTGGGGTATAAATGATAGGGGCGTTACAGCAGTTGTTCCTGGCGCTCCTCAAGCAGCTTGGGTTGGCGTTCGTTATGAGTTTGGTGGCGCACCAGAAGCTAAGTAATATAAGTTAGTGATAACAAAAAAAGGGAGCTTAAAGCTCCCTTTTTTATTGCCAAAATTTTTTATTTTTGTGTGAGTTTGATAAATGAATAAAAGGTTCCAATAATGGGCAACCCAAAATTCGTCAGAATAAATTCTTTGGTGGGTTGATGATGTCTTATAGATAAATCATGAAGTTTAGTTAAGAGCAACATCCATGACAACACCCACATGAATAGCACTAAAAGAAATAGGTAGATGTAACCATCTGTCACAACATGAATGATATAAAACACAAATGTTGCGGCAATTGATGCATTCCATAAAAGAAATAGGTTAGTTGCCTGATCTATCTCATCCTCGATATTAACCACCACTTCTTTTCTTACGGATACCTTTTTTGGCTTGATCTCTAAGCTTGATCCGCAGTGATCACAGAACTTAGCGAAGTCTTTATTGATGACGTGCCCGCATTCGTAACAAATCATAATGGTGAAGTTGATTCAAATAAATAAGTGAGCCATCCTAAAGCGGTCTTCCCAAACCTATCCATGAATTCATCCCAAAATTATTTAGGAAGTTTTCCTGATATGCTTTCGTATCAATTACGTCACAATAGCAAACATATTAAGAAGGGTTAGAGTTTGAGCTTAAAGCTTCGTCTTATTTTGATCATCAACGCGGTATTGCTTCTTATTCTTATCTTAGGCGGCGTTTTAGCCATAGATACGGCCAAGAAAAACGTGCGGGCTGAAGTGGCTTCCGCTGAAAAATTAGCGCTCTATTTATTTGATATTGGCGTTTTAAATAACCCCAAGTACTACTCGATCGAGAGTGAATTTAAACCACTTAATTTGCAGAGTTTAGTCCACATGCGACATCTCAAAATTGAGTTCTTTAACTTAGAGGGCAAATTAGTCGACAGTAATGTTTCCGAAACCCATACCAAAGCGATTGACCAAGCCCCTAACTGGTTTGTGAACTTTATGGGCTTAATATCAGAGCCTTGGCAATTGCAACGCTTGCCTGTTGAGATTTTAGGTCAAGCTAAGGGTGCTATTGTGATTACCCCTGATCCTAGTTATGAGTTTGGTGAGATATGGAATCAATTCGCAGGTATCTTTTATCTGGCATGTGCTTTTTTTATTTTGACCAATATTTTGGTGGCGTGGATTGTGTTTAGAGCATTGAGCCCTGTGGAATTTATCTTGAAAGCTTTGACTGAATTAGAGTCAGGCAATTTAAAAGTGAAGATGCCTAACTTAAAAACTTCAGAATTGTCCGCGATTAGCAGTAAGTTTAATGTCATGGTTAAAACATTGAGAGCCAGTATTGAACAAAATCATCAGCTCTCACAAAAACTCATTCGCATTCAAGAAGAAGAGAGAAAAAGTTTGGCACGAGACCTTCATGATGAGTTTGGACAATCGCTCACCGCGATTCATGCAGACGCTGCTGTATTAAAAGCGTTAGCTAATAAAGAATATCCAAAAATTAAACCTTCTGTGAATGCAATCTCTGATCTCTCGAAACATCTCATGAATCTCGTAGGTGACATGTTAAATAGTTTGAAGTTAGGTGTGCTTCATGAATTAGGACTAGAAGAAGCTTTAAAAGATTTATTAAACACATGGCAATTAAGACACCTAAAAGTGAATCTTAATTATGAGGTTAACTTAAAAACATTGCCAAAGATAAATGAAACGATATCTATTACAAGCTATCGCATTATTCAGGAGTGTTTGACCAATATCACGAGGCACGCGAAAGCTAAAAATGTGGAGATTCATATCAATTACATTAAAAAAAATAAATCAATCGCTATGATTGATATTGAAGTGATCGATGACGGTATAGGTTTTAATAAATCACATCGCGATGGATTTGGTTTGTCAGGGATGCGAGAGCGCATCAATGAAATCGACGGAAAAATAAACATCACGAGTATGATCAATCAAGGCGTTCAGTTAAAAATTCAATTACCTGTGACAAGAAAAAAATAAATGGCAAAAAAAACAACCATCGTATTAGTGGATGATCACGCTGTAGTGAGAGCAGGAGTGAGACGACTTCTTGAGCAAGAGCCTTTATTTGAAGTGATAGGAGAGGCTGAGAGTGGGGAAAAAGCCTACCAAACTTTTGGTGAATTAAAGCCCGATGTGATGGTCATGGATTTATCGATGCCTGGCATGGGAGGATTGGAAGCCATTCGTCGAATCTTAATGCGCTATGAAAAAGCAAAAATTTTAGTTTTATCCATGCACGAGGATTTATCATTCGCGAACCAAGCCTTGAAGTTAGGTGCTAAAGGGTATCTCACTAAGAATACGTTGGCGGATGACTTGGTGAAGTCGATTGAAACAGTGACCCAGGGAGACGTTTTCTTGAGTGACGAGATCGCTAAAAAAATGGCGATGCAGTCAATTTCAGGCAATCAAGATCCTGTCCACGATTTATCAGCGCGTGAGTTTGAGATCTTTCGATTGTTAGCAGAAGGCTTGGATATTGATGCGATCGCATCAACACTTAATATAAGTTCTAAGACGGTGTCGAATTATCAAACCATGATCAAGCAAAAGCTTGATATCAATACCCCGATTGAACTTATTCGCTATGCGATTAAAGTGGGTATCATTAAAAATTAGGTTTTTTCGGGAAGAATTCTCAAACAATTTTGGGAGTGAACTTCATGCGTAATTTAAAGGGAAGAGCTAAAGTGGTGTTGTCTTAATACTTGCCATAAAAGCTTATAACGAGACGCACTCGACTCCACGAGTAAAGGGTTTTTTTAAAAGGGATTCATTCTTGAATCCCTTTTTTTATCCTAAGAAATCAAAAGAGCGCCCTCCCTCGTGATATCATTTTAAACATGAAGATCGGTACCCCCTTATCCCCAAATGCCACGCGTGTCATGCTTCTTGGAAGTGGTGAACTTGGTAAAGAAGTGATTATTGCATTGCAGCGTTTAGGTGTGGAAGTCATTGCGGTGGACCGTTATGAAAATGCCCCGGGACATCAGGTTGCTCATCGATCCCATGTGATCGATATGACGAATAGTGATGCCCTCTTGAATTTAGTCAAACTAGAAAAGCCCCATTATATTGTGCCTGAAATCGAAGCGATCAACACTGACGTGTTAGCGCAAATCGAAAAAAGTGGGGATGCGATTGTGATTCCCACAGTCAATGCCGTTCAACTCACCATGAATCGTGAAGGTATTCGTGATTTAGCGGCAAATCAATTAAAACTTCCTACGTCCCCATTTGCGTTTGCTAAAAGTTTAGACGAATTACAAAAAGCCATTGATAGTGGCATTGGTTATCCATGCTTTGTAAAACCCACGATGTCATCTTCCGGTAAAGGCCAATCTCGGATCACTGAAGCATCAAAAGTCAAAGACGCATGGGATTATGCTGCCTCTGCAGGACGGGTCAATAAAGGTGTGGTGATTGTAGAAGGCCAAATCGATTTTGATTATGAAATTACACTACTGACTGTTAGAGCCCAAAACGAAAAGGGTGATATTGAAACTTATTTCTGTGAACCTATTGGGCACAAACAAGAGCAGGGTGACTATGTGGAGAGTTGGCAACCGCAACCCATGCATGAGGTGGCATTAAAAAAAGCACGTGATATTGCTAAAAAAATTACGGATGCCTTAGGGGGTTTAGGCTTATTCGGTGTGGAGCTCTTTATTAAAGATGATCAAGTATGGTTTTCAGAAGTAAGTCCAAGGCCACATGATACCGGTATGGTAACTATGGCGAGCCAACGTCAGAACGAGTTTGAATTGCACGCACGTGCCATTTTAGGTTTACCTGTGAATACAAGCTTATCAAGACCTTCTGCAAGTGCTGTCATTTACGGCAACCACGACGCGGATGGTATTCATTTTGAAGGTATTGAAAAAGCATTAGGAATTCCAGAATCAGATTTAAGGCTCTTTGGTAAGCCCACTTCATTTAAACGTCGTCGGATGGGTGTGGCTTTAGCATCTGCTGACAATGTGAGTGAAGCAAGAGCGCGAGCTCAAAAAGTAGCATCACTCGTTAAAACATCTGTTTAATGTCTCAACCCTCAGCGTCAACTCCTCAAACACTATATGATTTATTAGGTGGTGAGCCAGAAGCTACGTACAAAATTCGCGAAATCGTCGAAGCATTTTACGATGTGATGGATAGTGATGAAAAAGTAAAAACCATTCGCCTCATGCATCCCGAAGATTTAACTTCATCCCGCGAAAAACTTTTTATGTTCTTAAGTGGATGGACGGGTGGACCACAACTTTATATTGAGCGTTATGGACATCCATTTTTAAGACGTCGGCACCTGCCCTTTAAGATAGGGGAAGAGGAGCGTGATCAATGGATTTATTGTATGACAAAGGGCATGCTTAATTTAAAGATGGAAGAGGAAAAAATAAAAGCGCTTTTGAATGCGCTTTATCCCATCGCTGACTTCATGCGAAATCAGTAATTATTTTAAACGCGTGATTTACGTTTTGGTGGTTCTGATTTTGAGTCTGAGGCTCTAAATGTTCTAATCGTGGTTGGCTTTTTAGCAAACGTTTTCGGCGCAGATTCACGTTTGGTAGCTGGCTTTCTGTCACTTGGTTTTCTGTCACCAAAAGTTTTTTTATCCCCAAATGATTTTTTATCTGAATCAGCACGACTGAAGCTAGGTTTCTTGTCTGATGTTTTTCCAAATAATCTTTTTTCAACTGCCTTTTTCTCGAAGGGACTTCTAGGCGTTCTGGGTTCACTATCGCGCTTAGGTGCGTCACTCGAACCAAATTCTTTTCGGAATGGTTTTTTATC
>Ga0208787_1001515_pt1 | contig 10068 bp, 8 predicted proteins | sample Wag4_2014_7_11_FD_187362 | JGI IMG/M metagenome (GOLD analysis project Ga0208787, IMG submission 187362) | Fresh water microbial communities from Ohio, USA - Utica-2 Time Series HT 2014_7_11 (SPAdes) (version 2) | ecosystem: Environmental > Aquatic > Freshwater > Water tank | place: USA: Ohio... | reverse complement strand
GAAGTTGTTGATTTCATGCACATCGAGCGTTACTCACATGTAATGCATATTGTTTCAACTGTTATCGGAAAGCTTTCAAAGAAATCATCACCAGTTGATGCGCTCTTTTCAGTATTTCCGGCAGGTACTTTGTCAGGTGCTCCCAAGCCTCGTGCGATGGAAATCATCGAAGAGTTAGAAACAACTAGACGTGGCGTTTACGGCGGAATAGTTGGGTACATTGATTTCACAGGAAATCTAGATACCTGTATCGCAATTAGAACAGCACTACTGCATAAGGGAACCGCTTATGTGCAAGCAGGTGCCGGCGTAGTCGCTGACTCAGATCCCGAATCAGAGAATCAAGAGTGTCGCAATAAGGCGGCAGCGGTTTTGACAGCGGTGCATGCAGCCAATCGATTGGCGCGCAAGCAATGAAAGAGTTTCTGCCGATCATTATTTCTCTAGTGGTTGTATTCGCACTAGTTGTCGTTATCTCTAAGAGATTCAAACTCTCTTCCCGTTACGAACGCAAGCCACGCCAACTCAATACCTGGAGCGCACTCGATCACGGAATTGATCCAACGGTGGATGAAAAGTTATGAGCGTTCTAGCATCAATCATCGAAGGTGTGCGTGAGGATCTAGCGGCTAGACGCCTTCCGATGGCGCAGTTACAAGAGGCGCTTGAAACTGCTCCTGCAGTGCGTGACTGCCTACCAAATCTATTAACTAAAGAAATTTCTTTAATTGCAGAGGTGAAGAGATCCTCACCTAGCAAAGGTGCCTTGGCAACAATTACAGATCCTGCCGGCTTAGCCGCAGCCTATGAGGAAGCTGGTGCACATGTTGTCAGTGTTCTGACTGAACAGCGCAGATTTGGCGGATCACTTGCCGATTTAGATGCGGTCAGAAAAGCGATAGATCTTCCAATCCTTCGCAAGGATTTCATGGTTGATGAGTATCAATTTTACGAAGCACGTGCACATGGTGCAGATGTGGTTCTGTTGATTGTTGCAGCGCTAAGTAAGAATCAACTTGAAGATTACTTTCATTTAGCTAAGGAACTTGGGATGAGATCTTTGATTGAGGTTCATACCCATGATGAGTTAGAACGTGCCCTCGAGATCTCGCCAGAGATCATCGGCGTGAACTCTCGTAATCTGAAAACATTAGATGTGGATGCACAAGCATTTGCCGAACTCATTCCACAGATTCCATCAACAATGGCTCGCGTTGCAGAGTCTGGAATCTCCACACGCCAAGAGGTTGCATTTGCCCAAGAGTGTGGAGCGACCGCAATATTGGTTGGAGAAGCCCTTGTCCGCTCAGGATCTCCATCAGTTGCGATCGACCAATTGCTCGGTAGTCTTTAACTATGAGCAACCCAGGACACTTCGGAGATTACGGCGGGCGTTTCGTACCCGAAGCATTAATTGGAGCTCTCAATGAACTTGAGGTCGCACATAACACCGCGCAAAAGGATCCTGAGTTTTTAGCAGAGCTTGCAGAGCTGCACCGAACATATACTGGTCGCCCAAGCATCATCACCGAAGCAAAGCGATTTTCTAAACATGCAGGTGGTGCGCGAATCTTTCTTAAGCGTGAAGATCTCAACCACACCGGTTCACATAAGATCAACAATGTTTTAGGTCAAGCGCTACTTACAAAGCGCATGGGTAAGAAGCGAATCATCGCTGAAACCGGTGCAGGTCAACATGGTGTTGCATCGGCAACAGCGGCTGCGTTGATGGGTCTTGATTGTGTTGTGTACATGGGAGAAGAAGACACCCGTCGTCAGGCGCTCAACGTTGCACGTATGAAGTTGCTAGGTGCAGAGGTTGTTCCTGTTACTTCAGGTTCACGCACCCTGAAGGATGCAATTAATGAGGCGATGCGTGATTGGGTTACCAATGTTGCAGATACACATTACTTATTAGGCACCGTAGCCGGACCACACCCATTCCCAACGATGGTTCGCGATTTCCACAAAATAATCGGCGAAGAAGCCCGCGAACAGATGCTTGCCTTAACGGGAAGACTTCCAGATGCGATCTTGGCCTGTGTTGGTGGCGGATCCAATGCGATCGGAATCTTTAATGCCTTTATTCCAGATAGCGATGTGCGTTTAATTGGCCTAGAAGCTGGCGGTGATGGAGTTGAAACCGGACGCCACGCGGCAACGATTACAGGTGGAACACCTGGAGTACTTCATGGAACACGTTCCTATGTTTTGCAGGATGCAAATGGTCAGACGATTGAATCTCATTCAATCTCTGCCGGTTTAGATTACCCAGGTGTTGGACCAGAGCATGCATATCTGCATGACATCGGACGTGCTGAATACCGTGCAATCAATGATGATGCGGCGATGTATGCATTCTCGCTATTGAGTAAAACAGAGGGAATTATTCCTGCGATTGAAACTGCACACGCATTAGCTGGCGCCATTCTTGTTGGCCAAGAGTTAGGTCCACAAGCAAATCTGCTGATTAACCTCTCTGGTCGCGGAGACAAGGATGTTCAAACCGCCGCCGAATACTTTGGAATTCCTCTGTAATGACTCAACTTGATTCAGTCATGGCAAAGGTCCGTGCAGAAAATCGCGCAGCACTTATTGCTTATATTCCAGCGGGTTTTCCTTCACAGCAAGGATGTGCCAAAGCGATTCAAGCACTTGCAGCAGCAGGAGTTGATGCGATCGAAATCGGTTTTCCTTATAGCGACCCGGTAATGGATGGTCCTGTAATTCAAGAGGCGGCGGAAATTTCATTGAAAGGTGGAACAAATGCCGCAGATGTTTTCGCCGCACTTAAGGTTGCAACCGATACTGGTGTAGCGGCAGTAGTGATGACCTACTGGAATCCGATCGAAAGGTATGGAGTAAATGAGTTTGCTCAATCCATCGCTGATAACGGGGGATCGGGTGTTATTACCCCAGATCTAACAATTGAAGAGTCTGATCGCTGGTTAGCGGCTACGAGCAAGACAGGCATTAATCCAATTTATGTAGTTGCACCAAGTACCAATGATGCTCGCCTTGCTGATGTAACCGCTAAGACTGGTGGCTTTGTTTACGCGGCAAGTTTGATGGGGGTAACTGGAACTCGCACCAGCGTCTCAACCGATGCCAGCGACCTGGTCTCACGGGTGCGCACCGTGACCGATCTGCCGATCTCAGTTGGTTTAGGTGTTTCAACACGCGAGCAGGCTAAATCCCTTGCCGCATACGCTGATGGTGTCATCGTTGGTTCTGCATTTATCAAATTACTTCTTGCGGCAAAAACTGAACAAGAAGGGTTGGATGCGATTTCGCATTTAGCTAAGGAGCTTGCGCTAGGAGTTCGTGAGGGTCGATGAAGAGTTTCCTTGTAAAGAATCAACCATGGATCACACTTCTTGGTCGCTTGCTTTTGGGTGGAGTTTTGCTCGTTGCTGGTGGATTAAAGGTCACCAAGCCAACTGAATCTGCCAACGCAACAGCTGCTTACAAAATTTTGCCCACTGATTTAGCGCACCTAGTTGGATACGCGTTGCCATGGATTGAAGTTGCAATTGGATTGCTTCTGATTCTTGGAATTATGGTCAGATACTCTGCGATCTTTAGTGGAATCATCATGATTGTCTTTATCGCTGCGATCGCCTCGGTGTGGGCTCGTGGCCTCTTAATCGACTGTGGCTGCTTCGGAGGAGGCGGCGAAATCGATCTATCTCTGAAGTCTCAGGTTCATCGCGCCTATTTCACAGAAATCATGCGGGATTTGGGCTTGGCGCTCACCGCGCTTTATCTATACCTTTTCCCATACGGAAAGTTAAGTTTTGAAAAAGCAGCTCAACCAATCGAGGAGTAACAATGGCAAAGCAAGCGGCAAAGAGCACAGATAACACAACGCGCTGGATCGTTATTGGAATGGTCCTTCTTGTTGTAGTTACCGGAGTAGTTTTCTCACTCTTTAGTCAAAACAGCAAAGAGAGCGCATCCCTTGCAGGTTTGGATGGAACTACTCTTAAGCCAGCGATTACTTCAACTATCGATACAGCAAATGGATCGCCAATTACCTTTGATAATGGCGCTGTAACAGTTATCGATATTTGGGAAGATCCACAGTGCCCAGTATGTAAGTTGTTTGAAGATGCCAATGGGGATTACCTCGAATCTCTGATCCGTGAGAAGAAAGCAACTGTTCGTTACCACGTACTTTCCTTCTTAGGAGATGAGTCTGTACGCGCTGCTAACGCCTCATTCTGTGCAGCAGATGAAGGTCAGTACCTCGATTTCAACCACGCTTTGTATGCGGTCCAGTCTCCACTTGAGAACTCAGGTTTCTGGAGCAATGAAACTTTGGTCAATATCGGAAAGAAGATTGGTATTACTTCAACAACATTTGAAAACTGCGTAACTAAGGGCTCAAAGGTTGAGGTTGTTAAGGCCAACTACGATTCGATGAATAAGTTTGGTGTTCAGGGAACTCCTACAGTGTTCATCAATGGCAAGAAATGGGAACGCGCTCAAAACGAATTCATTCTTGAAGAGTTTAAAGCCGCTGTTGAGGCTGCTTAAACTTTGAATAGCGCTTTTCCAACTCCAGCACAATCGTTGCTCGAGCTTGGTCCTTTAACAATTCACTATTACGCACTATGCATCATTTCTGGCATTGCGATTGCGATTTGGTTTGGCGGAAAGCGCTTCCAGTATAAAACCGCACAAGGTCAATCAGTTGTTTCAGAGGTAGCAATAGTTGCTGTTCCATCTGGAATTATCGGTGGACGTATTTATCATGTGATCTCATCGCCTAACGCTTACTTTGGTAAAGGCGGCGAACCCATTGATGCATTTAAAATTTGGGAGGGCGGCTTAGGTATTTGGGGTGCCATATCTATCGGATTATTGGGTGCTTACCTTCGTTATAGATCTCTGGCTCGAACACTTGATCTTCCATCATTTGCAGTTTTCGCAGATGCATTAGCTCCTGGAATCTTGTTCGCTCAAGCAATTGGACGATTTGGCAATTGGTTTAATGGTGAACTCTTTGGGAAGCCGCTGGATTCATGGTGGGCGGTAGAGATTCCAATGCGATATCGCCCCAATGGATACTCTCAATTCGAATCATTTCACCCGACATTTTTATATGAAGCAATCTGGTGCTCACTGATTGCGGTCATCATTATTAAGTTCGGAAATAAATTGAAAGCGGGGCAAAGCTTCGCGCTTTATGTCGCTACCTACTGCCTAGGTCGATTTTTCATTGAGTTAATTCGCATCGATACCGCCAACACAATCGCTGGTTTACGGGTCAATGTCTGGGTCAGCCTGCTCGTAGGCGCAGGTGCTGTGCTGTATTTCGCTCGCGCCTCAAAAAAATCGCTATAACTCTCAGGTAGGCTTGCCTCCATGAGTTTGGAAGAGGTCTACAAAAGAAATCTAGAACATCGCACCAATCGTGCCGGTTGGCTTCGTGCCGCAGTGCTTGGTGCAAATGATGGCCTCGTTTCAACGGCAGCTTTAATGATCGGTGTCGCAGCAGCTGGAAAACAAGATTTCATAATCACTGCAGGTGTCGCCGGAATCACCGCAGGTGCTATGTCAATGGCCGTTGGTGAGTACATCTCCGTTCGCTCACAAAATGATGTTGAAGAATCAGATCGCAACCTTGAGATCGCACACCTTGCTGCAGATCCCGAAGGTGAGCTACAAGAGCTTCAGCAGATTTATATTGATCGTGGCTTAACTCCAGCACTTGCCTTGCAGGTTGCACTTGAGATGCATCGTAAAGATCCGCTCGAAGCCCACCTTCGGGATGAACTTGGCCAACACCCAAGTACCAAGGCCCGTCCTGTCCAAGCAGCGGTTGCATCGGCAATCTCATTCACCTTGGGCGGATTGATTCCATTTGCAGGCGCTTTTGCTCCAACCCTTGGCACTAAGGCGTGGAGCATCGTCGCCTTTACCCTCGGGGGATTGGTAATCACCGGCGTGGTCTCAGCCCGAACCGCAGGCTCAAAGCTGCTCTCACCAACACTGCGTGTGCTGATCGGTGGCTCCATAGGTATGGCGATCACCGCAGGAATTGGAAAGATTGCCAACATCTCAGGGCTCTAACTAGCCCTCTTATTGCTACGATTTCGCCCTACGCAACAAGCAGTGAGCATCACGGGCCAAGGATGTCCCTTTACATGTAAGGACAAATCCGTAGGAGCGCGCCCATGGCACTTGCATCCAATTATCCACAAGCACAGGGACTCTACGACCCTGCCGCTGAACATGATGCCTGCGGCGTTGCAATGGTTGCCACACTCAACAAGGTTGCAACTCATCACATTGTTTCCCAAGCACTAACCGCTTTACGCAATATGGAGCACCGCGGTGCATCAGGTGCTGAACCAGATAGCGGTGATGGTGCAGGAATCCTTATTCGTATTCCAGATGCATACTTTCAAGCGGTAGTTGATTTCAAACTTCCAGCTGCAGATGCGTATGCAACAGGTATTGCATTTATCGCCAAGGGTGCAGATGTAAAGGGCGAGATCGAAAAGTTAGCTAATGAAGAAGGTTTAATTGTCCTAGGGTGGCGCGAAGTTCCGATTAACCCATCATCTCTTGGAAAGACCGCCTTGTCGGTAATGCCAGATTTCCACCAACTATTTATTGCTGGCAAAAAGGGCGAGACTGGAATTGCATTAGATCGACTAGCTTTTTGTTTGCGCAAGCGTGCTGAGCATGGATTAGATCTGTATTTCCCTTCATTGTCATCTCAGACAATTGTGTACAAGGGAATGCTTACAACAGGTCAACTGGAAGAGTTTTTCCCAGAGCTTTCAGATGAGCGTGTTGTTTCACCGCTTGCGCTGGTTCACTCACGTTTTTCCACAAATACCTTTCCTTCATGGCCGCTTGCTCACCCATACCGTTTTATTGCACACAATGGCGAAATCAATACCGTTAAGGGAAATCGCAATTGGATGCGCGCTCGCGAATCGCTATTAGAAAGTGATCTCATTCCTGGAGATCTCAAGCGCTTATTCCCAATTGTTGAAATGTCAGGCTCTGACTCTGCTTCATTTGATGAAGTTCTGGAGCTTTTGTACTTAGGTGGACGTTCACTTCCGCACGCTGTGTTAATGATGATTCCTGAAGCGTGGGAGAACCATGCAACGATGCCGCAGAACCGCCGTGATTTTTACGCCTTCCACGCATCGATGATGGAGCCTTGGGATGGTCCTGCCTGTGTAACTTTTACAGATGGTCATCAAGTAGGCGCGGTACTTGATCGCAATGGTTTACGTCCATCACGTTACTGGGTAACTAAGGATGGAATGGTTGTACTAGCTTCCGAAGTCGGAGTTCTTGATATTCCAGCTGAAAATGTAGAGCGCAAGGGTCGTTTGCAGCCAGGCAAGATGTTCTTAGTTGATATTGAACAAGGTCGCATTATTGAAGATGGCGAAATCAAAGATGGTTTAGCAAATGCTGCTCCATATGGAGATTGGTTACATGCTGGCATCATCAAGTTGAGCGAACTTCCTGCACGCGAACACATTGTGTATCCACACTCATCTGTTGTTCGTCGTCAACGCGCATTTGGTTACACCGAAGAGGATCTACGTATTTTAGTAACACCTATGGCAAAGAACGGTATGGAGCCACTTGGTTCGATGGGAACAGATACTCCTATCGCCGCCCTTTCTGACAAGCCACGTTTGATCTTTGATTACTTCTCACAACTATTTGCACAAGTTACTAACCCACCCCTTGATGCGATCCGTGAAGAGTTAGTAACAAGTCTTGGAACGTCAATGGGACCTGAGCACAACCTGCTCGATCCCGGCCCAAGCAGCTGCCGACAGATTTCATTAGCTTTCCCAGTAATTGATAATGATGAGCTTGCAAAGATCATTCACGTTAACGCAGATGGAGATCACCCAGGTTTAGGTGCACATGTGATTCGAGGCTTGTTTAGCATCGCTGATGGGGGAGACTCATTACGCGAACGTTTAAATGAGATCAAAGCTGAAGTTTCACAGGCGATTAATGATGGTGCTCGCATCATTGTTTTATCAGACCGCGATGGTGATGCAGAGAACGCTCCAATCCCATCACTTCTTCTAACATCTGCAGTTCACCACCATTTGATCCGTGAAAAGAGCCGCACCAAGGTTGGTTTAGTAGTTGAAGCCGGAGATGTTCGCGAGGTTCACCACGTTGCGCTGTTGATTGGATATGGCGCAGCATGTGTGAATCCATACCTTGCAATGGAGTCAGCAGAAGATCTAGTACTTCAAGGTGTCATCACAGGAATCACACCTGAAAAGGCGGTTAAGAATTTAATTAAGAGCCTCGGCAAGGGTGTTCTCAAGGTGATGTCCAAGATGGGTATCAGCACCATCGCCTCATATACAGGCGCACAGGTATTTGAAGCTATCGGACTTTCGCAAGAGGTAGTCGATGAGTACTTTGTTGGAACAACATCTCGTCTTGGTGGAGTTTCACTGGATGTAATTGCACAAGAAACAATCGCCCGTCACCACATCGCTTATCCTCCTGGTGGAGAAGTTCCAGGAACAAAGCGTCTGCCAATCGGTGGCGAGTACCAATGGCGTCGCGAAGGTGAGCCTCACCTATTTGATCCCGAGACTGTATTTACTTTGCAGCACTCAACACGTAATAAGCGTTACGACGTTTTCAAGCGATACACAGATCGCGTCAACGAACAGAGCAAGCGCCTGATGACCTTGCGTGGTTTGTTCCAATTTAAAGAGGGAGTAAATCCACCGATTTCGGTTGATGAAGTTGAGCCAATCAGCGCCATCATTAAGCGTTTCTCAACTGGTGCGATGTCATACGGATCTGTGTCAGCAGAGGTTCACGAGACCTTAGCTATTGCAATGAACCGTATTGGTGGAAAATCCAATACAGGTGAGGGCGGAGAAGAGCCAGAGCGCTTTGTCATGATGGCAAATGGTGATTCAAAGCGATCTGCAATTAAGCAGGTTGCATCTGGTCGATTTGGTGTAACAAGTAATTACTTGGTTAACAGCGATGATATTCAAATCAAGATTGCACAGGGAGCAAAGCCTGGTGAAGGTGGACAGCTGCCTGGTAACAAGGTCTATCCATGGATTGCAAAGGCACGTTACTCAACACCTGGTGTTGGTTTGATTTCACCACCTCCACACCACGATATTTACTCAATTGAAGATCTTGCTCAATTGATTCATGATTTAAAGAATGCAAATAAGAATGCACGTGTTCACGTCAAGCTTGTAGCAGAGGTTGGCGTTGGAACTGTTGCTGCAGGTGTTTCAAAGGCACACGCCGATGTTGTTTTGATCTCAGGCCACGATGGTGGAACAGGTGCATCACCGCTGACATCACTCAAGCATGCAGGTGCTCCATGGGAACTTGGTTTAGCTGAAACACAGCAAACATTGTTGCTCAATGGTTTACGTGATCGCATCGTCGTTCAGGCAGATGGTCAACTAAAGACAGGTCGCGATGTTGTTATCGCAGCGCTACTTGGAGCAGAAGAGTATGGCTTCGCAACCGCGCCGCTTGTTGTTTCTGGTTGCATCATGATGCGTGTGTGCCACTTGGATACATGCCCAGTAGGTGTTGCTACACAAAACCCAGAGCTTCGTAAGAAGTTCAGCGGTAAGCCAGAGTTTGTTGAGACATTCTTTGAGTACATCGCTGAAGAGGTCCGCGAATTATTGGCTCAACTTGGCTTCCGTACGCTGCAAGAAGCGATCGGTCATGTTGAATATCTTGATACTCGTAAGGCGGTAGATCACTGGAAGGCAGCTGGATTAAACCTTGAGCCTTTATTAGTTCGCCCAGATGTTGATAGCGCATTGCACAACACCATCAAGCAGGATCACGGTTTAGCTGCTGCGCTAGATAACACCCTGATTGAACTTGCTCAACCTGCACTTACAAAGGGTGAAGCGGTAAAGATCGATCTACCCGTACGAAACGTTAACCGCACCGTTGGAACAATGTTAGGTGCAGAGGTCACACGAAAGTACGGCGCAGAAGGTTTACCTGCCGGAACAATTGATGTCACCTTGCATGGTTCAGCGGGTCAATCACTGG
>Ga0208787_1001508_pt1 | contig 10096 bp, 12 predicted proteins | sample Wag4_2014_7_11_FD_187362 | JGI IMG/M metagenome (GOLD analysis project Ga0208787, IMG submission 187362) | Fresh water microbial communities from Ohio, USA - Utica-2 Time Series HT 2014_7_11 (SPAdes) (version 2) | ecosystem: Environmental > Aquatic > Freshwater > Water tank | place: USA: Ohio... | reverse complement strand
CCTACAAGATCCTGACCCTTATTCATGAAAAAATAATCTGTGATACCTGAATCATTTCTTTTTATATAGAGATCTGAAGAGGTGAGCTTCTCTAATTCAATCCAGTCTTTTTCCGATCTATCAAAAGTTAAATAGATCTTTGAGAAAGAATGATTGTAGAGATTATGAATCTGAATTTTATCTTCTTCTTTAAGATGATGATATTTTGTTTTTTCAAAATGTTCAGATCTTTCATTTTTTTCAATTTTATCAATCTCATATTGAGTACCGCATAGATGAAAACCAAACTTATTGTAAAGTTTTGTATTATTACTCCAGAGAAGGAAAAAAGTAGAATCACTTCTTTTTTCTGCTATCACATCTTGGAGAAGAGTTTGAAAATATCCTTTACCTCTGGAATTCTCCTCAACAGCAATCCCTCCAAGGAGACAAACACGAAATGTTTCTCCTCTGAGAGTGAGAAATTTATCTTTTGTACCTATGTGGGCTACAACATTTTCATTATCGTCTAAGAGTATAAAGCAGTGATCATGATTGCTCTTATCAATCAGGGGAGCAAAGTCTACGTCGAAGCGGTCTGGCTTATTGTAACCAAAAGATTGCTCAATAAGTTTTAGAGTTTGTTCAAAACATGAGGCTTTTTCACTTAAGCGGAAAATATTGCCCATATAAAAACCTCCATAATTTCAAATATTTAAACCCTTTTTCTGAGTAATGTCGATTTTTTTTACATAAGCCTCAAGTATCTTGGCGTAGTGTCGAAAAGTTATGCATGAAGACCACTTATGGTTTTCACACTCTTCTCACGGATTGAGAACGAGTGAAGCCCGATCAAGGAGGATGTATGGGTTTAAGGATTAACACCAACGTTTCGTCGCTAAATGCGCAAAGAAACTTAGGTCAGACACGTGGTTCTCAACAGAAGGTGTTGGAGCAGTTATCTTCAGGTAGTCGTATTAACCGAGCCGGTGATGATGCCGCTGGTTTGGCCATCTCAGAAAACTTAAAAGCGCAAATCAGAGGATTAGGTCAGGCGGAAAGAAACGCTCAAGATGGTGTCTCTCTAGTGCAGATCGCTGAAGGTGGTCTAACAGAGATCAGTAGCATCATGATCCGTCTTCGTGAACTAGCAGTGCAGGCAGCTTCAGATACTATCGGACCAACAGAACGCAAATTCTTGAACGTTGAATTTGAACAGTTACTTTCTGAAGTTGATCGACTGGCCAACTCAACAGAATTTAACCGAGTACCGCTTTTAAATGGTACAGGATCGGTTTTTGATATTCAGATAGGTACCAGAAATGATCCTTTATCAGATCGATTAACTTTTGATGCATCAACTGCTGACGTGAATGTGGCCTCTCTGGGGCTGAACCTGGCTTCAGTTTCAGATAAAATTTCGGCACAGAACTCACTAACTGCAATTGATCAAGCGATTCAAACTGTGTCTGGAATCCGTGCTGACTTTGGTGCTCTTCAGAACCGACTTCAGTCCACTATTAACAACATCCAGATCAGTAATGAAAACTTATCTGCTGCAAACTCACGTATCAGAGATACAGACATTGCAGCTGCTACTTCAGAAATGACAAGAACAAACATCTTGATGCAAGCAGGTACTTCAGTATTGGCTCAAGCGAATCAGTCTTCAACGAACGCTATTAGCCTTATTAATGCCGCTGCTCAGGGATAAGGCAAACGCTTAAGTCCCTGACTTCGAGATAAATGATGTGAATTGAAATCCTGCAATACTTGATAGTGGGTGTGTGTACTAGCAAGTTAATTTTAAGGATAGTGCATTTTAAAAAAATTAACAATCGGTGGACAGAAAGTCCCTGAATGAACATGGAGGTTCGGTTATGACAACAAAGGATTAAAATATGGGTTTAAGAGTAAATACAAATGTGTCGAGCATTGCTGCTCAACGTGCTTTAGGAATAACGAAGAATAACTTGGATAACAACTTTAGGAAGTTATCCAGCGGTGAAAGGATTAATCGTTCTGCCGATGATGCTGCAGGATTAGCGATCAGTGAAAAATTGAAAGCTCATATCCGAGGACTTAGGCAGGCGAGAAGGAACTCAGATGATGGCGTATCACTTATACAAACAACAGAAGGCGCACTCAATGAAGTATCCAACATCCTTATCCGTCTCAGAGAGCTTTCTGTCCAGGCAGCCTCTGATACTGTGGGAGACACTGAGAGACGCTTTTCAGATATTGAATTTCAGAACTTGCTTGAAGAAATTCAAAGAATTTCACAAGGCACTGAATTCAATGGTAGAAAGCTTCTTGACGGTACGGGCGGAATTGTTGAAATCCAAGTTGGGATCCATAATGATCCAACTAATGACAGGATTAAATATGATTCAGTCACCACTGACTCGACTCTTGCAAATCTTGGCCTCACAGGTGAGACCATTTCTAGTAAAGAGGGAGCTCAAGTATCACTCGGTAGACTGGATGAAGCTCTGGTACGAATTAACGGAACTCGTGCCAATTTGGGTGCACTACAGAATCGTCTGCAATCCGCAAGTAATTCACTTGCAATTACAGAAGAGAATTTTAGTGCCGCAAATTCTCGAATTCGTGATGTTGATGTGGCTTCAGAAACTGCAGATATGGCAAAGAATAACATTCTTTCTCAGGCAGGTGCTGCGGTCCTAGCACAGGCGAATCAAACTCCGAGTATGGCTTTGAAATTAATTGGTTAATCACACATCCACTAACCTTCCCCTGAATAGGGGAAGGTTTTTTCTTTTTTCATTATCTGAAATTTAATATTCTGCTAAAATATTTAAATGAAAAAAACTGTCCTTGTATTTGGCGCTTCATCTTTCGTCGGCTCCAATTTAGTTGATTCTTTTAAAAATGATTTCAGGGTCATTGGAACTTACAATAAAACGCCGGTTCAAATATCTGGAGTTACCTGTTTACCTTGCGATGTTCTTAAAAAAGACTACGTATCAAGTCTTGTGGCGAGATTTTCTCCTGATTATATTATTTACGCAGTTGGGATGAATTCAATCAGAAAAAGTCAGCTTCTTCACAGACAATCCGAAAATCTAAATTCCACTGGAGCTGTAAATTGTGCAGCTGCGTCCGATCGATATAATTCAAAATTCATATACATTTCATCAGCATTTATTTTCAAACCATCAGAGCTTAATTATTTAGAAAGTGAAACACCTCTATCGGAAACTATTTATGGTAAATCGATTTCTTCAACGGAGTTTTTTCTTCAGCGCTCATGCATGAATTACCTTATATTAAGGTGCTGTTCACTTTATGGAAGAAGTTTTAATCCCATTCATCCAAACTGGTTTGAAACTTTGCAGACAAAGTTAGCCAAGAGTGAATCTATTTTAATAGATGATTCAATTCAAACAGGATTTTTGGATGTTCACTTTATGGGTACACTTTTGAAAAATCTGCTTCTCACAGGAGTGACAAACAGGTTATTTCATATTTCCAGCAAGGACTTTAAGACTAGATATGAATTTGCAAAAATTTATGCAAAAGTTTTTAAGCGTGATGAGGATTTGATACAAAAATCCATTGGTGTATTTTCAAAAGCAGAAAATTCTAAACAGGAAGAAAGATCATTGATTCAATTTAAGCTTGATACGTCCAATGTGGAAGACTTCTTAAAGCTTAATATGGTAACCATTGAAGATTCTCTGAAAATTACTTATAAAAGGTTCACGTCAGCGTGATGAATTCTTAATGAACTCGGTTAGATAATATTTAACCAGAGCCTCAACTTCCACTACTTCACCTTGAAATCTCCAGGTGATCGAATTAAACGGGCCAACATGTGCTTTTATTTCATGGATGGCGTGACTAGATTGATTCTCATTGGCTAGGCGGCCAGAAAAAAGTCCTCCATTACTGGAAAGGAATCCGATACTAATGACATCGGGAGATCTTCTCGCAACGATCAGCTTTAGGGAATTTCTAAATAGGATAAAATCATTAATAGTATTTGAGATCCTGAATACCTTGATTGATCGTGAAGTATCTCGGTTGCTTCTATATTGATTAAAAAGCGAAACGTATAAATCAAAGCGATCTTTAAGTTTATTAACAAAATTCAAAGATGATTCTTCAAGAAGTTGTTGAGTATTCAAATGATCATTGAATCTTATTATTCCGGATTCTTCCATGTTGACCTCTTCGAGGGCAAGGTTTTCAATCCAGGAAACATTTTGATAATCGCTCACATTAATAGTGTCCATTCTTTAATTCTTTGGCATGGTCGGGTTCTCGTCAAGATAATTGTTCTATAGGGGCAGAGAGAGCAGTTTTTGAATAGATCAATAAGAAGGTCTAGGGGAAGGCTTAATACGGTTTCGCGCCCCTAGAAACTAGGTGGGCGCAATTAGTAATCACTTTAGGCTTCTCACATTCTGGTCTAATGCTAAACCAGGCAAGCTTGCACACCGTGATCAGGGACCGCTCCCGAAAATTAAATCGTAGGGGCGAAACTTTATGACTTCGCCCTAGACCCGAAATTTATTATAGCTCATTTTCTTTACAATCTGGAGAGGCAAGTTTGTCTAACTTATAGAATATACTCCTGAGGAAACTATGTGAATTCAGGTGGTTGCTCAGCTGTAGAAAAAATAAATTATAGTTCACTGTTTCCGAGCAATACACTTAGGTCTACTTGAGGAGGGTGTGGCTAAAGTTTTAGCGTCAATAAGTCGATATTGAGTTTAGATTTCAACTACATGATGCTTCTTTCAGGGGTAAGTATGAAAAATAAATTCATGGCCTATTTAAGGGACGAAAGTGGACAGACTTCCACCGAGTACATCCTGCTGGTAGCAGTAGCAGCGGCCATAGTGATTAAGTTTAAAGACAAGATAGATGAAAAATTACTCGGGGAAAATGGAATTCTAGGAAGAGTGATGAGTAAAACTACTGATAAAATAGAAAGTGATTTATTTCAATAAAGGACATTTTAGTTAATATCTTGCGTGACGATCTGTTCATGATAGCATTTACCCATGATACCCCTTAAAAAAGATGGTCAAGCAACTGTAGAGTACATATTCATTCTTGCTTTTGCTATATTTCTTGGTTCAAATTTCATATTAAAGTACTCAGAATTTTTTAGTGACTCCATGGGAAGCGTTAGTCATGTTCTCTCTAGCCATTTAATCGTTGGTGTTTGTCCTTCTGAGTGCTGGTTTGGTGGTTATGAAAATTCCTATACGGGGTCACCGTGAGTTTTAATTGGGTTTTCATTTTGATCTTTATAGAACTTATCTTTGTAGGTTGGATTGACTTTAAAACTCATAAAATTTCAAACAGATGGGTCTTTCTGAATATAGGTCTTTCAATTGTTTTTCACCTTTTTATCCAGCATTTGTATCCACTTTCATGGGAAGTATTGATCTTTCCCATCGGATTCATAGGAATTGGTTTTTTTCTTTTCCTACTTAACATAATGGGCGCCGGGGATTCCAAATTTCTTGCGAGTCTTTTTTTAATCGTTCCTCTTGAATTTCATATGCCATTTTTTGAAAAAATTTTAGTGAGTACTTTAATTAATGGTTCTATTTTGATTCTTGCAAAAACGCTCTTCCATAGACGTACTCTCTACGCTTACTTCATAAGTAGATATTGGAATGGCATCAAAGAGATTATAAGATCTAGGATTAGTTATGCTCCTGTTATAGTTCTCGCTTGGCTACTTTTAGGAATTGAGCTATGGACATAAAAAATCAAAAAGGCCAAACATTAGTTGAATATATATTACTGCTCGTCGTGGCCGTCTCCCTCGTGATGACTCTTTATAAAAGTCAGACATTTAAAAAATTATTTGGTGAAGAGGGAGCCTTAGGAACCAAAATAAAGAACCAAAATGAATTTGCTTACAGACATGCATTTTATGGATCAGGACCTAACAGAGTTCTCACTCAGGACATTTCCATAAATAATAAGGACATGAGTGCACATCCTTCCTATGTTGAAAAATCTGGAACAACACGTTTTTTTGGTCCCAGGGAGCCATATGGAGAGTAGAAATCAGGATGGACAATCAACAGTCGAGTTTATTCTAACCTTTGTTTTTGGGCTTAGTCTTATTTTCTTTGTACTTAATTCTTCTATGAATTATGCCACTGGTTACCTTGTACATTATGCCACCTTTATGGCGAGTAGAGTTTATTTAACGGCTGATTCCCACACTGGTAATTTAGGTAATGTCGGTCCGTCTTTATATGGCTCTGAGGAAAGAGCAAGAGAAGCGTTTAACAATTACAATTTAGGTATTTTCAACATATCTGAACAAAATTTTAAAGTAAATTTAGTAGAAGATGCATCTGACAACACTGAAAGTTTATCTGTTGGTACCTATACCCAATTTGAATCAAGCATGGACCTCATTGGACAAATTGCTGGACAAAAAAAAATGCAACTTGTGTCGGAATCCTTTTTGGGAAAAGAACCAACTCGCGCTGAGTGTGCAACCAGAGTTTGTTATGCCATTAGTGGAAAAAATAATTGTGAAGAGATGGACATTACTCTCTTTGATGATGGTTGCTGATGAATAAAACATTTATATCTAATCGAGGCCAAGCCTTAATAGAATTAATTATATTTTTGCCACTTATCGTGAGCTTGTATTCAGTTATCTCCGGATTTGCAAACTCAATAAACGGCTCTATCAATCAACAAAAGATTTCAAGGGCATACTTCTATAATAGAATTCAGAACAACTCAACTATTCCTGGGCCAGGACTATTGAACAAATCTTATCTTAATTGGGGTCTTTTCAGCGTGTTCTTTATCGGATGGAAAGATTACTTTAAGGGAGAGGATAGTCCTATTATGTCCTGTTATAAGGTGAATATTCCTTTTAAAAATAGTCCTAAGGATAAATGTGAAGATTTTTATGATAAAAAAAATACTCTTTGGGTACGAGTAGGTACAGTTTACGGAATTTGTGGTGCTACTTATTTTCACAGTAATAGTAAGGTTTATTATGTACCCGATTCGAAAGGATTAGATTTTAGTTTAGTTGTTGATCGAAGAAGTTGCATTATTAGTCAGTAGGTAAGTTCTTTCATTTGTTCTTTGCGTTTAAAAATCTGGTATTATTAAGTAATTGAAAAATCATTCAAAGTTTAGGATGAACTATGAATAGTCGTGCTTTTACTACTAGCTTACTACTTGCCGCACTCGCGGTGGCCATGATTTGGTCATACATTGAAAGTCGAGAGACTGAGCTTCAAAGTGATTATGGTAATCAAACACCAGTAGTTGTTGCAAAAGAAGATATCAAGGAATTGGAGATCATCGATGACAGGAAAGTACATCTTGTAAATATTCCATCAAAATTTCAGATGCCTGGTCATTTCAAAAGAGTTGAAGACCTTTACAATACTATAGCTGCAGTACCTATTAAGAAAGGTGAACAGATCACTGTCCCAAGAGTAACTTATCCTGGATCTCAATCTGGTTTGTCTCGTCAAATTTCTATTGGTAAACGTGCACTTTCAATACAGGTGACTGAAGGACAGGCCGTTAGCCGACTTCTTAAACCTGGAGATAGAGTGGATATTCTTGCATTGGTTGATTATGCTGCAGGAAAAAAAGAAAAACTCAAAGTTAAAACAGTTCTTCAGGATGTACTTGTTTTATCGACGGGTCTTTATATTACGAATTCAGTTCCAATAATAAATATAAAAAATGAAAGAGAAGAGCGGCAGATGAAGCTCAATAATTACACAAATTTTAATACTGTAACACTTGAGTTAACACCATTTGAAGTTCAGAAGATGGTATTCATCATATCGGCAGGAAATGGGATTTATCTTTCACTCAGAAACAACGACGACAAATCGATTGAGCGAATTAGCGCTACAAGGCTTTATGACGTTCTCGGAGAAGATGCCATGGAGGCCAAGATTTATTTTGGAAATCAAATGGAAAAAGAAATAAAAAGGACTGGAGCAGGTGTTCGTTAAAGTCTTTTTAATATTAATTACCTTTATCTCATTTAATATTCTTCACGCTCAGGAAGATGGTGATAATCAGTCAGTCTCAAACAGCAATGTACCAACAAGAGATTTGGAAGTTGCCATGGGAATTGATGTGATTGAAAAATTAGATTTTGATTACAGCACTAAAATTACTATTGGTAATGAAAGTCTTTTAAAGCTGGTTCTTATTCCAACAAAAAGAGAGATAGTCTTCAAAGGTTTAAAACCCGGACGGACGAGTGTAACTATTAGGGACAATCTTGGAGATGTAAGACTTCAGTATACAGTTGTAATTACTGCAACTGGTAAATCAAACATTGTTTCTGAATTAAGAGAGCTTATTGGCGATGTAGAAGGTCTCGAAATAGGGATTCGGGGAGGAAAGGTCTTTGTTGGAGGAGAAATAGTAGTTCCCGATGATATCGGAAGGGTTTCTCAAGTTTTGGCGAGTTATCCTGATGTGTTGACACTTATTGAGTTATCACCTCAGACACAAAGAGTGATAGCAAGAAAGATGACAGATGAACTTGCAAAAAATAATTTAAAAGATGTTACCGTAAGAGTTGTTAATAAGGTGTACTGGCTTGAAGGAGTCGTAAGCAGTAAGGACAAGAAAAATTTGGCGGTCACTATTGCCAAGGCTTATTTGCCTCCAAAGATTGTCAATCTTTCGGCAAGCAGTACTCGTTATGCTACACCACAGACTGATGACATTATTGATTTCATTGCTATAAATGAAAAGAAAGATCCGCAACCAGCACCTAAGATGGTAAAAATAACGTCTCAGTTTGTGGAACTATCTAAAAGTTATAATAAAGTTTTTGCATTTAAATGGGCTCCACTTATGGGAGAAGATAGCTCTCAAATTACGTTTGGACAGACAACCAGCGGTAACTTAACTGGCAGGCAATCAGAGGGATCACTAAGTGCTACTATAACAAATCTATTTCCCAAACTTAATGCTGCCAAAAGTGCTGGATATGCTAGAACAATTCAATCCGGAATGGTCATCGTAAGAGATGGGTTCGAGCAAGGTGGAAGAATTAGTAAAACTACCTCTATCCCTTATGCTCTCGGCACAGGTGATTTTACTAAAGCAAGCACTGCTGAAATTGGATTAGACCTTGATGTTAAGCCAAAAATTTTAGAGCAGGAAAAAATTGAACTAGGCATGGTTGTTTCCGTTAGTATTCAGGTGCCTTCAGGTAGTGCAGCACCAATTGTGACTAAAAATTCTCTAAACTCAAACGTTATTTTAAAGTCAAATGAATCAGCAGCTATCGGAGGTATTGTTCAAAATACTTCTGCAACAGACTACGATAACACCGGAAATGATCCCGCACCTGTTGTTGCTACCGCAGGTCAAGTTCCCGCTTCGCCACTGTTTAGACTCTATAGATCTAAGAGCTACTCTACAAATAAAAGTCAATATGTCGTGTTTGTTACTCCTGAAATTATTGAATCTGCTGCTGCTGGCACCGAGGAGATAAGGAAAAAATTCAGGAGAAGGGAGTAATATGGCAGGACATATAATTAGTATTATTGGAGGTAAAGGTGGAGTCGGAAAATCCCAAATTGCTGCCAATTTAGCTATCGCATATGCTTCTGAAATCAGAGCAAAGTCACTCCTTTTAGATTTTGATCAAAAATCTTGTGGTGATCAAAATATTATTACTGGTCTCAAGTCAAAAAAAAATGTCAAAGAACTCTCTGATTTTAATGGATCGATTGATCCGCGATCTATCCAACTTTTTACGAGTGATCACAAGATAGGTTTTTCTTATATCGGTATGCCAACAGATTCTATTTCAGCTAGTCAAATAAATGAAGAGGGCATAGGAAAATCGCTCAAAGCTATTGTTAATATTTATCCTGTAACAATTATTGATGCCGGAAGTGAAATTACACCGCTGTCTTTAAAGGCAATGGAGTTCTCAACCTTAATATTTCTCGTCTCATCACCTGACCTCTTGGCGGTTAATCAATGTAAACGCATGTATAGCGATTTAATTACGATGCTGTTTCCTAAAGATATGATTCAAATAATAGTTAACCAAGCTGTTGCTGGTCATCCGGTTAGCCCAGATGTGATAGGTAAACAA
>Ga0208787_1001507_pt1 | contig 10106 bp, 9 predicted proteins | sample Wag4_2014_7_11_FD_187362 | JGI IMG/M metagenome (GOLD analysis project Ga0208787, IMG submission 187362) | Fresh water microbial communities from Ohio, USA - Utica-2 Time Series HT 2014_7_11 (SPAdes) (version 2) | ecosystem: Environmental > Aquatic > Freshwater > Water tank | place: USA: Ohio... | reverse complement strand
CCTTCATCCCCCCCGTACCCTCCAAAAGCACAAACATCTTATTCCCGTTTCCATCCACGCTCGCCATGAAAGTGGTGCCGGTGACTGCCGCCGTCACTCCTCCGCAATCCACTGTCGCACCGCCGGCGCCTGGCGGGGTATTGATGAGAACGGTTCCTTTCTCGAGCTTGACCAACCGCTCTTTGGATTGGAACGAAAAGGAGGTGTTCGCCCCGACGCGAGTGATGGAGGTGTCGGCAAAGGTAAGCTCAGCCATCGAGGCGGCAGCCGTGCTCACTTTCGATTTTTCAAAAATTTTCTCGCTGGCGTGGGCCGGAGTCGCCCCTTTCCCCTCCCCCGTATCGTGCTCCACGATGTTTTTCAGAGCCGTGATCTCTGCTTCCTTCAATTCCACAGCCCAAACCGGAGCTGTTCCAAGCAGCCCACAGACTAATAAGAGATGCAGGTTTATTTTATCCAAATACATACGACTTAATCTTTGACCGACCAAGCGCCCATAAGGTTCAAAATAATACATGAAGATAGTGTGACGAAAGGCACACCACCATTATGTACATAACTTGTTGAAAGTCAAGCTTTTTGGCTTATTTTTGTCCTCATAAATTGCTTTATGGCAATAACTTGCGATTCAATACAACATATCGTCAATAAATGCCTCTGTGACACTATATGTTGTATAGAGGTCGGCAGTATTGAACGGCCTAGTTTATCGGATTCAAACCGGTACCCCTATGGCGTCACTTTTTGGCGCCCAATACCTCGATGACCTGCACCCTAGGTACAATCAAAAATCCAAAATCAAGAATTGAAAATCCTCTTTTTACGCCATCTTTGCCACCTGCCACCAAAATGTTGCCGCCACGGCCGACAAGATGGAAAGCTCAGGCACCCACCAGGCACAACCTAGCGAGACGCCTGTGCAACCTGCACCTGCCAAAGCCGCAAGCACCCCCAACACGCTACGCATGGCTTGCGACTGGTCTCCAGACCAGCTCCAGTTCCAACCGCCGGCGCATGGACGCCAACGCGTCCAGCCCCCGGCTAAAGCTTCCCCCCGTATTTTCCCCGCAATGGGCGCAACACGAACCGACGGCTTCCCAGTCCGCCCGATTCGTGTCCTCCCCGCAGGATCTGCACTGAACTAATGTTTCCATATTTCGATTCCTCCTTTTTTCTTGCACCAGCTTGCCTGACGGGGTAGGACATAAAGAGTCCTATGAAGAAAAAAGTTTTGCCAGCCTCCGGGGGGCACAGCCGTCCTCCCTTGGAACGGATGCACCGCCTGCACGACCTTCTTTCCAGCGAACAGCCGGTCAACTGCCAGCAGCTAGGAAAAGATTTTGAGGTTTCTTATAAAACGATCCAGAGAGACCTCGACTTCATGCGAGACCGCCTTGGCCTACCCATCGAATATGACGCAACCCGCTACACGTTTCGCTACACGGGAAAAGTGGAAGCCTTCCCCCTTCTTCAGGTCAGCGAAGGGGAGATTCTCGCCCTTTTTGTGGCTCAGAAGGTTTTGGCTCAGTACCGGGGCACCCCGTTTGAGAAAACCCTGGGTAGCGCATTTCAAAAACTCACAGGCGCCCTCAAAGAAACAGTAAGCTTTGATCTTGGCGAATGGGGATCCGACTACTCCTTTCGAGTCACCGGCGCATCGGCTGCCGACCTGGAAGTTTTTCGCCTTTTGGCACGAGCCATCGTCCAACGCCAAGAAATCTCATTTTCCTATCAACCTCTGAGAGCTTCTGCTCCTGAGACACGCAGTGTCCACCCCTACCATCTTGCAAATATCGATAACGCATGGTACCTGCTCGCTCACGATCCACAGCGCGCGCAAATCCGCACGTTTGCTCTCCCGCGAATCCAGAAACCCACATTGACAAAAAAGATCTTCGATCGGCCCCGTGGTTTTTCGGCAGAGAAGGAACTCAAAGGCGGATTCGGGGTTTTTGCGGGCACAGGGAAGCACTTGGTTAAAGTCCGGTTCGACTCCTTTGCAGCCCGCCTTGTGCGTGAAAGAGATTGGCACCCCAGCCAGAAAATTCGGAATGGGAAGGATGGAGGCATTGAACTTGAAATGACCCTTGGCGCCTTGGAAGAAATTGAGCGTTGGATTCTCAGCTGGGGAGATCATGCGAAGGTTCTTGGCCCCAAAGCACTCATTGAATCCGTTGCTAAACGAATCCGCTTGATGCAGCAGGCATATAGATAATCTTTTACTATAAAGTCTATATGTCGTGGATGTGAACAAAATCTAGACTATATATTGTATAGTCTTTCCTATCCCGTTTAAGTCGAGTTGGTGGATAGCATACTTTTACAGACATTTCGCAGAGCAATTGGACCTCCAACCGCCCGATTGGCTGTCTGCTCTTTTCTGGCCATCAGCTCCTCCACTCACTACGCCCAAACCCTGCCCAGTGCCGTGTCTCAACAGGCAGTGATTGATGCTCAAGCTCAACAAGATCGTGAGAGGCAAAGGAAGGTCGCTCTTCAAGAAAAGCCCGACGACAAAACCCCAGTCGAAGCCACTGCTGTTTCGGAAGATCTTGGGTCCCTCCAACTCGTCAGAGAGATTCCAGACCTTCCGTTTGCCCGTCTTCATATGGACCAATCCTATAGCTGGCTTTCCAACGCAAACTACGCCAAGAACTCGCAAAACGTCGTAGCCGCTTGGCAAACCATCTCGTCCATCGAGGGCGCGTGGGCACCCACCATCCAGACGATGCCTGGTTATGATAAATTTTTTCCTGAGGCTGGTGTCCGTGCTTCCTTTTTTAACTACTTCAGCCAAGAAGAACCTTCGCAAACAAACAATAACGCAGGAACTTATGACATCGGTTTGGCTCAAGATTTTCTTCTCGCGAATATCTTTTTCCGAGCGAACAAACAAATCTCAGATGAATTAACGGTTGGCCTTTCTGTGGATGTGAACGGTTATTTTTTCTTAAATACTCCTGATGAAAGAAACTCTGTTGCGGGAGATGCCGAGACCAATTTCTTGAATGAAATCACCGCTGCCTACTCCGCGAACTACTTTCACCCCTTCACCGATACTCAAGCCGTCTCCCTCAGCTGGCGGGCCTCCTATGTTTTTTCTAACCCCTCCTACTTTACCAGAACTGATAACAACTTGACGGGCACCTACATTCTCAACTGCACAGACAAAATTAGCATCACTCCCTTTGCCTCCTATCGCCTCGCCTACTATACGGACGCCTCCAACGCGCCAGCGACAGCCGACTTTAACGACCAGGGAACACTCACTGGAACTGCCAACGGCTTCTATCGTCGCTTGGATCAGCAGTACACACTTGGGTTGGGACTCAACTTTCAGCTAACTCCAGAGCTCTCTACAGGGCTGAATTTCAACTACTCCAAAAGCGACAGCACCAGCCAGATCGCCGAAACAGGTGACTTTACGAATCTCACCGCCGGCGCCAACTGGTCGATGAACTACAAGTTCTCCGACAAGGAATTCGTTGTGGAACAAAATTCTGAATGCCTTGGCCCCTATACCCGCATCGACCTCGGCTTCGGTTTTGTCAACAACCTGGAAAGCTCCCAAACTTTAGCGGGCACCGTCTTGCCTGGCATCACAGGCTCCTTGGCAAATCCATCCATCTCCGTAAATCCGGGAGTCCGCTTCGATGTCTCCCCCGGCTTTAACTTTACCGACTGGCTGGGGGTCGAGCTTTCCGGAGGCATTCTCTACAACGGCCTCGATCATCTCAACGGAAACGGCACACTCACTCTCGATGGGGGAACCGAAGTGATTGGCGGCGGCGGCCTCAGTTTGACCGGCACATATATCCAAGTTCCTGTTCTTCTTTCATCCGTATTTCGTTGGCCAGGACAAGCTCGCTGGAAACCTTACCTTTCTACTGGTTTTGGTTTTGCCTACTCCCAACTCCAAATTACGCAGGTCGACAACACCCAAACCTCCGACCAGTTTGAAGAAGCTTACTCCCCTGCTTTTTCTGTTGGCTCGGGATTCATTTGGCAGGTCTCCGATGCCGTGGACTTCGACGTTGCCTATAAACTTCTTGGCCTGATCAACCCCACCTATTCCGGTCTTCAGCCCGGAGTCGCACTTTCCAACTCAGTCCAATTTGGAATCAATGTACGGTTCTAGAATCCTGCAGATCCTCTGGATTCAAGGAGAGTTAGCCAAGACGCTCTCTCCCATTTTTCGCTGATTGGTGCATGATAAAAAAATGTCTTCCTCCCACCTGACTGCTCGAGTTCTTCAACTCAACTCCCGTCTTCGTGGCGGGGGAACGGACACGCAGTGCCTTGCTCTTTCCCAAGGCCTGGCCTCCTCAGGCTGGACGGTCGAATTGGCTGGCCCCGCTGATGCTCCTTTATCTACCGCAGCCCAAAAATTTACCTTTCATCCACTCCCCAAGTTTCGACCCTATCAAGTTCTCTCCCTTGCAGGCACTCTTCGCAGAACCAAACCTCGCATTCTTCACGCTCATCATGGAGACGACTACTGGACCGCACTTCTCGCCTCCCGCCTTGTCGAGCCCCGCCCTCTCGTCATCTTCTCCCGTCACCTCGCAAAAAGCCCACGCTCCCGCATTAGTAAAAAATACCTCTTCGATTCCGCCGATGCGATCGTTGCGGTTTCCTCTTTCGTCGCCCAAGTCCTTTTACGGGGACACGATGACCCAGCCTCGCCCGTGACAGAGCGTCATCACCGCTCCCCCTGCGTCCTCTCTCCCAAAAAGATTCATGTCATTCATACAGGAATTGATACCAACCATTTTTCGCCCAAAGGCGCATCCTTCTCGTCTGCCGCTCGACAGAAATTGAATCTCCACCCCAATGAACTGGTGTTTGGGGTTGTGGGCGGATTCGATCTGCCAGTCGGAAAAGGCCAAAGAATTTTCCTTAAGGCGGCACAGATCGTCATGCGCCAACTTCCAAGAGCCCGCTTTCTTATCGCAGGTTCAGGCACCATGGACTCTCTTCTTCGCGACGATATCCGCCACCTCGGCCTCGAAGACAGGGCGCGTCTCATTGGCCAGCAACCCGATCCCGTCTCTCTTCATCACGCGCTCGACTGCCTCGTCCATCCACAAATCGCCACCGAGGCTTTTCCCTCAGTAGTTCTCGAGGCTCACGCTTGTGGCCGTCCCGTTCTGGCGTCCGAATTAGACGGAATTCCCGAGGCATGGAACTTGGGCGCCCTCGGCCAACTGGTTCGTGCAGGGGATGCGGGCGCCCTTGCCCAAGCGATGATCGCCCACTCCGAAAGTTCACCCCTCACTCCAGAAGAGCAGAGCGCTGCTCATGCCCGCGTTGCCTCCCAAGCCTCTCTTCCTGTCCAAGCCCAGCGGATGGCTGACTTATACCGCCGCCTGATGGCGAAGTAGAGGCCTACCCGCCACAACGTTTTCGCCGGACTAGTAATTCCGCCTCGCGGAAGGCAGAAGTCGCCCTCCTTCAACCCGTTTCCTGAAGCTTGAGGTTTTCCCCTTTTTATCTCATTCTTAACCCCTATGCCAATGTATGAAAATGTCCTTGGAACTGTGGGTCGAACTCCTCTTGTAAAACTCCAGCGGATTTCTGCAGGCCTTCCTGCCACCATCGCCGTGAAGTGCGAATTCTTTAATCCGCTGGGAAGCGTTAAAGACCGTATCGGGGCTGCCATGATTGAAGCGGGGGAAAAAGAGGGAAAAATTACCCCTCAAACTACGATTGTTGAGCCTACTTCAGGCAATACGGGAATCGCACTGGCCTTCGTTGCTGCGGCCAAAGGCTACAAGCTGATCCTCACAATGCCCGAAAGTATGAGCCTTGAACGCCGCACTCTTCTTGCCCTTCTCGGGGCCAAACTCGAACTCACACCCGCCGCAGAGGGAATGAAGGGCGCGATCGCCAGAGCAGAAGCCCTCGCAAAGGAAATTCCTGGCTCTTTCATCCCCCAACAATTTAAAAATCCTGCCAACCCTGCCATTCACAAGAAAACAACAGCGGAGGAAATTTGGAGCGATACGGACGGCAAGGTGGACATCTTTATTTCTGCAGTCGGCACGGGTGGAACCATTACAGGAGTGTCCGAAGTAATCAAAACCCGCAAAAAGTCCTTTCAGGCCATTGCCGTCGAACCCAAGGATTCTCCAGTCATCACACAAACCCGCGCAGGCCAGCCCGTGAAGCCTGGTCCCCACAAAATCCAGGGCACAGGTGCCGGTTTTATTCCCGACAACCTTCACCTTGATATCGTGGATGAAGTCATCACGGTCAGCAACGAGGACGCGTTCACTATGGCCCGCCGCATCTGCAAAGAGGAGGGCATGCTCGTCGGCATTTCGACAGGCGCCAATGTCCATGTCGCATTGGAAGTCGCGAAACGCCCAGAAAACAAAGGCAAACTGATCGTCACCATTGGTTGCAGTACAGGCGAAAGATATTTAACGACTGCTCTAGCCGATGAAGCCCGCCGACTTGTCGGGGGTTGAGCCCATGCCCAAATCGAAGAAGAAGGCTCTGACTCGCGTAACACCAAAGCTCGTTCCCTCTTTGCCCCCCGAAGTTCTTGAGCAAGCCGCCCAAGGCTGGCTTCAATCCCACGGAATTTCTTCAACTCCTGCCGCACCGAAACAGACCGAGTACTCTTTTACTCAGCTTTCCGAGAGCTTGGACAAAGTTTTGCACCAGTTACGGGCCGAGTTAAACGATCTACGCAACCGAATCTCCCGCCTCGAATCGAAAAAATCCTAAAGGGACAAAAGGAGTCGAACGACGTTTTCCCAACGTCTCTCCTCCCCACGGCTCAGTGCATCCCGATCCGCTTGAGGAATTTCGCCTGCCCTCTCAATCGCTAGAATTCGGTCCTCATGCTCCTGCAGGGCCCTCCGATACTTTCTCTCCTGCTCGGGCGTTAATTCAGCCATGGAGTACCCGTCTGTAAACTTAATCACAACAGGCCGAGACTGATCCCGATTTTCCCAATCAAAAAACTGTCCCATCGGCCTCTTCATCATGTGCTGGGCCAACTGGCGTATCATCAAGTCGTACGCTTGTTCCGATGTCCCTGATGCAGCAGTAACTGGGAGACTTACAACCCAAGTCGTTGCCGTAATCGGCAAAACCGCCAAGTCCAAAGGCCTCACGACCCAAAAGTCCGCAAAGGAGTACATAGTTTCAGGTGGGGCAAAGTAGTCACTTGGCGCCTCCGCATGCAGGTCTCCACACCCATATGCCCAAATAAAAGTTAGTCCGAGAAAGAATTTTCTCACGAATCCAAAATTGGCCATCAGACAGAGTGGGTCAACTGCCCCCTCCCCTTAGGGTGAATGGCTTGGGGACAAAGAAGAAGATCTTAAAAGAACCAAACACTCAACATGCGCCGTCCTTGGGAAAAGATCGATGGGCTGAAACCACTCGGGCGTCCATTTCGCTGCCCAAGCACGCAAATCCCGAGCCAATGCAGGAGGATCACACGAGAGATAAAGAACCCCTTGAAACGGGAGATCCCGCTCAAAGAACCGTCGCGCATCAGGACTCAGCCCGCCTCGGGGCGGATTGATCAAACAAAACGAGGGCCCCTTCCCCATCTTAAGAAGAGCATCCTCGAAGTGATCCTCAAAGCGGCCCTGCAACAGCTCCGCCTGAGGAGCCTCCCGTTGAAATGCTGAAACGGAAGCCGCACTGGATTCCACCGCCACCACCCGAATGCCACGACGCGATAAAGGCCCACTAAAAAATCCCGTGCCCGCATACCCCTCCAATACCGATTGCACGCCCTCTGGCACGGCTGATACCACCTGGTCCTGCAATTTCTTCCCCAAGGGCCTGTTCGATTGATAAAATGCCTCACCACGCACCTCATCCGCCCGAATCGAGTAGTGAGGACGGGGTCGAGGCCGCTCCCGCAAGACGGCTAACTTCTGATTCACATCATCTGCTGCTAAAAGACATCTTGGCACATCCACCAAGGTTCGTCCGTCTGTTCCCAGGAATCCAATTCTCCCCTCTCGATTATGAACTGTGATTCGATTCCGATATGCGTAATCAGGACCCGTCAAAGCAGGCCGAATCACAGGATTTTCTAATTTACCGATTCTTCGCAGTGCCGAATCAATTTGGGCGACCTTGGCTCGCACCTCTGCAGGATAGGCTAAATGTTGGGTCGTACACCCCCCGCACTTCGCAAAAAGGGAACAAGGTGGGACGACTCGATCGGGCGATGACTCCAAAACATCCACCAAACGACCTCGAGAATAGGTCTTATGAACTTCGGTGAGAACAACTCGTACCTTTTCACTTGGAGCCGTAAACGGAACAAAAATGACCTGCCCATCATGCCGAGCAACCCCGTCGCCCCCATACGCGAGTTCGGAAATTGTCAGCTCGATCGGCTCTGCCGCCGAACCTGTGACCGGTTTCAGTACCAGTTGTCTTTCAAGTCGGCTGGCGGATAAGGCTCCACCTGCCCCGAGTCATGTGCGGGCATCTTCATCGATTTTGTGGGAATGAAGAATGTGGCGATCTCCAAAGTCCCTACACCCACATCCATCACCATGCGGGAAAGCCCTTGGGTGAACCCAAAGGTATCCCCATACGTTCCCCCACCCTCTTGCGTCGCGATGTAAGGGGAATCAAACAACTCGGAAACAGACAGGGTTACATTGGCCACTCCGCGACCCAACTTTTCCATCATCGTGGGCTTTGGCGGAAGTCGTAAGTCGGCCAACAGGGCTGATGGGAGAGCGGAAACAACCAGAACGATAGCCAAGAATGTTTTCATAGTTCCTTTCTGCACCCCTTGAGGCTCCCTGCAAGGGGCAAGATCGTCTATGGGGAATAATTTGTGAATGCCGTGGAACGACTCGACAAGGTCCGAAACCGTTCCAACACCCCATCCGCCACCCGATCTGCATATTCACGAAAGATATTTTGCCTCCCTCTCCCTCCAATATTCCTCGTTCCCTCATACTCTCCCGCCTGAATCCAGGCGTACGTGTTGCGATCATTCATATACGGCCCCTCCACAAAGATCACAGGGCCCCGAAACAACCGGTTCGCAATCAGGTTCCGATGCCATACATAGGGACTTACGCCAGAAGGGGAGGCGTATCCCGAACCCCCATAATTTTCAGGCGGAAATCCCCACTTTTTCTGGAACTGCTCGCCAATGGCCGCTCCGAGATCCAACTCCTCAGGAGTTGAATTTTCTAAAAGCTTCCTCAGTAAGTGGAACTTCTGGTCGTCATACACCAACTCACTCGACGTATACGCGCCGTGGGAGAAAACCACCAACCGGCTCACACTCGTCAAACTCGGGCGCCCAGGGCGTCCCCAAGGAGCCGCATTGTAGTGTAGGCAGATCGTAAAATCTGGCCGCAACTCCTCATTCACCCGTCGGGCCCGAGCCTGAATCTCGGCTGATCGGTAAAAAAGAAGCTCGGCATTCCATCGAATCAACCCGTTCATCGAGTACCTTGGCAACCTCCGCGACCCAAAGTCTTGCAGCAAATACTGAATGGCTTCGGGGTAGAGATCATTGGGCCGCAAGCCCGTCGTGGGTGAAAACCCGTCGTGAGTCCAAACCACTTTGGCTCCCGCATCCGTGAACCGCTTCTCCAAAAGCTTGCACGTTTTTAAATTCAGCTCCCCTTCCACGACAGGCCGATCCCGGCCAATCCGAAACGTGCGCTCCTCAATGTCTGCCCAATCTCCCCCAATGTGCCCAGGATCCAAACAGATAACCTGGCCTCGAAGCGGCTTTTCGGGATCCGGCAGACAAAAAGAAACCGTCCGACCGCCTTCTTGCCCCTTCGATCCCGCCCAGCGCAAAAAGTAGAGTAGTTCCGTTTTGGCAATATCCCGAAACACGCGAACACCTTCATCATCGACGGAGAGATACTTGGCCAACGCTCCAGACGGGTCGAAAACCGACCTGCACCGTGCGAAAAAATCTTCCCGCCGAATCATCCCTTGATACGAGTCGAGCAACCGCCACTCAGGAGCCTCTGCAAGTGGAGAGTAAAGGAACGCTTTCTCCTCCTCCGCCCAGCCTCCGCTCAGAGCAAATCCACTGATTCCACAAAAGAAAAGCCAGTTACGCCACATTCCCATACACAATGAAG
>Ga0208787_1001502_pt1 | contig 10125 bp, 20 predicted proteins | sample Wag4_2014_7_11_FD_187362 | JGI IMG/M metagenome (GOLD analysis project Ga0208787, IMG submission 187362) | Fresh water microbial communities from Ohio, USA - Utica-2 Time Series HT 2014_7_11 (SPAdes) (version 2) | ecosystem: Environmental > Aquatic > Freshwater > Water tank | place: USA: Ohio... | reverse complement strand
CGATAAGTTCGCGCTGATCTTCAAACTGATCGTAATTGTCAACTAATAACTTGGCTTTGCGAGCTGCAAGTTTATCTTTAATAACAAAACGCCAGACGGCGTAAGCTGTTCCAGCAACGGCTAAGCCAATTAAAATTTTTGTACTGTTTTTCATTTTGTCCAAGTTTCGCGCGGCTGCGCTTTTACTAAATCTAATATTTTTTTAACGCCTGTTATTACTAGTAATTTAGTAGCAATACCGAAAGGCCGCGTAAGATCGTAATGCTTGTTAACGGCAGCAAGTACTTGCTCCATGTTATTACAGTTTTTCAGTTCGCTATCCAACTTGTCGCTTACATTCTTCATAAAGTTCGTTATTAAAGTTATTAAGTAATTCCGCAAATTTTGCAAGGCTGCCGCTATTATAATAAATAGCTGTCAAGCTGTTATAAGTTTCCTGATCTTCGCTTTTACTTTCGATCCAGGCTTTAACTTTTTTTTCTAGCTCAAGTTCTTTCTGTACTTCTGGCGCTTGATAATTTTTAGGAGGCGCTGGCTTTGATCCTTGCGCTCGCATTCGTTCAATTTCAAGCTGTTGCTGTTTAAGTTCAAAATGTTTATCCAACAGAGGCGCGCCAAAACTTACAAGTTCGCTTAAAAAGCTTTTCGCATGTTCAAACGCTGTCGGCTCCTTTGGCAATTCGCTAAGCTGTACGTTTTTCAATTTATCTTCAAGCTCGCCGATATATTCGTTAAGTTCTTCAATTTGTCTGTTAAGATCCTCGTTTTCTAATTCTAAGCGCGTAATATCGGCCTGTAGCTTAATAGCTGGGTGCTGCATAGCAGCGCTAAAATCGAAAGGAATATTTAAGCCGTTTGTTTGCATAGTTATCGTTTCTGTTTCTTTTAATTCAATGTTGCCCTTATTTATTGCGTAATCAACAGCGGCGCCAGGATAAGCTTTTTTTAGCTTAACGATATAAATACCTGGATCCACTATGTCGCTTTGTAAAAAGTTAAGAATATCTTTTACTTGATCCTGGTAAGCTGCAATTTTAGTATTAAAGGGCTTAATTTTTTGGCCGTCCGCTGTATAGAGGCCAACATGCCTATAAATTCCGCCGCTTAGTACTTTTTTTAATTCGGGTATTGTTTTGTAGTTCATTTTTTTGTTTGTTTTAATAGAAACCAATGTTATTAGGCTGTCCTAAAATTTCAACATAGTTAACGTGAAGAATTGGGTAAGCCCAAGAATTTACTCTGTTAAGGCTTTGGATCTGGTTAACAGCATCTACAGGAAAACTGAATTCAGTACTTTCGTTAATTCCTGGCGCTCCTGGCCTATTATCGAAATTATCGGAATAAACAGCCGCGCCGTTAACTGTTCCAGAAACAGTAACAGCCAACGCTCCAGGCTGGCCGTCCTTGCCGTAATCTGTTGGCGGATTTAACGCGTAATTGTTGGCGCTTGCAATAGCTACTGTTTGCCCTGTGAAATCCTGGGCAAAGCTAAAAGTAAACGCGGCTTGCGTTTGGTGCAATAAATAACAGTCAATTTTTGTTGATCCTATAGGCGCCAATAATTCGCGGCTGCCTCCCGCCAAAATTTCGGTAAAACTATTTCGAAACAGAAACCTGTTAACGCCTCGCTCGCTTCCAATAGTAACCTGGGTATTCATTCCGTTAGCGCTTACGTTTTGCCAATTATTGAATTCTCCGTCTGGGCTAACAGGAAAGTGTCCGCTACTGAAATAAGTAATATCTGTTATAATTATAAAACGATCCTGTTCAATATCCAAAACATGGCGCTCGCTTCCGCCAGCGACAAACGTCTTAAATGCAGCTTTGCCCTCCCAAATTAACTGTTCTAGTTTTGCCGTTAACATATAGTATATATTAAATGTAATAGATCGCTAAGCTTACAAGCTCTGTAGCTCCTGGATTGGTAAAGGAAATTGTAATTTCATCTGTTCCAGATAAAGGACGCGGAAGATAGTAATATTCATCTGTATTAAAGAAATTGCCTAAAAAGTTAGGATCCAAATTTTCGATAATTATTTCATTGTTTACTTTGAACGTAACGCCTGTAATATCCTGGAAGCCTTGAATTGCTATATCTGTTCCAACAGCTCGCGGAATTAAAGAAAGCCCTAACATAATTCGAGCTGTTCCGCTTAACTGTAAATTAAAGCTTTGCGTTCCTGTCGCTACAGAAAAATTAAAGCCTTTAATTCTGTTTTGCTTTTTTATAAGCGTTCGAATTTGATCAACGCCTAAGCCCTTAACTTGTTGCCCTGGAAACTGTGGCGCGTTTAAGCCTTGCGTTCCGTACATTTTTGAAATATCTTCAAATTTTTTCATGATTAAATTTTTTTAGTGTTCACAAAAAAAGGCGCGCGAAAATCGGCGCGCCTTTGTATAGAGAAACAAGTATGTATTAAAACGTTGTTTTTGGTGCAATAATTGCTCCAGATCCCTCAATAGTCAAACGCACCCAAGTACGCTCTGTTGGCGCTGTATAGTTTTGTAAGCGTAACGTTGCCACAAATTCCAATAGAGGCGGAATAATGATCTGTGTATCAAATTCGTAGTTACTGTTCAATGCATTTTCAGCCGATTTGTTAAAGGCGGAAATCCAAGAAAGTACAGGTACATTTTTAATTACTTCGCTGTTTGCAATAGAAAAACCAAATTCAGCCGCCAATAATTGTATAGGCGTTGTAATATTTGTTTCGTCAAAACCTGTCCAGGCGTTTGTTGTAGGGTTAAAAGTTCCAACAGTCAAGTAAATTCTTTCAACTACCATAGAATTCCCTACGCCTAATTTGTTCCCGTCCGCTCCTGTGTTCGATAAAGGAAAATTTCGGTTATTACTTTCTTCAAAGAAACGTAACTGTGTCTGTCCTGTAAGCTCCAAACTGTCGTAACGTATTACAGTCGATCCTTGTTGCTTTTTAATTCCACTATTCCCGAACTTGTCGTTAACAGCGATATTTTTCATTTGTGGGGTAATAGTACCCATAATTCGCTCGCGCATTTTTTTTGTTTTTATTAGTTAATTAATATTTATTTATAGTCCAAATTCTGGGTAATATCCTACCATGTAATCTTGTCCGCTGCTTTCGCTATATTCACCGCCCTCGGCAAGATCAAAGCCCTCGGCAAGATCAAAGCCCTCGCTTAAGTACATAGCTTCGCCCTCGTTTAATACCATAGGCAAGCTATCCATACCAGAAGCCCAGCTTGCGCTATCTTCCGCTAAAAAGCCAACGCCTCGCAATAAGTCAACAGCTCCAACGGCAGCCATACCAGCGCCTAAAATTGGCCGCTTCATTACAGCAGCTGTTACAAAGCCAGCGCCTACAGTTATTATTCCTTTATTTTGAGCGCTTAAATTTCCAGGTAAAATTTTACCTAAAAAGTGCGCTCCAACGCCTCCAGCTGCTCCCTCAAGGGTTACCATAGCGGCAGCCTGTGCGCTTTTTGGATCAAAAAATTCGCTAAGCATTGAGCGCTTGCGTGAAACGCGGCGCGTTCTTCGTTTTGGTGCTGCTGCTTTTGTTGTTCGCCGTCTTGGCGCGCTTGTACGTTTTACAGTACGTCTTTTTCTTATAGCCATGTTATTTATTATTTAATTTATCTTTTCTTTTTTCTAGTTAGTAGATATATTCCGCCAGCCGCTAAAATTCCGCCGCCAATTAATATAGCTGTTTTGTTTTTAGCCCAAAAGCTCGGCTGTTCTTGTTGCTGTTCGCTCGGATTAAAGCCAATATTAAACTGTCCGCCTGGTAACTGTACAGATCCGCCTACAGGTTGATCTGGCAAAGTAATTGCTTTCTGTTGCATTTGTGGCGCGTTTTTATTAATTGCGCCCTTAACTTTGTCTAAAATTCCGCCTGGCTTAAACAAAGGCTTTGCTGTTCCAGCTGCAACAGCTGCTTTTCTTTTATCAAGCAATCCTTTAGCAAGTTTAAGGCCGCCAGAAGCAATAGCTGCAACGCCAATAACACTAAGGCCAACCGTTTGTTGAGCTGCAAGCGCGTTAATTAAAGCTTCCGCTGTTGTCGGATCATATTTATTAAAGTAATCGGCTCTAACGTAAGTGTCTTTATTAAATTCGGGCAAAAACCCAGCTGGAATAAATACATAGTTGTCCATAACGCCGCCAGCTTCCGCAAGCGCGTTGTAATTTCCGTTATTTTCACCCTCGGCTAATTGTAAGTACATGTTATTAAATTTTATTATTTTTTGTAAGTTCTTACTGTTCTTTTTCGTTTTGGCAAGTAAGCGCGTTCATGCTTTTGTTGAGCGTTATAATATCGTATATCGCGAGCGCGCGGACTTTCGCTTAATTCCTGTAATAAATTCTCTTGAGCTTCTAACTTTTTTAGATAAGTTTTTAACGTTTTAAGAATTCCTTTACTATTTTTTAGATCCTCCCTTAATTCTTTTTTTTGAGCCGCTGGCATTCGTAACGACATCAAACTTTCGTAATATGCTACAGATTTGCTAAAGGCGATAATTTCCGCTTTTAGTTTTGGTATAGTATTAACTTCCGCTGGAATTGGGTATATAGTTCTATTCTTTGTTGCCATACGTGCAAAAATATAAACAATTTTTTGTTAACAGTCTAATAGTTGATAAAATTTATAAGGCCTGTGAGAATTTACAAGCGGCCTCGTAAGATCCAACGTTATCCAGGATCCGTTATAATATACTTGCGTAAAAATATGAACAGGCGCCAATTTTGAACGGCCACATAATACGATACGCTGTTTATTCCAACCATGTACAGCGCACATAGCTAAAATTAATATACTAAAACAATCACAGTCGCCAGCGCCGCTTTGTCCCCAATAGTTACGATCAAATAAAGTAGGCACGCTTTGCAGCAGCTCAACGCCTGGCGGATCGTTATGATATTTAATTAAAGGCTTAAGGCCGTAAAACATAGTAACAGGATCGGAATATATAGGCATTTCGCTCGCGCAATAATCTAAACTATCGCAAACTTGCTTATGTATTCCTTTCAATGTTTGATCTATATTCTTATAAGGTATTTTTAATTGCATGACTATCGAGTTGGGTATTCTGGCAAACTATATTTATAAAAAAATTGCCTAATCTTAGCGCCTTTCGTAAAGTTAAAATCTTTAACAAGCGTTACATTATTTCCAGCAGCTTTTATTTTTGGTAATTGATCCAGGGCGCGCTGATCCGCGCCGCTGCCAGCGCTTCCCCTTGTTATAAGCCCAACGTAAGGCACGCCGTTATTGCTTTGCCCTAATTCAGCGCTCCAAGTAACCTTAAACAATACAGGATCGATTATAATATCAAGCTTTTTAATATCTGGATTAATACCTTTACTATATAGATCCCTTAAAGCTGCGTTAATCTTAGTTGACATTTTGCCGCCGAAACCGTCGCTTTTTCTACTTTCGAAACTGTGAAGCGCGTCTAATCTGTTTGGTAAATTTTGCGGCACCTGGTAGGATCCTGAAACAATTATTTTTTTACGGCCTTTGAGTAAGCGCTTGATTAAAGCAGCGCTGGCAATAATTAAAGCTATGTTAGTAATATACTTATTCACGCAATCAAAGATAAAAAAACCCTGGCAAGAATACCAGGGCTAAAACGAACTTTTGTAAGAAACAAGTCGCAAGTTACTATTATTTTTTGTAATTAAACGGTATCCAGCCGTTTTTTAGTATATCTTCTTCTAGTGTAGTAATCCAGCCGCTTGCGTCCTTAATTAGATATTCGTTAGGTAAAACGCTCCAGCGCTGTACTTCGCTTTTGTCATGCGTTTGAACAATAAGCCAAAGCACATTATTTAAGATCGTTGCGCTTACAACATTGCTAAATTCGATAAATTCTTCAATTTCGGGCAAATTTCGTCCGTCAAATTGGCAAGCCTCAATAAATACTGATTTGTTAATATACCTCATTTTTCTATTTTTTTTGTTCCTACTTTTAATTTGATTAGATCTAGTTTGTAATCTGTTTCGCCTGGAAGAAAAGCAACGTATTTGTTGCTGACATACGTTCCATAAAAATTGTATTTTGCTATTTCGTAATTATAATTAACTTTTTTAACTTCTGGTATTTCCTCTGTAGTGGCGTAAAGTACGGCTGTTTTGTAGAGGCCAGCATTATTTTTAATGATCCGTAACAATTTAACCATACTTTCGTATTCGTCTAATCGGCTGCCGCCTTGAAATTTTATAAGATCATACGAATAATACCAGCGGCTGCGGCCATCTTTATAATAAATTACTAGCTTGTAACGCGCGTAATCTGGAGTATAGAATTCATTTACAGCTTTTTTTCGGCTGTAATTTCGTGGATCCTGGGCGCTTTTGTCAAACGCGGCGCGAAGATCTGTAAGGGCTGTGTCAAAAATGTTCGTTGCTTCCATGTTTTTTTCGTTTTTAGGTAAATTTACTAACTGTACTAACTAAACTAAAACAGTACTTAACTAACTAAACGAGGGGTTAAAATGTATTTCGTAAGTACTATACTCATTTATAGTGCTAAAAAAATAGGGCATTTTTTCCCTGTTACGCCAAAATTCCCTATTCTGGCGTTGTATTTAATTATAAAGTTCTGGTTAACGCTGGATCCTAGCGCTGTTTAGTTCGTTTGTTTAGGCAAACATATCTAACCTTTTGCTAATGTAGAGCTTTTTTAATTGCGTTTTTCCATGCTAAAATGTTAATAAAGTATAGAATGCAACGCAAAAAAGCCGTAAAAGCTTGAATTTACGGCGTTTTTTAACGCGTTTTAGTTGTCAAAAATTAAAAAATAATATGAAAAATGTTAATAACTAGTAACTTAATAACACGTTACTAACAAGTTATAAACAGCTTTTCAACAAAAAAAGTAAAGTTTAGGCACAAAAAAAGCCGCAACTTGTGCGGCTTGTGGGGGGCTTTTGGACTTTTATGTTATTCGTTAACTAATATTACAGCCAAAATTTGCGCTTCTGTTACCCCTAATTTTATTTTAATAGCTTCTACAGCTGCGCCAATATTGCCAGCTTCAATTATTTCCATACAAACGGCTGCGCCGTCTGGATCATTTTGGTAAATTATTTGATAATTCACTTACTAAAGTTTTTATAAAGTTAACGATATCCACCTGGCCAAAAAAATTTAAGATTAATAAAATAAAAGTAATTGAGGCAGCAATTAAACGAACCCAATCCACCTTTGTTTTTTGCATGTTCAATTTAGGATCGTATTCCGTTTCTTTAAGGCTGGCTTTTATGTTAGGAAGAAACGTGTCGCCTATTCCTTTAATAACTTTAATTATTTGTTTTGCTAGTAGTTTTTTCATTTTTTCTTAATTAAGTAATAAGCTGCAAAAATCAACAGAGGCAATAACAGCAGCTTTTTATTGAAGCCTCCTTTACTTTGTGGCGCGGCTTCAATAATAGCCGCTTCTTTTTTCCTCCTGTTTCTTAAGGCGTTTCTTACGCTTTCGCTTAAGCTTTTGTTATCATTATAAGTAGAATTAATTACAGCTTGCGCAATCTTTTTATTATTGCCTGTCTTAATTGCTTCAATAATTTCCTGTTTTGTTATATTTCCGTAATTATAAGCTAAACTTATTAAGGCAGCTTTTACCTGATAATGTAAAGGATCCCAAAATTCAGCGCCCACTTTATTAATAACGCGTTTTTCAAATTCTTTAACGCGGCGCGTTAGATCTTTTAACGCGTTTGCTTCTGTCGTTGTGTCGCCTTTCTTTACAGTTCTGTAATTTCCACTACTGTCTGTGATTGTTCCTGATCCGTAACCAATACGCCAAGCGTTTACGTCCCAGACGGCTGTACGATTAAAGCCTTCGTATTTTTTCAATAATTCCGCTGCATAACTGTATTGATCCACAATTATTTTTTTTTAGATATGATTACAGAGGCAATAAGGCCAGCTATTACTATTCCAGCAGCGCCGCCAATTATTTTTTTACTGCGAGGCGTAAACTTCCAATTTTCGTAACTGTAGTTATAAAGCCAATTTTGAAATTTATTCATATTAAAGTTTTTATAACAGCGTGAACTTTCTCTGTAATTACTTTATTGTTTCCGTCTAATTTATAAACGCTTTGCTTCACGCTGTCACTTACGTTGCCGCCAACGGTTACAGCTGTTCCTGGTTTAATATCTGTTATAATATCACAATGCGCGTAATATCCTCCTGGCGTATCGTAAGTTACGCCGTCTTGTCTAGGGTAACAAATTAGATCCCCAACAGAAACAGGCGTTTCGTTTTTTCTAAACGCTTGAAAAGTTTTAACATTATTTTTCCTGTTCTTTTTAGCGGCTTGAATGTAATCACTATGCAAAGCGCTATACTTCCAATTATCGCCAGCTCCCGCTTGTCGCATTAAGTAACTTACAAATGTTGCGCTCCAAGCGTTATTTATATAAAAGCTATCACTTGCGTTTGTTTTGCTTCCAACTTTCCAATAATTACGCAAAGCTGGCATTAAAGCAGCGTTTCCCTCCTTAATATTTCCGTTGTTCCAGCGCTGTAATTCTTCGTTTGCCAATTTTACTAGCTTTTTCTTAAAATTGCTTTTAGTAAGGCTGCGCAAAATTACAAGCGCCGCAATAGCGGCAGCTATATATTTATAGTAGGGCTTCATTTTTTCTTAACTACAGCGGCAATAATTAAGCCAGCAGCCAACAGGCCAGCAGCAAGTAAAACTGTTCTGGTAGTTTTTTTATCTAATTCAACAGGAATAGAAACAGGCAGCTGTAACTCTGTGCCTGGATTAGTTATTGCTGTGCCGATCTGTTGCCAAATACTCGGCTTATCTTCGCTTAAGTAATTCATTATATTCTGTATCTAATACCGTTATTCTTTAATATAGTGTTCGCTTTGTTCTTTTCGCCTGTACTTAATTCTAATTGTAAGGCCGTCAACAAATTAATATCTTTCCCTAAAATGTAGGTAAAGCTGGAGGGATCGTAATAAGTTCGCTTTCCGTAACTTTTCATTAATTCAAGCCAATCGTTATTATTTTTCAATTTTCGTAAAATTGAATAAATAGCTTCTTCGTCTGTGGCGTTTAGCCAATTCATTTGAAAAGCGTCTTGCATTTTGTCAGCCCAAGTAATGTATTGAGACGGCTTATAAGTTAGCGCTACTTTTGGATCCTGTTCTTTTTCAAACAATTTCCTGTTTTTCTTTTTTTGTATTGCGTCTTTTAATTCCTTGCTTACTACCTTATAAACGCCTAACGCTACAACGGCGCCAATTCCAATAGCTATAGCTGTTTTAATTGGCCGCTTTTCTTTCGGATCCCGTTTCTTACTTGCGGAAGCGGCAGCAACGCCAGAAACCCCCGCTATTATTGCTGGCCACATAGTTACAATATTTCGTTGTTAGCAAAGTAATATTTACGCGCGTTCTGGTAACGTGTTTGATCTGTAAGGTAAGGCTCGAAATATTTTTTATACCAATTCTTAAGATCTTTATTGTTTTTAGCGTTCCAGATCGCGAATAACATAGTATACGCCTTAAACAGATTAATGTTAGGCGCTCCGTATATTTTTGTTAGCTTGCTTTCTGTTCCTGTGTCAAACGTTCCGCTTTCCTTAACAGTAGCCGTTCCGTAAATTTTTGCTATACGGTTTAATATCTGTTGCAGCTTTGCAACTTCTTGTCCTGTATCCCCTGGCCTTAAAGTTTGGTTTAAGTTTAATCGATCTTTAGGCGTTCCAATTCCGCTCAGTCCTGTTGTAATATCTTGCGTTTTAGTAATTACGCCAGCGGGCGTAACTACAGTATTAATTACAGGGGTTAGATCTAGATCTGGTACGCCTGTATCTTCCTCTTTAACAAACAATTTTTTAATATCATCTTTGAATATAAAGCCAACAGCTGCCAGCGCTCCAAGCCCTACCAGGTAAGGCGTGTAATTTATTTTTTTCTTTGCCATGTTTAAGTAATTTGTTCAAATTCTGTTGTTTCTGTTTCTTGCGGCAAGCTGTTTGCGATAAGTTCGCGTTGATCTTCAAACTGATCGTAATTGTCAACTAATAACTTGGCTTTGCGAGCTGCAAGTTTATCTTTAATAACAAAACGCCAGACGGCGTAAGCTGTTCCAGCAACGGCTAAGCCAATTAAAATTTTT
>Ga0208787_1001501_pt1 | contig 10125 bp, 8 predicted proteins | sample Wag4_2014_7_11_FD_187362 | JGI IMG/M metagenome (GOLD analysis project Ga0208787, IMG submission 187362) | Fresh water microbial communities from Ohio, USA - Utica-2 Time Series HT 2014_7_11 (SPAdes) (version 2) | ecosystem: Environmental > Aquatic > Freshwater > Water tank | place: USA: Ohio... | reverse complement strand
GATTGGACGGCTGTGATGCCAGCGATCCGCTCGAGCGTGCTTATGCACTTGCACCACATCACCCACGGAGGGGATCCCTTCGAGATGCAGGAAGCCCGACCGTTGGACTTTGGCCACTGGTCGGCCCACAAGCTCGAGCAGATCACCCAGTATCGACTTCGACACGGCGAGGCCGTCTCGATCGGAGTGGCGCTCGATACGCTCTATTCGCATCTACAGTTCGGACTAGACCGTCACGACGCCTTGAGTGCCGTGCAAGCGTTGCTCGATCTGCACCTACCCGTTTACGATTCGGCCTTGGAATCCAATACGGTTTTCGAGGGACTCGAAGAATTTCGACAGCATCTAGGAGGGCGACTGACGCTAACGATGCTCAAGAGTCTCGGTCACGTGCAAACCGTCCATGAGGTCAACCAGCAAGTCATGGAGCAAGCGATCGAGTGGCTAAGTGAGATCCACGCCAAGCAGTACGCCTTGCAACCTTCCTGAGAACCCGCGTTGCGTGGATCCCAACGCGAAAGTGCGTGCCGTTAGCACACTCGCACTGATTCGATGGTGCAGTACAGGTGGGATCTGCGTCTGGGCTTTGATCTGACCAGTATCGTGGGTGAGGCACCCAACAAAAAAAGCGAGCGACTTTTGGAGTCGCTCGCTTTTCGTGAGTTCGATTTGGCCTTATCGCGCGGGGACTGTCCCCGGTTTCTTGTCTATCCCCTTTTGTTAACCACGGAACAGATGGAACACACGGAAGCGAATCCCTACGCGGTTATGCCTTTCTTCCGTGTTTTCAGTGTATTCCGTGGTTCCCTGTTTTCGGCAACTAGAACCCCCGGCAGACCCGTAACCCTTATCGCGCGGGGACTGTCCCCGGTTTCTTGTCCCCGGTTTCTTGTCGAAATTGTGCCCAGAAGTGAATTCCCCGTTGCGCAAATCCAGTCTCCCTTAAACCACTTCATCGGAGTTTGGGGCCAAAAACGTCACTAAACTAAACCTAAACAACGATTGCGCTACTTACGCTGAGTCAGAATAATACATCCGAGGCAACTCCATCGTAAAGGTCGCGCCACTCCCCAGTTCACTGCGAACGACGATGTCGCCTCCGAGCATTTGGCAAAGTCGGCGGCTGATGGTCAAACCTAACCCTGTCCCCCCATACTTGCGAGTCGTCGAATCATCCGCTTGAACAAACGCTTCAAACAACTTGGATATCTGCTCGGTAGACATCCCGATCCCATGATCCGAGACAGCGAATAACACGTACTCTTGCCCCTCGTGAGAACGTGTCGACAAAGCCACTTCAATGGTGCTTTGCATAGAGAACTTACAAGCGTTCGACACCAAATTCATCAGCGACTGGCGCACCTTCATCGAATCGCTATGCATGGTGCCAAAATCGGCAGGGTATCGACTCTCAATGCTGTTGCCATTCTTTGCCGCAATCGGCTTCATCGCTGAGACAACCTCCTCAATCAACTCCGTAACGTCGAAGGACTCCTGATGGATCGTCATCTTCCCTGACTCGATTTTAGAGAGATCCAAAATGTCGTTGATCAACGCCAGCAAGTGCTTGCCTGCATCTCGAATCTTGTGCAAATCCGACATGATCTCCTCGGCGCTCATCACCGAAGCATCCTCGATGAGCATCTCGGAATACCCCAAGATCGCATTCATGGGTGTACGCAATTCATGGCTCATAGTCGCAAGAAAGACCGTCTTTGCCCGGCTGGCCTCCAAGGCCTGATCGCGTGCGACGATCAGCTCGGTGTTCATCCTCTCGTTTTCGCGCTCCACCCGCAACCGCTGCAAACTCATCCCTAGTTGGTTACCGATCGAACACAAAAACCGGACCCAGCGCTCGGCCCATTTGGAGTCGGTTTCTCCAACCTTCAATCGAATCTGTCCAACAATCTTCTCCGAAACACATATCGGGATCGAAAAAGTCCCTTCAGATTCGCACGCTTCTGCAACCGGAGATTCACTCGGAAATGCGATTTTGTAGTCTCTGGCGCCTAAATTCCTAGTGGATACTAACTCCTGAGCCACCCGTTCAATCAGTCGAGACTCGATCAGCTCTCCCTGCATGACCAAGTCCAAACGCGTCTGCAAATCGAGTTCTTCCCCTCGGCGTACTAACTTTGCCTCCCGTTCTTGCGCCTCCTCCAATGCAGCCAATAACTCTGCAGCATAGGCGTTGGCATTTGCCAACGCGAGTACCTTGCGATGCAAGTCTGCGTTGTCCTGCCGCAGTCGTTGCAATTCCTCGTACAGTCCAATTTCGGATTCTTCACTCATACCTGCAGTACCGAGTCTTTAGATGAACAAGGTAACCTTCGACTTGGCCGCATCCTCCAAGTAGGTCGCGACACCGCCGTAGTCGACCCCAGGTAGCAATTCGTCGCGCGTCACTCCCATGACTCCCATGGAAGTTTCGCAAGCCACCAGCCGAACTCCCATCTCTTGGGCCATCGAAATCATCGAAGGCAACGTGGCGATGTTTCGCTGCTTCATCAGGTGCTTGAAAAATACTGGCCCGGCTCCACCCATATTCATTCGACTTGTTGGAACACTTGCAGGACCCTGGGGCATCATCGCCGCGACCATTTTCTCACCCATCGACTTGCCCGAATACTTTTTTCCAACCCTCAGAGCATTTAGCCCCCAAAAGGTAAAGAACATCGACACCTCCATCCCCATGGCTACCGAACCTAGTGCGATCGTAAATGCACCGAACAAAGGGTCCATCTCACCGGAAAAAACCACTATCGTGGTCCGATCCTCAGGCACATTCCCGCCTCCACGGGTCACCATCCCTCGGAGAGCCCGCAGCTCCTCTTCGACACCCGTTAGCCTCTTGTCAACCTGCTCCCGTACGCAACGCTCCACCAGTCGCTCAATCTCTTCTTTTTCCAGCTGCGCCTTGTCCATATCCACTTGCCTCTCAACTCGCCCCTTTTTCGATCATTGCCCTTTGCACACCCTGCTGTTCCTTGAAGTCTATCAAAACATGGCCCATCTTCCTGACCCAAGCTTCCACGTCGCTCTGAAACGATGGATCCGATGCAAACACGCACAAGCAATCTCCCGCGAGCAGCTCTTTCATCGCGCGAGAAATCTTCACAATAGGCATCGGGCAACTCAACCCCTTACAATCCAGTTCAACCGTCGCCATCGACTTCTCCAATCCCCATAAGAACTCCAAAATCCTCGGTTAGAGTGTAGACGGGCGTGGATTGTTTTGATAGGTGACGAATTCAGGAAAAATATCCAGGAACTGAACTTACAGGACACCCAAAAGTCCTGCTGGCAACCTACAATCGCAACCCGAATATTTTTTTCACCTTTTTGAATTGCATCTGGATAAGCCTAATCGTCGATTATGGTCAGCGACTCCCTGAGCTTTCGTCTGCAACGCTGGATCGGTATCGCCGCTGGACTCGTCTTTGCGGCTACCCTGGCCCTGGTTTACTTCGCATCTGCTCGAATGCTCACTGCACAAGCCGACGCCAGATCCATGAATTCAGTCCAGAACAGCGTCATGCGACTCGACGATTTGCTCCTACGCGCAGCGATCGTCCCTAAGCTGATCGCTGTTCGACAACAGCTCCATGGCGAATCCCCAGATCCGAGCATGGGTGATTACCTTAAATCTGTCTTGAACGCTCTTCCCGAGAACGATGCTTTCGGAGTCTATATGGCTTACGAAGCCCTTGATTATCGAGAGCCCAACGCGCTGCCGTGGTTGGATCGCAATCACTACCCCGAGCAGACCAAAGTCCTCTACGACTACCATGCGGGAGAACACGAATGGTACAACGGCCCCAAAAACTCAAAGCAGCTCTACATCACAGAGCCATACTACGACGAAGGTGGGTCGAATATTGGGATGGTAAGCATCACCTACCCCTGCATTAGCGACTCAGGAAAGTTCATCGGTACAGCAGGCCTAGATCTGGCGTTAGACCGTATTCGCGAAATCGTCAACCAACTCGACTTCAACAAAGAGACCGTATTCCTTGTAAGCCGCAATGGCCGAATCGTCTCCCACCCAGACGAATCCCTGATACTCGGTGCCAAGGCTCCTGGAGCGCGCATCGAGGATCTGGCCGACGGGGCCGCAACCCTTTCCAAAAGTGCTGGCATGAAGGTTATCGGTGTCGACGGACAAGTCCGACGCATCTACTGGTATACTTCGGCCAGCTCTGGATGGAAGCTAGTGCTCAACGTCTCCAACTCGACGATTCTGGCCCCAGTTCGCACACTAGCCTTTCAAATTGGACTCCTTTCTGCCGGCGCGATCCTGACAATGCTCACCCTGTTGGCCTGGATCGCACGACGAACCATCAGCCCTATCCTGGCCCTGACCGACGTGGTGAAGCAAGCCTCCCAGGGAAATTACAATTCCCTCCAAATCCAATCACTCTCGGGTAGAAAGGACGAAATCGGATTGCTTTCTCATACATTCTCAGAGTTGCACAGCGAAATCCAGCGGCGAGAAAACCAACTTCAATCTTGGAATCAACGACTCACCGAGCTTGTCGCCGAAAGAACGGACCAACTCCAAAAAGCCCTGAATGATGCGGAACACGCAAAAAACCAAGCACTGCAAGCAAGCCAAGTAAAGAGCGAATTCCTCGCCAACATGAGCCATGAACTTCGCACTCCGATGAACGCCATCATCGGTTACAGCGAAATGCTCATCGAAGAGCACTCGCCGTCCTCTGAACACAAAGAAACGATCGAGGATCTCAACAAAATCCAGTTTGCGGGAAAGCACCTGCTCAACATCATCAACGATGTTCTGGATTTCTCAAAAATAGAAGCCGGTCGCATGACCCTCTACCTAGAGAAAATCGATGTCGAAGAACTGATTCGCGAAGTCGCAAAAACGGTCCAACCCCTTTTCCTGAAAGGAAACAACAAGTTCGAAACGAGATGCCAACCAAACCTTGGGACGATCTTCAGCGATCAAACGAAAATCCGTCAAACACTCTTCAATCTTCTTAGCAATGCAGCTAAGTTCACTCAAGAGGGTTCCGTAGAACTCTCAGTCCAACGAAACCACGATACCATCTGCTTGAATGTGCGAGATTCGGGAATCGGTATGGACGAAGCCCAAATTGGAAGACTCTTCGAACCGTTCACCCAAGCAGACGCGTCGACCACACGGAAATACGGTGGTACGGGCCTGGGACTGACCATTTCCCGACACTTTTGCGAAATGCTTGGTGGATCCATCACGGTCACCAGTCAAGTCGGCCACGGATCGAACTTCCAAGTCACACTTCCTATTCACTCGTTCGACCCGAACTCCAATTTGCAAGCGACGCTCGATACCCCAGAAATGTCCCTTGCAATCGCCCAGCGAACATCGCAGGTCTCCGGTGGCCAACCTAAAGTCGTCGTCGTAGATGACGATCCAAACACCATCGATTTGATCGCGAGGTTCCTCTGCCGCGAAGGCTACCAAATCGTCCCCGTGACGGACCCAAAAATTGCTATCTCAACCATCGAGTCAAACCAACCGATCCTTGCCATCATCGACTTGATCCTGCCGGGTACCGATGGATGGGCTATCTTGCGAAAGCTCAAGGATAACAAATCCACTTGTGCCATTCCGGTGGTGATGATCTCGATCACACCCGACCACCAAATGGGCTTTGCACTAGGTGCGGTCGACTTCCTTTCCAAACCAATTCAATGGCCCAAGCTCCTGTCGCTTCTGCATTCCATCGAACTCAACACACCCAGCAGAACCAAATGTGCTCTCATTGTCGAAGATGACCCACAAACAGCGGAGCTTACGCAGCGAACACTCGAAAAGTCCGGTTGGAAAACATCCGTCGCCCCCCATGGAAAAATCGCCATGGAAAACCTCTTGATCGAGACCCCCGATTTGATCCTGCTCGATTTGATGATGCCGGAAATGGACGGATTCGAATTCGTGTGCAAATTGAATCAGAACGCTGCCTGGACTCATATTCCAGTCGTCGTTCTGACCGCTATGGATCTAAATCAAGCCCAGCAGAAGTTCTTTGAAGAACACTCCATCACGGTACTGAGCAAAAACGGTATCTCCTTCAACCAGCTCATGACCTACATGAAGGAACATATCGAACGGTTGCAATCACAATCTAAACCCACATAACGTTGCCTTGATAAGGTGAATGATGACACAAGTACTACTTGTTGAAGACAATGAATTGAATCGCGATATGCTATCGCGCAGGCTTCAGCGCAGAGGCTTCGAGGTCCTGCTTGCCGTCGATGGACAACAAGGTATTGACATGGCCACCGAACACCTCCCTGAAGTCATCCTTATGGATATGAATCTCCCAATCATCGACGGTTGGGAAGCAACTCGCAGGCTCAAAGCGAATCCTCTGACTCAAAAAATTCCTGTCATCGGCTTAACCGCTCACGCCATGACTGGCGACCGTGAAAAATGCCTCGCTGCAGGTTGTGACCAATACGACACCAAGCCGATCGACTTTGAATCACTTCTCGAGAAAATCCGAAGCCTCTTGAAAAACAACGACTGATCTGTACTCAAATGCAACCCGATCCCACACAAATCGAAAACACACTCGCCCAAATTCGTCACGATCTCAAAACTCCGCTTAACCAAATCCTCGGTTACTGTGAACTGCTTCTCGAAGAATCTGGTTCCTGCGATCTTCCAAACCTGTCCAAAGACCTTCAGCGCATCCATTTTGCATCGAAAACACTCCTGAAGCTTATCAACGACCAAGTCGCTTCTGGCTTTATCTTCGCATCGGAAAACCGACAGACAACCGGATCGGCATCCCCGGATCAATCCCCGCAAAGCTTCGAAAACGCCGTCCTTCGCCCCTCGGCTAACCCACCCTCTAAGCTCCCCAACGGACATATCCTCGTTGTCGATGATCAACTATCGAATCGAGAAGTCTTGTCTCGTATGCTCGTTGCATCCGGCCTGAGTGTCACACAAGCGCAGCATGGTGCCGAAGCTATCGAAATACTCAGAACTCCCCCTGCAAAAGACACCACTGCTATCGACGTAGTCCTTTTGGACGTGATGATGCCGATCCAGGACGGTTATGCAACACTCCTGGAAATCAAATCCGACCCTTTCCTACGCCATCTACCGGTCATCATGATTTCGGCACTCGATGAACTCGATTCCGTCATTCGATGTATTGAAATCGGAGCCGAAGACTATCTTGCCAAGCCCTTCAATCCAACCCTTCTAAAAGCTCGTCTAGGTGCATCTCTGGAGAAAAAGCTCCTGCGCGATGCCGAGCAGACTCACCTGCTACAAATCGAGTCCACCCAAAAACGCCTGTCCAAAGAACTCGACGATGCGGCCAAGTATCTTTGTGCCATTTTTCCTACCCCAACGCAGGCCCCACTGCTAGTCGACTGGAAACACCAATCTTGTTCCGAATTAGGTGGAGATGCTTTCGGATACCACTGGATCGACGAAAATCACTTCGCCATCTACCTGCTGGATGTATGCGGCCACGGAGTCGGAGCTTCGCTCCTCTCGGCATCCGCAATCAATGTGATTCGAAATGGATATCTGCCGGTAGCCGACATGCGGCAACCGAACCAAGTCCTGGCGGCAGTCAACGATATGTTCCTGATGGATCGCCAAAACAACATGTTTTTTACCCTTTGGTACGGGGTCTATAATCGCTCCACTCAAACGCTCGCCTACGGCGGGGCAGGTCATCCAGACGCTATCCTGAGAATGCCTACAGACCAAGGCACTAAACTTGAGAAACTCCCCTCCACCGGACCGATCATCGGCATCATGGAGGGAATGGACTACGACCAACTGTCGATTCATGTTCCCGATGAATCCGCCCTGATCGTCATGAGCGATGGATGCTTCGAAGTCATTCAAAAGGACGGGACCATGATGGATACAGCCATCTTCGATTCCTACCTGCTAAACTCCGCCACCGATCCTAAGGCTCTCGAAAGCTGGTTCATGGAATGCCAAAGCCGCCGCGGTGATGAAATCCTCGACGATGACTTCACGCTCGTTCGCGCGCGGTTCTAAGTATCAGTGAACGCTAAATGAGGCCAGTGATGGGCGTTTCCACCGCGCCGGGTGCCTGGCACCGATTTGGGCTGCACCGATTTGGGCTCCTTTTGCTAGCATACGGCCTGGCGCCGCGCCGGGTGCCTGGCACCGATTTGGGCTCCTGTTTGCTAGCATACGGCCTGGCGCCGCGCCGGGTGCCTGGCACCGATTTGGGCTGCACCGATTTGGGCTCCTGTTTGCTAGCATACGGCCTGGCGCCGCGCCGGGTGCCTGGCACCGATTTGGGACCCTGTTCGCCCACCAGATAGCAATCCAATGCTCAGAAATCTTGGGTAGTCCCAGAAAAAATATAGTTGGCACAGCACTTGAAATCACCATGCCAAATCGAACGTCTTCAGCCTGTCTTGAGACACTTTGATCCGGGGGCTTGCTTGCCCGCTAAAAGCCTGCGGTCAAATGCCAAGCGAAGCAACTTGGCGGGCTTATTTAAGTTCCTCGCCGTTGGCTGCGGGTTAAACGAAATGGTGCCTTCGGCGAGACGACCAACGCCCGCAATAAACAATGGTTGCTCAAGAAGATCATCTGGCGAATGCAATCGATCGCCTCACGACGCGAAGACAAAGCCCGCCGAGTCCAAAGATAAGCAGACTACCCGGTTCCGGGACCGCTTGAGACTGGGTTGCAAATACCGCGAACCGATCGAACACCAAAAAGTCTTGTCCGGTATCGTTGCGAAATCGGATCGATGTAATCAGGGAACCCTCGGTCCCCTCGATCCGCAAATAGGCGTTTCGGACCGTGACCCCGCCATTCCAGTTGACCCCAGCAAGACTTTCAACCGTACCTAGATTCTGTCCGTTTACAAACAGAGTGTGGTCCGTGACCGGAAACGGATTGGTCAGGCTCGACAAGACTGACTGAAAATTCGCCAAACCGATTCCTACAACAGGAGCCCCAGTAGCGAGTGCGAAGGTTGTGTTGGTGGACGCAGATGGCAAAAACGGGCCGTTAAGGCCGTCGCCCGCATTGGTCAACACTTTGGTGCCGTCCCAAAAGTTGTTGGCCGTCTGCGAATCGCCCGCCGAATCAAATGTCTTTGGCAAACTGGTATAGGACTTGTTCTCGGGGATAAGACCCTCGAACGATATAGTCAAACCCGAGATCAAGAAGGTGTCCTCGAAATCCTCCACCGTATACCCACTGATCCCCAGCGCCGCATCCATTGCCACTGTATTGGCCGAATAGCTACTCCCGGCAAAGGACGTCACAACGAACCCCGCCTGGCACGATTCGGAAATCAACTCAGGGCCCAACAACGTCAACACCATAACAAACAACCAACGCAATTTCGACATCGCATAAGCTCCGTTCATGATTCCTCAGGGCGTATCGATCCGTAAAATCTCAAAAAGTGAGTAAAGACTCGAAAGTATCTCCACTCACCCCCGAATCAATACGACGGGCATCTACACAGCTAGTCAAGAAAACGTTACCGCTTGGCCTCAAGCCGGTCGAAAGACCGCGAAGCGATCGCGACGAACAGAATGCTACCGATCGATCCAAGCAGGCATGTGGTCAAAAAGACGCTTGCAAAACTCGTCTCTGGAATCGAGCCGACGAAGAAATTCTTCGATAGGATCAATATCGCGTATCCGAAGTAACCGACCGAGTCGGCCACATACATCATAAAACCGACGTTGGCTCGGTCGCGAGTGCATGCGATGATCCTCTCGAAGACGGTCGTATGTACTGCGACATAGGGTAAATACAGACCTGCCCCAATGCACACCATCAATGCCATCGGCGAGATCTCCATCCAAAACCGATGGCCTAAGACGCTCAGAAAGATCAGCAAAAAGCCCACGGTGCATGTCGCAAAAGCCAAGCGAAGCGCTTGGCGATTGTCTTTGACCAGTACGGCCGAAGCGTTGGCGATGGTCGCCACGAGCATCACCCAGAAATCAATGCTCGCGTAATCCGAGGATTGGATCTTCGCCCCAAGTCCGGTCAAAATCTCCCTAGCAAAGTCGTCGCGAAAACTTCGCAAGATGCTCACGAAGAAGTACATGCCGGCGATCGCGCCGATTCCCCAGGCG
>Ga0208787_1001498_pt1 | contig 10129 bp, 8 predicted proteins | sample Wag4_2014_7_11_FD_187362 | JGI IMG/M metagenome (GOLD analysis project Ga0208787, IMG submission 187362) | Fresh water microbial communities from Ohio, USA - Utica-2 Time Series HT 2014_7_11 (SPAdes) (version 2) | ecosystem: Environmental > Aquatic > Freshwater > Water tank | place: USA: Ohio... | reverse complement strand
CGCGACATGGGCCCCCGCTGCCGCTACCTCGGCTCGGAAGTTCCCAAGGAAGTTCTGATCTGGCAGGACCCCGTTCCCGCCGTCGACCACAAGCTGATCGGCGAAAAGGAGATCACCGCCCTCAAATCCAAGATCCTCGCCTCCGGTCTTCCCCTCACCCAGTGGGTTAAGGCGGCTTGGGCTTCGGCCTCTACCTTCCGCGGTTCCGATATCCGTGGCGGAGCCAATGGGGCGCGTCTTCGTCTGGCACCTCAGAACGCATGGGAGGTCAATGAACCCAGGGAACTTTGCCAAGCCTTTCAAAAAATCGAACCCATCCGAGCCGAGTTTAATGCCTCTGCCCCCGATGGAATGAAAGTCTCCACCGCGGATCTGATCGTCCTCGCAGGATGCGCCGCCGTGGAAGAGGCCGCCAAGAAAGCCGGTCACAACATCAAGGTCCCGTTCTCCCAGGGTCGGACCGACGCCACTCAGGAACAGACCGATGTTGCCTCGTTCTCCCTGCTCGAACCGCTGGCCGACGGCTTCCGCAACTACACCCGCCAAGGACTCAAAGGCCCAGCGGAAGAGTTGCTCGTCGACCGTGCCCAGTTGATGAAGCTGACCGCACCCGAAATGACCGCCCTGATCGGAGGAATGCGCGTTCTCGACACCAACTTCGGCCACACCAAGCACGGTGTGTTCACCGATAAACCCGGAATTCTGACGAACGACTTCTTTGTCCATCTCACCGATATGGATATCGAATGGAAACCCTCTGCCGTCGGCGGCCTCTACGAAGGCCACGATCGCAAAACGGGCAAGGTCAAATGGACCGGCACACGGGTCGATCTCGTCTTTGGATCGAACTCAGAGCTGCGTGCCCTCGCCGAGGTCTATGCTCAGGACGATGCCAAAGAGAAGTTCGTAAAAGATTTCGCCGCTGCGTGGAGCAAGGTGATGAATCTGGACCGCTTCGATCTCAACTCCTGATTCTCTACCTCAGAGTTCGTTAAAGTTACAGGTTTCTATAACCGACTTCTTTCAACGTTTCGATTATGTCCCCCCTTTTTACTCCCCTTCAGCTCGGGCCCCTTCACCTCCCTCATCGGGTTTTGATGGCTCCCCTCACTCGGTGCCGAGCCTCGGCAGGTAACGTCCCTAACGAACTGAATGCCGAGTACTATCACCAACGAGCCTCTGCCGGACTGATCATCGGCGAAGCGACCTCAGTCTCCCCATTCGGCTACGGCTACCCCAATACTCCCGGCATCCACACCCCTGAACAGGTCGCCGGATGGAAAAAAGTCGTCCAATCCGTTCATTCCGCTGGAGGCCGCATCTTCCTCCAGCTCTGGCACGTCGGTCGCATCTCCCATCCAAGCTTTCAGCCCAACGGAGTGCTTCCGATCGCCCCCTCCGCCATCCGAGCCAAAGGACAGGTCTTTAATGGAAAAGAGATGGTCGATTACGTCACCCCTCGGGCCCTAGAAGTATCCGAAATTCCCGGAATCGTTGCCGAATATGTCCACGGAGCAAAACTTGCTAAGCAGGCTGGCTTCGACGGAGTGGAAATTCATAACGCGAATGGTTATCTCCTCGACCAGTTCCTCCGCAGCGGTACCAACCATCGAACCGACTCCTATGGCGGCTCCGTGGCCAACCGTTGCCGTTTTCCGATCGAAGTTGCCCAAGCAGTCATTCAGGTATGGGGAGCCGACCGGGTTGGAATCCGTCTTTCCCCCTCGGGCGTGTTCAATGACATGCACGACGAGAATCCGATGGAAACTTTCATTCACCTCCTGAAAGAACTCAGCAAACTCCGGCTACTCTATGCCCACATCACCCGCGTCACTGCCCAAGATATCCGACACGGAGCCAAGGAAGGTGTCGGCCCGAAGGAACTGCGGAAATTTTTCCGAGGACACGTGATCACTGCGGGAGGTTTCGACCGGCCCTCTGGCGAACAGGCGATTGCCGAAGGCTGGGCCGATGCGATCTGCTATGGCGTCCCCTTCTTGGCCAATCCAGATCTTCCAGAACGACTCCGCAAGAACGCCCCTCTCAATCCTCCCGACGAGGCTACCTTCTACGCCTCCGGCCCCAAGGGCTATACCGACTACCCCACCCTTTCCTGATTTTTCCCAGTCCCTAGTCCTAATCTGTTGTTTTAGGAACTGATTCCTATAAAAATGAAGAAGAGATGACAACGAAGCCGCTCATTCTCGTTCTCTGCACTGGCAATTCCTGCCGCAGTCATCTTGCGGAAGGTATTCTTCGGCAGGCTTCTGCTGGCTTGATCGAAGTGTCGAGCGCTGGCTCAAAACCAGCTGGCTTCGTTCATCCGAAGGCCATTGCGGTAATGGAAGAGATCGGTATCGACATATCTGGCCACCGATCCAAACACCTAAATGAATTCCTGAACTCTCCCGTCGATACGGTTATCACTGTCTGCGGCAATGCCGACCAAGCTTGCCCCACTTTTCCCGGTCAGATCAACCGCCACCACTGGGGCTTTGATGATCCCGCTCATGCCGTTGGGTCTGAGGAAACTGTTCTGAATGAGTTCCGACGTGTTCGAGATCAGATCCGATTGGTCTTTGAAGCCTACGCCGCCGGATTGAAGCATAAATTAAGACTAGGATAATTCGAATGACCTCAACCAAGAGAATCGGATTCTTCGAGCGTTACCTAACGGTTTGGGTGTTCCTCTGCATGGTCGTCGGTGTGCTGATTGGATCGATTGCCCCAGACGCGGTTTCCATGGTCAGCCGTCTGGAGTTTGCTCGTGATTCTCATGTTAATATTCCAATCGCCATTCTGATTTGGGCGATGATCTACCCAATGATGCTGAAAGTGGATTTCAGCTCCATAGGAGGTATTGCCAGAAAACCTAAGGGACTCCTGATCACTTTGTTTGTGAATTGGATCATCAAACCCCTCAGCATGGCTTTTCTGGCCTGGGTTTTCATTCAGCACCTTTTCTCCACATGGATCACCCCAGAAACTGCCAAAGATTACACCGCAGGATTGATCATCCTTGCAGCAGCACCCTGCACAGCGATGGTCTTTGTCTGGTCTTATCTCACGGATGGGGACCCTGTTTACACACTGGTGCAGGTTGCCGTAAATGACCTCATCATGCTGGTGGCCTTTGCCCCCATCGTGACGATTCTTTGCGGGGTGGCTAATGTGGTCGTTCCGTCCAGCGTTCTGATTACTTCCGTCGTTGTGTTTATCGTGATTCCTTTGGCTGCGGGTTATCTAACTCGTTCCTTGTTGCTAAAAGCTCGTGGTAAACAATGGTTTGAAGAGTTTTTTCTTCCGAAGTTTCAGCCGATCACCATCGCCGCTTTACTGCTCACGCTAGTGCTGATTTTTGCTTTCCAGGCCCAGAATCTGACCCAGCGCTGGTTTGCAGTCCTGCTACTTGCTGTGCCCATTATCATTCAGGTCTATTTTAATTCCAGCCTGACCTACCTTGTCATGCGTTGGCTCAAGGTCCCTCACAACGTGGCCGCGCCGGGGGCCCTCATTGGGGCAAGTAACTTCTTTGAGCTGGCGGTAGCCGTAGCCATCACGCTCTTCGGTCCTTCTTCCGGAGCAGCCCTTGCAACGGTAGTGGGTGTTCTCGTGGAAGTTCCCGTGATGCTATCGGTCTGCAGTGTTTGCAACCGGACTCGTGATTGGTTTGGTAACGCCGCGGAATCCTGATTCTAAGTCACAATAGTTCCATTATTTACTACCCCATCTCATTACTTCGCTATTCCGTTGCGAACTGAAAAACCGGGTAAATCCCCTACTTCATCGGCCAGAAGGGGTTTTTACGCCATTTAGTTCTTCGGGCCGCCGGGACTTAAACCCTGAACCTTTTGTCCACCCCTCGTCCGAAAGCAACTTCGCCTCATAAAGTTCCTTGGCAAAGATCTTCGCCCGATCCGTTACCTTGTCGCTCGGGGATCGGTTGAGAGATGCAGGGAGCAATTCCAGGTTCATCACTTGGTTTTGCAGTTCGGGACAAACCGCCTTAGGGATCACAAGGCCAGCTTCAGCTTCCTGCCCAGCATATTGCCCCTTGGTGATCGTGGCTGACTTTCCCCGCTTCAACTCAGCCATTCCCTCGGGAGTCAATAAACCCAGCTCCTTCGCAATCTTTAGATTTTCCAGTAAACCCCAACTAACAAAACCAGCATAGGGTGTCCCGGCCGTCTTATTCAGCTTGGCCGATTCATCGAGGACAGCTTCGGGCTTCTCCCCCTGCGCTTCGGCATAAGCCAGCCAGTATACGCATTTCTGCAAGCGGGGGTTCGCTGCTCCTTCGCCTTTGAGTGTTGCCAGTTTTGCGGGGTCGGTTTGCTCTGCAATCGCCACCGCCGCCGTTGAAGGTGCGGCTATGATTGAGGGCGCGGTCGCCAGCAGGAGGGCGAGCATTACTTTATGCATGGCTTTAATCATACCTCCTCCATTTATGCGCACACCATGCGCAATCTGTGCATCATCAAAAACTGAATGGGGTGTGGTGATATGCCTCAAAATTTCTGAGAATCGATTCTAGGCGAATCACCCATCCCCAATTATAATGCTTTAATGTGATTTGGTCCCATAGCTCAAGAGGATAGAGCAACGGTTTCCTAAGTACATGTATATTAATGGTTTATGTTGACTTCAGTTGATTCATAGCGACTTAAGTTTGGAACTAAAACGACCCATAGAATTTAAATTAATCCAATTTTGCATACCGAGTATTGAAATCGGTATGCGAATTGACTCAGTACGACATTTTTTTCTGCATTTGGAGACAATACCTGGCACCACTTGGCCACCGGGATTTGAAACTGGGACTCCCAAATAGCCACCCATTTAGCGAATTTAGGTCTGTTCGAACGGAATGAGTTATCTCCCCACAGCCCCGAAACCAATTCGCCACGGGAATCGGGTACTACGGATTTTATTGGGGCTATTTGAGAGGTATTTTAGGAGCGCGTTGGCGGATCATCAAAGTTGATGGAATATTGAGCTCTTCTTTTTGCGTAGTCTTCCTCTTTAATTCGCTTTTCCTCAGCCAACCGCTGTTTTGCAGTTACTTCTCCCTTTGGCGGATCAATTGGCTCGGAATCCAAAGCATCTACAAAGTCTTTTTCGAGAATGATACGAAATGATGGGTTTGTGCCTTTAAGTTTTCGTAGAAAGGCCTGCGTAAGCTTTGATACACGTCTCGTCCATCCATCCTCAGGATCCTCACCCAACACTAGATAGTCGGTTTCAAGAGAAAGTTGTTTTGCCATTGAAACTTTCCCACCCATTTTTTCAACTGCTAGTCCCGCCTTACTTCGTGATCCCCATTTCATTTTTCCAGTAAACAGAAACACCCGATCCTTAAAGCAAACAACAGGCTCTTCCTCAATCAGATCGAAGTCGTTTATGAGTTTAGGTAGTGGGTAGCTACCTGTTTGCACATCCATGATAAAACGTTGGCGAGCTTCTTCCTCTTTTCTATTAGCTATTTTTTCTTCTTTTTGACGAGCCCTTTCAGACTCAACACGTTCAAGTTCTATATCGTATTTTAGGTCTTGAATTAAACACCGGCATCGCAATGGATGAAGTAGGGAGAATTCGACAACTCCGTCCATGGTTTTAATTCCCTTCTCAAGTAGTTTTGGAAATATGATTCTTGTAAGAAGATCTTCGACTGATTCTATATCACCTAGCGCTGAGTGTGCTTTTGAGCACTTGAGGCCCAGCTCATCTCGAAGAAAGTCGAGCTTGTGTGTTGGATATTCAGGAAGCGATCTTTTTGCAAGCCTCCATGTACAAAAGCCTCTGGTTCCAAGCGGCTTAATTCCAAGCCTATCCCACTCTGGATAAAGCACTCGGTTCCAATCAAAGCCTAAATAATGCGAGGCAATAGGAGCGCCATTTATATATCCCCCCAACTGCTCGTATGCTTTCTGAGGGTTAACACCATTTTTCTTTATAAAGTCTGTCGTATAGCCATGAACTGCAGTAGCAGCAGGAGGAATCTCTATTCCGTGATCAATAAATATCCTGAATGGATCGCCGTCCGGTATGAAACCTTTGAATCTTTGTGCGGCTACTTCAACTGCGAAAATGGGAGACATTAGACCATCAGTTTCCGTATCAACCAATATCCATTCATTCATTGCCGATATCCTGTTTTGGTTCTGTATATTTAGGATATTAGTATTAAAGTCCGCTTCTCAGGATTTTTAAGAGTTCTTCAGGGGATACTGTCCTTGACTCGATTTCTTCCACTGCTGTTTTGTTTTTGTTGGCTCGAAAGATTTTTATTAGAAGGTCACTATTTTTAAAACCAGCGACCTGGATAATTCTTTCATTTCTTTTCAGATACTTTCCCCATTCAAGCTCATAACCTTCTTTAGATTCATAGAATACATCGCCAATTTTAAATCTTTCAGGTTTTATCTTATCTTCATGTTTTAACGCGTCGGCAAAAGCTTCTGGAATGGCGAAGGCAAAATCTTCAGCAAATCCGTTTTTAAAAACAACCGACATCCAAAATGTGTTATCAGATTTGATTAACCCTGTAAATCACACCAACTCTTTCCCTCTTCCGTAGCGAACTGAAAAATCGGGTTAATCCCCTGCTTACCTATCCTTATCGGCCAGAACAGGTTTTTACGGCTATTAATCCATTGGGCCGCTGGGATTTAAACCCTGGATCCCCATAAACTCCCCAATAGTTCCTCTATCTACTACCCATTCCTACTCTCCCTTACTCTTTATCTTTCCCACCTCCCCCCTCCTGCCGACAGATACCTCTGCCTCATCCACTTGTCTTTTACTACTTTCATACTCTCTTCTGATACTCGCCAAAAATCATTTCCTCCCATTTTCAGGCTATTTTAGGCCTCTTTTCAGCCTATTTAATTTCAGTTCCCGGTCATATTCCCGGTCAGGCTCCCGGTAAAGTCTCGGTATTTTCTCGGTCAACTTCCCGGCCTGGAATGGCATCTTTTGCCCTTAACCCCACTTTCACACCCCTTAAAACCCCCTTTCGTTCCAGTTATGGCGTTGTTTCGCGTTGTTTTTTAAAGTTTATGGATTGTTTAGCGTTGTTTGTGGATTGACCGTGGTTTGACTATGGATTGACCGTGGATGACTGTGGTGGCTTATGGCGTTGACCATGGTGTTGAACGCGTATTGACCATGGATTGACTGTGGTGTTGTTTGCTCATTGATCATGGTTTGATTGCGGTCTGACGCTTATTAAAGATGGTTTTGAACGCCAAATGCCCATGAATTCTCCATCTTTTCATGCCGCTTGCCGGCAACCACCCCTGCGCGATTCCCAAGGTCAAATCGCTGCCGATAAGGAGTAGGACCGCAACAGAACGCACCAGGATTTTCATCGGCCAAAACAGAACTGGCCTTGGACGGAAAGCTAGCTTCGCTTCGCCAGCACCTTCTTCTCGTAACTCTCCGCATCCTTGATCCACTGCGCCTCGCCGGGCACGCCAGCACGCTTACAACACTCCTCCCAAGCCTCACCGAACGGCATCACCTTCAACCGCTCCATTAGTGCCAACCGCTGGGCTCCCTTACCCTCACGCTGCAGCTGAGCTAGCTCCCGATGCGGAGTAAGCAGAGAATACAGAATTGCCTTTCGCGTGGCCCGGATTCCGATCACATAGGCAGCGATTCGGTTGATACTCGCGTCGAAATAGTCCAAGGCTACCTTCACCCGATTCCAAGCCTGCCCTGCCCCCACCTCATAGAAAACGGCTCGGGTCGCATCATCAAATAACACCACATGGTCTGAATCCCATCGGATGGGTCGACTCGTATGCAACAACAAGCCTTCGTGAAACTGAAGGAGGGCGGAAATCTTGTCGGCAATGCCCTCGGTGGGATGGAAATGCCCCATGTCCAGACAGAGTAGTTTCTTCCGGCTGAGCGCATAGGAGGAGTAAAACTCCATCGAGCCCGCCACATACTCTTCGCTCCCGATCCCGAACAGCTTCGGCTCGACCGCATCCAGACACAGCTTCTCATCAGGAATTTTGGCGGCAAAGATCTCGTCGTACGACTTGGCCAAACGGGCCCGGGGCGACCAGCGGTCCCCGGGAAGATCCTTCAGGCCGTCCGGCACCCAGTGGTTGTTGACGCAAACCCCGCCCTGCGCCTTGCCCATGGCCGCCGCGATCTTGCGGCTGGCGATGCCGTGCTTCACCCAAAATTTACGGACTCCCTCATCGGAACTGGAAAGCGTGAAGCCATCGGCCGCTTTGGCATGGGCGAAGTAGGTGGGGTTGAAATCCAGGGCAATCTTTTGGCTCTTGGCCCAGTCCACCCAGTTCTGGAAATGGGAAAGCTCCATGGCGTCCCGATCCACCTTTTTCTTCCCGGGCTCGGCGTAGAAGGCATGAACATTCACGCGATGGACTCCGGGCACTAGAGAGATCACCTTTTCAAAATCCATCCGCATCTCGTCCCCATTGCGGGCCCGGCCGGGATAATTCCCCGTCGCTTTGATTCCACCGCTATCCGCCACCCCTGAACCTGCTTCCAGTCCCGCCACGTCATCCGCCTGCCAGCAGTGGATGGAAATGGGCACCTTGAGGGCTGCTTCCACCGCTTTGGCCGGATCGATGCCCAAATCGGAATACGCTTTCATTAGACTTTCGACATTGGTCGGATTCCCAGCGCGATCAATCCGTCACCGATGGCACAATCCTCCAGATTCGCAAAAGCCTCTCACACAGGATCGTGCACCCCCTTGCATGGATCCGTGCTTGCAGAACTAGCCTCTTCCCGTTGCGCCTCATCCAAAAAGCGCTTCGCGGCGTCCCGGAAAAATTTAGTCTTAAAATAACGGATCGTCGACTCGACGGGTTTTTTGGTCGCATCGGAAAACAGCGGGGTCCAAAACTCTTTCCTCCACCACATACTGAAGGACGGGTCGGTTCTCCAGCGGCATGTTTTCTTATCTTTAAAAAACCAAGCAACGGGTTCGCTCTCATTTCCAGCTTTCGTTTCTTATTCCATTTTTGGTATGATTAATCGAAAGCCTAAGCATGGAGCCAAACAATCCACCCGGATTTCGCCCCGCCGCAACTCCAAGCTCGAGCAGGCCTACCAGCACACCAAGGAACGATACGCCGGGGTCGGGTTGGATTCGCCGCCACGGGCCCGGGGAAGGAACACGATGACCACCATGAAAAGCACCCTCGCCCACGGCAGCCCTGCCAAGTAAAGGCAACGGTGCTGATGTCATGGGACGCCCTGCAGCCACCTTTGAGCCGGAGGGCAAACGCAGACATACCGCGCCGGGCCGATGGGCATCGTTTGCATCTGAAACGCCACGACCCGCACGATCCTTGACCATGAAAACCGTACTTTTTTTTCTGCTGTCTTGCGGCTGGATCAACGGGATGAGTTTTGCCCAGGAACTTTCCCTCCACCCCCTGCTCCGGGACGGGGCGGTTCTCCAGCGGGACGTCCCCGTGCCCATCACCGGCCTGGCCCCAGCGGGGACTCAGGTCTGGTTGGATTGGAAAAACAAAACCTATACCACTTCGGCGGATACCTCCGGAAAATGGGCCGTCCTCCTTCCTCCCGGACCGGCCGAGACCCAAGGGCAGACTTTGCGGGTGAAATCGGGCACCTCTTCCCTGCAAATCACCAACCTCCTCGTGGGGGAGGTCTGGTTGGCCAGCGGCCAGTCCAACATGGAATGGATCCTGGCCGAATGCGTCACCCAATCCGCCGAAGCGGCCAAGGCCGCTGATCCACTCCTCCGCTTTACCACCATCCCGCGAATCATCGCGGAAACGCCGGCCGCCACCGTGCCGGTGACTTGGCAAGCCGCCACCCCCGAGAGCGTCCTGAAAATGTCCGCCGTGGCCTACTTTTTTGCGCGGGAACTGCGCCGGGAACTCCAGGTTCCCATCGGCATCATCTCCAGCGCCTTTGGAGGCACGCCGGCCGAGGCCTGGATCCCAGAGGCCACTTTCGACACCAACCCCAAGCTGGCTCCGGCCATGCAGAGAAGAAAAACCTACCCCGACGAATACCCCAACCTTCTGCGGGACTACGAGCAGAAGAAGACAGCCTACGAAGGCCAGGTGGCCGCCGCCCGCTTGGCCGGGCTCCCGCCCCCTTTCCCACC
>Ga0208787_1001496_pt1 | contig 10135 bp, 5 predicted proteins | sample Wag4_2014_7_11_FD_187362 | JGI IMG/M metagenome (GOLD analysis project Ga0208787, IMG submission 187362) | Fresh water microbial communities from Ohio, USA - Utica-2 Time Series HT 2014_7_11 (SPAdes) (version 2) | ecosystem: Environmental > Aquatic > Freshwater > Water tank | place: USA: Ohio... | reverse complement strand
TCTGTCAACGCTACGAAAGTGGTTGGTATGCTGGGCTGGTTGGTCAAATTCTGATAATTCAAGAAATATGTGCTGTCAAAACCATCCAATGTGTCAGCATTGGTGCCAGCACCACCTGATGTGGCATCTGCTGCTGGTACCCAATTGGTGCCATTCCATTTTAAAACCTGTCCCACCGAAGGAGCTGTTGTGGCAGTGTCCACATCCGACAATGAGTTGATTGATATGGCACTGAGATCTGAACTCTGTATGCCTGCCACAAATTCTAATCCAGTGGCTGCACTGTTAACTTTAACAAATTTACTGTTGGCTGAAGCATAATTGGCCGGAGTATCTGTGAGTGCAACAAACGTGGTAGCTGCTGCTCCACCTCCACCTCCTCCACTTACTGTGCCAGGAATCCAGTTGGAAGTGGCTGAGTTCCAAATCAAAGTCTGACCATCTGCAGGTACTGATGTGGTGTTCACATCACTCAAAGAGTTGATGCTGGAAGCAGTGGTCAATAATTCTGTCCATGTGCCATCCACAGCCACATAAGCCTTGTCAGTGTCACTGGTGAAACCAAACATGCCACTGTAGGTGGTAGCATTGGGCAAACCTGCCAAGTTGTTGTATTTGAAAGTGATTTTGTTTTCGCCTGTGGCAGTGATTAAATTGTTGTTGACCACTGTCAAACTGATTCCGTTGCCCAATGCTGCGTATATTTCATCAAAATTTGAATTGATTTTGACAGCTCCTGCTCTTAGATTATCCCCTTGTCCGTCATTGGGCACTACGCCATCATTGATTATCTGTTTTACCATGTGTGTCCTTGTTTGTTAATATTTACCATAATATACATATATTTTTTAAGTTCTGTCCCAGCTGGATTCATTGCTGTCAAAAGTAATTGTGTCTTGATCCCACTTGATGGAAGCTCCAGTGAACAGAGGTATTTCGTTCACATTTGGATAGGTGTAGGCATTGGCCGCCACTCCTGGATTTTCCATATCGATGGGATGGTTGATTCTTACCACCAATTCTCCCTCGGCATTAATGTAATAATACAAATTGATGTCATCCCATTTGTATTGCTCATACTTTAAATTGGCATAAATTTTGTCATGATTCACATCACGTCCATCGAAAAAATCTTGTCCTTCATTCCAATCATCATAGTTGTTGGCAGCTAATCCAGGATTATTAATGGTCACACTGTCACCCGGAGTCATTTGATCCACTTTGGCCAGATACAATTCACCATCATCAGTGCGACGTAGTCCATAGAAATATCTATCTTTATGACTTTTGATTGTGTTGCTGATGGGTTGACCAATGTATTGCATATTATGAAATCTCCACGTAGCTCATCACCACATCCACTGCTGCTGCTGTGTTGCTCTCCACAAACAGATCATAGTTGGCAGGAATAACCAATTTTTCACCACTGGTCACCACACGCAAACTGCTGGCTGGTGCTATCTGTACATTTTTTAAAAAATACGCTTGAGCACTGGTATCATCCTGCACAAACACACTGGCAGTGATGATTCCTGCTGTGATATTGCTCAAACTTAGGCCTATAATTGTGGTATTAATACCCACAGGTGCTTCGTATATTTTAACGGGACTGGTGCCCACTGCTGATTCTACCTTATTTTTAAACGCTGTTGCCATATTTTATTATCCCAATGTTAGTGCGTATTTAACCGCTAATTCCTCTGCTCCCAACACACTGACTCCCCCTCCAGCTCCTGCCACAGAAACCCAACTAGCGCCATCATAGATTTCCACTTGCAGATCCTGTGTGTTGTATCTGGTGATACCAATCACAGGCACTGAGGGTCTAGTGCTGGCATCTCCATAGGGTATTCTCACTCCACCTGCCTGACTCACATCCACATAACCGTCGCCAGTGGTTTCAAACACAATGGGAGCATCACTCACATAGTTGGTGATAGTGTTGCTTTGGAAATTCAAATTTTCAATTCTTATGATGCCTGTGCCATTGCCATTCAATATTAAATCTTGATTCACTCCTGTGGTAGTAAGTGTGTTGCCTGATATGGTGATGCTGTCCACTTGTAATGTGTTCACATCAAATCTAGTGCTGTTGACATCTGCCACCAGTGCAGAATTGCTGTAAAATCTTATGGTGTTGTCATTGGCTCCTGGAGTTAATTCAGGAGTGATATAAGTGTTACGATCCAAATCATACACACCTTGCAACACAGTCCAACTGCCATCATAACCTTCAAATAGGTTTGAATCAGTGTTGTATCTAATCATTCCCACAGTGGGTGTTAAAGGTCTGGCAGCATTTCCTCCTGCTGGCAATCTCACACTTCCTGTGCCTGTGAATACAGTAACTCCCGTGGCCGGAGTAAAAGTCATATCTCCCACAGTGTTTGTGATGGTGTTGTCATTGATTCTAAAGTTTTCTATTTCCACACTGCCTGTGCCAGCACCACTCAATTGTAAATTTGAGTTGGTGGTTTGTGTAGTGATTAGATTATTTTCAATTCTAATATTGCCATCCACGTTAATGGTAGAACTGTACACAGTGTTCCAGTTTTTTAATGCACTGCCTATGTTGTAAAGATTTGTGGTCTGTGGAATAATATCGCTGGCCACTGCTGCCACAATGCTCAATGTGTCAGTGGTTTGATCACCAATGGTGATATTTCCACCAATGTTCACATTGCCAGTCACAGCTAAATTGCCTGTGATGCTGACGTTGTCCAATAGATTTATTTGTCCATTGTCTGCATCCAAATTCAATGCTCCTGATGTGCTTTCAATGGTGTTGCCGCTCAATCTCACATTGTCTTGTTGAATCAGTGTGCCATCTATCACAGTAGTGTGTCCACCTGAAATAAATGTTAATGCAGTGGCAGAAGACAGCACAGTGGATGCTGCTGTGAATGAAACTGCACCTGTGTTTTGATCCACAGTGAAAAGATCACCCACTCTAAAGTTGCCTTCGTGATCCACAGAGCTGTAAAATATTCTTGCGTTGGATAGTTCCACTACTTCATTGGCTTGTATAGCAGTGGAAGCGTCATTGTCCACTTCTTTGCCATTGCCGATATAGGCAAAATTGTGACCCACTAGATACATCAGCACACCTTCACCTGAACCATATGCTCCATAGTTGCCATACACTGAAGCTGATGCTATGCTGCGCACTTCTGCACCAAAGTCTGTGTAGTCCACATTAACAAAGCTGTTGGCAGTGGCTCCGCCGGAGAAACTAATATATTGTGCTCCAGTCACAGTGTCAGTGATGGTGGTTGAACCATTGGTGCCATTGAAATTTAATAATAATTTTGTGTTGGGTGTGTTGACCAATTCAGCTGCGGGTGCTGTGAAGTTGCTGGTGTACAAAGCTGCTTTGGTGATTCTTAGGTCATCCAAATAGCCTGGCAGTGCATTGGCATACAGATAATCAGCACCCACAATCACTGTAGATGTTACGCCATAGTTGTTGGCATCTGTATAGGAACTGCCTTCTTGTGTGCCATTCACAAATAATTTGGTTGTGCCACTGCTTCTGCTCACAGCCACATGATACCAAGTGTTGATGGCAATGGTTGTGGTGCCTGTGATTCTGTTGGCAGCCGCTGCATAATATTTTATCACTCCGCCATCAATGTGTATCATTGGATTGTTGAGAGCAGATGCTGTTCTCTGTTCAATGATCACTTGATTGCCCAAACTGGTGCGTCTCAACCAGAACTCTATGGTAAAATTACCTGATCCATAACCAAAGTCTGGATTGGTGGTGATGCTGAGATAATCACCAGTGCCATCCAACAATAGACTGGCTGTGCCGTATTTGAATTGAGCAGTGCTCAATTGAGCATCTCCGTTGGCTGTGAATGTTTTGGGCAATCTGTCAGCAGCACTTTCAAATCCTGTGACTTTGCCTGTGAGATAAAATTTGTTGCTGTCCACTGTGGCAATGGTTCCGGTACCCAACACTGTGCTGTTGTCTACATCATAATAAGTGATGGTTTGTCCTGCTATCACAGCAGGTCCTGACAATCCTGACACTTTTAACAGTGTGCGACCTGTGCCTTTGAGTCCTGACACACCGTCCACAGCATACAAACTTCTATTGGCAAAATATGTGAATGAATTCAACCATTCCACTCTCACACCATTAGTTAAAGTTATGGCATCCACTCCTGGAGTTATAAATGTACAATTTTGAAACAGACAACTGGCTTCATTGCTGCCTGCTGTGGCCACACTGCCATCCAAATATGCACCTTTGCCGGCATCACCTGAACCGAAACCTCTAGGATCAGAACCACTGGTCACAGATCCTTGTGTGATCACGCTTACATTTCTAATATAAGGTGAGCGTGTGGTCACTGTGAATGGGCTGGCAAATTTAAAAGCATATCCTCTGTTGAGTCCAGCATTGTAACGGAAATTAGCAATTGTAAGATCTTCTATGGTGGTTTCACCATTTAATATGAAAGCGTTCTGATCAATGGTGCCACCAGTGGGTTGAATCAATACTGATCTCAAAGATTCTCCTTTGATACTTACTCCCACAGGCACAGTGATAGGAAATACTTCTGTGTAAGTGCCTGGATAGATGTGTATCATATCACCTGCTGTGGCCAATGTGATAGCTTGCTGTATGGTCAATACTGGATCGTTTTGATGCAATCCTGCATTGGCATTATCACCGTTGGTTGCTACGTATATGATGTTGCCTGGCACAGAGGTTAGATCTAATCCACCCACTGTGATATTGCCTGCCACAGTGATGTTGTCCACTGTGAGGTCTTGCGTGAAAAATTCGTTCCATCTTTTGGCTGAACTGCCCAAATCATAGGTATTAGTCGCATTGGGAATCATATCGCTGGCTATGTCAGCATTGATGGTCAAACTATCAGTGTCTTGATCTCCAATGGTTATGTTACCATCTGCTGTGATGCTGCCAGTGGCGTGTATGTTGCCTGTGACTTCCACATCGCTAAAAATTTCAACTATGCCTGTGCCATTAGGGCGCAATTCAAGGTTCATATTGCTGGTGGTCACTTCAATAGAGTTAGAAGATATTTGTAAATCATCCACCAGTATGGCATTGTTGTATAAAATCTTGTCGGGTGATGCCAAATTTAAAATGGGTGCAGAAGTGGTGATGCTGGACCCAGACAAAGTGAGATTGTTCACAGTGCTCACACCGGGCACTTCTAAATTGGTGGTTCTGATGGTTCCTACAACGTCTAAAGGATACTGAGGACTGGCAGTTTTTACACCGATCCTGGAGTTTATTATATCAATATACAACAGATCAGTCTCAAAGGCAATGTTTTGTTCCGCCACTGGTAGTGTGGAACGGATCAAGTTATCCTTCAAGAGCTGACCGGAAATTCGACCAACGGCCATGCTATTCTCCTTTAAACGGGCATCCTTGTGCCACCAACCCGATTTTCACTCTTTATTGGGCAAAGATTCTTCGCCGGTTGACCACGGTTTGTCCTGCACAATCTTGGTCCGATTGCAGCATTAAGTGTATTTATTGATTTTGGTGCTTTTAGTTCTATTAAGTTAGAATTAAATTGTAAATCACGTTGATTTCTTCCACTTGACTCTGAGGCACTATGGTGCCGCTGACTCCTGCTGCATTGCCCCACACAGTGCCGTCATACACCTGCAACAATTGTAGGGTGGTGTTCCAGTACAGTTCTCCTACCACGCCAGGATTTCTCTGCATTGTGGTTCCATAAGGCAAACGCACTCCTTTTTCATTGGCACTCCAATGCACGTACTGTTCTTGCTGTACACCTGTCATTTGAAACAGTATGTCACTGTTGAGACCTGTGTTGCGTATGGTGCCGTTGTTGAACACATAATTGCTGGTGTCAAAACGCACCACTCCTGTGCCGTTGGCAGTCAATCTAGCCACTGTGCCTGGTGTGGCAGATCCCACTGTGACTGTGTTGTTGTCCAATGCAAATTGTGATTGACTGTGAAAACGATTCACAATTAAATTGCCTGCAGTGTCTATTCTACCAGTGTTTACACCATTGGCATAGAAATAAAATTGATCACTGTTGAGCTCAATTCTAGTGTCTCCATCCAAATCTCTCACACCACCCAACAACACCACATCTGTGTTGTAACCTTCAAACTGTCCTGACACTGTGTTGTAGCGCAGATCAGCAGCCACAGCAGGTCTTTGGGCTGCATTACCTGTGGGCAACTGTATGGCTTTGCCGGTAAAATTGCTGGTTCTGGTGCTGTTGGCAATGTTGATGTTGCCTGAAGTGCTGTCCACAATGGTCTTGAATCGCAGATTATCCACCACCACACGACCAGTGCCATTGGCTTGCACTATTAGATCTAGATTGCTCTGATTCACAGCAATATAATTGTCAGTGATAGTGATATCACCCACGTTGAATTGTCTAGTGTACACATTGTCCCAATTCTTGCTCACACTACCCAAATTATAAATGTTGTCAGTGGCTGGTATAATATCACTAGTGAATTCCATTTCAAAATCAATGGTATCAGTGACCTGATTACCTAGATTGATTAGACTGCCGCCCACTGTCAAATCGCCTGTGACACTAAGATTCACACTGATATTTGTGTTGGTTAAAAAATTAATGGTGCCACTGGCCGATGCAATGTCTACTTGATTGATATCACTTTTGATAGTGTTTCCGGACACTGTGAAATTGGGCAGTATGATTCGCTCACCATCTACGTAGGTTTGTGAGCCTGGTAAACCCACAGTGAGACTGGATCCTGTGAATGCCACAGGCACAAGATTGTTGAGATTTATAAATCCTGTGCTGAAATCCACAGAAAATGTGTCACCCACTCTAAAATTTCCATCGTGATCTTGGCTTTGATAATAGATTCTTCCTGAATTAAGTTCCACAGTTTCCTGTGACTGCACTGCTAAACTTCTGTCATTGGTCACATCTTTGCCCGCACCCACATAGGCCATATTATGATTGATCAAATACATCAATGTTTCATCACCGTCTGCTTCAGCACCTTTGTTGCCATACACTGACGCACTGGCAATAGCTCGAACTTCAGCACCAAAGGTAACACCAAGACTGGCAAATCCTGCAGCTCCATTGATAGCATAAAGACTACGATTGGCAAAATATGTGAAACAGTCTATGAATTCTACTCGCACACCATTCTTCATTGTGACTGCGTCCACTCCAGGTGTGATAAACGTCACTGCATTGAACAACATGCTGGCTTGATTGCTGGCTGAGTTGGCCACGCTGCCATCCACCAAAGCACCTTTACCAGCATCTCCTGCATTAAATCCTCTGGGATCGCTGCCAGAAGTAATGGATCCTTGTGTGATCACACTCACGTTTTGCACATAGGGTGATTTGGCAGTGATGTTGATATTGTTCACAAATCTAAAACCATATCCTGTGTCATTGAGATTATCATAATAAAAATTTGCCACAGTGATGTCTGTGATCATGCAACCATCGTTGAGTAAAAAAGCATCTTCACTCTGTGTGCTGGTGGTAGGTTGTATTTTCACTGCTCGCAAACTGCTGCCTTTGATAGTGGTATTGGCAGGCAAAGTCAATGGAAAATCTTCTGTGTATGTGCCTGGAAGTATATGAATTAAATTGTTGCCGCCAGATGCTGCTGCTTCCAACAGAGCTTTTTCTATAGTGGCAAAAGCAAATGACACAGTTTGTCCTGGATTGGTGTCTGACCCAAGACTGCTCACATAGTAGGTGTTGTCTATGGGTAAATTAACTGTGATACCACCAATGCTGACCAAACTGCTCACAGCAATGTTGCCAGCCACATCTCCCGCAGCAGCAAAGGTATTTGCCCATTGTCTATTGAATGATGATCCTATGTTATAAGTGGTGTTTAAATCTGGGATAATATCAGAACTTATATCAGCACCAATAGTCAGTGAATCAGTGCTGTCATCACCTATCACTATGTTGCCATCTGCTAGAATGTTGCCTGTGGCATTGATGCTGCCGTACACTTCTAAATTGCTGGGTATGTCCACATAACCTGCTGCGTTGGCTTCAAGTTGTAGATCTGTGTTTGTGGTATAAGTGCCCAATATGTTGTTGTTGAAATACAAATCTCCCACACGCAATTGAGGAGTTTGTATGCTGCTGCCTGCAGTGATAGATATGGGACCTGTGAGTGCAGATATGCTGGCATTTTCAAACAGCATGTTGCCAAATGTGGCACTGTTGGTGGCTGTGATTGAAGCAGTGTTGCGAGTTGTGCCATTCACCTGCAGTGTTCTTGTGGGTGCGTCGGTGCGTATGCCTATTCTATTGCCACTGTGATTGATGTACAGCAAATCAGTTTCAAATGCTAGATCATCTGTGCGCTGAAGATTGCTGCGTAAGAGTGGTCCTGAAATACGTCCTACTGACATGTGATTTCCTTGTTTTGTATTGTATTTATTTTAGGCTGCTGCAAATATTATTTGTCGAAATTGTGCAGTATGGTCACGGGCTTGCTCAATGGCACTGGTGTGCCGAAATACACATAAAGGTTATTGCCCAGTGTGGCCACTTGCATGTATCCTGCAGCCAATGTCAATGCAAACACTGGTCCGCCGTAGCTGGCGCTGATGGTCAAGTGTGTGGCATCAAGAATTTGTTTGATAAAATAAGTGGTTCCATCCACTAGATTGCCGAAGTTGGTGCCAGTGAAACTGATTTCTTGACCCACTGTCATACCAGAGGTGCTGACCAAAGTGATGGCATTGCCCACTGAGGTTATGGTGCCAGCCACTGTCTGTATGCCTGTGGTGGCATTGGCAAAACTAACTGAATTCACAGTGCAAGCTGTAACTGTTTGTGCACCATTGTAACCTGCTGGCGTAACCCCTGCCACTGTGATGGATTGACCCACATAAAATGGAGCCAATGTTTGTGTGGCAAAAGATAAAGTGGCTGTGACACCATTTCCTGTAGCTGCTGTGGTGGTCAAAGTTTGTGGAGCAAAAGTCAATGATGCGATTGAACTGCCTGATGGTTGTCTTCCATAACCCACTCCTGCACACCAATTGCCTGGAGTGCTGGCATCTGCCAAATTAAATGTTCCACCTCCTGCAGTGGCACTGATAGTGATCTGATTACCCACAATGGTTTTGATATAGTATATGGTGCCTGCCACAATGTTGCCTGTGGTGGTGTCAAACACAATCATATTGTCCACATCTAATCCTGTGGTACTGTTGAGCACAATCACGTCAGCAGTGGAATCTAGTGTTTGTGAAAAAGTCCCAGTTTCCACAGATTGATTCACCAATCCTTCAATGGTTTCTGTGGTGCCGTAACCTGGATCGTTTTCATTGATAAAGGTTTCATTGATTTCTAAAAATGTTGAACTCACAGATGCCACTGTGTAGTATCCATTGTTGTTGGTGCTGCCTGACACAAAAATAGTTTGTCCCACATAAAAACCTGCGTCGGCAAAATCCACCACTGCTGCATTGTTGCTGAACGCTGCTGATGTGCCTGGAGCAAATGCTCCTGCGCCTGCTTTGCCAGATGTGCTGATATCAGCAAAAAAAGATATTTGATTGCTGCTGTAGTAGCAAGGATTTTGTATGAATATGTAGTTGGTGGTGGGAATCTGCAGCACGTTTTCCACCATGCACAATACCTGTGCTGGTGCACTGGGCACTGGAGTCACAGCATCATTGGCATCCAATGGTCCAAATAAACTTTCCACGTTGTCACCATTGCCTAAATTTTGAGCATGTATCAGTTTGGGTTCATCAGTTCTAAATTTTTTCCAACCAGGAGTTCCAAATGCAGGATTAGCTTCATAAGCTTCAAAGTTTTGCGTGGTGGTGTTGTATCGGATCATGCCTTCCACTGCTGTGGGTCTGTTGCCTGTGGTACCTTTGGGCAACAATAAAGCGCTGGTGCTTTCTATGGTGGCCAATTCAACAGCATCGTAGATGATGCCTCGGCCGTTTAATATGCTGGTGTTAGTGCTTTGTTTTTTTAAATATCTCATTACACCACAATGTAACTCACTGTCACCAGTAAGTCACCATTGGTGCCACCGTTTTGTTGAAATGACAGTTTGTCACCCGCCTCCAAAATTATTTTTTCACTGTCCATGATAAAAGTATCACCTGCATCAATGT
>Ga0208787_1001495_pt1 | contig 10136 bp, 10 predicted proteins | sample Wag4_2014_7_11_FD_187362 | JGI IMG/M metagenome (GOLD analysis project Ga0208787, IMG submission 187362) | Fresh water microbial communities from Ohio, USA - Utica-2 Time Series HT 2014_7_11 (SPAdes) (version 2) | ecosystem: Environmental > Aquatic > Freshwater > Water tank | place: USA: Ohio... | reverse complement strand
ATGCTGTTACTGCATCCGAGTTGTTCTTATCTTCGACGATGCACTCTTTGAGACTTGCTGAAATTAAGGTAAATGCCGCAGTGTTCACGGCCTTCGCAACAGCTGACATCTGAGTCACAATCTCCTCACAGTTACGGCCTTCTTCAAGCATTCGAGCTACTGCCCCAAGTTGACCTTGTGCGCGCTTGATTCTCATAGCAATTGCTGCAACCTGCTCCTCATTAGATAACGTATGAGCAATTTTCTTCGTAGCCATGTTTAGCACTTGCAACGATCTGCTTCAGGTACACCTGCAAGCGCTTGCTCAACATGTTCACCACAACCTGACCATGTGGCTTTCTTGCAAACGTGGCATGTAACTTGTGAACACATAGTAAAACTCCTTTGTTATAGGTACTGTCAAATAGTAGCATACCCCCGGGGGTATGCTAGGGTAGGCCTCGAAAGGGAGAACTATGACAATCGAAGTAATTAGCGTTGATACACCCACCCTCGGAGACCGCGGATACATTGCCCATGATGGCAAGACGGCACTTGTCGTAGACCCGCAAAGAGATATTGATCGGGTAGAACAGGTTCTCTCAGATCTCTCACTAGAACTTGGTGCGGTCGTAGAGACACATATGCACAATGACTATGTCAGTGGTGGCTTGGTTCTAGCGAGAAACCATCAGGCGAAATACATTACAAGTGCTGATGATCCAGTTTCCTTCGAACGAGTTACAGCGCACGATTTGGATGAATTTTCAGTTGGAAACTTTGGTATTAAGGCTCTCCACACCCCTGGCCATACCTTCACTCACCTTTCTTATATTTTGATGGACGAGCAAGGCAAGTCGACTGGGATCTTTACCGGCGGTTCTATGCTTCACGGCTCTACGGGCCGCCCAGACCTCCTCGGTCAGACTCATGCAGCGAAACTTGCTCAGTTGCAGCACGGTTCAGCTCATCGAATTACTGAATTTCTAGATGATGCGGCTCCGATTTTCCCAACACATGGTTTTGGATCTTTCTGTGCAGCTACATCGACATCTGGTTCATCTTCAAATATTCAAGATGAGAAAAAAGGTAACCCAGCACTACTTCTGACAGTGGAACGCTTCGTCAGTGAAACTCTTGCGGGGTTGGATGTATTCCCCGCCTATTACAAGCATATGGGCCCTGCAAATCTCGCAGGTGCTGGTCCTATCGACCTATCAGAATTACCTCGCTTAAGCACTGACGAGTTGCTCAAACGAATCGCAGGCGACAGTTGGGTCGTAGATTTACGCGACAAAGATTCGTGGGCTAAGGCGCACCTAGCTGGAACGATAAATTTTGGCGTTTCAGGGTCTTTTGCAACATATCTAGGGTGGTTATTTCCTTACGAAAAAGAGCTTGTCTTGATCTCAGATAAGGCTAATGACATCACGGTTGCACAACGCGAACTTGTCCGTATTGGTATTGATCGCCCCTCAGCAAGTTTCGTCGGTGCTATGGATAACTTTGCCAACGTTCTCGATGCAGAGGTAGTTCAGTTCAAGGACGTTCCAGAAGCACTAACAAATTCCGAGATTGTTGTACTTGATGTTCGTCGCAATAGTGAACGCCAGGCATCTCACATTAAGGGCAGCAAGCACATCCCTCTGCATGAAATTGAGGATCGACTTGGAGAACTTTCTAAAGAGAAAATCTACTGGGTCCACTGCGGAGGTGCATATCGCGCTTCCATCGCCGCAAGTATTATTCAGAACGCTGGATTCAGGATAGTTCTCGTTAATGAGCCGTATGAGAAGGCGCTAGAAGTGAAAGAGCTTAAAATTATCAATGGTTCTATCGACCACAGCCCAATTGCACCATCTGACCTAAAGGCAAAGGCGTAGGTAAAAAATGGAGACAGTTACACCTCAGCAAGCGATAGAAATGGTTCAGAGTGGTGCGGCATACGGCATTGATGTCAGAGAAATTGATGAGTGGGATTTAGGACACTCCGATTTATTCACACTTAATCCGCTGAGCACCTTTGACAGCGACATCCTGCCCACTGACAAACCGATTATTTTTATTTGTCGCTCAGGAAATAGATCGGGGAAGGCTTGCGCTGCTATCGAACCTAGCGGTCGAAAAGTTCTTAATATGGAAGGCGGGATGCTGGCCTGGCAAAGTGCAGGGCTGCCGATGTCAGCGAAACATGGCACTCCACAGATTTCTTAATTAATGACAATTCTCTTTGGCTTAATTCTTGGCGCAATTGTTGGCGCATCACTCGGCTTAATTGGAGCTGGAGGCGCAATCCTTGCTGTGCCAGGATTAGTCGCGGTGCTGGGTCTTTCTGCCACCGCTGCAACGACTAGCTCAACAATCATCGTCGGTTCGGCCGCTCTTGCCGGAGTTTTAAGCCGGCGAAAGACTGGAACTATTGATGTAAAAGTTGGACTTTCATTCTCTGCCGTTGGAATAGTTGGAACATTCCTCGGGACCTTACTTCTCAAAGTGATCCCTGAAAACATAACTCTTGTGATCTTTGCAATCCTGATGTTCGGCGCGGGCTATGCCATGTGTTGCAGAAAAACACTCGAACCTGTTCAGACAAAACCTAAATGGTACTTGGTCGTTATCACTGCCACCTTTGTTGGCATTTTGACAGGTTTACTAGGTATAGGCGGCGGGTTCTTAATTGTTCCTGCACTAATTCTCTTCCTTAAAGTTCCAACTAAAGTTGCAGCAGGCACTTCGCTAGTGGCCATCACAGCAAACTCGTTACTTGCATTCTTTTTGCGCTACGAATTTTGGGATCAAATTCCTGCAATGGAAGTGGCAGTATTTACCATTTCTGCGATAGCCGCTTCGCTAATTCTTTCGCCATTAGCCGGAAAATTAGACGCGGACGTTCTCAAAAAATCATTTTCGGTACTGATAATTATCGTAGGAATTTATACTTTATTCACTAACATCACTTAATCGACAGGCTCCCCTGCTATCTATTTGCGGTGTTTGTACAAGGGTCGCCCTATAAGCCGGAGACGACATTGTTACGCATGAATTCAGGCAAAGAAATGCAATCGTCCTGATTGTTTGCCCCTAAAGAATTGTAAAGAATGGCGTATTTACATATAGTTTGGAATCTTATGAAAAAGAAGCTCCCAGTCGCACTTCATCAACTATCAAATTTTTCCTCGGCTCTTGGCAATTCGATTGTCATGATCACAATTCCGTGGTTAATTCTTGAAGAGACCGGTTCCCCGGCATTTGCCGGATTAGTTGCAGCGGTTTCTGCACTGCCTGGGTTGTTGATCTCCCCTATTGGAGGATGGCTGGTTGACCATATTGGTCGCCGCACGGTGAGCGTCGGGGCAGACTTACTCTCAGCTGTAGCGGTAGTTGCATTTCCGATTGTTGCTTTAACTTCAGGACTTACAAGCACGACAATTTTTGTCATCGCTGTTATCGGTGCAGTCTTTGATCCCGCAGGCTACACAGCACGGAAAACGCTATTGGCTGATGTTGCAAAGGCGTCAGATATAGAACTTGATCGACTCAATGGAGTCCACGAGGGCTTCATGGGAGTTGCGTGGATTTTTGGTCCTGCTGTTGGAGCCAGCCTAATTTCCACAGTCGGTGCGGTAAATTCATTTTGGGTCGCAGGCGGACTCTTCATTTTTGCAGCACTGACTATCGCATTCTTGCGAGTTGGTAATCTCGGCAAAGACGCACGTGATTTGGCTGAGGAAATGGGAGAAAAGACAAATCGAAGTATTCGCGTGGGCTTTCAAGTTCTTTGGAATGACAAACTGCTTCGCACTTTAACTATTTCTATTCTCATCATTGCAGCCGTTTATCTGCCGACTGAGACAGTAGTCTTGTCGACCTACTTTGAAGATTTAGGTCAGCCCGCCAGTCTCGGAATTGTTATCTCAGCCCTTGCTGCAGGATATGCAGTTGGATCCTTTGGTTATGGATGGATAAGCGCTCGTCTGCAGCGTAAGAATCTTGTACGCACAACTTTCATTGGAGTTGCTCTGAGTATTATTCCGATGGCGTTTCTGCCACCTTTGCCGATCCTTGCCGTGGCTGGATTTTTTCTTGGTTTCTTCTGGGGACCATTCACTCCTCTTGTGAGCACACTTATTCAGCAGAGAGTTCCAGCTGATCAACAAGGAAGAGTTTTTGGAGTACAGACCGCTGTTTTTTATGCTGCCCCACCACTCGGAATGGTCTTAGCAGGGCTTTCAGTGGAAAGTTTTGGAGTTCGCACTACTTACATGGTTCTTGCCGCAATACTTTCAGTGACAACAATCTTTGCACTTTTAACGAAGTCACTACGTTCAGACTTTTAACTCAACTTAGCGCCTAAAGAAGGGTCGCCCTATAGGCCGGAAAGTCTCGAATGCGGTGGCTGAGTGTTAATTGTTTGGAATTAACAGACTAACTCCCACGCCAAGCGTGCTGATTGCCAGAACAATTGCCCCTGTTGGAATCAACTTAATTAGAACGCCCGGTCTATCTCCTTGCTTCCTTGGCGCTCCGCCAAAGAATCCACCGGATATCAAGAGTGGAGCAGCAAACAATCCAATACGTAGCGCCCAAGTAATCGACTCATTAAATCTCGAGTTATCAAGAATCAGTTGTGCAACGATGGCTAGAAGCACTAAAACTCCAGCATGTGCATGTCCGGCTCGGAAGTAATCTCGCTGTTCAGTGGTGATGTTCTCTGTGCCGACTTGGCGCTTAAGAATTGATAGTAAAAAGTAACCGCCAAAAGCGATACTAGGTAGTGAAATAAAAGCAAGTGCGATCATCCAACGAGCTGCATCAGACATTTTTTCTCCTTTGTCGAGTTATACGGAGTGGCTTTCGTCCTCGGCTAATTTTAAAGGAGTTTTGCCCAGGAATTACTTCCTGTCACATTTGTTCTCGATTTCTCTCGCCTGTACTAAAGAAGAGTCGCCCTACAGGCCGGAGGAATTGGAAAAGGCCCCGATCTCTCGAGGCCCTCCCATGCAAAGCTGATTCAACTCTTTTGACCATTACCAATAGGTCGAGTTGAAACATCTAAGACTGTGGTGGAGACGACGGGGTTTGAACCCGCTCCGACGGTTTGGTGAACAGTCAGGCTGCAAATTACAACACGCCCCCATCACGGAAGCGAAGTTACGCAAGCGAGCAGTACTCAAAGTTAGAACTGAAACTACCTGTTGATAAATCAACTCTGTAGAAAAGCAAAAGGGACCTGGTGTCTAACCAAGTCCCCATTACTACCAAACCGTCGTAGCAGAAGTCTTGCACATAACTTGAGAGTTGGAATAGAAAACAAAAGGGACCTAGTGATTAACCAAGTCCCAGTTACTACCAAACAAGCGGAATGCAAGTATTACACGGATGCACAGTTACTCGCAGTAACTTTGAGTATGAAAGAAGAGTCGCCCTATAAGCCGGATCCTGTAGTTCTTTCGAACCGATCACCATCCATCTAGATCTGTAATTGCTTACAGATTCAAGCAACCTACCCGATAGCTTGCGCGAGCAACGCACTATCTTCTTGGTCTTGCTTCAGGTGGGGTTTACATAGCTAACTGCATTGCTGCAATTACTGGTGGTCTCTTACACCACCGTTTCACCCTTACCAATCTCTAGCAAGCTAGATATTGGCGGTTTACTTTCTGTTGCACTTTCCCGCGGATTGCTCCGGGTGGGCGTTACCCACCACCTTGCTCTGTGAAGTCCGGACTTTCCTCGGTGCCTTGCGGCAACGCGGTGATCCGGGCGACTCTTCGTTAGCTAATTGTACGGGTGGTTACTTTGTGACGTTACGGGTGGCGTAGAGGCTGGTAATCGCGGTGATAGTCAGGGTCGAAATGATGACCGCCAAGCTAAGTTCCAACGAAATCTCAGGCACGTGAACCCCGATGCTGTGAAGCGCGTGCAAGACCATCTTGACGCCGATAAACGCCAAGATGAATGCCAGGCCACGAGAAAGGTGGATCAGTCGATCCATAAGTCCTTGGAGTAAGAAGTAGAGCTGGCGAAGACCCATCAGCGCAAAGATGTTTGCGGTGATGACAACGTAGCTGCTGGTGGTGAGTCCAAGAATTGCTGGGATTGAATCGAGTGCGAAGATTAAATCTGTGATGCCCAGTGCCACCAGGGCAATGGCAAAGTTACTGAAACCTCGCTTGCGCATGAACGCGACGAGTTTAGATTCTTCTTCTTCCACGTTCTCTTTCTCATTAACTAACTTGTATGCGGTGAAGATGAGGAAGGCGCCGAAGAAGAAGAAGACCCAAGTAAATCGAGAGACAAGTGCTACGCCAAGGAAGATTAGGATGACGCGCAAAACAATCGCAATCAGAATTCCGTAGAGCAGAACGAGCTGCTGAGACTCTTTCTTGATCTTGAGCGTGGCCAGCAAAATGATAAAGACGAAGAGGTTATCGACCGAGAGCGAATATTCTGTGAGCCAGCCGGCGATGAACTCTTTGCGGTATTCAGCAGGAGCCCACTGCGGCAAAAAGTACCCGAAGGCGATTGCTGCGAGAACGTAGAAGAGGGTCCAACTCAAGGCCTCGCGCGGAGTCGTCTCTTTATGCCTGCGGACAATTGCCAAGATTAAGTCAGCAACAATGACCGTTCCTAGAACTGCAATAGTGATGAGCCATGTTGTCGATGAGATCATCGCAAGTGTCCTCTTTCGTTTACTGATCGCACTGCACGTAATCCATCTGAGGGCCAGATAGAGATTGAAGATATGGAACAAGGTGATGCATCAACGTGGAAGACCGCTTCCGCGGGCGCTCCCATGGCCAATTTGACCACAGTCTTAATGACTCCGTTGTGAGTAACGATAATTATTTTCTTGCCAGGATATTCAGCAACTAGCTTCTCCAGGGCCTCTTCAATGCGCACTGAAGCTTGGTCGTATGACTCTCCCCCGCCAGGTGCATATGAGGTCGAGTTCAGCCATGCCTGATACGCATCAGGGTCTTCTGCTTTCACTTCTTCAATTGATTTTCCATCCCAGGATCCAAATGAGAGTTCAAACCAGGCTTCATCGAAGATGATTTCCAGTCCAGTAGTGCGCGAAATTGCTTCAGCTGTTTGGCGGGTGCGCTGTAGTGGTGATGCAATCAAAATTTCAGCGCCGAGTTTGGCTGCTTCTTTGGCAACTAGCTCAGCCTGATCAAGGCCAGCTTGCATGAGTTCAGGATCGAGAGCACCAGTACCTGAGAATTTACGAGTGGGTGTAAGAATTGTTTCGCCATGGCGAATGAAGTAGATAAATGTGGGAACCTCTTCGCTGCGCAATCGATCGGTGAGGTAATTCTGCTGAATAACGGCCACTGGTTTATGTGCGCTCCCGCCATCGAGTGCCTTATTCGCCAAACGATCTGCATGTGAGTTTTCATCACGGGGAATCCAGGAATAGGTGACAAGTGATGGGGTATGCGCATCGCGGCATTGTTTAGCGAGATCACGCATATCAGCATGCTTGATCTGCCAGCGACCTGACATTTGCTCGACTACTAACTTAGAGTCCATAGCAACTTCTATGGTGGCATCTTTATCAAGCTGGTGAATATGTGAAAGACCGGCCAGCAGGCCGCTGTATTCAGCAACGTTATTTGTTGCTACGCCAATGACATCGAAGAGCTCGGCGACAATCTTGCCGTTTTCAGTAACAACGGCGCCATAACCAGCAGGTCCTGGATTGCCGCGAGAGCCGCCATCTGCGGTTAACTTAAAGTGGCGCGCCATTAGTGATCACGCACCAAAATGCACCGACATTCTTCACATCTAATAACTTCATCATCTGCCAACCCTGAAATTCTTTGCAGCTCAATTGTATTGAGGGTCAGATTGCAACCCTTGCACTGGTTTCCGGCAAGTACAGCGGCGCCAATTGCGTTATCTGCTCCACGGATTTTTTCATAAAGTGCCACAAACTCTGCACTAATCGATTGGGTGGTTGCTGCTCGATCTATTGCAATACCTTCAAGTTCAGTATTGATTGCAGACAATGCATTCTCTTTACGGATATTGAGATCAAAGATTACGGCTGCAAGTTCAGCTTCTTCGGCTGCAAGGGATGCGATGCGCTCTTTTAGCCCATCGACTCGCATCATTATCTCGAGTTCGACTTCTTCTAGCTCTGACCTACGTGCACCCAAAGTGACGAGTTCGTGCTGAGTCTGCTCAAGTTCCTTCGCAGTTCCAGTGCCGGAAGAGAGACGAGCCTCATCGCGGGTAATGCGGGTGACAATTTGTTCGACATCGCCCTCGGCGCGAGCAAGTTCGCGCTTCACATCACTGAGTTCGGTCTCTGCAGCTATACGAAGGTCGCGCGCATTGTTCTGCTTGATTGTTGTTGAAGTTAACTCAGCAAGTTCGGGCAAGTTAGCTGCCTTGTTCTTCAGGGTGGCGCTTTGTAGATCAAATCTTTGGATATCGAGTATCGAACGCTGATCGCTGGCGCTAGCTTTCACGGCGTTCTCCTCTAGAAAAGTGGCAGTTCGTTATGTAATTCTTACGCGAACCTTACTTTACCGAGCGCGCCCAGGGCTACTTAACGCTGAAGTTATAGCTGCCTTTTACCGTATGGCCATCTTTTGAGACCGCACGATAGGAAACCGTGTACTTGCCTCTCTTGAGGGTGCCACTGATTTTTGTCGTTACTCGTGCGCCGCTAATAATCGTTGGTGATTTATCTACGCGCTTGCCTTGTGAATCAGTGACGTTCAATGAATTAATTTTCTTCGCATCAAGAGTGAGCAGGCTTTCACCAAACTCAATCCAGACTGTCTTCGGCGACTGAGAAAGAATTGCGTTCTTGACTGGGTAAGTCTTTGCTATCTCCGCGTGCGCATTCGCACCATGAGTGCCCGAATTTAGAATTGAAAGTAAGATGGTGGCAAAAAGTAATTGTCTAGTCACAGTTCTCAAATGCCCCGTCATGACGCAAGAGTACTCCCGTACTTACCTTGCTCTACCGAATCATTTGCCCATCTGACACAATTCGACCATGGCACGGCGTATTCCCGCAGATGTAAAGACACACTACGACAGTGCACCATCTCCTCAGCGCGAGACCATGTTAGAAATGCGCGAGCGAATTCTTTCCATCATTCCTAAGGCCGAAGAGGTGGTTAGTTACGGAATGCCAGCTTTTCGACTCGATGGGGTTGTAGTTGCGGGAGTTCTCGCAAATAAGAGGCACGTGGGCTACTACCCCTTTAGCGGATCTATTCTGAGGTTGTTTCCGGAAGAGTTGGCAAAATTCACCACAACGAAGAGTGCAATTCACGTTCCAGTAGATAAACCACTTACAAAAGCCTTGCTTGCTAAGTTAATCAAGGCGAGAATCGCGCTGGAATGAAAAAGTGCGGTGAGGAATTTCTATTACCTTACTCTTAAATCCTGTCAGTTCTCATGCATTATCTGTGAGTTACCAGCGAATACTAATTAAGGCGTTTTGAGACTTGCCTTCGATAACTAAAAGTTCTACTCTGACAAATAGGTAGCAATTAACTTGAGTGGAGTGCAAAAAATGGATTTAATTACGGGACTTCCAGTACATCCGCTGGTTATTCATGCAGTGGTCGTGCTTGTTCCATTGGCAGCTATTGGTGCGCTCTTGGTGATCTTTATTCCTAAATTTCGCGTTACCTACTCACCGCTTGTACTGATTGCGGTTGTACTTGGAACTATTACTGCCTTCGTGGCTACTCAATCGGGTGAAGCTTTATCTGAGCGCGTTGGCTTGCCAAACTCTCACGCCACCCAAGGTGAGAGGTTGTCATATGTAGTGCTGGCATTCTCCATCTTATTCACCCTTTGGTTTTTATTTGAAAGAACAAATTGGATAAAGGGAGCTATTGCCAAACCACTAAAAACCGTACTTAAAGTACTTATTCCGATTATCGCGGTCTTAAGTATTGTTCTCACAGTTTTAGCAGGACACTCAGGAGCTGAGGCATCTTGGAAGAATCGAATTGCCGCAACACAGGCAACTGGTTTAGAAGATCCGGCACCAACAACAACTAGCTCCGCCAGTCCTAAGGCAACTAGCCCGACAGGCACCGTGACGTTATCAAACGCTGAAATTAGAACTCATAATTCAAAGTCAGATTGCTGGAGCATTGTTAATGGAAACGTTTACAACC
>Ga0208787_1001493_pt1 | contig 10144 bp, 9 predicted proteins | sample Wag4_2014_7_11_FD_187362 | JGI IMG/M metagenome (GOLD analysis project Ga0208787, IMG submission 187362) | Fresh water microbial communities from Ohio, USA - Utica-2 Time Series HT 2014_7_11 (SPAdes) (version 2) | ecosystem: Environmental > Aquatic > Freshwater > Water tank | place: USA: Ohio... | reverse complement strand
CTTCAGTAGGACGCATTCTGCCATCCTGTAGGTTTATAAAAGGGGTGTTTAAAAGTTGTTTACCTACAGTTACAGTCAGGTTGGTTTTTTGATATTGAATATATAATTCTTCTAAACGATCGATATCGGTCTTATTGGCTGGATCAGTAATGTCAAATAAACCAAGCTCGTATCTATTGAATGAATTAGATAAAGGATGGGGTTTAGTTAAATCCGATGAAAACGCATCATAAACAAAAAAACCACTCACACCTACATGAAAATTATATAAAGGTTTTGAGATAAATTGAATACCTCCACCTATTGCTTGTGCATATTCAACAGCACTATTTTTATTGTCGGTACTACTGAAAAATGTTCTCAAATGTCCATGCATGCTGCCCATTTGGAAACGATACAATAAATTACTTGAATCAACTGCTTTCTGAGACTTCCCCCAAAGTTTGGGTGCTTCATTTAATTCTTGGTGCTGGGCTTTCAAGTTTGAATTAAAAATGAAAACACAGGCCAAACTAAAAAGAAATGGCTTTAACATCTATTTGATTGTTTTGTATTAATGTCCGCCTCCAGTAGGGAAAAACAGCTGCTGTGCGATTATGTATAAACCCATAACCAAGACAAACCAACCAAAGCCTTTTTTAAGTTTATTGCCATCTATTTTTTTGCTTAACTTATCACCAATAAAAATACCAGTAATAGCAAGTGCAGTAACCGAAAGTAATAAGGTCCAATCCATCGTTCTGTTACTTAGGTCTCCAGTGAATCCAATTAATGACTTTGCTGCGATGATTAATAAGGAAGTTCCGACAGCTTGCTTCATAGGAAGTTTACTTAACATAACAAGTGCAGGGATAATTAAAAAGCCACCACCAGCACCTACTAGACCAGTTAACACACCTACTAATGCACCTTCTAGTAAAATCATTGGATAATTAAAAGACTGTTCTCCTTCAATTGTCTCTTCTTTTGTTGATTTAGAACGTATCATAGAAAAAGAAGCTGCTACCATCAATACCGCAAACAACATCATCATTAATAATGACTTTGTAATTTCAATACCAGCGATATTGCCTAATTCAGAAGGTATTGAAGGCACTAAATATTTTCTAGTTGCATAAACAGATACAATGGAAGGGATACCAAAAATGATCGCTGTCTTTAAATTCACAAAACCTTGTTTGTATTTTGGCCATGCACCCACTAAACTACTAGCACCTACAATAAATAAAGAATAGGCAGTAGCGGTCACAGCATCGACTGCAAAAAGATAAACTAATACAGGTACTGTTAAAATACTTCCACCACCACCAATTAGGCCTAAAGAAATGCCAATTAATACTGAGGCAATATATCCAATAATTACTGTTAATTCCATATGCTTAAATTTGACACAAAGGTGCTGTATATAAAATAAAAGGTAGGTGATAAATGTCACCTACCCAATTAAATGTATAAAAATATTAAAATCAGATTTACATTTTTCCTTTCAAAATCTGAGTCCAATATAAAAATGGAAGAATATATCTTTTTAAGATAAACATGCTCCATCTTTCTTTTGCCTGATTGAAAGGGAAAGTTTCTTGCGGTTTATTATCGTAATCAAATTCGGCTAAGATTAATTTACCTCTTCTGGTTATTAAAGGACAGCTGCTATATCCATTGTAATGCCCCTCTATTGTATTGTCTTTCATAACAGCTAATAAATTTTGTACTAAGATGGGTGTTTGCTTTCTGATGGCTGCGCCTGTTTTACCCGTAGGCAAGGAAGACGCGTCACCTAGAGAAAATATGTTTTTGTATTGAACATGCTGTAAACTATGCTTGTCAACATCCACCCAGCCTGCCGCATTGGCTAAAGAGCTGTTTTTTACAAAATCAGGAGCAGACTGTGGAGGTGTTACGTGTAACATTTCATAGTCGATCCATGTTTCTACCTCTTTATTTTGTTCTCCGAATCCAACAAATTTTGCTCTTTTATTAGCACCATCAATTTCTACTAATTTGTTGTAATAGTTTTCTTTGATATGAAATTTTGCAATGACTTTTTTAAGTGCGTCTTCAAATTTTTTTACCCCAAATAATCTTGTACCACCAGACCAAAACTCTATCTGAACTTTATCTGATAAATTATTGCGTTTAAAATAATCTGCAGCGATGTACATGATTTTTTGTGGTGCGCCACCGCACTTAACTGGCGTATGCGGGCTTGTAAAAATGGCCCGGCCTGATCTGGAATTTTTTAGACATTCAAATGTATAAGGTGCAGTTTTAAAACTATAATTAGAGCAAACGCCATTTTTTCCGATGTTTTCTTCTAATCCTTTAATTTCATTCCAATTTAATTGAATGCCAGGAGCAACGACTAAATAGTCATAATGTACTGTGCTGCCATTTTTTAATGTGATTGAATTTTGATTTGGATCAAAACTCATTACGAAATCTTTTATCCACTCTACACCAGCGGGTATTTGATCTGCTTCTGCATGTACGGTATCATTGATGTCATAAAATCCACCACCTACCATCGTCCATGCTGGTTGATAGTAATGTACCTCACTTGGCTCTATGATGGCAATATCTAAATTTTTATCTTTTCTCTTTAATTGTGCAGCAACGCTAATACCTGCATTTCCCCCACCAATAATAAGAACTTGATGTTTTATGCTCATATTTTTACTTTTTGAAAGTAAATGTAGGATTTCAGTTAAAAGCACTAGGTGATAAATATCACTTTATTCAAAAACAATAAAGTTATTTTTAATGTCTAAACACTAAGCCATGAAAGATTTTTGGAATCAACGATATGCAACACAAGAGACAGTTTACGGCAAAGCACCCAATCTATATTTTAAGTCTATTTTGGATTCATTAACACCTGGCTCCTTATTAATGCCTGCAGAGGGAGAAGGCCGAAATGCAGTGTGTGCTGCCAGTTTAGGATGGAAGGTAGAGGCGTTTGATTATAGTAGTGTTGCTCAAGAAAAGGCACTCCAACTTGCCGAAGCCAATGATGTTACAATCAAATATGATGTATTGGAGCTAAATGAATTTAAAGCAAATAAGCAATATGCTGCGATTGGTTTAATTTATGTTCACTTGCCAACAAAGGAACGTATTGCATTGCATCAAAAAATGATAGATGCTTTATTGCCTGGTGGTGTGCTTATAATAGAAGCTTTTACTAAAGCACAAATCAATAATGCTTCTGGTGGTCCAAAAGACATAGAGCAACTTTACAGTCTAGATCAATTAAAACAAGACTTTGCATCTTTGAATTGTATTCAAGCAGTAGAAATCGAAATTGATTTAGAAGAAGGCCCATTCCATAAAGGCAAAGCAAATTTGGTTAGGTATTGCGCAAAAAAAGTACAGCCATCTTAATAATTTCCTAAAAAAATATAAGCAGTGTGATAATTATCACTGTGTAAGTAATTGAATAGTTTCATATTTGTATTATAAAACATATTATAACATCAAAAACAAAAATTAGGCGGGAAAGGCGTCTATTTAAATTCAAAAAAAATGGAAAATATTATTAAAGCAATTCAAGAAAAAAAAGCAACAGTAATTGATGTTAGAAGCCAAATGGAATTTGATACGGAGCACTTTCCAGGTGCATTACATATCCCTTTGGAAACCATAGGAGACGAAGCGTTAAAAATTGCTGCTATGCCTAAACCCATTATCGTGTATTGCAGAAGCGGTAATAGAAGTGGAATGGCAAAGACAATTTTAGAACAACATGGTATAGTTGAAGTATTTAATGGTGGCGGTATATTCGATATGATGAATATTGTTAGAAATTAATAAAATGTTGTAATTTGAACTATAAACATCAAAGTGCTACCTATGAATATGCTTTCTAGTTTTTTAGTCATCATGTTGATTTTTGTGAGTACACAATTAAAAGCACAAAATAATGTCTCAGAAAAAGTCCATCATGTTGTGATGCAATTAAATACTGCGGATACTGCTGCTTGGAGTAGCGTTTTGGGGAATATTAAAAATTTCCAAAAAATATGGCCCGGCAAAGTGGAAGTAGAAGTGGTTGTGCATGGTAAAGCGCTGAATTTTTTAGTGGCAAGTAAATCACACTTAGTAGAAGACATTGAAACCTTATCAAAAAAAGGTGTCCAATTTAGCGCTTGTGAAAACACGATGAATAAATATGGAATAACCAAGGCTATGTTACTAAGCTCGGCAAAAATAGTACCCTCTGGAGTGGCAGAGTTGATTCTAAAACAAGAGGCAGGATGGGGCTATTTGAAAGCAGGCTTATAAAAGAAAAATTTAATTCTATACATCATTGAATTTAGATGCAATATTTAGAAAAAACGCAGTCATAATTGACTGCGTTTTGTATTTATTTATTACCTTTCTTGACGATAAAAATTCATATGGACAAAGAGGCGTTAGTATATCATTCAAAAGGAAGACCTGGTAAAATCGAAGTTCACCCAACCAAAGAAACGGATACTCAAAAAGATTTAGCATTGGCTTATTCGCCTGGCGTTGCGGCCCCTTGTTTAGCAATTGAGGCAGACGCTAGTAAAGTCTATGACTATACTACAAAAGGAAATTTAGTAGCGGTTATTTCCAATGGAACAGCAGTATTGGGATTAGGTGATATTGGACCACTTGCAAGTAAACCTGTGATGGAAGGCAAGGCCGTCTTATTTAAAAAATTTGCAGATATTGACGTTTTTGATTTAGAGCTAGATACTAAAGACATAGAAGAATTTATTAGGACTGTGAAAATTTTGTCTCCTACTTTTGGAGGTATTAATTTAGAAGATATTTCTGCTCCTGATTGCTTTGAAATTGAAGAGAGATTAAAAGCTGAGTTGAATATTCCAATCATGCACGACGATCAACATGGTACCGCAATAGTGAGTGCTGCTGCACTATTGAATGCGCTTGAGTTAACAGGAAAAAAAATTGAAGATATAAAAGTAGTTATTAATGGAGCTGGCGCTGCTGCTACATCTTGTGCAAGTATTTATTTAGCATTAGGAGTACAATCTGCTAATTTATACATGTTTGATTCTAAGGGATTAATCCATACTGATCGTGATAATTTAGATGGTAGAAAAAAATTATTTACCAATCAAAATTACGCCGCATCAGCTTCTCTAGAAGAGGTTTTAGTAGGTACTGATATGTTTTTAGGATTATCTAAAGCAGATGTTTTAAATGAAAAGATGTTACTTTCCATGGCGAAGGATTGTATTGTTTTTGCATTAGCAAATCCGAATCCAGAAATTAGTTATGATATCGCAATGCAGACCAGGCCAGACATTATTTTTGCCACAGGCAGAAGCGATTATCCGAATCAGGTAAACAATGTACTTGGTTTTCCCTATATTTTTAGAGGGGCTTTAGATGTACGCGCGACTAAAATCAATGAAGTAATGAAATTAGCCGCAGTACACGCATTGGCCGATTTAACTAAAATGCCAGTCCCTCAGGAAGTAATTGATATTTACGGAGGTGCGCCTATCGAATTTGGGCCAACTTATATTCTGCCTAAGCCATTTGACAATAGACTCTTAAAAGTGGTATCAACAGAAGTTTCAAAAGCTGCGATTGCTTCTGGGGTTGCACAATTGACAGAAATTCCAAGTTAGGACAACAATTCAAAATACAATCTTGTAGTTTTGTGATATATGTCACAAAAAGTAGCATTAATAATACGCATCTTTGTTTTATGAAAGGCCTTAAAAGGTTTTCATACAAACAATTAGAACACATTATTTATATCAATAAAAAAATAGCAGTATGTTTTTTCAACACGTTTACGACAAAACTTTAGCACAAGCAAGTTATTTCATCGGCTGTCAAAAGGCAGGAGTAGCAGCAGTGATCGATCCAAAGCGCGATATTGACACTTATCTAGAAATTGCAAAACAAAATAATATGCAAATCACGCATATTTTTGAAACGCATATCCATGCCGATTTTTTAACTGGATCTCGTGAATTAGCTGCCGTAACTGGCGCTAAAATGTATTTATCAGACGAAGGTGGTCCAGGTTGGGAATATGAATTTGCACACGAGGGCATGAAACATAATACCGAAGTAATGATTGGTAACTTAAAAATCCAAGTTTTACATACTCCAGGTCATACCCCAGAAAGTATTAGCTTTTTATTGACAGATACACCAGCTAGCAAGGAGCCAGTGATGTTATTTACAGGAGACTTTGTATTTGTTGGAGATATCGGTCGCCCAGACTTATTGGAAAAAGCAGCCGGCATGGTAGGTACGCAAGATAAAGGTGCGGAGCAAATGTATCAGTCTATCAATTTATTTTCTGCATTACCTGATTTTCTTCAAGTTTGGCCAGGGCATGGTGCTGGATCTGCTTGTGGAAAGGCTCTGGGCGCGGTACCAAGTACAACTGTGGGCTATGAGAAAAAAAGAAACTGGGCATTTCAGTATGGTGCAGACAAAGCAGGCTTTGTACAATTTTTATTGACAGATCAACCAGAACCACCTAAGTATTTTGCTAAAATGAAGGAACTGAATAAAGTGAATCGTCCTTTATTGACTGAAGTGCCAAAAATTAAAGAAATGTCTGGCGCTGAATTAAAATCTGCTACTGATAAGGGCATCAAATTAATTGATACTAGAAATAAATTAGATTTTCAAAATGGATTTATACCAGGCAGCATCAATATTCAAGGCAATAATTCATTTGCTACTTGGATGGGTTGGTTTGTTTCTTATGACGAAAATTTTATTTTAATTGCTGAGCCAAATCAAATGGACGACTTGACAAGAAAATTAATGCGCATTGGCTTAGATAATATTTATGGTTTTGTTGATGCGTCTAAAGTTGCTCAAGTTTATGCTGGCAATTTGTCAAAGTCTAATATGGTAACGCTTGACACAGTAAAGGCAAATAAAGACGCAGAAATTATTGACATAAGAGGTGTTGCTGAATTCAATAGTGGACATATTGCAGGTGCAAAAAATGTATTTGTTGGTACCTTATTACAAAATTTGGATAAAGTACCAAAAGACAAGCCAGTGATTATGCATTGTCAAGGTGGAGACAGAGCAGCAATTGGCTATTCCTTACTCGTTAAAGAAGGCTATAGCAATATTATGAACTATAGTGGTGGTATCAATGAATGGGTAAAAGAACAACAGCCAATAGTGAGCTAATAATTAAATAGAAACAATCTTCAACAATTAACAAACGAATTTGTTATCAATATATGAAGGGCGTTAAAAAACAAGATTTACCTGAAAAAATTTGCAAAGTCTGTGGACGTCCATTTAGTTGGCGCAAAAAATGGGAGCGCTGCTGGGATGAAGTCCAATACTGCAGCGAGGGCTGTAAGAAGCAGAAACTTAAAAAATAATTCTAATTTAAGCATCCTAGATAAATCGAAATAATTTCTAGCATAAAAATCTGATAGCGCGATGTTTCATCGCGCTATCTTTTTGAAATCTTATTCCCGCTTGTTTTTTGACGACTACATTTGAACCGAATCACATCGGTGCTTCTTAATACAGCATGTTTTGTTTTTCGGGAAGCCATCCGTTTGCGCCACATTCTAAAACTAGAAGGTTTTGAGTTGGCACGCATAAATTCAATCACTTCTTTTTCACTCAATCCAAATTGAAATTGAATGGCTTCAAAAGGCGTTCGGTCTTCCCAAGCCATTTCAATAATGCGGTCTCTATCTTTTTCGACCCATTCAGCTCTTAAAATAGGCGCTGCTGGTCTTGTATGAATCAAATCTGTTTTTTCCATCGTGCTATTTCTTTTACTTTAATGTTTTTAAAAATTGTTCTGCGTTGTTCAAATGATTTGCCCTTTTTTCTTCTGGCATTTTATCCCAAGTGCTTAATAACATCGCCCATCTAGGATTTTTTGAAAATACAACACGCTGCTTGGATAAGAAACGCCAAAATAAGCCATCCCAAGTAGCCTGCCATGCCCCTTTAGGAAAATCACCCATCTTCATTAAATAGTTGGATCCACAGATATAGGGCTTTGTAGTAATCATACCACCATCAGCAAATTGAGACATACCATAGACATTGGGCACCATCACCCAGTCATATGCATCGATATACATTTCCATAAACCACTGGTATACTTCGTCTGGTGCAATCTCACAGAGCAACATAAAATTTCCTATGACCATCAGTCTTTCAATATGATGATTGTAGCCAGACTCAAGTAATTTTTTAATACTGATATCTATTGGATCAATGCCAGTTGTGCCGTTATAAAAAGATTGAGGCATTTTTTTAGTAAAGCCCCAGAAGTTTTTTGTTCTTTGTTGACTACCAATTTTTCGATAAGTCAATTGCACAAATTCTCTCCATCCAATAATTTGCCTTACAATACCTTCGATACTATTGAAAGGTGCTTTTGCTTTTTGATAAGCATGCAATAGAGCTTGTAAAAATTCAGCAGGTTGGATGAGGCCTACATTGATCAAAGGACTTAGTACACTATGAAATAATGTTTTTTCTGCGACCACCATGGCATCTTCATAAATACCAAATTGTTCCAGCTTTTCTGCAATGAATAAATCCATTGCATTTTTTGCATCAGCATGTGTCACTGGATAATACAAGCCTTTATTTGCTCCAGTAAAAGGGGCTTCAGACTTTCCTGGATTATTTTTAAAATTTGCTTTTACATAAACTGTTGCTTCTTCTATGAATTCATTGGACTCAAAGAAATGAATCGTAGGTATCGCTGTGTTTTTTGGAATTTTTTTTCTGTTCTCTACATCAAAACTCCATTGCCCTCCAACTGGGCTGCCATCTTTTTCAATTAAAATTTTTCTTTGTTTACGTTGCTCTGTATAAAAACTTGTTTGGAAATAGGTTTTCTTATTGCCAAGTAGCTCAATGCTTTCTGTTTGATTATTTAAAAAATTTGGACTAGGTAAGTAGGTCAATTCAATTCCAATATCTTTCGTAGCTTTTTTTAATTGTCGATCTAACAAGTAATCACATGGATCGTAAAGTTTAATTTTTTCAACACCTTTAGACTTAAGCGCTTGGACTAATTTAGAAACTTTGGAACAGGGTTCTTTGGCTTCTATATAATGACAATCGTATCCTTTTTTAGCAAGTTGTGCTGCATAATATTTCATAGTTGCCCTATGAAATAAAATTTTCTGTTGATGAAATTGATATTGAAGAAAAAATAGATCAGATTCAATGAGGTAAATAGCGCCACCATCAGGTCCTAATTCAGACTGATCAAATAGTTGATGTGGAAATACGAGCTGTACCTGCATTCATTTTAAACATTTTACAGCTAAAATTGTTCATTGAGTAGTACAATTAATGCCTATCAATGAATATCAGTTACGCTGCGCTTTTAGGGCAGGTCAAATCTTATCAACCAGGTAAATACCATTCGACAAGGAATTATATCAATGGCGCAGTGACTAGCTGGTCACCCTATATCTCTAGGGGGTTCTTGAGTCCGGTATTGGTGATGGATCAGTTTAAAGAGCAGCACAGCTATCAAGAATGGATCGGTTTTATGCAACAAATGGCATGGCGTGAGTATTTTCAAAGAGTTTGGCAGCATCAAGGGGATTTGATTTTACAAGACCTAAAGTCAGTTCAAACAGATGTCATTTTAGCACAAGTACCGGCGCCTATGCAGAATGCAAATACGGGCATCCATGCGCTTGACAATGCAATTACTCAATTATATGGTACAGGCTATTTGCACAATCATCTAAGAATGTATCTTTCCATGTTGCATTCAAATATTTTTAAAGCAGCTTGGCTACCTGGTGCAAAGTGGATGTATGCCCATTTACTAGACCATGATCCTGCTGCGAATTTTTTAAGTTGGCAATGGGTAGCAGGTACATTCAGTAGTAAAAAATACATCGCCAATCAAGACAATATCAATAAGTATACCAATACAAAACAGGAGGGTAGTTTTTTAGATACCGAATATGAAAATTTAACAGCAGCTATTTTTAATGCAGCTGGTCAAATTAAACCAAATCATACTGAAAAATGGTCAGCACCTTTAGATCAAAATTTTGATATCGATACCAATACTGTTTTAAAAAATATAAAAGAGAAAAACCAAATACAGATTTTTGATATCAATCAAGTATTGCCCAGTCAATCATTTTGTATT
>Ga0208787_1001489_pt1 | contig 10163 bp, 9 predicted proteins | sample Wag4_2014_7_11_FD_187362 | JGI IMG/M metagenome (GOLD analysis project Ga0208787, IMG submission 187362) | Fresh water microbial communities from Ohio, USA - Utica-2 Time Series HT 2014_7_11 (SPAdes) (version 2) | ecosystem: Environmental > Aquatic > Freshwater > Water tank | place: USA: Ohio... | reverse complement strand
TATGCATCGCATGAAAGCGACTGGCAAATTATCAAAGCTTTCTAATCGTCTCGGTGATCTCTCCCGAACAAATAGTGAAGCGCTCACTGGAGCGTTGATGCCTAAGAGCGATATTGATTTTAGTAAAGGTGCTGCAATTACTTCTTCTTTCTTTCCAGATGAGCACACACACGTAGAACCGGTGCGCTATGGCAAGGGAAGTAACGCCATGGGCTTACTTCAAACGATCATGACTGATGGAAACATCGCCAAAGATCGTCGTCGCCAGTGGGTGCGCGAATTCATCAAGAAGCCATCGCTATTGATACGGGTACTTAATGTGCGCCAGTGGTCCGAGCGAACTGTGATTGCGCTAGTCATGCAAAACGTTGATTCAGCCCTATCGGTTCGTTCAAAAAAGAAGTGGTGGGGGTTGGGTTTAACCTCAACAAATAACTCTGAAAATCCGAATGCAACTTACATTCCTGCAGCGAATGAAACTGTCCGTCGTATTGCAAACAAATATGGTGGTTTTGCAGGTGGACATGTGGGTGACTTAATCGGTGCTCCATTTACCGCGCACTTTGTTGGTGGCTGCGTAATTGGATCAAGTATTGAACAAGGTGTTATCGATCCGTATCACCGCGTATGGAATTATCCAACACTGCACGTTGTCGATGGCGCAGCTGTAACTGCAAATCTTGGTGTTAATCCATCACTGACAATTACTGCCCAGGCAGAGCGCGCAATGTCGTTATGGCCAAATAAAGGTGAGCTTGATCCACGGCCTGTTCAAAATAATGAATACACGCGAATTAATGCGGTTGCACCAAACAAACCATTTGTACCTGCTGGTGCAATTGGTGAATTACTTTTGCCACCAACGAAGTAAAGGTTCAATATCTTCAGGTACATGTTCGGCAACAAAGATTGCACCATCTAAATGATTTCCCTTTGGATCTACTAATGTAATTTGTGGCAGCAGCGAAGACGTGCGCCGACGAATCGCTTCTAGGTAACCCTTGTTATCTGCAAGTTTTCCAAGGAGTGCAATTGCAATTCCTTCGTTACGCATTCCATCAACATTGGTCCAGGCCGCGCGAATCGTTTTGGCTAAATACTCCGCACCTTTGTCCCGAATCGTGATTGCATCGGTGTTTTTTGCTTCTGCCGCTTCCAGCAAGGTTTTTGCTGAGTTAATGCAGAGAAGTTGAGCTTTTGCATCTGAATAAGACTTCAAAGATTCAAATGCTTTAATTTCTGATACGAAAAATTCTGATAGAAATATTGCATCGTCTCTGCCCTCTTGTGTGGCAAGCACTCGCTCGAGAGCAGCTTTACCTAACCAAAATCCACCGCCAAGATCGCCGAATATATGTCCATGACCATCTGCATGCGAATAACTACCGCGGCGTCCAGCAATTGCAACAACACCGCTTCCAATTGAGAGTGCGACGCCATCATTGTTTCCGAGTGCGCCAAAATATCCAGCTAATCCATCATCCATGACTGCAACTGATGTGGCACCAAAATATTTTGCTGCTAACTGGCCATATGGTTTTGGATCTCCAACGTCGCCATAAACACCAGTGATACTCAAGATGACAATCTCGCTTTTAAAGGTTGAGCCTAAATTTTCGTGGATCTCTGCGAATAAATCATTGAGCACATCGAGTGTGGATTCATGTGCTTGTTTGGCTCGCTTGCTAACGTATTCTGAATCAAGAGTTCTATACCTTGAACCTGATTGTCCTAAGTCCACTGCTAGTACCATAATTACAAGTCTAGTTAAGGAGAGCAGATGAGCAAATGGGCCATGGTTACAGGCGCAACCGCCGGTATTGGTGAGAGTTTCACTCGCGTCTTAGCTCGCGAAGGTTTCAATATTGTTCTTGTTGCTCGAGACCTCGAACGCATGAAAGAACGCGCCGCAACTTTAGAATCACAATTCAATGTTCAGACCGCAATTATGCAAGCAGATTTAGCCACCGATGATGGTTGTGCAAAGGTTGAAAAATACTTAACTGAGAACACTGTGGAAGTGCTCATTAACAACGCTGGCTTTGGAATCAATAAAGCTTTTTCTATGAGTGATTTAAACTCAGAACAACAGTTATTAGATGTCTTGGTTCGCACACCAATGCGACTCATGCACACTGTTATTCCACAGATGAAAGCACGTAACAGTGGTTCTATTGTTAACGTCTCATCAGTTGCAGGCTGGATTGCTGGCGGAACCTACAGCGCAGCTAAGTCCTATTTAACGGTGCTCTCAGAATCCCTCCATACAGAGTTAAGTGGCACAGGCATAAAGATTTCTGCACTCTGCCCTGGATTTACACGCACCGAATTTCATGAGCGCGGTCGAATGCGTATGAATGGTTTGCCTAACTTTATGTGGCTCAGTGCAGATCGAGTTGTCTCTCAAGCATGGAAAGAAAACCAAAATGGCAAAGTTTTATCCGTACCTGGTTGGCAGTATTTAATTTTGAGCACCGTTTCTCGTTTCGGACCTCGTCCACTCGTGCGAAAGCTTGGAATGAACGTAAGGGTGCGCCAGCGCAAAAAGTAAACGTATAGGGCTTCCCCTATACATCTTTTGTAGTACTTCTTCTACGGTGTTGTTGTGCTCCGTAAATATTTTTCATTCAATACTGTTGCATTTGCGCTGCTTACGATTCATCTAATTTCTAGGATGATTCATACAACGCCACAGATTTATCTGGACTTATGGATATATAACGCAGTACCAATACTTTTTGTCTTTGCACTCTTCTTTGTTCCTAGCTTTAATGATCACATCGGCGTCGCTTTTTTAGCTTTAGCCATCGGATTATGGGCTGCTGGATCAATTCTCTCCTCGCTCAGTGTTTTTTATACACTCAACCTACGAAGTGAATTGATTTCTAACGTTCTCTACATGCTCTTTTATCCCGCAGCATTTATTGCACTGCCTCGCTTGCTCTCGCAGCGTTCACGTATTTCTGCGGTAGAGATTCTCGACTCAACCATCATTGCACTTGGGTTAAGTTCCTTAGGGACTGCACTCTTTGTTGGGCCGGTTTTGCCACGACTCAACGGTGACATGGTGATGACTTTCTTTGCAATCTTCTATCCAGTTGGTGACTTAATACTTGTTACTAGTGTGATCTCTACGCTCTTATCTCAAAGACTTTCTAAGAGAGCAATTGTTGCCAGTGCCGGAATCTTTATCTTTGCTTTTTCTGACTTTCTATTTCTCTGGTTACACGTTAACAATAAATACATATTTGGGTCAGTCTCTGATGATGGTTGGTTGCTGGGACTTGCTCTGCTAGTCATGTCCACACAATTTAAGGCCAGTGAACAGAATTCAAATGAGGGCGTAAATCCTGTATTCGTTGCACTCTCTGTCTTTTTAAGTGCAACGTTGCTAGGAATCATCACCCTTCGGCCTGGATATTTCCCTTCTTTTATACTTCTTCCCACATTGTTAACGCTGCTCGTGGCTTTTATTCGAATGACTATTGCACTTCGACAAGCTCGCTCGCTTGGTACAGAAAGAATTCTTGCGCGAACAGATGAACTCACTGGTTTATCGAATCGAAGAAAACTAATTGCAGAGATGGACGAAATGGGGGATGCCGAAGGCTCGCTCTTGATTTTAGATCTCGATGGTTTTAAACCAATTAACGACGCATTCGGACATGACATCGGTGATGAAATTTTGAAACAAGTTGCTATTCGCTTTCATAGAGCGCTTCCACCTGATGCCACACTCGCCCGATTAGGTGGTGATGAGTTTGGAGTATTGCTTCACTCCAATTATGAAACCAGTATGGAAGTTGCCCGAGCGTTGCATGCAACTATGAGTTATCCGTTTGTGATTGAAAAAGAATCAATCGATTTGGGTGTAAGTATTGGCGTTGCTGCAAACAATGAAGAGCATGATTTGTTGCGTAGAGCAGATGTTGCAATGTATCGAGCCAAGCGAGAATCACTCGGTGTTGCGCACTTTGATTTCTTCTAGGCGAGCAAGAGATTCAATTCGCTCTGATGAGTGTTCAACAATTTTCTTTGCATAACCATTTTTGTAGCCGTCAGCGCAATCCCATGGCTCATGGATATCTTCAGCGTTTAGATGAGCCAACTCTGAAACATACTTTCTTATGTAATCCCCATTTTCATCAAAGCGTTTACCTTGCTCGATTGGATTAAAGACGCGGTAATAAGGCGAAGCATCTGTGCCACATCCTGCAGTCCACTGCCATCCATGCGCATTTGAGGCGATATCAAAATCAACGAGGTGTTCTTCGAAAAACTGTGCACCGTGTTGCCATTCGATGTGCAGATCCTTCGCTAAAAACGATGCCACAACCATGCGCACGCGATTATGCATCCAGCCTTCTTTAACTAGTTGGCGCATACCTGCGTCTACAAATGGGTACCCAGTTTTGCCTTCGCACCATGCTTTGAATTTTTCACCTGGCTCGTCATATCTCATATTCGCAAATTGTGGCGCATAATAATCCTTGTCAGTGTGCGGATAGTTAAACAAAACATCGGCATAAAACTCGCGCCAAGCAATTTCTTTTCTAAAGGTATCGTGAGCTTTGTTTTCTCCGAGACCTGCAAGAAGTGTTCGCGGATGAATCTCTCCCCATGTCAGATGTGCACTCATCTTGCTTGTGCCATCAATGCCTGCAAAGTTTCTTGTTTCATCATATGTATCAAGACCATGTGCTTTGAAGTGTTTAAATCTTTCGTGCGCTGCTTTTTCTCCAGCAACTGGAATATCTGTTCCTTCTGGTGCTTTCCACGTTGGAAAATTTCTATCCTTAGGATCGGGAGTAACTGCTTTAATTGTTTTGGGAGCAGCAACTGCTGCACGCCAACCATGTGCAAGCCATCCACGATAAAAAGGTGTGTACACGCGATAGTTTGTAGCATCACTTGGTTTTTTAACGCGCCCCGGTGCAACTGCATATGGACTTCCGGTGCGCGTGAGTTCGATGCCTGCAGCTTCGATTCGCGCATCTCGTTCGACGGCGTATTTGTCATACTCTGTTGAGATATGAACCGATGTTGCTTCGTACTTTTTCTTGAACTCTTTTAGAATTTCAACTGGGTCTCCAGCGCGGACATTTAACTTGTTGTTAAGTGATTCATCCAGGCTCTGCAGTGATGCAGCTAAATACGCCAAGCCCTTTGCACCCGTGATATCTATTAATTTTGGATCCAAAATAAATACAGGAACAATTTCTTCGCCAGCTTCGATGGCTGCCAATAAAGCAGGATTATCAATCAGGCGTAAGTCGCGCCTAAACCACATGATGCTGCGCGACATAGTGAGTTAATTATGTAGTTGGTGAACAGTTGCATCCCAGCCGTGTACATCTTCTGGTTTGCGTGGTGCTTTACCAATGTAACGAGCTGATGGACGAATCAAGCGGCCAGTTCTCTTCTGCTCAAGAATGTGCGCCGACCATCCAGCAGTGCGAGCGGCTGTAAACATTGAAGTAAATAGTGGACCAGGAACTTCAGCGAAATCAAGAACAATTGCTGCCCAGAATTCAACGTTAGTTTCGAGAACACGTTCTGGATGACGTTCGTGTAACTCTGCGAGTGCGGCTTTTTCAAGTTCGAGTGCAACCGCATAACGAGGTGCCCCTAATTCTTTTGCTGTGCGACGCAATGTACGTGCACGTGGATCTTCTGCGCGATACACACGGTGTCCGAATCCCATTAAGCGTTCGCCGCGATCCATCAAATCTTTTACGTACTTACGAGCATCGCCTAAGCGTTCTACATCTTCGATCATTCCAAGAACGCGAGATGGTGCTCCACCGTGTAATGGACCAGACATTGCACCGATTGCACCGGAGAGTGCTGCTGCAACATCTGCACCAGTTGATGCGATAACTCGAGCTGTAAATGTGGATGCATTCATTCCATGTTCTGCTGCAGAAACAAAGTACGCATCAATTGCACGAACGTGAAGTGGGTCTGGTTCTCCACGCCAGCGAATCATCATGCGCTCAACAACTGTGTGCGCCTTATCGATTTCTGATTCAGGAACTGGAGTTGCAGTAACACCACGAGCAGATTGTGCAAGGTATGACAAAACCATTACTGATGCACGAGCAAGATTTGAACGAGTCTCGTCGTCAGAAATATCTAGTAGTGGTTTGAAACCCCACGCTGGTGCAAGCATTGCAATTGCTGATTGCACATCGACTCGAACATCACCTGAGTGAACTGGTAATGGAAACTTTTCTGCTGGTGGAAGTCCTGGATTAAATTCATCATCAACAAGTAATCCCCATACGTTTCCAAATGAAACGCGTCCAACTAAATCTTCGATATCAACTCCGCGGTAACGAAGCGCACTGCCTTCTTTATCTGGTTCAGCAATTTCAGATTCAAAAGCTATGACACCTTCGAGACCTGGCTTGAAATCATCAGACACAATGCGCTCCTTTATCTGGAAATTACAGGGGTAATTCTGCCCCCATGAAAGGTGTGCTGGCGACCACGGATGTTGAGATAGCCCTATCGGCCAAAGTGACGTTAGATACATCCATGAAGGAAACAGGAATCCGAGCCGAGATTTCTGCCATGCGTCGTTCCTATGGCGAAGTCGGGCTAGATAAGTTGCCAGCTGATCCAGTGACGTTGTTTGAAGAGTGGATGGCTGCGGCTGCGGCAAATGAAATCATCGTTGAGGCAAATGCCATGGTGCTCTCTACTGCAGATGGATCTGGCGAAATTACAACGCGCACTGTTTTACTTAAAGATATTTCGCTAGGTGGATTTACTTTCTTTACAAATTATTCATCTCGTAAGGCGCAAGCAATTGCAATGAATTCGCAAGTAACTCTTTTGTTTCCTTGGTATGCGATGGAGCGACAAGTAATAATTTCTGGACAAGCAGACAAAATTTCTCGTGAAGAGTCCGAAAATTATTTTGCGACAAGACCATGGTCGAGTCAGATCGGTGCATGGGCAAGTGTTCAATCTGCACCCCTTGCTTCACGTGAAGAATTAGAAATGCGTTTTCAAGGTGCAGCAGAAAAGTGGCCAGAAGGAAGTGTGGTTCCAACTCCACCACATTGGGGTGGCTTTCGAGTGATACCCGACAGTATTGAATACTGGCAAGGAAGATACTCGCGATTACATGACCGTATTAGATATCACAGAGCAAGTGCAAAATCCGATTGGGAAATGCAGCGTTACTTCCCTTAAGATTTATCCATGAGCATCGTTATTCCAAGTGGCATTAAGCCCATCGATGGTCGTTTTGGTTGCGGTCCTTCAAAGATTCGCCAATCTGCTTTAGATAATTTCTACAAAAGTGGCACATCAATTCTTGGAACTTCGCACCGACAAAAGCCAGTAAAGAATGTGGTGCACGAAGTTCGCGAAGGGTTGAAATCACTATTTTCACTTCCAGATGGATACGAAGTAATTCTTGGCAATGGTGGAACTACAGCATTTTGGGACATCGCACTCTTTGCTCAAATTGAAAATCGTTCACAGCACCTTGTCTTCGGTGAGTTTTCATCGAAGTTTGCTAATGGTGCAAAAGAAGCTCCTTTTCTTGGCGAACCATCAATCATTAAATCTGAACCAGGTTCGCATCCAACAGCTGTTGCCGAAGATGGCATTGATGCATATGCATTCACACATAATGAAACAAGTACCGGTGTGGCAATGCCAATTATCAGACCAGCAGGCACAAAAGACGCCCTGGTTCTAGTTGATGCAACAAGTGCTGCTGGTGGACTTGTCGTTGATGCCAAAGAGTTTGATGCGTATTACTTTGCTCCACAAAAATCATTCTCATCCGATGGTGGCTTGTGGTTTGCATTGATGTCACCTGCTGCCATTGCGCGCGCTGAAAAGATTAAAGCGAGTGGTCGCTGGACCCCAGCCATTTTGGATCTCAACATTGCGATTGAAAATTCACGACTGGATCAGACCTATAACACTCCAGCAATTGCAACATTTATTCTCCTTGCTGATCAGATCAAATGGATGAATGAAAATGGTGGTCTGAAATTCTCAACTGGTCGCAGCGCTGACTCAGCTTCTCGCATTTACTCTTGGGCTGAAAAAACTTCTTACACAACCCCATTTGTCACAGACCCTGCAATGCGTTCAAAGGTTGTTGCAACCATTAACTTTGATGATTCAATCGATGCACTCAAAGTGGCATCAATTCTGCGCGAAAATGGAATCGTAGATACCGAGCCTTATCGTAAATTAGGGAAGAATCAGCTTCGTATTGGTATGTTTCCTTCTGTTGATCCCAGCGATGTTGATGCACTTACTGCGTGCATTGATTACGTCGTAGCCGCGCTTTAATTTATCCGTAAGGAAAGCAATGCCACACTCATTTACGCGCGATAAAACCTTTTGGACAATTGCACTTCAAGTAACAATCCTTAACTTTTATTTAGGTGGATTTGGCCCTGCTCAACCGCTTTTGCGCGCGGATCAAGGGACATCATTAACAATCGCTGGATTACACGGAACTGCAATGGGTATCGCTGCAATCTGTGCGGGATTATCTAACTCTCGCCTAGTTCACTTCTTCGGTCGCGAAAAAACTTCTTGGATTGGCATGTGGCTCTTCTGTATTGGCGTCCTTATGTTCGTCAGCTTTAAATCAGTCGCATTTACATTAACAGCTACGTTTCTAGGTGGCATGGGAACCTCCATGGTCATTAACAACATGGTCACAAGACTCTCTCACCACTTTAAACAAGCCACTCCCCGCGCTTTGCCGCAATCAACTGGAATTAACTCTGTTGGATATGTCTTTGGAACTCTCATCATCGGAACACTGGCCGGAACCGCCATTAGTTGGCGCTTCGGTTTATTACTGACAGTTCCAGCAACAATTATTTTGTACTTCCTTTCTCGCGATAAAAATCGTGATGTACATGATCGCGAAGTTAGCGTGCGCCAGAGCGGCAAGCTTTCTCGCACGTATTGGCTAGCCTGCTTCGGTTTTTTCATCTGTATCTGTACTGAGTTCGCTACAGCCTTTTGGGCCGCAGCTCTTCTACAAAATCGCGTAGGTGGCACAGCATCAGCTGCAACACTAGGTATCGTCGCCTTAGGTATCGGAATGGCAGTTGGTCGCTGGTATGGCGCAATCGTTCTAAAGAAATTGCAGCTTGATCATCAACTTATTTCAATTATTGTTTTGCAATTAATCGGTTTCATAATTTTCTGGTTCTCACACAACATCATTGTTTCTCTCATTTCACTCTTCATTAACGGTCTTGGCATCTCGATGCAATTTGCTCTCTCCTCTCTTCGATTGATTGGCTTCAGTGATAAGCGTCCTGACTTGGCAATTGGCATCAGTTCATTAGCCGCGGGATCGGGTATCGCACTTGCACCTTTTATCCTCGGTGTGCTCGGCGATCAATTTGGAATTTCTCGAGCTTATTTAATGGTGCCAGCCTTAATTGTTATTGCTCTTGTCATTGTTATTCTTACTCCAACAAAGAACCTAGAGAAAGAGAAGAGCCATGAATTACAAAACTAGACGATACGCAACAATTGCTGCTCTTGTCGGCCTGCTAGCGCTTATTGTTTTTAGCGGTCTCTAAATGCAGTCAAATGTTCGCACTGCCGTTCTGGTTATTGCCATCGGAACTATCGGCTGGTTAATAGCTGGTGTGGCATTTTTGATTGCAGGTTTAGAAACTAAGTACGTATGGACATGCGTGTGCGGAGCCGCACTCGGTGTTATTGGTATTCGTTACACAATTCGCAGGGCACGCAGAAGCGGTATTTAAGCTTCTAGTTGTCCTGCAATACCGCGAAGAACTTTTCCAAGACGCTCTGCTTCGATTGCAGATGGATGGCGTCCATGGCGCAAACCATTTCCAACCTTGTCCAAAATCTTGATTGTGTCTTCGATCATTGCAGCAAGATCATCACTGTTAGTGCGTGAGTTAGCTGCTAGCGATGGTGGTGCATCAATAATTTTTACAGAGAGCGCTTGTGGTCCACGACGACCATCGGCAACACTGAAGTCCAACTTTGTTCCAGGCTTTACTGTTGATACGCCTTCTGGAAGTGAAGTTGAAGCAAGGTAAACATCTTCGCCTTCATCGGATGCGATGAAACCAAAACCTTTTTCAAGGCTGAACCATTTCACTTTACCTGTAGGCATGGGGAGTGCT
>Ga0208787_1001488_pt1 | contig 10169 bp, 12 predicted proteins | sample Wag4_2014_7_11_FD_187362 | JGI IMG/M metagenome (GOLD analysis project Ga0208787, IMG submission 187362) | Fresh water microbial communities from Ohio, USA - Utica-2 Time Series HT 2014_7_11 (SPAdes) (version 2) | ecosystem: Environmental > Aquatic > Freshwater > Water tank | place: USA: Ohio... | reverse complement strand
GCCTTCTATTTCTAACTTGTTGTTTTTAACTTGTTCGCCAATGTTAAATATTACTTCTCTAATATACAAATCTCTTACTTGTTGTGTTTCAAACTCTTGTAATGTTTTTAATTTGTTTTCTTGTGGTTCAAAATCTGCGGCCAAACTTACTGATAATCCCATACCTTTTCTTACGTCAAAAAATAATTCGTTCTTTTGTTTGTCGTTTAAATTGCCTGGTATGCCTCGTTTAAAATTCTTTAAATCTCCTCTAGCAACATAGTTTCTTAATTTACTTGCACTCATACCTGTAACACCTTCTTCATCAGGATCTCTTTCGCCAGCCGATATTACTTTTATATCTTTAAAATTATAATATCCGTGTCTATTTTTTTCATTGTTATATTTTGTAAGTATAGATTTAAATTCTAAAACTCTATCACTACCTACAACCATTGTTATGTTTTTATAACCCATATTATAAATTTTTGTTGCTAATTCTAAAACCATATTCGTAGGCATTATCATTATGTTACTTGCATAATTTCTAAAAATCATTGTCATCCATTTTAATTTGTCTGATGGTGATAATGGATTTTTAATTGCGTCTTGTGATCTACTTAAAAATATTTTATAATCCATACCTTGACTGGCCACTGTTCTTATAAGTTTCTCGTGGCCTATTGTTGGTGGATTAAATCTACCAAAAGTAAATGCAAATGATTTTTCTAATGCTTCATCTATTGAATTGATTTCTGCGTCTGTAACTTCGCCATCACTTAATATTTCTTTTAATTTTTTATACATTGTTAGATAATGATATTTCTCTAACATCTTATAGATAACATTTTTAGGTAATTGATTTTTTCTACCAAAAGTTTTTATTTCTTCTGGTGTCATATCTGTTGCAAAAGCATCAGCACGGTCTTTTAATACTGTATTACCTATATCTACTAAATGTTTAATACTATCTTCTATTTCATCTAGTTTAATATTAATTAATTCTTGTAAGTCTAATACATCATCAGGATTTAATTCTTTTAATTCGTTGTAATCTATTATATCTCTTTTTAATTCGCCTTGTACTACGTCTATCTCTCTTACCTTTTTTTCAAAGTCAGCCACATATCTTTTAGGATCAAATTTAAAATCTTTTGCTTTTCTTATAAATGTATTATTTTTAATATCAAATACAGCATCAGCCATTTTATCGTTTGTTTCTTTTACGTTTGGATCTGTAATGATATAATAATTAATAGGATGTTTTGTGCCTGGCACCAATGTACCATTAATATTTCTTAATGACTTGGCTAATTCTTTTCTTACGACATCTCTATCTTCTAATGGCACATCAAATAAAACATTCACATCTAAATCGGCATCATCTCTATATGTTTTTGTAAGTATTGAACCAACTAAACTATATTTTAATACCGGTCTTATATCATTAAATTGTTTAATTTGATTTTGTATAATGTCTAATACAGATTGTTTTAATTTTGGATTTTCTGTAGCGGCATCATCAAATACACCTTTGGCGTAAGTACGTCTAGGTATATCTATTACTGCTTCTTTAATTAATCTAAACATCTTTTCTTCTTGCCATTCTTTCTTTTGCCATCCATCTTTTTGCAATATAACTTTTAATAGGCGTTGTTAAAAATCTTCTTACAACTGCATTTACTTTATTCATTGTTAGTGTAACTAATTCTTGTTCTGATCTACTATTATCTACTACAACGAAATTAGATAAACCAAAAAGGTTTTGAAATCTACCTATATTATTTTGAACTGATTGCCAAGAATTTTTAGTAATATATTCTGGTACAACTCTTTCTCTTTTAGAATTTCTTTCTAATGCAACTTCTAAACTTGTATTTACAAACACCATATAACAATCGTAACCTAATAATTGTAATGCACTAAATTGACGGCTTATAATATTATAATCTCTACCTGTGGCATCTATAACTAGACCTAATCGGCCTTTTACGTATAAATCTATTTGATTATCTACAATTGCCTTTGCTCTTGTTCTTAATATATCTCTAAAATATTGTTCTTCATCAGGCATAGATAAAGATAGACCTGCTTTTTTTAAACTGTTTTCTAATACTATATCTGAATTAACTAATTTTAATCCTGTACCTGTAAATACATTTCTTGCAACAAAAGATTTGCCTGAACCTGGCCCACCTGCTAAAAAGAAAGCCTTGAATATATTAGGGTCATATAGGCCTTCTGAAAGTATTTGTTCGTATGATTTCATTTATTATACCTGCATTGTTCTCGGAATATCTACTAAAACTCCTTCGCCAAAAACATTCATTTCGTGTGTTCCTGATGCTGTACTCAATTGAAGTTGTATATCAGTTTTTTCGGCATATCTAAATGGTATTCTTCTTTGTATATTCATTTGATTAGAAAAAGTTGTTCTTGCTACAACGTATTCTTGTCCTGCTGGTGTACGAGTAAAATTTCTAAAAATACCAGGTTTTTCTGATGTACTATCATTTGAAAAAGCATCAAGGCGATATAGATAAAATTCTTTGCCTGCCGGTACTGTGTAAATACTTGCTTGACTTCGTCCATCGCCGGCTCTTATACCTGCATAGTTAACAGTTTTTCCCGTATTTTGTATTGTAATTAATCCAACATTTGTTGTACCTGAAGTAAGTATCACATCATTAATTCTAAAAAAAGGTATAGTTGTATTCACATCACCACCTCCGTTAAGAGTTATTGTAGTTGATATTTGTGCATAGTTAGCATCTAATCCTTGTATAAGTAAAGTTTTATTATTATCACTTGCACTTGCTGATGTTACTGTCATTGTAATAGCACTACCAGGATAAGCATAAGCAGAAGCAAATTCCCAAGCAGGTATAAAACTTGTAGTTACTGATACTTGGTAACCAAAAATATTTCGTATTTCGGAACCTCTAATCAGGCCTCTACTAATTTGTATGTTTTGTTCTGTTAAGTTACCTACTGCCATCTAACAATTCCACTTTCTTAAAGCTAATGCTTTACGTGTTGGTCTACCTTTGTCATCTTTCATAGGGCCTGGATTACCAGACATACGAGCACAGAATGACTTACGTCTATTATATGCTTTACTACCTTTTTTTAATTCAGATGGTTTTTTTGTTACAGGTGCTTTTAGATTACTACCGTCTTTACGATTAAAATAATCTCTACCCTTTTGTGTCAATCCTCCTGTAGAACTTTTAAGTCCTTTTTTATCTACAGCAGCTTCGTTTATAAATTGTTTAAATGTTTTCATTTATCCCTTAACCCAATCTTTGGCTATTGTAAAATTAGCACGACTAAACTCTAGCCTATCAACAAGTTTAACGGCGCCTCTCACTCTATCAACAGCCACATATCCTTCAGGACTTGTTACTCTATATCCATCAGGCGTTCTTATAAAGTGACCAATTGATTGTATTTGATTTAATTTTCTAATAAGAAAATTTTTTGCACGTTGTAATGAAATCCAACTTGCAATTGTAAAATATAATGCTTGTTTATTTCTGTCAATAAAATCTAAACCATTATCTCTTATTGTTCTATACTTTTTTTTAGTTTCATCTTTAGAAACGGCATCTACTTCTTGTTGTATCATATTTGCATAATATGATCTAAACATTTCTATCAATTCTTTTACTTTAGCAATATCGCCTTGTGTATTTTTTATAAAGTAATTAAAGAAAGATTTAAGTTTATAACCTACAGATAATGGGTCTGTTGAATTGAATTGATTTAATAAAGGTTCTGCTTTTGATAAAGAACCTTCAGCCATCGATATGATATTATCAAACTGGCTCATTTCTGCATTATTAAATGTTGCAACGCCTGAAGCATCTTTATAAGTGGCGTCTGTTACAAACACTGATGATAGTTTAGGAAATCCTCTTAATGAACCAAAACTGGCCTTTAGATTACTCATTTTACTTCCTGAATATAATGTATGAAACACAATACCTAATCTTGCACTGGCAATTCTTCTACCTATATCACTATCTCTAGCCACAGCATATGTAATTGTGTTAGGTGTAAACACATAAAAATCCTGATCATCTATTGTAGTTGTTTTAACATCACCTTTTGTAAATAGTAAATCGCCTTGTAATATGCCTGTGATACCTAATTTAGATAACTCTCTTAAACATACAATTAATTTTTGTGCTAATACACCATCGTGATTTTTCATTATATCACCTGTTGAATAATTAATTTTAGGTGTTACGTTGAATACTGATTTTGTACCAACAAAGAATTTGCCGTTTTCTGGATTAATTCCGCATATAACAGCAGGCGCACCGTCCCATTTAACAGTTACGTTAAGTCTACCACCTACGTGGCCTGTTAACATTTTTTTGATTGACTTTAGAAAGTTAACTGCATTACGACCACCTTTTGAACCTTGGTCTATAATACTATCTTCTAAGTGTTCTAAATGGGTGTTTGTACCCTTAGTAACGAATCCTTTAAAACTAAACATTTACCTCTCATTGTTCCCATAAATAAAATCACACAATCCATTCAATATATCAATTCTATTATACTACACTATTTATAAAAAGTCAAGTCTTTATTAGTTTTATGTCTTAACTATTACAAATTTTCCTGAATTGGGCGACATAGCGGAAACATATATATACCAAGCTTTAACTACATCATCACATTTTTTTTCGCCTACTTTAAAATATTGTATTAAGTGTTTTTTAATGGGATTTATTATGTGTAATTGACTTAATGTAATTCTTTCATTTTTATATAAATCGTATAGAGTTGCTGTTTTAGGTAAAGTATCAAAAGATTTAAAAGATCCTGCTTTATAATCAAACCCTCCATTGTTTGTAACTATAGTTTTAAAAATTTTATTTACAATCGCAAATTGATTAGTAGGTTTACCAGATTTTTTTTCAGGTATACCTTTAAGAGTTATACTATTTAAAAGTGTTTTTGTTACACTACCTGTCATTTTACTATTAAATAATTTTAAATGTTCTGTATATTTTTTATTTAATTTTTCTATTTCAGTGGTATAAACTTTTATTCCATTACTAAAAAATCCAGCTGATTTACTTGCTTCTGTTGGATCAACTCTTGCCCATATATCAGTAAATCCTGTTCCTGAAGGACTGCCTGTGCCCCACCCAACAAGAGAACCACCTCTAGCACCTACAATTTCAACTTCTAATTTCATAGCTTTATTGACACCTAAAGTATCGCTACTAGGATCGTGCCTTGCTTTTAAATAAGGTTTTTGCCCTGCGGATTTAAAGTATATTATTACATCTCTAGGATTATCACTTTTCATAGAGGCAAAGTGTAAACCTTTTAATATTTTTTGGTTTTCATCTTTAGTAAAATTAATTCTATATAAAGATGCCGATTTAACACTTTTCTTTAAAGATATTCCTATTAATTCTCCTTTTTCTATTAAGCTGTTTATACAATCATTTAATTGAGAAAAGTTGTATGCTTTTTCAGCTACTTTTAATTCTTTTTCAATTAGATCGTCAGCTTTATCAGAAGCTAAATAAATGTCTGCTGGACTCCATTTATTAATATCTCCAAAAAATTTTTCTCTTTTATTAGCATAACTAAAAAGTTTTCCAATTTTTGTCATTACATTATTTCCTGTATTGTCAGCTCTAAAATATAAAATATCTTTTAAATTAACAGGTTTAATTTTAGAGAAATCTGGATCTATTGTTTGTATATCTGATATAAGTTTATTTGCTATGTTAACAGAAGAATCGTAAAATTCTCTATCAGCTGTAGTATTACTTTCTAAAAGATCTTCAATCATTTTTAAAGTTACACCAGGAGAATTTATTGCTGATGAAAAAGTTGATTTTATTTTTGCACTGTATTTTTTTTTAAAATCTGTATATGTAGGATAAATTTTTAAGTTTAAAATTTTTAATGCTTCGGTATGACCTAAATTATCCGCAATTGCACAGAACAGTGCTGCTGCTGTTTCTTGTACTGCTGTTTTATCTGCCATTTATATATTTATAAAAGGCTATTTAATATTATCGCAAAGGAATTTAGGAATACCGCCATTAGGTTGCCATTGACGGTGTGTATTTTGAAACTTAACTACGTTCTCTATATCTTCTTCAAAGAAAGATTGTCTTATAATTGTACCTGTAGGCCTCTCTATAGCCTGCCACATTATCTTATTATTAGATTTAACCATTTTCTTTTCATAACTTAATTGAGAACCTAGATGACTAGGTCTTTTATCGTTTCTATGAAATCTTACTTTTTGTTTTTTCATAATATTGGATCGTCAAAATTTGAATTAAAGGAAATAATAGTTTTATTTTTGCTATTTAATCTATCAGATCTGTGTATTAAGTTTGCAGGAAATGTTATTAAATCTCCTTCTTCAATATCTATGTCGATTATTTTTTTATCTATAATATTATAAATTTGTGTTTTGTCTTTTTTATTAATTAAATTTAAATAGTAAACATTTGTATAATTACAATCTCTATGCACGTGCCAATTATGAAAATCATTTTTTTTATAATCTTGAAACCATCCATTTATAATATTCCAAGTTTTACAGTTTAATAATTTGCACATATTATTCATATAAGGAGTTACTATATCGTAAAAAAATGTTAAATATTCTCTATCTAAATTTCTAGGTAATTGCCAATCTGAATGAGAAACTTTAACAACATTATTTTCAACTAACTTTGTTTTTTTAACATTTTTTATTAGAGATAATAATTCTTTTTTAATTTTTTTATGTTCTTTAATTTTTGTAATTATATAAAAACTTGACAATTTTTTTAATATCATAATATATCTAAATCAAAAGATACTATTCTTTTAGCCTTTTTTGTTAAGTTTGGATTTGAAAAATGATTCACAAAACTAGGAACCAAAATAATTTTTTCATTTACGTCATCTATTTTTACATAATCAGTATTATTAGTAATAAAATTGTTCCAAGGTTGTACAAAATATGTAGGTGGATAGGTTTTAGGTAAATCTAAATAAATTATACCTGTAAATCCTAGTGCTCCGTGATTATGTACTGTTTGAAAATTATTTTGTTTATAAGAAACCGACCATACACTTTTTATATTGATACTTGTTTTTAAAAATTGTGTAAGTTCTTCAAATTCTTTTTTGAAAATTTGACTAAATTTTGTTATACAATCTACATCTATAATCGATTTATTAGTAAAAAAATTTAATAAACCTGTTTTTTCTTCAGGATAATTTTTTAATAACTTTAAAAGTTTATTTTTTTTAATTTTCCAATTGTCAATATCTATTATTAAAACAGGTATTTTAAATAAGATTTCATTTTTTATCATATTTTAAAGTCTGAAAACTTATCGTAACTTGTTTTCACCTCTATTTGTTTTTGGTTAGCATCTACAATATTTTGTGCATTGTTAGATACATCATATAATTTCATCTTAGCTCTATCTACGCCAATAATAAAGGCACGATTAATACTAGGGTCATTATAACGATTCTTTAATTGTTTAATCTTCATTTGACCTAGTGCTTCTAATTCTTCATTTGATATAAGAGCAAACATAAAATCTGCCGTTGCAGGTAAACCAAAAGATTCAGAAGTATCTTCTAAACCAATATCTGTACTTACAAAACCTGTTCTTGTTGTTTGTGTAGCACTAAAGATTGGTACATTAAATTCTACTGCAAGACCTCGTAGTTCTTCGGCTATTGCCTTAATAAAAAAGTACGAAGATATATTTCCACCTTTAAATCTACTTGACGAACAAATATTTAAATAATCAATAAAGATAACATTCGGTTTAAAAGATTTCTTTAATGCAAGTTCATTTAACAATGCTCTAAAGTGGCCAGCGTGTGCTGATGCTGTTGGATATTCTTTTATAATTAATTTGCCGGCAGTCTTGTTTCTTATCTTTGTTATCTTATCATCATACAATTGTTTAGGCATTGTATGTAAATCATCCATTGTTACATCTAGTAAGTTAGCATCTATTCTTTCGGCAATTCTTTCTTCTGCCATCTCCATTGTAATATACAATACATTTAAACCTTGTGTAAGAAAGGCACTGGCACAATGACACATAAACAAAGATTTACCAACGCCTGTGCCGGCCAATGCAATATTCAAAGTCTTAGGTGGCACGCCGCCTTTTGTAATACGATTTAAATAAGATAAATCAAATTCATATTTTTTTTCTTTAGTGTGATAAAAGTCAAATCTTCTAGTTGCATCTTCTATATAATCGTGTCCAATATGGTTATCAAAAGAAACGGCAAGAGCATCTGCAAGAATACCAGGTATTGCTTCTGGTGTAAGTTTAGGATCTTTTTTATCTAGTATTTTAATACCAGTTAATACTGCATTATGTACTGCTCTGTCTTTGCAAAACTTTTCTGTTGTATCTAATAGCCATTGTAGATCAGCCTTTTCTTCATTTAGAGATTCTATTAATTCTTTGATTACACCAAATTCGCCTTCGTTTATATCTTTTCTTTGACCAAGTTCTATAAGTAATGCTTCTTTTGTAGGAATGTTTTTATATTTGTTTACAAAAGTATCTATTTCTCTAAACAATATTCTTTCAGGACGTGTTGTAAAGTAATCTTCTTTACAGAAAGGTAAGGCCTTTCTTGTAAATGGGTCATTGAATATAAAATTACGTAGTATTGTAATCTCTATTCGTTCATTATTTAAATTCAACTTTTCCATCTGTCAATTGTTTTTCTAATAGTTCTATTAATAAATCACCTATGTAATCTATAAATTCTTGTGATGACGTATCCTTCTCATAAGGATTCATTATAATATCATACTTAAATCTCATTGGCAACGTACCATCTGGCTTCTCATCTTTTGCAAAGCCTACATCGCCGTATTTAAATATAATACCTTTATATTTTTCTTCTAGTAATTTAATGCAAGTAAAGTCATCACCTGTCTTTTGAACAAATACGTATTTACTCGGCTCCGTAGAGGAACTTTTTTTTCGTTGCTTCATCAATCTGTTTTAATATTTCCTTTGTAAAATATTTTTCAGGTTCATCATTGATTGATTTACCAAATACTTTTGTGCCATCTGGTAATTCATATCTTGTTGATACTTTTTTGAAAATGCCTTCTTCTTCTGCAATCTCTAACAAACCGTAGTAACGATCTAAACCGGCTTTGTATGTGAGTCTTACATCTATTTGTGCATTTTCTTTTGTTAACCTTGACTTATAGTTTTTACAGTGGATAATATTACCAATCACTTCATTGTCGGCATCTTTTTCTTTTCTTTTGCCTAGATAAATGATTGATGAGGCAGCGTATTTAAGACCGGAGCCACCACCCATTTCTTTTTGTGGGTACATAGAACCTATGACATCATAGGTGTGGTTGGTCATTATCATTGGAACTTTTGCCCTACCAAGTTTCAATGTTAAAACTCTAAATGTTGATTTGACAATTTGTGATCTTGTCATATCTCTTGTTTCTTTTCCTTCGGCTGTATCTTCCATTTCTTTAGTTGTAGATAACATACCTAAACTATCTAATACAAACATTAAAGGTTTTCTTTTATCTTCTGGTTGTTCTAAGTATTTGTCTAATACTTTTATTGATTGATTTCTAAATTCTTGTACTGTTGCAACTGGAACAATTACCATTCTTGTGGCATCAACACCACGTGATACAATCATTTCTTTTGAGATTGCACTTTCAGATTCAAAATAAATTACACCTGCTTCTTTATCTTTATCTAAAAAGTTTTTACAAATACCTAAAGCGAAAAATGTTTTACCTGTTGCGGCTTCACCTGCGATTGCGGTGATTTTATTTCCTGGAAGACCACCAAATATACTGCCTGATAATAATGCGTTAAATGAATATGAACCTGTGTCTATAAAATTTGTTACATCAGCACTGTCAACACCGTCTGATACTAATGTTGCATATTCGTTGCCTACATCTTTAATTATGTCTTTTAAAAAATTGCTCATATTCTAAATTTTCCTTTTCACTAGATATTAATACGTATTTGATATTCTCATTATATAACATTTCCTTCAAACTGTCAAGTTCTTTTGGATGAAAGTTAGGAGATATTAAATAAGGTGGGTTCTGAAATCTGTTGATTATTACTATTTGCATAATTTTTCATTGTATCTTTCTTCAATCTTATAGG
>Ga0208787_1001485_pt1 | contig 10180 bp, 7 predicted proteins | sample Wag4_2014_7_11_FD_187362 | JGI IMG/M metagenome (GOLD analysis project Ga0208787, IMG submission 187362) | Fresh water microbial communities from Ohio, USA - Utica-2 Time Series HT 2014_7_11 (SPAdes) (version 2) | ecosystem: Environmental > Aquatic > Freshwater > Water tank | place: USA: Ohio... | reverse complement strand
GGGGGGCGACGGGCTCATCGGCATAGAGCTCACTGAGCAGGCGCCAGTAGGTGAGATCGGCGGGCTGGGCCGATTGCCAGGGGCGACCACCCACTTCGCTGTAGCCGGTGGCCGGCGGATTGGCCCGCTGCTTCCAGCCGTAGAGGCGGTGCTGGCGCACCGTGGCCTCGGCCACGGCCTTGTCCGGTGCCAGGCCCCGGGTGCCGAACCACACCTGGTTGCTGGGGGAGCGGAAGATCCGGTAGCCCGGCGCCACCACCTCCGGCCCACCGGGGGGCAGGATCAGGTACTTGCCGCCGGCGCCCTTGTCGGGCCCGGTCTGGCCCATGTCGGTGATCGGCTGCTGCCAGATGTCCATCACCCCACCGGCGATGAGCCCGGCCGGCACCTCCACCACCAGTGGCCCCTGCTTGGCCAGATCCCAGAAACTGAAGGCGTAGAGGGTGGTGATGTTTGGGGTGAGCATCCCCGCTTTGTCCTGGAGCGTGCGGTAGAGCAGCACGTCGCCGTTGCGGACGCCCATGGTTTTCGCCTGGGCGTCGTAAAGAGCTTTGAAGCCCACCGCCGGCAGGGCCCAGAGATAGGCCTGGGTGGCCCGCTGCAGATCGAGTTCGTCGTAGAGCTTCCGGGCGGTGGCGGCGGTGGGGTAGCCGTTCTCCAGTTGGAGAGGCCCGAGTCTGGTGCCTTGTACCTGGCTCGGGACCACACCGCCCTGTTGTACGCCTGATGGAGCCGGTGGCTTGGCGATCGCTCCACTGGTCAAGCCGAGACTGGCCAGGGAGGCGAGTAAGCAATGGCATAGGAGGGAGGGTGTCATGCCGTTGTGCTGGACGATCAGTGAAAGGATTTGTTGATCACGGACTGGTGATCTGGTCCTGGATTGGCAGGTTCGGAATCGGACTAAATGAAACTGTTTTGGATCAATCATCGGCTTGTACGTGTCAGTTTGCGCATGATTGATCAGCCAAAAGTGCCCAATTCAGCCTGTGCTGTTGGGCGTTCACCTTCCGCTCACGACGATCGATCCAACTCACGCCTGGGGTGGGCTCCCAGCTCCCGGCGGTGCCGATAGCCCTCGCTGAGCTGGTGTGCCACCCAGCCGGGGCCGCTGAGGCTGAGCACCAGGATGGTGAGGGAGGTGCTCAGCCGGCTTGACACCGTGCGCGCCTGATCCAGGCCTGAATGCAGGAAGGTGAAGGTCACCAGGGTGGCGAAGATGCCGGTGGTGAGGGCACTGGCGGAGCGCAATGTGTCCTTGGGGCGCCGGCGGTCGGGTTGGCCCGCATCGCGGCTGAAGCTGTGGCCGCCGATGGCGCCGGCCACCATCAGGCAGCCCACCATCGCCAGCCGCAGGTGGAGGCCGGCCTGGGGATCGCTGCTGTGGATCTTCTGGGCCACCACCATCGCCGTGCCCAGCAGGCCGCCGCAACAGGCCCCCATCACCATCCACCAGCGCCAGGGGGTGCGGGTGCGGCCGCTGGCCACCGATCCCCCCGCCAGCAGCAGCGCCGTGAGCAAGGTGGACGGCAGGGCCGGCAGGTGGCGGCTGCCCAGATAGGCGATCACAACAGCCGCCAGGCCCGCCCCCAGCAGTCGCAGCCGCGTCGCCATGGCGGCCTTCACTGGCGGGCCAGGATCTGGCGCATCTGCTCCTTCAGATCCACCACCGGCGTGCCGCTCACATCCACCAGCGCCCGTTTGATGTGGCCGGCGTACGCGAAGGGAGGCTGGTAATCAGGCATCGCCGGTGAGCCGGGATCGGCACCTACCGCCACGCCGGCCGCCAGGCCGAGGCTGAGCGGGATCGTCACCGGCAGCTCGCCCTCACCCACCGGCTGGCCATCGAGCAACAGCACCACCTTGGCCGGGGTGCCCTTTCCGTTGGCGAGATCGGCGGGCCCGGTGGGGGTGAATTCGGCGCTCACGATGTGATGGCCGGCTGGGATGGTGCCGGCGGAGCGGATGCGGAAGAACTGCTCGGCCACGTAGTTGTAGCCGTAGGTGAGCTGGCCGTTCTGCACATAGAAGGCGAAACCGCCATCGTTGCCGCCCATGCTGAACAGCACCCCCTCGGCGCCACCCTCCGGCACCTCCACCTCCACCGACACCGAATGGGGCCGGTTGAGCACCCGCGGCGCCGCATTGGCCGGCACCATCTGGGTGCCCGGGTAATAGATGTAGCGCTGGCGGTCGGCGGTGATCTGGGGCCGCTCCACCGCGAAGCGCTGAGTGCCGCGGCTGTCGATCGGCAGCACGTTGTACTTGCCGGCCTCCACGTACCACATGCCGATCATGGCGATCAGGCGATCTCGCTCGCTGGCGGCAAGGTTGTTGGTTTCGGCGAAATCCTCGTGGAGGTTGTAGAGCTCCCAGCCTTGGGCATCGAGCTGGGTCAGCTGGTCGTAGCTGATCGGATCGCCGAAGCGCCGGCCCGATTCCACAAACGAGGTGCCGGGCCAGGGGCATACGGCGCGCCAGCCATCGTGATAGAGCGAGCGATGGCCGAACATCTCGAAGTACTGGGTGAGGTGGAGGCTTGGCGCGCCGGGATCAGCGAAGCAGGAGGTGAGCGAGAAGCCCTCGATCGGGCTCTGGGTTACCCCCTTGATCGTGGTGGGCGCCTCGATGCCGAGGGCCTCGAGCACGGTGGGCACCATGTCGATCGCATGGCAGTACTGGGAGCGCACCTCGCCGCGGGCGGCGATGCCCTTGGGCCAGCTCACGATGAATGGATCGCTCGTGCCGCCCCGGTAGGTCTCGCGCTTCCAGCGCCGGAAGGGGGTGTTGCCAGCGTGGGTCCAGCCCCAGGGGTAGTGGTTGAAATACTTCGGCCCGCCGATGTCATCGATGGCGGCAAGGTTCTGCTCCAGGTTCTCCGGCACGTTGTTGAAAAACTTGCCCTCGTTCACTGAGCCCGTGGGTCCGCCCTCGGAGCTGGCGCCGTTGTCGGAGATCACCATGATCATGGTGTTGTCGTACTCGCCGATCTCCTTGAGGAAAGCGATCAGCTCGCCGATGTAATGGTCGGTGTGCTCCAGGAAACCGGCAAACACTTCCATCATGCGGGCGTAAAGACGCTTCTCCTCATCGGAGAGGCCGTTCCAGTCGGGCACATCGGGGTCGTGGCGCGACAGCACGGTGTCTGGCGGGACGATGCCCAGTTCCTTCTGGCGCGCGAAGGTGTACTCGCGGTAGGCGTCCCAGCCGCCATCGAACTTGCCCTTGTACTTGTCGGCCCATTCCTTCGGCACGTGGTGGGGCGCATGCATGGCGCCGGTGCAGAAGTACATGAAGAAGGGTTTGTTGGGCGCCACCTGCTTGGAGTCGGCGATCATCGCCTTGGCCTTCGCCACCAGATCGGGGGTGAGGTGGTAGCCCTCCTCCGGCGTGGCCGGCGGTTCCACCTGGCTGTTGTCCTGCACCAGCTCCGGGTAGTACTGGTGCGTGTCGCCGCCGAGGAAGCCGTAGAAGCGCTCGAAGCCCCGGCCCAGGGGCCAGCGGTCGTAGGGGCCGGCTGCTGAGGTCTGCTCGGCGGGGGTGAGGTGCCACTTGCCGATGGCGTAGGTGTTGTAGCCGTGCTGCAGCAGGATCTCGGAGAGGAAGCCGTTCTCGAACGGGATGATGCCGTTGGAGCCGGGGAAGCCCATCGATCCCTCGGTGATGCAGGCCAGGCCGTTGGAGTGGTGGTTGCGGCCGTTGAGCATGCAGCTGCGCGACGGCGAGCAGAGCGCCGTGGTGTGCATGTTGTTGAAGCGCAGGCCGTCGGCCGCCAGGGCATCGAGGTTTGGCGTGGCGATCGGGCTGCCGTAGCAACCGAGCTGGCCGAAACCAGTGTCGTCGAGCACGATGAATAGCACGTTCGGCGCACCGTCCTTCGCCCGGTTGGGCATCGGCCAGGCGGGACTCGACACATCGGCGGTGCGGCCGATCACGCCCGGGAAGGCGGCACCGGGCTTGTATTCGTTGAGCGGCATCGCAGGCAGGGAGTTGCGCTGATGGCAACGTATCCATGGCTGGAGGCCTTGGCATCCCCAGTATCTGCTGCGTTTTTTGCTCGTTGCTATGCCGGCCGCACGATGCAGCGGAAGCCGAGGTGGCAGGTGGAGGTGTCGATCCCCTGGGCCATCCGCGCCGCCGGCCGGTAGCGGCGGCAGTAGCTGGGGGCGCAGAGGAAGGAGCCGCCCTTCACCACCTTGCGCGGAATGCTGCCGTGCTGGGAGGAGGCATCGATGCTGGCCTCGGCATCGACGGCACCACGGGGGTTGTGCAGCAGGCTGGCGCAGCAGCCCTGTGGGCCACCGCTCTCGCCAGGAGGGTGGTTCGCCCGGTCATGGCTGGCCGGTTGCTGGGAGGCCGCAAGGCGGGCGCCGTGCGCCTGGTACCAGTCGTCGGTCCATTCCCACACGTTGCCGATCATGTCGAGCAGGCCGTAGCCGTTGGCCGGATAGCTGCCCACCGGCGCCGTGCGCTCCCAGCCATCGGCGCGGCTGTTGTGGTGCGGGAAGTCGCCCTGCCAGGTGTTGGCCAGCATCCGGCCACCGGGGTGGAGCTCATTCCCCCAGGGGAAGTCCACGCCCTCCAGGCCGCCCCGAGCGGCCCGTTCCCATTCCGCCTCGCTGGGCAGCTGCTTGCCAATCCAGGCGGCGTAGGCCATGGCATCGGCATGGGCGATGTGCACCACCGGATGGCGCTCGCGCCCCTTGATCGAACTGCCCGGCCCCTCGGGATGGCGCCAGTCGGCGCCGGCCACGTACTGCCACCAGCGGTAGGGATCGCCCTTGGCCACCGGCCCCGGCGGCGGCACGAACACGATCGAGGCCGGCTGCAGCAGGTCCGGCCGGGCGTCGGGATACAGGGCCGGATCGGCGGCCTGCTCCGCCAGGGTCACGTGGCCGGTGGCCTTGACGAACTTCAGGAACTGGGCGTTGGTCACCGCCGTGCGGTCGATCCAGAAGCCATCCACCACCACCCGATGGGCAGGCGCCTCCTCGGGGTAGTGCCCGTCGGAGCCCATCAGGAAGGAACCACCCGGGATCCAGGCCATGCCGGCGGCGGGCGGCCGGCCCGGTGCCTTGGCATGGGCTTCTGGCACCAGCACCTTCTCCACCGTCTTCAGGGCCCTGCATCTGCCTGTGCGGACACCTTAGGGATGGGGTCGATGGCGTGCAGCGCCTGAATTCCGCGCAGTCGCCGGATTGGATCAGGTTGCACGGATTCGGGGCCTTGACGCACGCCTCACCATTCCTGAGCCAAGTCAGGGGTGAGGTGTTGGTGGCCTGTCCACTCAGGGGGTGTGTCAGCTGATCTCACACGCATCTCACAGGTCACTCGGCTGTAGAACGGTGCTCTTTGCAATGCGAGATAACATTCTGGGGCCTATCTCCTCACCATCATGGAATGCAAAAACAATAGCCGGAAATCCATCGGGAGCAAGAGTCTTGTGAGAGCCTGATTGGCGCTGTAAATGCCATCCGATCGACTGGAGAGCAACCAGCACCTTTTTGGCTTTTACAGAGGGCCAGGGACTCATGCACTGATGGGGAGCGATAAGCTGGTACTCACAGGCTCGGATTCGCCATTTTCAAGCATGTCGGCAATAACACGAAGAGCCAATATCTCAGCCTTTGAGATTGCATCTGTAGCCGAGTCGCCATAAGAGAGAACGCCAGGCAGTTCAGGAACCTCTGCGATCCAGCGTCCATCGACCTCTTGCTCGCACTCCAATGTGAAATTTATGTCCTATCAACCACTGCCTCCACCGTGGCAACAACACTGGGCGTAGGAGCCATCCCCAGTTGCCTGGCCCAGCTTCTACGACAGGTATTCGGCTAACGCTGCCCTTGAGTGGCAGTCGAAAAGCTTGGGGTGGCGAAGCCTAGAGCTTATTGCGACATGCCCACTCGAAGGGCTTGTTCGAAGTGTGGTGCTTCTGAAGGCAATTAACGCGGTCATTTGCCATATAAAGAATTTACTATGTATATCAGTGCGGAGGCATGGTTGCCTTGTGCGGCAGTGGGTGCGCCCCCTATGCCACTGTTGAGCACTGTCGCCGTTCAAATGCCTGGCACATCCCCTGATTGTTGAAAGGGCGGTAGGCGGCTGCGCAGCATGAACGCGAGCGTCTCTCCTTTTATGGTACTAAGTAAGACCCAGGCTCAGGGACCAGGGCTTCCGGAGCTGGCAGGACAGGCAGGTGGGGCAGAACTTACGAGACTTCCACTGCGCCACCCTTGAAGTTGCACCTGACCCGATTGACGACCGAGCATAATCCGCCACGCTATGCCCATGATGGTGTCCCGCAGGCCGACTGTTTGGCCCGAGATCAACCGATGCATAAAGAAAGACCCGATAGCTGCTCGCCTGGCTGAGCTTCGAGTGCAACCGAACAAATGTTGCAGCAAGCTTAGAGGGCTAAAGTATGGCAGCCCGGAGCAACTGGGGCTGTCATGCACTCGAAGCCTTTAGCGAGCGCAGTGATTGCCCAACAGGAAAAACTGAGTGAAGTCTGAGAGCTGCCCAGAAGGGCGGATTAGTCAACTGTGGTGCGGATCAGCTCAGGCTTTGAGGACTTGATGAGCTTCCGGAGCTTGCGGCTGTAGCCGAAAACTGCTCCGAGCCCGAGGATAGGTAGGGGGCCAGGGACCGGTTCAATCTGCCAAGTATTTAGACCTGAGGCTTGATATAAGTTGGTGTAATTTCCACTGTTCACATTAGGTTGATGCCAAACCACCTCAAGATCAAATGAGGTTTTATACTTCCCTGCTTTATAGGTACCCGTGTCAGTTTGTCCAAAAAAGTTTAGTTGAAACTGGCCCTGGGCTCCATCAAGCTGTTGAGTTTGGAGCATGTTTATAATTCCATCTGAAACCTGATCCTGCATAATTTGTGAACCAGAATTTGCCAGGAATTCGTACAATCTTTCTTTGGAGGGCCGGTTGGCTTCATCATTAGTCTGTGTCCACTCTACCATTAAAGTGCCTTGTATATTACCAGTCTGCTTAGAAAGTTCAGTCCCTATTATGGGAAAGCCTGAGCCAGGTTGTCCAGGCTTTAATGTATATTCAAAATTCTGAATTGTAAAACTAAGAGCTTGAGCAGGGCTAGGCGCTAACCCAACCGCTGCAGCAGTTACAACCATTCGAATGCAATAATTTATGGAGAATTTCATAGTACCGTTAGCAATCATCTAACATATTACTGACTCTGCATGCAGCACACTACATACCAGCTTCGAGACCTCACAAAACGTTATGCCTCAATCCTCCGAACGCTAGCCATCAGCCGCGCGAGGTACGAGCGGCGGCTGCATGGCCTTGTTCGCCATTTACTCCGTCTTTCTAGCGACATACACACCGTAGCTGACGTAAGCCTTGTATTTCTCATAGAGGTCAATTTCCCGTTGTTCCGCGGATACAATATTGCGAGCTTCTTCACTGTTCCCGTTCCGGTTCAGGAAGCCCTCGAACCTGGCCTGCATGGGTTGGTAATACTCGCCTAGCCAACAATCTTCAGGTAACACGAAGTACCCAATGGGCGAATAGCCGTGTTTCTCTAGAATCCTGATCTTGGCCGAAGCCACATCGATTTCGACATACTCGCTATCCCAGTGTTGCTGGAGTTCAGCTGGTCGAGAGTCCGTGAGCCATGTGATCTCGGAAGCAACCAACAGGCCACCTGCTTTCAGGAACCGGTGCCACTCAGCTACGCCTTTTTCAAATCCGATGTTGTAGATGGCACCCTCGGACCAGATGATGTCAAATTCTTCGGCGGCGAAAGGCAGGTTGTCCATGGAACATGCAAGCGCCGATATCCGGTCTGCAACCCCGGAGCTTTTGGCTCTTTCATTCAACACGTCCAGGAAGTCCTGTAGGAAGTCCACCGCCGTGATTTGTGCATTCAACAGCCGGGCAAGAAGAACGGCGGATGCCCCCGTGCCGCACCCGATATCCGCAACCTTCAGCGGTGCTGCTCGGTCGACCATGGCCAGATTGAGTGCCTGTTCCGTCTCGGCATCCCCACCTGGTCCCTGCCGAGAACCATGCTTGTGTAGGTCGATCAAGAGTTTGTAATCATCCATAGCGACATCTTGCTTTGTCAGGCGAACGCCCCGCATCAGCGGCGCGGGCCTCCCGCGTCCGCTGGATGGGGTTGTTGGGCTTACTTCAGCGGGACTTGTTGCGCCTGATCAAGCCAACGATCAGGACAATGACGCAAAGTAGCACCCCTGTAGCCGCAGGAATAGCCAAGCTCATTGCGGCCCAGTACATAGTTTCAATCGCATATTGTCTGAATCCACATGGGTAAGTCTCACCGAGCCAGCCTCCGCACCGACCGGAATAGGCGGGGAGCCACACCAAAACGCTGAAGAAAAAGCCGGCAATGAAGGGTCCGATCAACGCAAGCGGGAGCTGAAACCATGCCGACCGACCGAAGGCTTGCCGAGAGACAGAGAGCCACACGGCTAAGGGCGGCAAAAAAATCAGCACCTTTGAAATGCTGATGAAGGATAGGGCGATAACGATGTCCATGATGTTTGAACTATCTGTGGAGCCTTACCTGGCGACAAGTCGATCGAAATGCTTTTCTCACTAGGCAACGCTGATGCCCAACGCCCCGCATCAGCGGCGCGGGCCTCCCGCGTCCGCTGGATGGGGTTGTTGGGCTTACTTCAGCGGGACTTGTTGCGCCTGATCAAGCCAACGATCAGGACAATGACGCAAAGTAGCACCCCTGTAGCCGCAGGAATAGCCAAGCTCATTGCGGCCCAGTACATAGTTTCAATCGCATATTGTCTGAATCCACATGGGTAAGTCTCACCGAGCCAGCCTCCGCACCGACCGGAATAGGCGGGGAGCCACACCAAAACGCTGAAGAAAAAGCCGGCAATGAAGGGTCCGATCAACGCAAGCGGGAGCTGAAACCATGCCGACCGACCGAAGGCTTGCCGAGAGACAGAGAGCCACACGGCTAAGGGCGGCAAAAAAATCAGCACCTTTGAAATGCTGATGAAGGATAGGGCGATAACGATGTCCATGATGTTTGAACTATCTGTGGAGCCTTACCTGGCGACAAGTCGATCGAAATGCTTTTCTCACTAGGCAACGCTGATGCCCAACGCTCAAGATCACCTGTCCGCAAGAACCTATGCAGATGGCAGGCCATACACAGGGGGCGGTCAGGTGAATCTTGATGTTATACAGCCTAGTCTATGTGAATAGCAGAAACTGCAAGCCGCTCAAACTCATCTTTCAGCAAATCAAGTCTTCTCCTGGCATCTTGGTTGCGTGGATTAACCTTAAGGTAATCCGTTAGAAACTGCAGTTCCATTTGCATTAACAACAGAAAGAGTTTTCGCGATGTGTTTTCAAAACCTAATGTCAAAGGTTCCCAGTTTCTTAGAGAGTAGGGCCTGAATAGCCTTGGATTTGAAGTGATCAATTCATCATTGATGCCGTGACTCGCCAAGAAGGAGAGTAGCTCTGCATAAACCTCATCCTCTTGAGTAGTTATATAGTCAGCCAGCCTATGGAATTCACCAAGCAAACCCTTTGCCTTCTCATTGAGATCCGCATAGGACTGGGTGGTATCGACCTGAATTGCGAGATCGGGAGTTTGATGACTTAGTCGATGTAGTTTGTCAACTCGGTCCCAGTAGCCCTCCATTTCAGCAGTTACCTTGTATAGCAGGGTCTCGTCTATTTTAAATGGATTCGAAAGGAAGACTCTCTCATGGTACTCCTTCATCTGCTTGAGTATTTCTACGGTGTAGACTTCAACATCATTTGTTTCTACGTGGTGCGGGTAGCACATCAGAATTAAGTTGTGATAGTCTCTCCTGTTATCGTCAGTCTGTTGTGGATTGTATCTCTCGCCGCCAGGCTCTGCAGCTTCTATATGGCAGATCTGCCCTACAAACAGGTTTCTTTCGTTAACCAAGTGCGCTGTACACCCCGGGAAAGCGCAGCGATTACCTGACCGCGCAAACAGGGCGCGGACGACATCTCGCTTTGGAGTTAGGCGGCTCACATCAAAATTTTAGCCGGAGCGTCCAGTCTGTATAACGCCCCGCATCAGCGGCGCGGGCCTCCCGCGTCCGCTGGATGGGGTTGTTGGGCTTACTTCAGCGGGACTTGTTGCGCCTGATCAAGCCAACGATCAGGACAATGACGCAAAGTAGCAC
>Ga0208787_1001482_pt1 | contig 10191 bp, 8 predicted proteins | sample Wag4_2014_7_11_FD_187362 | JGI IMG/M metagenome (GOLD analysis project Ga0208787, IMG submission 187362) | Fresh water microbial communities from Ohio, USA - Utica-2 Time Series HT 2014_7_11 (SPAdes) (version 2) | ecosystem: Environmental > Aquatic > Freshwater > Water tank | place: USA: Ohio... | reverse complement strand
AGCTTTAGGTGTTCTGACTATTGTTATGAACCGACGCGGTATAGCCCCATTGACCGTGACTTACTTGGGTAAAGCTGCAACATTTAATTTGATGTACGCCTTTCCTTTCTTGTTACTGGCTCAATCCAGTGGCACATGGGGAGATATCGCTTTTGTGTTGGGCTGGAGTTTTGCGATCTGGGGGATTGCCCTCTACATTTCGACAGGAATTAGTTATGCGCGCCAAGGCATTTGGCAGATTAGAGGAATCCATGTCATCGATCCCAAATGAACTCTCGTACACCAAGGAACATGAATGGGTGTCATCGGTTGATTCCATCTACACAATGGGAATTACAGATTACGCACAAGCCGCGCTAGGTGACATCGTGTATGTACAGCTTCCAAAGATTGGCGAAGCGGTAATTGCAGGAAAAGTTTGTGGCGAAGTTGAATCAACAAAAAGCGTTTCAGATATTTACGCACCTGTTTCAGGAACCATTGTTGAGATAAATGATTCTCTATCTAATTCTCCCGAAAGTATCAACTCCGATCCTTATGGTGCCGGTTGGTTAGCCAAGATTGAGGTTTCTGCAGCGCCAACTGATCTACTTTCAGCCTCTCAGTACGGAGAATTGACCGCTTGACCTTCGGGCTCTAACTCTCTACTGTCACCCTTAAGTTGACGGTGAGGAGGTAGTTTGATGGCTGCAGAGCAATCTAAGAGTGAATTAACTACCACCCTCCACCTTGGTTTACGCGAGGTTAGCAATTCCCCTGCTAATCACTTGGAAGAGCAGTTAGCCACACTTTCAGATGAGGATCGTGCGGTAGCGGCCGAGATTCAAAAATCGCAAGGTGAAAAGGCGATGATCATTATCGCTCGTGGACCTCAAAAAGGTTCTCGTTTTCTTATCACAACCGAGGGTGTATCTATCGGACGATCTGCAGATAGTGCGGTCTTCCTAGATGATGTCACCGTTTCACGCTCTCATGCACGGATTGAAAAGAGCGGAAACAATTTTGTTTTGAAAGATGCAGGTTCTTTAAACGGTACCTACATCAACAACCTTTCTGTGACAGAACATTCACTTGTTTCAGGTGATGAGTTTCAGATCGGCAAGTTCCATCTTCTTTTTATCGGCTCAAATAATTAACTTCAAAGTACAACTAGGGGAGTAGTCATGGCAGTACCAGCTCGGGCGTATTTAAGCATCGGTGAAGTTCTCAACCGTTTGCGTGGAGATTTCTCAGACATCACGATTTCAAAGATTCGTTTTTTGGAGTCAGAGGGTTTGATTGAACCTCAGAGAACCCCTTCTGGTTACCGTAAATTCACAAGCTCTGACCTTGAAAGATTGCGCTACGTTCTTTTGGCTCAAAGAGATCACTACCTTCCACTTAAGGTTATTAAAGATAATCTCGATGCCATCGATCGCGGCCTAGAGCCTGCACCTGTCGGTGGAGTTGCTCGTCCAAATGTTTCACTTGCAACAGTTGATGGACAGATGGCGCCAAGTGCTTTCGGTGAAGTGAGTGAAATGCGCTTGTCCCGCGAAGAACTTTTAAAAAATAGTGGTTTATCTGAGGAGCATTTGGTTGAACTTGAGGGATACGGATTAATCGCTCCTCGTGGTCGCCACTACGACGGTGATGCATTGGCGATTGCTAAAGCGGTTACTGAAATGGGTGGTTTTGGAATAGAAGCACGCCACCTTCGCTCCTTTAAATCTGCGGCAGATCGTGAAATCGGTTTGATCGAGCAGGTAATCACTCCATTGACTCGCCAGAAGAGCCCAGAGTCAAAGGCTCGAGCAGAGGAAGTACAGAAGGAGATCGCATCTCTTTCTATTCGGCTACATGCTGCACTCGTGCGCGGCGGCTTAAACCGCCTTCGTTAATGCCACTTCGTACATGTTAATTCCTATGGAGGTAATTGGCGTTCGCGTCGAGATGCCATCGAATCAGCCGATCGTTCTACTCAAAGAGATTGACGGCGCCCGCTTCTTGCCAATATGGGTTGGAGCGGTTGAAGCTACCGCGATCGCCTTTGCGCAACAAGGAGTCGAGCCTCCACGCCCCTTAACCCATGACTTAATGAACAATCTTCTTGAAACACTGGATGCAACTTTGACCGCGGTGCATTTGACGGAGATTAAAGATGGAATTTTCTACGCCACAATGCACCTGCGAAACACCAATTCGGAAGCCTTGACTCTGTCGGCCAGACCATCGGATGCGATCGCATTGGCGGTGCGCAGTCACAGCAATATCCTGGCCACCCAAGAGTTGTTGGATGAGATCGGGATTGAGATCCCGCAAGGCGAGGGTGAAAACCTTGAGGTTGAAAAGTTCAGAGAGTTCCTGGATCAGATAAATCCAGAGGATTTCCTCGGATAGGCTCAACCCTCAACCTAAAGTAGAGGTTTCGATCGTGTCGTTCCTAGGTAATTTGGTTCGGCAGGTTTACATTTAGGTACTCCCCAAGAGAAATGAGCTTTCCCCATGAGCCCAGAAGATCTAGAGATCGGCTACAGAGGTGCTACAGCCTGCTCCGCTGCTGGAATTACCTACCGTCAATTGGATTATTGGGCCAGAACAGGATTAGTAGAGCCAGGGATTCGTACAGCTAGCGGCTCTGGAACACAGCGCCTGTACGGCTTTAGAGACATCTTGGTTTTGAAAATTGTAAAGCGCCTTCTTGATGCAGGTGTTTCTCTACAAAATATCCGAACCGCTGTTGATCATTTACGCAGCAGGGGAGTCACCGAACTAGAACGCATCACTTTAATGAGCGATGGCGCGTCGATTTATGAATGCGCTAGCCCAGATGAAATTATCGATCTCTTACAGGGTGGCCAAGGAGTTTTTGGAATCGCCGTTGGCAAGGTCTGGCATGAGGTCGAAGGTTCTTTGTCGGTACTTCAGGGTGAGGTCAATGGCCAGATCGTCGGGGCTGAAAATAGTGATGAACTCTCACTTCGTAGAAAGAGCAAAGGCGCTTAATTCACCTTATTCTTCACTCCTGCCCTCGCACACTTAGGCGAGAGGCTTTCAGGAATGTAAAGAGAATGAGGTTTTGTCATGAGTCGCTCGTTTGAGGATCGTCATATCGGTCCAACTTCAGCGGACGAGACGACAATGTTGCAAACCTTGGGATATGAAACTCTAGAGAGTTTTATTAGCGATGTAGTCCCTGGCAATATTGCAATCAAAGGAGTCATTGAGGCAGCTTTAGATACAGGCCGAAGTGAAGTAGAAGTTATTTCAGAGCTACGCGGTATCGCTTCAGAAAATAAAGTTTTTCGATCTCTGATTGGAACTGGCTATTACGGAACAATTGTTCCCCCAGTGATCAAAAGAAATGTTTTGGAAAATCCAGCCTGGTACACCGCATATACGCCATATCAACCTGAAATTTCACAAGGACGATTGGAAGCACTCTTTGCATTTCAAACTATGGTGTGCGAACTGACAGCTTTGGATATCTCAAATGCTTCGATGCTCGATGAAAGTACCGCTGCAGCTGAAGCAATGACACTTGCGCGCCGAGTAACCAAATTAAGTGATGAGGCTGTGTTCTTGATCGAAGAACATGTTCATCCTCAAACAAAGGCTGTAGTGCTAACAAGAGCAAAGCCGCTTGGAATCAAAGTTGTTGAAGTTGATTCAGGTCACGTAGTTCGTGATGGATATGACGGCGAATTTTTTGGTGCATTACTTCAATATCCGGATACAACTGGAACGCTTATTGATTACACATCTTTTGCTGAGTACGCGCATTCTAAAGATGCGTTAGTAATTGCTGCGACAGATTTACTGGCTTTAACATTGCTGAAAGCGCCAGGGGAGTGGGGCGCAGATATTGCTGTTGGAACATCGCAACGATTTGGTGTGCCTATGGGCTTTGGCGGACCACATGCTGGTTTCCTCGCTGTTCGTACTGGTCTTGAGCGTTCAATGCCTGGACGACTAGTAGGTCAAAGTATCGACGCGACAGGCAAACCTGCTTTTCGTCTAGCTTTGCAAACTCGTGAACAACATATTCGTCGTGACAAGGCAACATCAAATATCTGTACCGCACAAGCACTGTTGGCGAACATGAGCACCTTTTATGCGATGTGGCACGGTCCAGTCGGACTGAAAGATATCGCGCTTCGAGTACATAGTTTTGCGGCCCGTCTGCAAGCTGCAATCAACAACACGGAAGATGCGCTCTTTGACACGGTGCATGTTGTCGTTGATGATGCTGAAGCAATTCATCGAAGGGCTGTTGAAAAGGGAATTAACTTTAGAAAAATCAGCAGTACAGAGCTTCGTGTGTCATTTGATGAAGAGACAACTGAAGAGTTGTTTATGGATGTGCTCTCTATTCTGGGTCTGCAAGATGCAGCAGGCAAGGAGATTCCTGCACAGTTCCTGCGCACAAGCAAATACCTGACGCACCCTATTTTCAATACAAATCACAGTGAGACAGCGATGATGCGCTATCTGCGAAATTTGGCAGATAAAGATTTAGCCTTAGATCGCACGATGATTCCTTTGGGATCCTGCACAATGAAGTTAAATGCGGCAACTGAGATGGAAGCGGTAACCTGGCCTGAATTTTCAGCGTTGCATCCATTTGCACCAAGTGATCAAAGCAGGGGATTACGAAAGCTAGTCCAACAACTTTCTGATTGGTTGGTAGCAATTACCGGGTATGACGCAGTTTCATTGCAGCCAAATGCTGGTAGCCAAGGGGAGTTTGCAGGATTACTTGCGATTCGCAATTACCATGATTCTCGCGGGGATCAAGATCGAAAGATCTGTTTAATCCCATCTAGTGCCCATGGAACAAACGCTGCCTCTGCAGTGATGGCGGGTATGAAGGTTGTAGTTATCGATTGTGATGAGCACGGCAATGTTTCGGTTGAAGATATCAAAGCGAAAATCCAAGAACACAGGAACAGTTTGGCCGCACTGATGATCACCTACCCATCAACACATGGCGTTTTTGAATCTGCTGTCTCAGAAATTTGCGAACTTATCCACGAAGCCGGTGGCCAGGTTTATGTAGATGGTGCAAACTTGAACGCTTTGGTTGGAGTTTCACAACCAGGAAAGTTCGGCGCAGATGTTTCTCACTTGAATTTACATAAAACTTTTGCCATCCCGCATGGCGGCGGGGGACCCGGAGTAGGTCCGGTAATTGCTCGCGCACATCTTGCGCCATTTTTACCAAATCATCCAATGGATGCTTCAGCTGGGCCAGCAACTGGCCCTGGTCCGGTTTCAGGTGCGCCATTTGGTTCTGCAAGTATCTTGCCAATTTCTTGGGCATACATTCGATTACTTGGGGGACATGGATTGACCCATGCAACTCAGGTGGCCATCTTGTCGGCAAACTACATTGCTGCAAAGTTGCAAGGCTCATATGAAGTTTTGTACACCGGCCAAAATGGACGAGTTGCCCATGAATGCATTTTGGATATTCGAGAACTTACAAAGCTTTCTGGTGTATCAGTTGATGACATTGCAAAGCGTTTGATGGATTTTGGTTTCCATGCACCGACAATGTCATTTCCGGTAGCGGGAACTTTGATGATCGAACCTACTGAATCTGAAGACATCAGGGAGATCCATCGCTTTATTGATGCCATGGTTTCGATCCGTGCTGAAATTCAAGAGGTCATCGATGGCAAGGTTTCTATTGAAGCCTCAGCCTTGCGCAACGCTCCACATACAGCTCTGAACGTAGTTTCTTCCTCCTGGGATAGGGCTTACAGCCGCGAAAAGGGCGGATATCCGGTCGAACTCGATGGCCTAGTTGCTGGTGAATCTATTGGCTCCAGAATGAAGTATTGGCCACCCGTATCGCGCATTGATGGTGCTCATGGGGATCGAAATCTGGTCTGTGCTTGCACGCCGTTGGATGATTACCGGTAGGAGCGGTTTTCATCCTCTCCTTTAGATTACTTTACATAATGTAACTTATCGGCGATCTATCGGTGTTCGGCGGGCAGCCACGAGCAGCCACATGAGCGTGAAAACACTGGTCCAATCACCCGCTCTATCTCTTAATGAACTTTGATCAATTAATCCAACATTGGCAAATATATGTTCGGCAGTTGCCATCGAAGTTTTTTGTATGACTTTTCCATTGAAATCAATGACAGCTGAATAGCCAGTTGTAGAAACAGATAGAACATTTCTGGAATGTTCAATGGCTCGGACTCTGGTTATCGACAATTGCTGCGCACTTTCTGCAGACATTCCAAAGGTTGCGCTGTTGGTTTGAACAACCAAAAGGTTTGAATTAATCGCAGCATCGTGAAGTATCTGGTCATCAATGAGTTCGTAGCAAATAATGGGTGCAACCTGAGCGTTTCCAATTGTGAAAGTTTTTTGTTGATTTCCGGGGGAAAAATCATCGACCCTATTAACTAGCGGTGAAACTTTTTTAGCTAAAGATCGAAGCGGTATGTACTCACCAAAGGGTGTCAAATGCTGCTTTATATAAGTTTCTTGTCCTTTATCGCTCCATAAAATGGATGTATTGAGGAGCTTGTCACCTTTGCCGACTATTGCCCCCAGGATGATGGGTTGCTCAAAGCTTTCCAAAGTTTGGTAAACATCTTTGTTTGTAAAGGGATCTACATCGACCGCATTTTCTGGCCATACAATAAAGTCGACTTTCCTGTCACTATCAAGTGCTTTATTGGTTTCTAGAACATGATTTTTGAAAACTGCTTGTGCCCGAGAATTAAAATCCAATCCAAGTTCTGGAACATTTCCTTGCACCAAAAAAGCCGAACTTTGACCAATTACAGTGATGTTATTTGGGATCAAAAGCAAAAGTAGTGGAGCAATAAAGATTAGTTTTATTTTCTTATTGAATGCGAAGTATAAAAAACTACCCAATAAAACCGCCATAGCTGAAAGAGATATAGCTCCCCCGCGTGCTGCTAATGCAGAGTACGGTGAATCTGCTTGAGAATATGCGATTCGTGCCCATCCAAAACCACCAAAGGGGAATCTATTGCGCACCTCTTCTAGAACAATAAATATGAATGGATAAGCCGCTATCCCCCAACGATTTACCAAAGCTAAAGGGATATATAGAGCTGATAGGCCAATAGACAAGATGATCCATGGAATCGAACCAACAAAGGTGCTGGTCCAATGCAATAAAACCGCGTTAAAGACAAGTGCGAAAACAAAGGCAGAGAAAACTTTATGGCTACTTCTGGAAATCGCGTACATGTGCGCTGCAATAGCGATGGGTGCGCTCCACCAAATGTTTACAGGGTCAAAGGCGGTACTTAGAAGTAATCCCGAAACCGCAGAGAGAAAAAAATTTACCAACCTAAGGCACTGATCAAACGATCAACGCTGGCACCTAATGCGTAACGTTCCTTGAATTGATAGATAGCTGACAAATCTGCAGGAGCTTTAGGAAGTGATAGATCTGCTTTGGGTAGTGGTGCATCTCGTGCAACTCGAACTAGTTTTGGGGCGATTTTTAAATAATCTGCCCCAGCGACAATTTTCTTAGCCAAAGCCGGAGCCAGGCAATCATGGCCTTCTTGAGCTGCTTGTAAAGCTTCTTCCACGGTTGCAAAATTATTGGCAATAATCGCAGAGCCTTTCTCGCCTATCCCCTTCACGCCAGGAAGTCCATCGGATGGATCTCCGCGAAACATTGCGAAAAGATCATAACGATCCCCCGGTATCAAATACTTTTCTGAAACATACTTAACATCTACAAGATCATGTTGCGAGATTCCTTTTGCAAGATAAACCACTTTGATGTCTCGTTTGTCATCAACCATCTGAAACAAATCTCGATCACCGGTAACGATTCGAATTGGGCCTGGTTCAATTTCAGCGTAGGTTGCCATAACATCATCAGCCTCGTAATCATCAACACCAATTACCGGTATTCCAAATAGATCTAACAAATCTAAAAGAATAGGTATTTGAGGAGTGAGAGTTTCTGGCTCTTCCTCTTCATCGCCTTCTTCTTCCAATCGATTTGCTTTATATTCTGGAAAAAGATCCACTCGCCAGCTTGGACGCCAATCTCCATCAAGACATGCAACGAGTCGATCTGGCTTATATACATTCACAAGTCGCGCCGTCATGTCGATATATCCGCGAATAGCATTAACTGAAGTTCCATCCGGTGCCAGCAGCGTGTCTGGCATTCCGTAGTAGGCGCGATACCAAAGGGATGCGCTATCCAAGAGCATTAAGGTCATATCTCCCCCATCAAATAAGCAACCACGCCGCGATCTATGCGTTTGACGGCTTCCTTGCAGGTGGGCCGCAACTTATCGCTAGCTCCACCAATTTGATTCAACAGATCAATTAATTGCTTTGTGGATCGTACAAAATCTCCAACAGACATATCTGTTCCTTTTAAAACATTATTGAGCGAGTTGCCACTGGCCCACTTATATGAAATGAAACAAAAACCAGCATCCGGTTCACGCTGCGTCTTGACCCCGAAGTTACTTTCGATCTCCTCAAGGGCTGCCCATAAAGAAATAATTTCAGTAATCGTTGAGGTCACTTTTTGACTTGGCATCTTTGGTGTCATGTTCTCGGCAGAACGAGATTCAAAAATAATGCAGGACACTACTGATAAAAGCTCAGCAGGGTTCAAATCATCTAGCAAACCGCGTCTAATCGACTCTGTTAAGAGCAGATCAGATTCAGCGTAGATCTTGGTCAGTATTTTGCCTTGGGCGGTTGGTTTTTCGCCTTCGATGTAGTTCAGGTGATCTAGAACCCGGCAAATTTGATCAAAGGTCTTTGCGATCACATGGGTACGGCTTTCCACTCTTGTTTTCAAGCCATCATTTTCCCTGGTCAACCGCCCTGCTCTCTCGGCCAATCGAGCATGATCTTCACGTTCGGCGCAGCCATGACTGGGATGATTTTTCATACTCTTTCGAAGATCAGCTAGTTCGCTTTCCATGTGACCGCGTTGACGGTTATCAAAAGTCTTTCGTTGATCCCGTCTACTCAAAAGAAGTTCAACCTCTTTTATAGAACGACGCAAACGCGCATACTCGGAAAAATCACCTAGATGACATGCCGCTTCTCTCATAAGTTCGTCGATAACTGATTCATTTTTTCTGATTTGTCGTGTTAATCCAACAACTGCTCGATCTGCTTGAAACTGCGCAAAAGATGATTCCAGAGATCGTCTTGCTGTTTCGCGACCAAACTGCGCAATCAGATTGATAGACATGTTGTATGAAGGCGAAAAAGATGATCGAAGTGGATAAGTTCTAGTAGAGGCAAGACCTGCAGCAGAAGCTGAATCAACTGTTGGAGACCACTGGATGACAGCGTTTCCCTCGATATCGATACCTCGTCGGCCAGCGCGACCGGTTAATTGGGTGTACTCCCCCGGAGTTATAGGCACATGCGCTTCACCATTGAATTTTATTAACTTTTCTAAGACAACTGTGCGAGCAGGCATATTAATTCCAAGCGCCAAAGTTTCTGTGGCAAAGACCGCCTTGACGAGGCCTCTTTGGAACAAGTCTTCTACAGCTCCCTTAAAGCTGGGTAGCAGACCTGCGTGATGGGCGGCAATACCTCGTTCTAATGCCGTCAACCATTCTTTGAAATTTAAAACTTCTAAATCTTCTTCGGCAATATTTTGGGTGTACTTAAGAGCTGTGCGCTTAATTTCTTCTCGTTCCTCCGTTGATGTCAGTCGTAATCCCGCATGCAGACATTGCTTGACCGCGGCGTCACAGCCGACACGGGAAAAAATGAATGTTATGGCGGGCAATAAGTTTTCGCCCTGCAATTTTTCAATAATGTCGGCGCGAGATAAACGATCACTGGGTTCGGCAAATCTGCCTCTTCGATTTCGGCCTAGCGCAGCTCGCCTAGTCATTTCTCTTTCTCTGCTCAGAACCTCAGGATTAACCCTTCCTGGCTGATCAAATAAATCCAAAAGTCGATTACCGATCAGAACATGTTGGAATAGCGGAATCGGGCGAACTTCGCTGACAATTACTTCGGTTTGGCCGCGAACTTCTCCCAACCATTCGCCGAACTCTTCAGCATTGGAAACGGTTGCAGATAGTGAGATAACTTGCACACTTTCCATCAGATGGATCAACACTTCTTCCCAGACCGCGCCGCGGAACTTATCGGCTAAGTAATGAACCTCATCCATCACAACACAGCCCAAATTAGTCAATG
>Ga0208787_1001481_pt1 | contig 10197 bp, 8 predicted proteins | sample Wag4_2014_7_11_FD_187362 | JGI IMG/M metagenome (GOLD analysis project Ga0208787, IMG submission 187362) | Fresh water microbial communities from Ohio, USA - Utica-2 Time Series HT 2014_7_11 (SPAdes) (version 2) | ecosystem: Environmental > Aquatic > Freshwater > Water tank | place: USA: Ohio... | reverse complement strand
CAGCAAACCTCTTTGTCTGAGCGTGGCCGCCGGGATTAAAACAGCCGACATGGCCAAGTGGCTTGGCCACCAAAGAATCATTCGAGCCATGCCCAATACCCCTGCTTTGATCAGTGAAGGCATGACTGGTCTATTTGCAGACAGCAACATCAGCGCTGCAGATCAATCCCTTGCAAGTTCGATTTGTGAGGCCGTGGGTAAGATTGTTTGGGTCAGCTCTGAAAAACAAATGGATGACATCACAGCTGTATCTGGCAGTGGTCCAGCCTATGTATTCGCCTTCTTAGAATCTCTTGAGAAAGCTGCCATCGCTCAAGGGCTGTCACAAGAGCAAGCACGTCTTCTAGCAATACAAACTTTGCAGGGGGCTGCTAAGCTGGCCGCTCAATCTTCAGAGTCGCCAGCAACGCTTAGAGAACGTGTGACTTCAAAAGGTGGCACCACCTATGCGGCACTCACAGTTCTTGAGCAAGAATCTTGGGCCAACATCATGATGAAGGCGGTCGCGGCTGCCAGTGATCGCAGCGAAGCCATGGGTGAAGAATTCAGCAAGCAGTAATTTGTAGCTTGGCGTTACCGCTTTAGACACTAATAAGCAAAGGCAATGGCCAAGAATAAGCACATGCCAAACCAATTGTTTCTTCTAAATGCCAAAAAGCATTTTTCTTTCTGACGATTTTTGATCAATTGGAAGTAATAAATAGCTAGCAAAAAGGCCAATCCTAAAAGGATCCAAAAGATTGCTGGCAAGACCAAAAGCCATCCGATCACAGCAAAACTCAATAGACAGATGCCGTAACAAATACAAATGGCCAACACATCATGCTGTCCAAATGTAATAGCGGATGTTTTAATCCCCAACTTCACATCATCATCCCTATCAACCATGGCATAAGCCGTGTCGTAAGCAATCGCCCAAGCGATGTTTGCAAGAACGAGCAACCATGCATAAGCAGGTATCTCATTCAAAACTGCTGCAAAAGACATGGGAATGCCAAATGAAAAGGCTATACCCAAGATGGCTTGCGGGATAGAGAAAAATCTTTTGGTGAATGGGTAAATAATCGCAATAGCCACTGCGGGAACCGAGAGCAGCTTGGTAAATGTGTTTAATGGCAATATCAAGATGAATGCCACAAGCGCAAGAACTGCGGCAACGATCAAAGCTTCAACAGGCTTGACTCGTCCAGCGGTCACAGGTCGATCTTGAGTTCTTGAAACATGTCTATCAAAATCTTTGTCAGCATAATCATTGATGGCACACCCAGCGCTTCTCATCAAAAAGCAACCTAGAACAAATATGATTAGATGAGGTACTTTTGGCTGGCCGGAGGAGGCTATCCACAAACCCCATAAAGTTGGCCACAAGACCAATAAAGTACCAATGGGTTTATCAAAGCGAATCAGCGCTAAATAATCAGACAACTTTGAAGACATTACAAGAAATCCACCCCTGTCATACCAGATGATTTAATCGCATCCGCTAAAGCATGCATGGCCTTGGTTCTAGCGTAACTTTTGCGCCAAGCCAAGACCACGCGACGCTTGGGGATTGGATTGGCAAAAGGAATATAACGAATCAAACCATTGGCATTGGCATCGTCAGGGATCGACGTGATAGGCATGATGCTGATCCCAATTCCACCAGCCACCATCTGCCTGATAGTTTCTAAAGAAGATCCTTCAAATGTGCTGATCTCTCCATCTTTTTGATTTTTTTGCATGTCAGGACAAATATCTAATACTTGATCTCTGAAGCAATGCCCCTCACCTAAGAGCAATGTTTTTTGAGACTGTAATTCATTGTGCTGAATGATTGATAAGGTCTGCCATGGATGTCCTTGAGGAACCGCCACCATGAAACCTTCATCGTACAGAGGTAGAACCTCTAGGCCGCTTTGCGGAAATGTATCAGCCATGATGGCAGCATCAATATCACCTTGCTTTAAAAGCTCTAAAAGCTTTGAAGTGAAATTTTCTTGAAGATACAAAGGCATCTGCGGCAAAATTTCACGACTCTTAGCAATTAACTTTGGTAATAAGTAAGGCGCAATCGTATAGATAGTCCCCAAACGCACAGGGCCCGATAAAGGATCTTGACCATGTTGAGCCAGATGCTTGATGACCTGAGACTCATCCAATACCTTTTGAGCCTGATGGATGATTGTCTGACCTAAAGCAGTGATTGCTAGTTCTGAGCCTGAACGCTCAAAAATTTGGACTTTGAGTTCATCTTCTAACTTTTTGATTGCAACTGATAGGGTTGGCTGAGAAACAAAGCACGCTTCCGCAGCTCGGCCAAAGTGGCGCTCTCTTGCAACGGCAACGATATATCTGAGTTCTGTGAGTGTCATACAGAGAGGATATCAAGCTTTTAGGTATTCAGCACGATTACCTAACCAACGCAATAAATGCTTCTGAGCAATCTCGGGATGACTGATGAGCAATTGCTTGGCCAACTCTTGAGTTTTTTCAATCAACCAAGATTCTTTTTGTAAATCGATGAAGCGCAACATCGCATCACCTGATTGCTTGGAGCCCAGCAACTCACCTGGGCCGCGCAAGGCCAAGTCTCGCTCGGCAATCACAAAACCATCTTGTGTTTCCTTCAGGGTTTGCAAACGCTCTTTTGCCGCCATTGATAGGTCTGGGCCATACAACAAAATACACACCGATTCTGCCGAGCCTCGCCCAACTCGACCTCTTAACTGATGAAGTTGCGAATAACCAAATCTTTCAGCGTGTTCGATGATCATCAAAGAAGCATTTGGCACATCAACCCCAACTTCAATCACTGTGGTGGCGACCAATACCTGGATATCCCCCGCTGCAAATGCTTGCATCACTGCATTTTTTTCAGCGCCCTTTAAACGACCATGTACTAAACCAATAGCCACACCAGGCAAAGCCTCTTGCAGTGCTGCGTGAGTCTCTACCGCTGTTTTTAACTGCAGGATTTCAGACTCTTCGATCAAAGGGCAAACCCAATACACTTGGCGCCCCTTGCTTAACTCAGATACCAAGCCCAAGACCAACTCTTGGCGCCGTTCATTTTTAACTAATTTGGTCACAATGGGAGTTCTGCCCGGTGGCAATTCATTGATGACAGAAACTTCTAAATCAGCATAAAAAGTCATCGCCAAAGTTCTCGGAATGGGCGTTGCGGACATCATCAACTGATGACAATCAACTTCCACATCATCAATTTTTTGTTGCAAACGTAAACGCTGTTTAACTCCAAAGCGATGCTGCTCATCAATCACTGCAAATCCAAGTCTTGCGAACTCAACTCCTTCTTGAATCAATGCGTGTGTACCAATCACCAACTGCGCTTGGCCATTTGAGATCAGCTCTTGCGCTTCTCTTTTTTCTTTGGCTTTCAGTGAGCCCGTCAACCATGTGATTTTGACACCCAAAGGCTCAAGCCAATTTTTTAATTTGCGATAGTGTTGCTCTGCCAATATTTCGGTGGGTGCCATGATTGCGGCTTGATACCCATGATCAATGCAATGCAATGCAGCCAAGGTTGCCACCACTGTTTTGCCGCTGCCCACATCCCCCTGTAAAAGCCTATTCATGGGGTAAGGCTGACCCAAATCTTTCAGAATGCCCAGCCATGATTGCTGCTGAGCATTGGTTAATTGGAAAGGCAATTGCTTTAAGAAATTTTTGAGAACGCCGCCTTCAATGGCTTCCTGACTCATTCTTACCGCTTGGCGCGCCAAGCGTTTTTCACGAGCCTGCAAAAGAGACAGTTGTTGTGCCAGTAACTCTTCAATCTGTACTCGCCTCCAAGCGGGATGATGACGCTCTTGGATGGCTGCCAAGTCATCAGACTTGCCTGGTTGGTGCAAGGTACTTAAAGCGTCCCACAAACTTGGAATCTCCAAACCTACAAAAGTGCCAGCCATGACCTCTTTGGGCAAAAGATCTTTTAAATGTGACTGCAACTCATCATCTTTGAATGCCTTGCTGATAGCCTGGCGAATCACGTGCTGACCAACGCCTGCAACGGTTGAATACACAGGCGTTAAGGTGCTAGGCAAAGGAGTATCAGGGCTCACTGCTTTGACGCCTGGGTGAACCATCTCAGGACCATAAAAGCCATCCCTGATTTCACCGCGCACCCTCAAATTAACCCCAACAGCCATTTGCTTTTGTTGGCTGGGATAAAAGTTCAACCAACGCAGAAATAACTCATCTCCATGCTCATCTCTGATGACCACCAATAATTGCCTTCTAGGACGAAACAAAACTTCTTGCTTGATCACAACCCCTTGCACCTGAAAGGTCAATCCGCCAAATGTACCAACAGCCTGCTCAATGGTTGATAATTTGGTTTCGTCCTCATAACGAATCGGTAGATGCAAAACACAGTCCAAGCTGGAATGTAATCCTAGCTTTTCTAATGAGGGTGAACTGGCTTTTTTGGTCATTGATAAAATCTTTATATTCCCATGGTACAGCGATGCGTCTTTCAGACTTTAATTACAACCTGCCGCCTGAGTTAATTGCTCAACACCCACTACCCAATAGAACGGCTAGCAGATTACTCGTCTTGGAAAATCATGCTGCAGACGTTGTCATCAAAGACCAACAATTCACTGATTTGATCGACTTATTGAATCCCAATGACTTATTGGTATTCAATGATACAAAAGTTATTCCAGCTCGTTTGTTTGGTAAAAAAGAATCTGGTGGTGCCGTTGAAGTTTTCCTAGAAAGAATCACTGGTGAAACCACAGCCGTTGCACAAATCAGAGCATCAAAATCACCAAAACCTGGAAACAAAATCATTTTAGGCAGCGATGAAGAGCCTTTTGAAATAAAAGTCATGGGCCGTCCTGACGACTCAGATAATCGCTTCTATGAAATTAAATTCTCATCACCCTGTTTAGCTTTATTAGAAAAACACGGGCAACTACCACTACCACCCTACATCACCCATCAAGCCAATGATGATGATTTGGAGCGCTACCAAACGGTTGTGGCCAAGAACCCTGGCGCCGTTGCTGCCCCAACAGCAGGCCTGCATTTCGATCAAGCCACTTTAGACAAGGTCATGGCCAAAGGAATCAAATACACCACCCTGACCCTTCACGTGGGCGCGGGAACATTCACACCTGTGAGAACAGAAGATTTGTCTGAACACAAAATGCACAGCGAATGGTTTTCAATTCCTGCAGAAACTCAGGAGCTCATCAAAAAAACCAAATCGGCAGGCGGTAAAGTGATTGCGGTAGGCACCACCAGCCTCAGAGCCCTTGAGTCCTCAGCTGCACTTAATATTCAAGAAGGTGAAACAAAGTTATTCATCACCCCTGGATATGAGTTCAAAGTGATTGATCAATTGATCACCAATTTTCATTTACCCTGCTCAACTTTACTCATGTTAGTCAGTGCTTTTGCTGGGGTAGAGCCCATCAGAAAAGCTTATGATCATGCCATTCAACAACAATATCGCTTCTTCAGCTATGGCGACGCCATGTTACTCACACGTCAATGAATTCATTTAACTTCAAACTCCTCAAAAAAGACCCTCGCACTCATGCCCGCCGCGGAGAGCTGACCCTCACACACGGTAAAGTTCAAACGCCTATTTTTATGCCAGTAGGAACCTACGGCACAGTCAAAGGCATGACACCCAGAGACCTCGAAGAAGCAGCAGCGCAAATCGTGCTTGGCAACACGTTTCATTTATGGCTCAGGCCAGGCCTTGATGTGATCGGCAAGCACGATGGTTTGCATGACTTCATGGGCTGGAAAAAGCCTATCCTGACTGACTCTGGTGGTTTTCAGGTATTCAGCTTAGGTGCTTTGAGAAAAATCACCGAAGACGGGGTGGCTTTTGCATCACCAGTGAACGGAGATAAGTTATTCATGTCACCTGAGATATCCATGGATATCCAAGCGGTCTTGAACAGTGACATTGCGATGCAATTTGATGAGTGCACACCTTATGAAACAAATGGCATCACCACCGATGAAAAAACTGCGAAAAACTCTTTAGAGCTTTCACTCAGATGGGGCGAGCGCTCCATCCGCAGATTCAGAGAGTTGAACACCGGCAATGCCCTTTTTGGCATCGTACAAGGTGGCATGTTTGAACATCTCAGAGATGTCTCTTTAGATGGGGTGGCAGGCCAAGATTTTGACGGTATTGCGATTGGCGGCTTATCAGTAGGAGAGCCAAAACCAGAGTTTGAAAGAATTCTGAGTCACATTGGGCCAAAGTTACCTGAAAACAAACCCCATTACTTGATGGGCGTTGGCACCCCTGAAGATTTGGTTCTGGGAGTGAGCCAAGGCATTGATATGTTTGATTGCGTGATGCCCACCAGAAATGCCCGAAATGGCTGGTTATTCACTCGATTTGGCGATTTAAAACTCAGAAATGCATCCTTTAAAGACGACACCCGTCCTTTAGATGCCAGCTGTGGTTGCTACACCTGTCGCAACTTTTCAAGAGCCTATTTGCACCATTTGCAAAAAACCAATGAGATCCTTGGGGCGCAACTCAACACGATTCATAACATTCACTATTACATCAATCTAATGAGTGAAATTAGGCAATCCTTGGACGAGGACCTATTCCCTGAATTTATTAAGGAATTTCATAAAAATAGAGCTTTAGGTGTCCTTGACACTACAGGGTAAAATCAGACTTTCTACTTGGAGGAAATAAGATGTTGATCAGTAATGCATATGCACAGACAGCCGGAGCAGAATCTGGCGGATTGATGGGTTTTTTACCTTTGGTATTGATGTTTGTTGTTTTGTACTTCGTGATGATTCGTCCACAAATGAAGCGTCAAAAAGAAGTTAGAAACATGCTTGAGGCATTGGCAGTTGGTGATGAGGTTGTGACTGTTGGCGGCCTGATGGGCAAAGTAACGACCCTAAAAGATCCGTATGTCACAGTTGAGTTGCTACCTGGAACAGAAGTAAAAATGCAAAAGAATGCAATTACTGCTGTTTTACCAAAAGGCACTATCAAAGAAATCTAAGAAAGCTTTAGCATGAACCGTTACCCGCTGTGGAAATACCTCGTCATCGTTATAGCGCTTGTTATTGGAGCTCTATACACTCTTCCTAATTTTTTCGGAGAGGCCCCGGCAGTACAAATCTCAGCGGGTAAAGTCACGGTAAAAATTGATGGCAGTATGCAAGAGCGTATTGCCGAAATCTTAAAAAGTGCCCAGATTGAACCAAAAGGCATTCAGTATGAGCGCATTGGTGCTAACGGCACAATCAAGGTTCGCCTTAACAGTACTGATACCCAATTAAAGGCCAAGGATGTCTTACAAAAATCCTTGAATCCTGATGGCAATGATCAAAGTTACGTCATAGCACTGAACCTAATTTCCAACACTCCCGCCTGGTTAAGCTCTATGGGTGCGATGCCGATGTACCTGGGGCTTGATTTAAGAGGCGGCGTCCACTTCCTCTTGCAAGTGGACATGAGAGGCGCACTACAAAAGAAATTAGAGAGCCTGAGCACTGATACTCGCTCACAGCTTCGCGAAAAAGGTTTACGTCACTCCGGCATCGAACGCCAGGGAGATACGATCGTTATTAGATTCCCGAATCAAGAAGATGCTGCAAGTGCTAGAACCTTACTAAATAGCAATTTACAAAGTCTTGACTTCAATGTTGTAAAAGCAGCTGATGGCTTTAAGTTGGTAGGTCAATTCAAAGACTCCGCCATCAAAGAAGTTCAAGAAAATGCTGTTAAACAAAACATCACCACCCTGCACAATCGTGTGAATGAATTGGGCGTGGCAGAACCAGTGATTCAACAACAAGGTCAAGACAGAATCATTGTGCAATTGCCGGGCGTTCAAGATACCGCCCGAGCAAAAGACATCATTGGACGAACAGCCACACTTGAGTCTCGCTTAGCAGACCCTGTAAAGACGTATTTACTATCTGGCGAACTACCGCCTCCAGGCTCTGATGTTTTCAAGATGGGTGATGGCCGTCAAGTTGTCTTTAAAAAATCTGTGATTTTTAGTGGCGACCGAATCACCAGTGCCTCGGCTGGCTTTGACTCAAATCAGCGCCCGGCCGTGAACATCACACTTGATTCTGCCGGTGGCCGAGTCATGCAAGAGATTACTCGCGAGAATATTGGCAAACCAATGGGCATGATTCTTTTTGAAAAGGGTCGCGGCGAAGTATTAACGGTTGCGACGATTCAAAGTGAGTTTGGCGCCAAGTTTCAGATCACTGGTCAGCCAAGCACTGACAGTGCCAATGATCTAGCCCTATTGCTTCGAGCAGGTTCATTGGCCGCACCAATGGAAATCATTGAAGAAAGAACCATTGGCCCAAGCTTGGGTGCTGAAAACATCTCCATGGGCTTCAATTCTGTGATTTATGGATTCGTGGCAATTGCCATCTTTATGACGGCCTATTACCTACTGTTTGGCGTGTTCTCAGTCGTTGCTTTATCAGTTAATTTATTTTTACTGGTAGCAGTACTTTCAATGCTACAAGCCACCTTGACCCTCCCAGGTATTGCCGCGATGGCTCTGGCGCTTGGTATGGCAATTGACTCCAACGTGTTGATCAATGAGCGTATTCGTGAAGAATTACGCGCAGGAGCTACACCACAAGCTGCGATTGCAACTGGCTTTGAAAAAGCTTGGGGCACCATTCTAGATTCGAACATCACCACCTTGATTGCTGGCGTTGCCTTATTAGCATTTGGCTCAGGTCCCGTCAGAGGCTTTGCTGTTGTTCACAGTTTGGGTATCTTGACGTCGATGTTCTCTGCAGTATTTTTCGCAAGAGGTCTTGCCAATCTTTGGTATGGCCGTAAGAAGAAATTAGACAAATTATCGATTGGCCAAGTTTGGCGCCCAACTGAATAAAAGGAATTAAGAACATGGAATTTTTTCGCATCCGTCGTGACATTCCCTTTATGCGCCATGCTTTGGTGCTAAATGCGATTTCAGCGATCACTTTTATAGCCGCCGTATTTTTCTTGGTTACCAAGGGCTTGCATCTGTCTGTTGAATTTACAGGTGGCACAGTTATGGAGATTAGCTATCAACAAGCTGCGCCTTTGAATACCATCAGAGCAGATTTAACTAAGCTAGGATACGAAGATGTGCAAGTTCAAAACTTCGGTAGCTCAAAAGATGTGTTGATTCGCTTGCCACTTCAAAGAAATGCTGAAGGTAAAGCCATTTCATCTTCACAGCAAAGCAATCAGGTGCTGGAGACACTCAAGGCATCAAATTCTGACGTTACATTAAAACGTGTTGAGTTCGTAGGCCCTCAAGTCGGTAAAGAATTAGCTACTGATGGCTTATTAGCACTTCTATTTGTTATTTTAGGTATTGTTATTTACCTATCCATTCGCTTCGAATGGAAGTTTGCATTGGCCGGTATTTTGGCCAACCTACACGACGTCGTGATTATTTTGGGATTCTTCGCCTTGTTCCAGTGGGAATTCTCCCTATCAGTATTAGCTGCTGTTTTGGCTGTTCTTGGATACTCAGTGAACGAATCTGTGGTTATTTTTGACCGTATCAGAGAGAACTTCCGCAAGTTCAGAAAAATGGAAGTGTCTGCAGTGATTGATAACGCGATCACCAGCACCACCAGCAGAACAATCATCACCCACGGCAGCACACAGATGATGGTTTTGGCAATGCTACTTTTCGGTGGTCCAACGCTTTATTACTTCTCTTTGGCTCTGACCATCGGCATCTTATTTGGCATCTACTCTTCTGTGTTCGTTGCCGCGGCATTGGCCATGTGGTTTGGCATTAAACGTGAAGACTTGGTTTCTGCTGAAACAAAAGCCGGTGCAGTTGCTACAAAATCTGATGACCCTAACTTTGGCGCTCAAGTTTAAATACTGATATTTTTATTTCTCTCAAATAAAAAAGCGGGCATTGCCCGCTTTTTTATTGTCTACCTCAGTAAATTTATTCACTGACTAATATTTGATTTCTTATTTAAATGGTTACTGCTTCTGTTTTATTGGCTTTTTTAGAAAGCTTGAACTGAATGGCTGTCACTGCAACAGCAAAGATCCATGGAGATATCTTGAGGATCCATGGGTTAACGTCTGCCAACGCATCGATGAATAAGATTTCTTTCAGAACCATTTGAACTGCAACAGCAAACAAAACAAAGCTGCCGATAAAAACAGCATTAGGCCAACGATCCAGTATCTTGGTG